>WLWD01003341.1_pt1 | contig 80618 bp, 53 predicted proteins | sample 6712731 | NCBI WGS metagenome assembly WLWD01 (sample SAMN12718690, study PRJNA576275) | sponge metagenome | isolation source: marine sponge | host: Mycale hentscheli | place: New Zealand: South Island, Marlborough, Capsize Point | collected 2014-11-01 | reverse complement strand
ACAGTAGCGCTTGACGTCTTACAAAGTAAGAATGCTGTAGAGTAAGCTATATTTATTCATAGTTATCATTCTCTACCGTTGGTTAAGTAACATCAGTTTCCCTCTCCTGTTCTATTTTTTCCTGAACTATCTCATTTATGTATCCCCCACCTTTCTTTTTTCAGCTCTTTCTTCTTGAGTCATGGAGTCCTTTCTCTTCCTTTGTCTACCTCTCCTGCTTCTGAATCATTCTGTCGTTCTAATCATGATTATGAACTTTGGCTTGGTGAAACTTTTGCCTTCTTTTTCTACTTTTACCTTTCTTTTGAAACTTGCGCTGCCTTTGCTCGACAATTTGATTCCACCCACTTTTTAATACAATGTTAATCGTTCCTTTTTTGCCTTCTCTTTCGTACTTTCTCCTTTTTACTACACTGCCTTTCCTCGTCGATTCCACCGGCTAATTATCCGCTTTTTTTGCCTTCTCTTTTGCCCTTTAGCCTTCCTTTTTGAAGCCTACGCCGCCTATCCTCATCTATTCCCACCTGCTTTTAGTTACAATAGTAATCACTTTCTACTGAGTATGACGGCACTTTACTCATTCTCCTGTTTCTCAGCCATCCTCATCTTCTTTCAATGTATTGTTGTACCTTGTTTGGTTGCAAATGAATTCGCCTACTAGTAATCTAGTGTAGACAAAAAGCAAACCATTTACTTCTACAACTGCATTCTTCATTTCTCAGTAATTCAGCTCTACAAAAGCTGCTCTCCTATTTCTGTGGCACTCCTGCCTACTATCCATTTTTTTTTCTGGGTTATGTTGTTAACCAGTTTGCCTTGCACTCTAGGTTTACCAGGTAATTCAGCGCGAGCTCACAAGTATTGTGCGTCTGCGCGGTCTAGCTCATTAGCGCATGAATTATTCATGAATATGTATGTGGTTGTTGGTCACGAGTATTATTATATAGACAATACCATTCTTCTCTTTTTTTCCATTATGGTGTGAATGTTGTATACTTATTTAAAACTCATAGTATATTTGTGGTTGAGTGAGTGAGGTTAGTGAGAGTTTGCCTACTTTTTATACTCTTAGACAATAAGTTGCTGTGAGTTGTTACTATGGAATTGAGAACCTTTACAAGGAAGACCCGAACATTGCATGATGTCTTGAAATAAAAATTTTAAAGGCTTACCTCTGGTTAGTTCAGTTAGTGTATACTGTATAGTTGTTGTAGGCAAACACAGCATGTCTAATGCTCAATAATCTAGAGGAAATTATGATGCTGGCATCGAAAAGCAACTGCTTGCGGTTGCTAAGACATTAAAAATGGATAAACTTTAGTGGTTGGCTGTTATACAATCAGTTAGTTCTGAGACAGCAGCAAGAAAATGTTTAAATATAGATAAAATGAGAACACCATATAATCTCTTTAACCCAGGGACAAGGATGTGCTGGTTGCAATACAACTAAATTGAGTATGCGCATGCTTATTTCTCTGCAGATACGCATGGTAAAGTAGATATACTCTGTTGTGGCTTAGTCACAGACTTTCCGTTGTGACACCTCCATTTTAGCTCTTAATAAGAAATGTGTTTAATTATAAGAGGATAATAATATGGAAGAATACTGAATAAATTCTAAAATATTATTTTAGTGAGGTAGTAATTTTAAGCATTCAAATATTGCTCACTATATAATATCATGCTCTTTGTATGTATATCAGGAGAGTAAGTATTAGTTACAATTATCTCTTTCCAATTATGTTGGAGGATGCCACTAGTTTTCTTTCTTTTTTCTTTCTTTTTTTTTTTGTAGTGACTAATGTTGCTAATTATATTTTCGATTCATTCCTCATTCTGTTTATTTAGGGAGAAATGGAAAGCCTTGGTCATATTCCAGGAGTTGTTCCTGCATTCCTTATCCCAGATCCCTTCAGCTCCACATCAACGACTACTTCAGCGGAGGATGACCCAAAGTTGGCTCAGAAATTAGAAGTAAGCATTACTCCATCACCTGGACCTGCTGTCATTACACTACCAAAGCCAGAAATATCAAAGCGTCCTAGTTCCTTTTCATCTTCAGAGAGAACGAGGCCAGAACATGATGCTGTGCAAAGACTTTTCAAATGGAGAACAATGCCAGAAATTGAATTACCTAAAACGATACAAGATATTGAGAGTGAGCATGTTTCAGAGGATGAAGACATGAACAAAAAAGCAATTACCATTCCCACTAGCATGCTGGAGTTACCGTTACCATCTGCTATTCAAATCCTGGTTAGAATTTGTTAGATTATATGTAAGTTATAATTATGTTTGATTATTATTATACAGGATCCTTCTCCTGAAGTTGTGGATTACTTTACTATACTGCCTAATTCCGAGGCTGACCTAGATCACACTCTCCTGCCCCTGCCTCTCTTGCAGTCATCAAAGTATCCTATCATTCGATTAGATCCTGTGGTGAGTTCAGCTAATTCAAAATGATTGGCAGTGGGAACTGAAACTGCAATCAATTATAGACAATTACATCACTTTTATCTAAATCAGCAGCTGGTTTATCATGCTAAATTCCTTTAGGATGTTATTCCTGGATTAATGACATGGAAGAAATTCTCATCACCTTGTCTGTCTGCCCTTGAGAAAGAAAATAAATTATCATCATGCTGGAAACCTTGTAGAACTGACCCATTCACTACTGCAGGACTGCTGCCAGTGGAAACACCACAAAATGTGTCCATGTTGATTGGACCCAGCGAAGAGGACAAAACTGGGTGAATAAGCAAATTAGTAGCATCATTTATATGGCAGTGTGGGTGTTAGTTTCAATGAATAATGACATTTTGTATGCAGATAGGTGAGTGAGTGAACTAAAGTAAGATACTGTCACTCATGTTGAGTCAATTGTACATAAAATTATACTGGGAGAGGGCATGTATTATATTAGTGAATAAGTACTTGGGCTTAGCAGAGCTGTATTTTTGTAATTCCAAATGCAACACTGAGAGCTGCTCTTAATCGTGTTGCTATAAAGTGAATACACTTTTTTGTTTCATACTGACATTGTTTTGATATTATCTGTCACTAGCAGATAGTAAACTCTAATGATTAGCTCTAACACTTTATGTTAATATTGATGAAACAAGTTTTTTATTCTGATGTTGCTCTCACTTTGCCATTGGTGCTGAAGCACTACACTAATTTTATGGAATTTGTATCATGTAATCCTATTCGTGCTTGCAGTGTCAGCCATCCCATTGCTATGGAGAACATTCAATCCATGTTTTATGTTCCTGAGTCGGAAGACCTGAAGGATGAGTCAAGTGCTGTTAAAAAGCAATGGTCTATTATTCTCCAGGAAGGACTGAGTGAGCTAGAAGACCACCATTGCAAATCATTGAACACACTGGGGGATGCCATTAACAGTAGGCTGGATGCATTTATAGATCTGAATGCTGAAATGGACTCCTATCACTAGTGATGAGCTGTAGCTGGTTTGAAATTTTGGTCACTGACTATATTCTTTTTGAATGAATATCCTAAAGCACTTGATGAAATAGCACAATAACTACAGGAAGTTCTGAGCTAAAAATATTAGGTCACAGCAGGGAAATTTCCTGTTTCTCATCCACCTCTCTCTCATAAAATTGGATTTTTTACTTTTACTCAGGAAATATAGATACACTGCATATCGCCAGTTCACCAGGTGGTGTTGGGGATGGTTGGGACGCAACATACGAGTGGTACTGCCATCCTGTGTTGTCAAAGCTATTCGAAGCAACTTTCCATCTGATAGCTACATAGGATTTAGTTATCCTTCATTGTGACATTATTAGATGATACATTAAAGCATTGATGTTGTAATGGATATGCAATGTGATCAGAATTCATTGAGTTGTTGCCTGCCATAATTCTCACAACAGTGTTTTTCAAAATGCTTGCTGCAGAGCTTGGAATAATCAGTGGGATCCCAGTTACTTCTAGTTCTTTTTACTTGATCTGCCCATTTCTTCTCCATCTTTGTGTGTTGAGCTACAACCAGCAGCTACACATCTTTTGACCATTGAACATTTTCACATGACTTTTTCTTTTTGGACTTGGAAAAATACAGACTCATTGGTGTGTGTGTGTGTGTGTGTGTATGTGTGTGTGTGTGTGTGTGTGTGTGTGTTCCCGGGCAAAATTCCAAGTCATACCTCCTCGTGGTGCCTGGGGGGGTAATGCTAACATGACTGGTTGGCGCAGCTTTAGTGATCACTGTAGCTTTGTACTGATTTTGTCAGTTGCTAAGTGAAAGGCTGTGTTTAAAACCCTGCAATGGTTTTGCTAGCCCTCAGTGTTAAGATCATTTGTAACTTTAGCACGAGAAGCTAATCATGGTTAATAATAGATTTAGAACCCGTTGCTATATTGTTACTAGGTGTACTAACTTGGTAAGTGTGCACTATTTTTTGCCTTTAGGTATATAAACTGTGCATACTAACCACCCTTGGGGTATTGCTATTTTTGAGTTTTAGTTTAATAGAATAGGCTGGATAAAGCTGTGTGAGGCCTGGATATGATATGTGAGGGTCTACTACCCTCTCATATCCGACCTATACGGGACCAGCCCTAGTTGGACAACTCTCCTGACAACTCTCCTGCTGAATTTACCATAGCTAGCTGCTTAACTGTTCACCACAGAGCAGAGCAGCCCAGGGTAGAGTTAGATCTGGAGATAACAGCTGGCAGCTACAATGTAAACCTGCCAGGTGTGCTTCAATTGAATTTTAATTGAATTTTAATTTTGGGCCAGCCGCCATATTTGTGCGAAAATGCTGATAAACCAAGTTGCTAGTGGAAACTGTGGGCCGGCTTTGGGTAAACGGGTTCTAAAATAGTTAGAGCATGCGCTCAGGTACTGGTGGTTTTAGTGCACAAAGCCCTCGGCCTACGGCCCTTGGGCTTCAGTGCACTAAATCCACCAGTACCTAAGCGCGTATGCTCTAACTATTACGTAGTGGATGTAGTAAGAAACTGAATGTTGGATGTTGGAATATGAGATCATTGGTTGAGAGCATTACTACAGGAGTGTCCAGACAAGGTGGAAGAGGTGTTGCTGTGGACAAGAAGTCTAGGTTGATGGTGCAAGAGTTTTGTAAGTTTGGGATGAATGTGGTGGGCATAAGTGAGACGAAGTGGTTTGGAAATGCACTGTACGATGTTGATGGGTATTTGATCTTGCATTCTGGATGGCCAGTGCCAGCAGCTGGTGAAAGAGTGGAGAGGAATGAAGGGATGGAACTAGTGCTGAATCCAATCATGGCTGAGGGTATGGAGAGGTGAGGTATGGAGTGCAGTCAGCTCTAGAATTGTGACAGCCAGATTGAGATTATGCGAGAAGGTGGTGGCCAGGTCATCAAGTGCGTATGCACCTACTCACAGGGCCTGCCAGGCTGATAAGGACAAGTTCTATGCTGACTTGCAGACTGTGGTGGATGGAGTGAGTGCAGAGGATGTGTTGCAGATAGTAGGATATCTCAATGCTAGAGTAGGTAGTGGACGGATAGGAGGGGGCAGATAGGATGGTGTCCGTGGCAGACATGGAGTCGGTCAGATGAATTTAAGTGGTGAGGGGTTACTGGCTTGGTGCTCGCTGAACTGTCTTGTGGTGATGAATACGATGTTTGAGAAGAAGGAGATACACAAGTGCACTTGGCAGCATCCTGATAGTAAGAGTGAGACCAGTGATGAATAGAGTGGTAAGGAAGTCTAGTGGAGAGGTGTGTGTAGGCCATGGTGAGCAGCTGTGTCGCTGGAATGAACACTTCAGCACCGTGCTTAATATTAGAGAGCTCCTACCAGAAAGATGTCATCAGCGAATTGCCAAACGATCCCGTAGATGAAAGCCTGGGATGCTCCACCTATGATGATGAGGTGTTAGAAGCATGGCAAAGCTGGGGGTGGGGGGGGGGGGGGGGGGGGGGGGGGGGGGGGAGAAGAGAATGGATATGCCTGAAATGTGGAAATATTGCAGTGCAGAGTTGCAGGAGTATTTGATGGAGTTGTTCAGTAATGTGGCTAGAGGGGGGAGTGCCTCAAGAATGGAAGGATGCTCTAGTTCCTATTCCCAAGAAAGGTGACTTGTCACAGTGTGATAACTGGCAAGGCATCAGTCTGCTAGATATATGTGGAAAGGTGTTTGCTAAGATCATCCAGCAAAGACTGCAGACAGTGGCAGAGCGAGTGTTGCCTGATGCAGCATCATCAGCAAACAACAGTTCTGTTGCCTTCACCTTCAATGGTCTCCTCATCCTCTCACCCACCAACCCCCCCCCCCCCCCCCCCCCCCACACTTATACATAACATCAACTCCAAACTCCCTGCATCTGATTCTCCACTGCTCCATCACCATTGCGAAGTACAAGTTGAAGAGAGTTGGCGCTATCACACATCCTTGTCTCAAGCCATTCCTCACTTGTCCATTCACTGTCACTTCTGCTGACATGCCATCATGCAAGGACACACTATGCTGAGCATAGTGGGAGGTATACCACACTTCTTTATAACACTCCATAGAGTCTTACGAGGGACAGAGTTGTAGGCCTTCTTGAGGTCCACAAAGAGTACAAACATCTTGGTGTTGTGCTCCAGAGCTTTCTCTGTCAGTTGTCTGGCACAGAAGATCATGTCAGTACAACCTCTACCACTTCTGAACCCACACTGTGTGAGCTGTTAGTGGATAGGAACACTATGGAAAGGCCTGCTGTGGAGTTGGAGAAAGTGATCAAGGCATGGGGATTGACTTTGAGTGTGAGGAAGACAAAACTTGTTGCAGGTGCTCTGGGTACTGAAGATGAGGCGAAGCCGATAATGCTGGAAGGTGGAGAAGTGGAATGTGTGACAAACTTCAAGTACCTAGGGTCAGTGCATGTTGGAGGCAAATGGAGGAGTGGGCATGGAGGTTGGGGAGAGAATTGCCACGGCAGCAAGAGCTTTTGGGGCCCTTAATTAAAAGTCCAATCTTCAACAACTCCAACTTGTCCTACAAGACAAAGAGGATGGTGTACAAGGCAGTTGTGTTGGGTGTTCTCTTGTACGGCTCGGACAACCAAACGCGATGCCACCAAGAAGATGGAAGCCTTTCATTGATGCTTGAGGCAAATAGTTGGCATCATGTCAGCACAGCAGAGGACTGAGCTCATCAGCAGTGTCCAGGTGGCCTGCCAGTTTGGAATGGAGGAGTCCCTGGAAGATATAGTTATAGTGAGACGACTGAGATGGCTGGGCCACCTGGCAAGAATGGATGAGCATTCACTGTAAAAAATGGGGTGTTCCACTGATGTGGTTCACAATTTAGTGGGCAAGATTCTATAAAGCACACTTTATGCGTCATTGTGCAAGCTATATTCATAGTGGCTAGCTTTACTAAATTTTAATGTTTTTATTCGCAACACTAACAACAAGGAAGCTGAAGAGCTTAAAGTTCTAATGAAGAATTTCAAGGCATGCTTGGTAGCTAAGTTTGAGAACAAGACAGCGAAATATGTATATGTGGTTATTTATACTTTAAAAAAAATAGAAGACATTTAAAGAAAACCTGAGATTGCATTTCTGCTATGCAGCTATGGTAAAAGTGTCAACGCAATTCAAGAAAGTAAAAACAGCATTTGTCTTTGCACGAATCAACTTACCATAGTAATTGAAAAGGTTACGCTTTACCGAACAATTTGAGAAGCCGTTTAAGATGAAGTAGTTGTAAATACCTTTACCCCGTATTGATTAGCACAGGTGCGTAGAAAAACCCTTGAACATGAACTCGAAACAAACTTTGTAAGACACAAGGATCATCTATGCATTGGGTAAGAAGTTGTAAGCTTTAAATAGGCTTTACTCACTGTTGTGCCACGGTGTTGCTACTGAGACTGAGTTCAGTATAGCTAGTAGCCCCGTAACCGCCCCGGTAGCTCAACGCAAAAAAAAGCTACATAATAAAGTGAGGGGGGGAAGGGGTCTTCTGACTGTTTGAAATCCGGCCAAATACCCACCACATACTCTTCTTAGGCTCGCTGGGCAAGACCCTTTACCAACCTAGAACCTAGCTCTATACGCGATTAGCGGTTGGTAAAGGGATTGGGTACATGAGAGTCAAATAGTGTGTACAAGGTGCCTGCTTGAGTTTGCTAGTACGTAAGTCTGACAAAAAATGGAAACTGGTTGTTTACTATGTAAACTTGATACATATATTTATCTTAGAGACGAGACTGCTGCATTAGGCTTGTACGTTTGTAATAGGAATCTAATCCTATCATTGTGAAGATCATGCAAGATTCTTGCAAAGATCATGCCAGAATTTTGCAAAGACCATGCAAGATTCTTGCAAAGATCGTGCAAGATTCTTGTAAAGATCATGCAAGATTCTTGCGAAGACCATGCTAGAATCTTGCGAAGACCATGCAAGATTCATGCAAAGATCATGCAAGAGATCATGCAAGATTCTTGCGAAGAACATGCAAGGAATGTTTGAAAACATAGCAAGATCCGTCAAGATTCTAGCATGATTCTGACAAGATTCATGCCTGAATCTTGTATGATTCTTGTCATGATCTTGCAAGAAATTTCTACTAGGGTAGGCAGTAATTGGCAGCCTATACTCATCATATAGCACTTGCTTGATAAGTATACAGTTCTGTTTCTGATCCCACTGAAGATCCCTATAAAATGACTTCAGTGAACCTTATTAAAGTTTTCTGATTCCACTTGGTAAAGTCTGTGTTATATACACTTTATAGACATTAAAGTTTTATATTATAGGCACTTAGGTAAACAATTTCTGATCCTGCAAGACCTTGGAAAGATCTGTATCATAGACATTTCATATAGGTAAAGTGTCACAGGCACTTCATAAAGGTCGGTATCATGGGCACTTTATATTAGTAAATGATCCTTGCTTAAGCTATATTTGAAGATTACTTGATCCTCATGTTCCTTATATTATTGGAGAGAATGCAAACACTTTGTGTGTGAGTGTATGGTGGGGAGGAGAGAGAAATGTTTTAGAGTATTCTTAGCTATTACATGAAGTGTGCAGTAAGACTGGTAGGGAACTGAACAGTCAGTTTGTACACAAATAATACAAAATACACTTAGTAGAATGTTTCCAATCATATAGTATTGATATGATCCTAATAGGTTAAATGAGAGTGTCAGTGAACTTCATAAAGACTTCAAGAGAAAGTGTGGGAATGGACATGACCTGAGTGTCAAATGCTATTATGTCCATGTAATTATAATAAACAAAGTTGGGTCCTTGCTGTCTTCTAAACATTACTATTGTTGTTGTCGTCATTTTTATATAAGTGCAATACAATTTTTATTTTAAATTTACTTGTGAAAATAGTATGACATGCTGAGATTTGGGAAAAGGTGTGGAATGTCCGAAGCAGTGTTGGGTCAAGCCCAGTTGAGCTTAGATTAAAAAAAAAAGAAAATAGATTTAAAAAATCATAACAAATTAAAAAAGTACCTAGCAACCATATATATTCATGTAGTACACGCATGTATGTTGCCTAGCAACAAACCACAACAATTTAATAATGTTTCATTTACTGAATTATTTTAATATAAACGTGATTTACATCTAGATGATTGAATTATATATTTATAATGAAAAATCTAAAGTTTTACAAAAATGTTGCTTATAATGAAAAATCTGTAAGAGTATATTTCAAAAAACAGTTACATTCATTACTTGCAAAAGGAGCATTGAATACGAGATTACTATGCTCTATTAGCTAAACCTAGAACTAACTATCCTTGCATTGCTAAGCACAGCTATCTAAGACATTCCCAGTGTTTATGACTCACCTTCAGCATCTGAAGATTCAGACCCATTGCAAGTGTTATCATCAGAAGAATGCACAGCATCTTCTAAAGCTTCCACTTCCCTAAAAGTAACTGTTGGAGATCCAATGAAAGCAAAAATATATGTACTGCTCTCTTGCAAGTCCCTTTCATCGCTCTCTGCTTCAGATAATCTAAACTCGTCGTCGAACAACAAACTAACAACACCGTCTGCACTCAGCCACGAAGCCATGCTAGGCTAATAAAATTCGACGGAATAGTACGTCATGGTTTTCCTTATACCTGCGCGTACGCGTTAATAAAAATTATATGCAATAAGGCGCCCAGGAGGTTTGTCAAGGCTTGAAGAGGCTCTTGACCATTTCGTAAAAATGATCAAGAGCTTGAGCTTGGACTTAAGCTCTATCACAAAATATTGGGCTTGAGCTTTAGCTCAATTGATTGATAGTTGTTTGCTGAATGGAAGCAAATAATCAATATTAGTAGACAATAACACTTTCCTAATAGGCTATTAACCACAACCAATATTAGTAACTTTTATAAAGTCATTTCCTTTTTGTTTATTGAATTATGTAATTTCATTGTTCTTTCACAATAAATGAATAATAAATAAAGACTTGAGCTTGGACTTAAGTCCGATTTGAAATTGATGGGGTTGGGCTTAAGCTCTAAAAATCTATAAAGGCTTGAGCTTGGACTTAAGTTCTTAATTACAGGGCTTGACCCAACACTGGTCCAAAGTCAATTACCATTATGTTTTGTTGTTGTTTATTGTTGCTGTTTGTAGATCACTGCTGACATGAGTGATGAACAGTTCTAATCATCCTGGCTGTATGAAGATCTCCTGAGCATCTTCATTCATTCATGAACAGTTAATTCTTCACCTATCACACAGATACAATGTCACGGACCAATATTTATTGCATTTGCTGATTACTGGAATAAATTTTATACACTAAAATATATGGCTATAAAGTGAGTATTGTGAACGCCATTTGGAGTGTTGTAGTAGCTAGTTTAAGGGAGTATCACAACACCCCATTGGAGAGTATCAATAACACCATATTTGGTGCATAGAACACTTGGTCCTTGAACATGGGCGCATCACAACACTCCATTTGGTATAATGAAGGGTGTACGGGGGTGTACCTGAACACTTCCTCTAGGTGAAATGGAAACACCCCATGAGGAGTAGTACAGCCAGTGTTACCTGGACACCTCAAAATGGGATTCCCATGCACCCTATTTTTAACAGCACAGACTGCCCAAGAAGATACTGTTTGGTTGGCTGCCTCAGCGCCGCCCTGCACATGGGACCAGAATGAGATGGCGAGATCGTATCAGAAAAGATTTGAAAAGGTTTAATATTGATGAGAGGAGGTGGTATCAGTTGGCACAGGACAGGAGTGGTTGGAGGAGAAGTTGCAGGGCAGGACTCGAGGATGTGACTGAGGCTAGAGTGGCAGAGGATGAGAGAAGAAGGACACGTGTGGAAGACAGTATTGAGATCAGTGGTAGCAGTACAGCTACAGATAAGCCATACCAGTGTATATAGTGTGTGTGAGAGAGCATTCTGATAAAAGCAAGACATTGATAGACACAGATGTGTCACCACTCGTCAGAAACATTAATAACTGTGATTTAGTCTGTCCACTTGTGACAGAGAAGCATCATCCGATGGGTGGCTTCCTTTCAAGGTCAAGGTGTGTGTGTGTGTGTTGTGGGGGGGGGGGGGGGGGGGGGGGGGGGGGGGGGGGGGGGGGGAGGGAAGGGATGAAATACTAAAATGGCACATAAGTATAGTCTCGCATGCTAGACCCTTTACTATATCACTTCACAAAAGTATGTTTTCCAACAAAAGGAACATTTTCCAAGAGAAATTAATCCTCTAGCAGGAACTGATACAGTCACATAAACTAATGGCCAACTAGCTAGAGATCAACTACTGCACTTCACTATACAGCTCACTTGACTAGAAAAAGAAGATTCTATGACCCCGCCCGGTCATGTTTTCACAGCTGTAATTGTAGCGCTCATGTGCATTGAATTTTATATCTTTTCCTGGATGGAAACAGGAAATTTTCCTGCTGTGGCCTTGTGTATAAATCAGCACAAACTAAATGCCAGCTGTGTTTAAGTGCATGCTGAGAATAATGATGACAAGCTAGCCTGTTATTATGTTCACTTAATATCACTTTAGGGGGGTAAATAAAATGTTCCCCTCCCGACATGCATAATAAGGCTACTAAATCTTTATCTTATAAATGTTAATGAAACAAATATAAAAACAACAAAAATAACAAAATTAAATCAAACAACAACAAAAACAATTACATCTTTTCTGTATTAGAAGCTATTATTATGGGTCTAATAACAGAATATGCTCAAGAAAGGCATACAAGTCAATGATTTAAACGATTTAAATACTTACAAAATATCAATTCACTGATGATTGCAATGACATACATTGATATAAGAGTGACTAGATTACAAAATTGCAAACTTGCATACTGTACTGACACTAAAAAGAACATCAACATGATTGTTTTATAGAAAATGTGACTAAAAATAAATGACAGCTTGAATTTAGCTACTGTCCATAAATAGGATTCTTGTAGTCCTTTGCAGCACTTCTATACAGAGGATTCTCATTCTACACAAATGAAAGACACACAAACCAGTATCATAACAGATATTCACTGACAGTCTCTCAAGGAATTTACAGACTCTGTTAAAAAAAAAAAAGCAAACAAATAAAACAACAACAACAAAACAACAGGTATACAGCTTGTTTTAAAACTCGTGGAATGCTGTACATGAGTCAACATTTCTCAGAGAAGATGCAAGTAATCACTCTTAATTCAATCTTCAGCCAGCACAAAGAAAACATTGAAACATGCTGTATATGTTTAAGTGTAACAAATCCTGAGAGCATAAACAGCACATTCCCTGTTCTTAAACCTAGCAGGCACACACTCATCATTAACTTACTCACCTTAGAGTATTGAGTTTTAGCAAGTTCTTTCTCAAATTTCTGAACTTCAATGTAATCCTGCAATAAATATATCATTTAAAGATATGTAAATATGACACTCAAAATTAGTAAAATTAAGTTTTTTACGCCATAAGTATCTATAGAGGCCAATACTTGATGGATAATCACTTACGATAATGAGTAAGAGGACCTTCAGCAGAATGAGGGCCAATATTCCCAGCACTATTAGAGGAATAATAAGACCTATTGCAATAATCCAAGGGGCAGTACTTGCTCTGGGCTGTGGACAACCTAACAATAACAATATAGTAATAGTAGAATGATATAAATAAAATATGATAATAATAATTTATTATTCTAACCACCCTTTGCATACAGTACAATTATGATTGACTTTTACACCACCTGTCCTTACTTCTGTCATATGCCACATGAACTGCTGTGAAGTCACGGTTAATAATGGCGACATAATACTGGTACGTGCAGAGGTCTCTCACTTCTTCACACTGTACTGCAGGTCGGTCTGAATAAGATAAGACAAGCAGCCCATCATACCAAGTAATTAATATGAGATGTGTCACCTATTGCACATCTCTTATGTGCATTCAAATAATTCATCTTACTATAAAAATACACTTACTAAAGCAATTTCTGAAGGTTCGACAACTTGCGAACACAAAATGCTTGTACTTTTTCTTGTTTTTTAACCAAACCAAAGAAAAAGGTTTAAACTAGTCTTTGTACAGATTCTATGAACTCATGTTGTACCTGTTTCACTGCATGCCTGGCAGTGAACAGTTCAGTAGTATGCAGAGCACACACAACTTCAACTCAAACTTCAACAATAGTTGCTACAACAATCTCTCTAAAACTCAAAACAACTCAGAGTACTATAAAAGAAATCCCTAACATATCTGAATACAGTCCGCTAAACACACATACAGTATATATCTACTGAATACACCTTACCTTCAATTACATACTCCCCACTATTGGAACCGTTGATAATGATAGCTCCAGAGGGACACATGTCAGCACACGTGCCAGCTGGCAGTATTCCCTGGATGACATTGTTGACATCATCCATGGTGATATTAGATCCAGCAGGAAGGTTACTGGCGTCTTTGAAAAAATCAGCCGTATTTATTTCTTCGGTTTTCGGCGCAATGATGTTGAGGATGCAGTTTGCACATGCTCGGTTGGACTCACAGTTGGTCTCCAGACATACAGAAGAGCCGGAGCAAAGTTCACAGTACTGGCCAAAGTAAGGACTGGTACATTCACACATGCCATTACAGCCACACATGCCATTCCCATTACAGATGCTCTGCAATTAGAAAATTATCGTAAAGTATTATTACTAATCCCTACAATTAGTGCACATAATATGCATGAATTAATGGGTTAGTCTCATACATTAGCAAATGTTCATCAACAAAAAGAAAATCAATTTTACAAAAAAAAAAAAAAAAAAAATCAATTATCATGTTGCTTTTCACAGGAGGAGGGAGGTAGAGGAAGTAAAAACTGAAACTTTATTAATTTTTAAGCAGTGATTTTAATCCTGTCTAAATTTCCTGTTGAAACTGAAATATTTGGATACTATTAAAAAAAAAAAAAGACCTGTAAACGTCATCTCATAGGAAATTAACGTAAGGGAGTAGTAATTATGAATTGAATAAACTCCTGGAACCGAGCCATCCTTTACAACAAAATGATGTTAATAGATAACTTTGTTGCCATCTGCAAACTCACCGTTCTGTTAAGAGGGTCTCGACAGCCTTGTGTGTTGGGTGTGCACTCGCAGAGTCCTCTGTCTCCCTTGTAGGGCATCTTTGAAACTGGCTCAATGTTGCATACACACTGACCATTGCAGCCACATGTCCCTTGTCCTGAGCATACCAGCATGTTGTCTTGGTTCACACAGTCTCTCTGGTCACACTCACACGCTGGGCCGAAGAAGTCAGACTGACAGTTGCATATACCACAGGTACAAGTGCCACGCCCACTGCATTGCTGACCAGTTGTGCTCACACTGGATATAAGAATGAAACATTGAATGAATGAATGAATATGGAATCTGATTGGGAGAACTCACGGACAGGCGATCATGGTTCCCTGGTTGAGGGCATCACATTGACAGATCTCCCCAAAACTGAAACAACCATAATCATAGTCATCATCATTATCCAGTACCCATGTCAGCAAAGACTTACTTTCCAGGATTGCAGTCACAGATTCCACACACAAGAGTGCCATTCATGGAGCATTCACTGCTGTTTGGAGACTGCGAAAAGAACAGGATATGCACAACATATAGAACTCTTACAATCCTGCCATCTACACCTACAGTGTTCATGGCTCAGATTGTGCTGATGATTTGCTGAATATCTCTGGTTCATTATAGGAAGGGGGTACGCCCCTTAATCACACGAACAATTTTTAACCACAAAAACATGCCTTTGGAACCCCACCCCCCCTCCCCCCCCCAGGACACAGTATTCACAAAACTCTGTCTGTAACTCTGACGTTTACTGCATTCTATTTCAACTATATACTGATGGCACAGTTCCATATCTTTCCACCCTTTACCAATAATCTAGCAAACACTGGACCTCTTGTGACTCACCAGTACACTCTCGCAGTCACACCCACAAGTAGCATTGACCAGGACGTCAAATGAGCCAAACCCAATGGCACGGACAGTCACTCTACAATATCACATGCACAAATAGAAAAAAGAAAAGAAAAAGGAATAAATCTTGAAAGAATATTCTTTCAAGATTTATTCCTTTTTACACAAGTGTACCATTTTTTTTTTTAGCTTGTCCGAACTACCTGAGAAATATACTGAAAAGAGGCCATAACATATTCTAGACAATAATAATAATGTAGTATGCTGTAATTAATATAGTATTAGAATCTAGCATGAACTTAAAATATTGATCATTATAATTGAAGCACACTGTTTCATTGTTTTGAAACAATATCCAACTTACAATTAAACAAATGATTACACTCATTGTATAATATGGGGATGACATTTCACTCTCCTGCTTGTATTTTCACTCACTTTCGGGTCTTGTGAAAATACTTCAGTGTGCTCTTGAAATATCTTCCCCATAATTGCATGTTGACTTGTGCAATAAGTATATACTTTGCATACAAGCTAGATATAAACCAGGAGACACTCACTGACCTTTGACCTCCTGCTATTAATTCTGGAGTACATTCACTGATGGTGACAGCTACTGAGAAGTTTGCAGTGTCTTCTATTTGGAGCCCCTCACAGATACCATTATTGATTCTATAATTAATACACATAATGGTCCGTGCAACTAAAATTCTTAGTTACAACTGATTGCTCTATACTCGAGTAAATCCTTTACAGGTTTGTACATACTGTTATTCCATGAAGCTGATGATACAGTTCATTGCACATGCTCAATAGACATATGTCTCACTTACACTCCTGGGGTAGGGCAGAAAGTGGGTGTGACCTGCACACTGACTCCAGGCACAGGCTCCTGCTCAAATAACACTCGCTGAGAAATAGTCTGCAATAAAGACACATTTGTATAATTAGGGGTGTGGTTAAACACAAACAGTGAGCAAGCTTGCCAACACGCTATAATTAGACTAATTAAACACATGTAAGTATAGATTCATTCATAATCTCAATATCATTCAGCAAAGCTGACTCATCTTTGTGAGGCATGCATATAAACTATAATAGCTGATGAAGATATCGTGAATCTGCACGAGGCCTTGAGCTGTAGCATCATCCAAGCATAATGAGGACTACCGGCGGCCAACGATTCCTAGACATTGCCAATCCACCACCAGAATCTAACTGTTGTTAGACAGTAGCAACAGTTGAAACAAACAAACAAATTCATGACAATAAATCCGAGAGTGTAGCAACAAGCGTCTGGTTTAATCGACTTCTAAATGCCGCAGAGCAAGTGAACAGATTCATGCAACGGACCAATCAGATTGCTCACATGTGACTAGCAATGTTCTAAACATATCTATGTCTTCAATTCAATTGGCCATTGACGTACATGTACGCTTTTCTACTAATACACTACACGCTTATCAACATTTTATTACACGGTAATTGTTGAACAAAATAGAAATGATCAGAGAATAGAATGAGCTAGGGAGGTTAGCTAAAAATGTCACAAAACCGTCTCAAAAAGCTGTTGAAACAGCAGAAAAAACAAACAAAAAAACAAAAAACAAAAAAAACAACAACAAAAACAATGAAAAAACAAAACAAAACAAACAAACTTGAGGAGACTGTAGCCCCTTATATTGATTAGCTGACTTCATGGAATCCATTTTCTAGTATGTATGAATGATGAGCTAAAAGGAGAACTCGCAGTTAGCACAAGCACATTGTGCAGCAGCACGCTGAAGTTGAAGAGAACTGGCCTTTTAACGGTTCTGAAGAAAATTAGTGTAGCCCTTTAATGGCTTTCATAATCCGCTATGCACTGCTACGCAGTGGAGAAAGTAACACTAAAGTTGGGGCAACCAGGCCTGCCCTCAGGCTAGCTTGTGTTCGGGTAAGGCCACAAAAAGTCATCATTGCACTATCACATGCACTACTATCATGCCACATCCACACTCCCAATATATACAGCTCCACCATAAAACAATTCTGAATTCGGCCATTGCACCATAAAATAAACAAACAAAAGACCAACAAAAAACAAATGGAGTAAAAGATACGGCAATTGGTAAATTACGATGGTTACGGTGAACCGTGTAACAATTTTAATCTTTCCCATTCGCTAACCTCACTTCTAGAAAAAAATGAAGAAACAGTTCATCCAATAGAATGTCCTGATTTTTGTACAAGCTCTCAAGATGATGCTTTAGTGTAAAAAAAACAAACAAACAAAAAAAACAAAAAACAAAAACAAAAAAAAAACAACTAATATTTTTGTAGAAGTTGTCTTTTACAGCAAGCACCATCAAGCAACCAGTTTTCCACCATTTTTTTTACAGCTGCATTCTATATAGTGTTTTGACTAAGCCACCAACACTGCTTACCTGAAACATTCATTCCTAGAAACTCTTGTACATACATTATAGTTACATCAGCTGGCTAAGGACTTGCATAACTCATTAAACAATACAGAGATTGTGCAAAAGACAACTTCTACAGTCAACAATTTAAAAGAACAAAATGACTTACATTGTACAAGTTTTCCACAAGTGTGACTACATTGGCAGAGTTGCCGTCAAGAGTGCCCACAAACGCTCCTTGTCCCAACTCTCTCGCTAGAGCCTGCACAAACAACCACACACCACCACAAAATGAGTAGTAGGTCCTAATATGTACATATGCATGTCTGGAAGAGAATGACTTTGTTGCATTCAACCATAGCAGGATAATGCCAGAATGATAGGAAAAATATGAGAGGAAATGGGTGGAGATAGTGGGTGGAGTCTGTGCAAAATGGGTGGAAACAATAGGTGGAGTCTATACAATTTAACCTGTGGATGACTAAAATTTACACAGTCATAACTATTTTCTAGTGTTTCATTGTAATGTGTACTGTTTGTATTATGTATACTGTAAAGAGAGCGTTTTAATTATATTTTCTGACTATCACAGAGTGATGGGTGATGGGTAAGCTCATGAGACTAACAGGAAAGGTAAACTCAGCCCTGCATGGATGTATACACCTCGTAACTACAAGGTCTTTTCATTAACTAATTAATCAATCTCACTGATCCAAAAGGGCTAACTTCCTGTTGACTCACTTCGTAGAGGGGCTGTTGGCTACTGGTAGCTGCAAAGATAGGGATAATCTCCTGCTCTCTTAAGGCCCGTGCTATCTGGCCCACTGATGGGTAGTCGTAAATTTCTGCATCTTCATAGGACACGAATGAATTACTCCCCACGGAATCTGGAAGGCGACAAGAATAAGGATACGGAAGGACGGCTCCGCCCAGCTGCAGGGAACAGAACAGGAATAGGGAATGAGAATTAGATGCAATATAATGTAAAAGTCATGCCATGAAGAATACTATAACTGCCAGTAGCTGCTATTAATAGCGCATTCTATTAATAGAACTGAAAGACGTGTTACAAATACAACCATATATTCATGTAAACATACTCACTTTGCCATCTCCAGCGGTATGGAAGCCAGCGTCAGTGATGTAGAGGAGGAGTTTCCTGGACACAGATCTCCACCCAATCAGCTACAACACCACAAACATGAGAATTACCATAGTTACAAGAATTGTCACGAAATAAAACATCTTCACTCAATCTTATATGCAACTGATGGTCTCATTTCTTCACCTTGATGCACTGTGTTTAGCAGTTGACCCATAAAAATATGGGAAATATTTTAGGCTTAACTTCAGTCTTCATTACATCATACCAGTTGGCTATTTATAGACTAACATATGAGCCGGGTATTTTTAGTTTGAGAGGGGTCAATCAACATATTTTTACATTTCAGGGGTTTCTAATTTCATAAAATTGATCAAAATTTTGAGGCAAATGTTACCATAAAGGTCATAATAATTTGTAGGGGGGCGGGACAGCATATGTCCCTCTAAAAGGCCTAAAATTATTCCTGGTATATTTGAGTATGTATGCATCGTATTTATGTGTGTATGTATGTGTGTATGTATATATATTTATGCATGTGTGTGTGTGTGTGTGTGTGTGTGTGTGTGTGTGTGTGTGTGTGTCGAGTGTATTCTAACTCACATTACTGCACAGGATGGACTGTAGGAAGCCATCAAACCCGCCCTCTGGTGGATCCTGGTTACCAGATATGATCTGCTCTTGTACTCGACGCTATAACAGAATGGACCATACAATTGTACACAAATGAATGAAATAGCGAAGTAGTGAAATAATGAATGAATGAATGAATGAATGAACTAACAATTGGAAAACCTGGAATCATTTTCCCTCCTATATCAGTTCCTATTCCCATAGCTCATACACCTCTTTCTCTCTCTCTCTCACTACAATTCCAACCTTTTCCCTCCTTACCTAGTTGAGTTTTGCACTTACTTCAAACTCATCACTGTTATTAGTGAGTGATACAGAGTGCCTGTAGGAGTAGGTGGGCTGGCATGGAGGGCTACGGCCGGGGCAAGGGTTGTTACGCACGGTTTCCACTAGAGTTGTGTATGGCCCCAGGCGTTTCTCGACAAATGAGCCAAAGCCAATGCGGAAATTGGTAGAGAGTTCTTGAATCCGGGTAGCTAAAAATAAATGAAGACACCATAAATAAATAATTAATAATATGTGTGACCGGTTTTGGAAAAATTAGCCTAAATGCGGTGAATGATTCATTTCAGTATACACTGGTAAAGTCCTACTTGTGGTCAATTAAAAAATTTTTTTTTATAGCGGAATTGGATAAATAACTGTTAGCTCTAGTTTTTGGCTCAGTTTTAAGCTCTGGTGAGTCTTAGAACTCATGCTACGAGGCTAGGAAGATTTGCAAGTTAGATTTGTGTACAGAGCGTTGTTGTGAAAGGTTTTTGCCTGGCCACTCCCTTACCTAGAGAACTTGTTTAGATAACCCGTATACTCTCAACAATAGAACTTGAGAATAGTTTCCCAAAGAGCCTAAATGAAGCCGGGATGAGTTTTTGTTAGTGTCACGGAGACACATGATATATACGGAATAGTACAAGACACGCCCACTAGCCTTAGCAACTCCTTTAGGCGGAGTTTTCTCAAAATCAGCAACAACAAATTGAACAAAAATAATGAATTATTGTAGGGCAAAGACGGCTTGTGCTACAGCTTCCAAATTAGGAGGACACCATCCTGAGGCCAGTGCAACATACTGGTAGGGGAAAAAAAATTAGATGCTGTAAGGCCAATTTCCTCAAAGCCGGTCACACACACACACACACACACACACACACACACACACACACACACACACACACACACACACACACACACACACACACACACACACACACATATAAGAGAGTTTGCAGCTGATGCTGGAAGGGGTCGACCCCTTACCTAGTGTTGATGCCAGAGCTTGGAGGTTCATAAGGTCGTCGTTCATGGAGAAAGACAGATCCATGAGAAGGTACAGGTCAATGGGGAAGTTTCTGGCTGGGCGAACTTGGATGTTAAAAGTAGAGAACTGCTGGGGGCGGACCTCAACATTGATGAAGGATGGAATGAGTTGAACCGTAGGAGTAAACACCTCCTGTAAGCAAGAAGGAAAGAAAGGGGGGAAATGGTAAAGTATACAGACCCATTACAACAAATAAAACCATTATCAGGGCTACATTTACAGAGGGGCAAAGGCCCCCGCCCCCCTTTCGCAAGCCTTTGCCCCCACTTTAGCTGCTTTTGACTATGCAATGAAATCAGCACAGTCTGCATACTTTTTTAAGCACTGCAGAGTCTCTTTATCCACAACAGACTCTGTATCTTACTAGCTCATTGGCCTCCCAACATCTCTGAAAGTTGCTCTTGCTTCTCCTAGACTTGGTTCCTGCATGTAGCGCTGATTCCCCCCCCCCCCCTCCCTTACCCCACGAGACCTAATTAGCTCACATGTGCTCCCAATACACACCACACCAAACTTTACTAACTTCATACACAGTAACCTGGACCACCACGATGTACACTCACATCAGATGTGCTGATGAGTCTGGCCGCAGGGTTCTGCAAGTCGGCCTGAGGGCAAGTTTGAGTCGTGTCATCGCTGGGATAGCAGCGAGGAGAGTTGGCCGTGAAATTCTGTAAGATAAACAACAACAAAAACAAAGCATTCCATGAATAATTGTGCGCTACACCACAAGTAATCCCACTAGGTATTTTAACTTGGAAGTTTAAATATCTGATTAAATTTTTATAGCCATCCACTTCATTACCCTTCTCACGCTTACGAGAAAATACACGTTTATATATACTCTTTTTCAAGTGCTTGAAAAGTGGAGAAAATGCTATTAAGTTTAGACTGTCGAGACTGAAGTTAACGAATACAGCGTTGTTGTGTTATTCTCTCTCCTTCATTATATAATACCCACTGTACCCCTTCCTTCCAGCTGATTTCTGAGATGCTCATGTGAGGCAGGAATTGATCTTGAGAAGGAAACAGGATATTTGTCAAAGGAAATTGATGCAAGCTGTACATTTCATTTCAATGTACTTGCCACCTGGGGGGGGGGGGGGGGGGGGGGGGGGGGGGGGGGGGTGGGGGGACAATTGAGACCATGTAATCTATTCTTTTTCCTTATAGTTGTGTCATCCATTATACAGTCAACTAAGTTTGCTAGCAGAATTATGTAGCAAAGAATAGTTTTTGTGAGATGAGAAGATTCCCTAAATAGTGAAGATACCGGACTCTCTGAAGCAAAGTCAACAGTCCAAATACATATGAATAAGGTGAGAGGGTGTGACCTGGATGAGGTGAGAGGGTGTGACATGTATATGTGAGAGGGTGTGGCAACAAAAAACAGAGAAAGCTACTACCAATCTCTCTGATTGGCTGGCAATCATTCTCCAATGGAGTTGCTAATTTTAGACCATGTTCCAGCTCTTTTTAAACACTGAGAGTGGGTGGATATGTGGGCAGACTAAAAGGGGAGGAACTGGCATTATGTGTGTGTGTGTGTGTGTGTGTGTGTGTGTGCACAATTCAGCCCTTCTTCCTTGGCTTGTAGATATATTGTATGAAACCTCACTGGTTAAATGCAATGCCAACATTTACTTTTTTCACTTGCATGCCACACCCTCTCACAATGCATGCCACACCCACTCACATGCATGTAACACCCTCTCTCACCTCATCCAGGCCACACCTTCTTGCCTTATTCATCCAAGTCTTGGATTCTTATCAATTAATTAAGTGGTATTCCTGTTACGGAAGTTGTTACTCAGTCACTGAAGCCAAAGATGCTAAATAAGTGAAGTCAAAGCAACCATTACATTGAAGTAGCAGCGTGTGGTTGTAGACAGCAATGTCAACATCACACCCACCAAAGTTGGGGCCAATGTCTAGCAAACTTAACAACACTTGTATGGTTCCACAAATGTAATGGAAAACTCCTGGAGCTTTGTTAATTTACAAAACCACATGCAGCTACTTTCATTCCCATACCAAAACAAACTACCCCAACTGAGTTTTCCTGTCAAAACATCAACTAATAGAATTCTGCAGAGTAAAGCACAATATCAGCACAGAAACACACACATACACACTTACTGCTGCAGCACACCACACACAGCCTGGATTGGCTCTGATGCAATCAGCACAGGTGGATTGAGAGTTACAGGTTGTCTTCAAAACCTGACAAGAAGCAGCTGCAAATGAAAAGCACAATAACTAAAAAGCAAGTTATGCACACGGACAGGGGCCGCTCAAATTGTATTAGAGAAGCTCACTCCAGTCTAATGACTTGGTACTGCAGCTGTGCTCATTTTACTTGCTGCAGAGATACAAGGGTGTACCCTAACACAATAGAGTTTACTTACCTCCTATCAAAGCTAATAGCAGAAACGAAGCCGCTTTTTTCCACGTTGACGCCATTGAGCGCTATGATGAAGGACCTGCAGTTCACGTTTCCAAGGCTGACCTAAGTTAAGCCACCACGAGCCCTAAGAGGCTAATAATGTAGGCTGCACCTAGTGGACGGGAATGATGAGACCTCTACGCGGTGTTTCCAAACTGGAGCACTAATCTCACGCCCGCAGCCTTATTAGAAAATACCACAAGAAATAACCAATTTGGGTCATTTGCGAGTTGTTTGTCGGCTGTGGGCAAATTGTGGATTTGAATTTATTGACATTACCCGAATCTCCGTTCCACGCGCGCGAAAAAGGCTTGTCGCAAAGTTTGACTCCGATTCCGTTCTGCTTCCGCATTCACTGCGTAGTTACGTTAAGTTATAGCGTTACGCATTTTAGTGCGTTCGTACGGATACCTACCGTTCGCCCTACATAACAGGCACAACAGCCGAGCACTAGCGTATAAGATGAGGGGGGGGGGGGGGGGGGGGGGGGGGGGGGGGGCTAGCACAACAGTAGCTATATGTGGCATTTACAGATGTAGCTAAAGTCATAAGCTACTCTTTCTAGGTAGGTACATAATTGACTGGGTCAGTAGTGGAGGGTTGGCCTCATGGGGACTTGGGAGGACACTGTTTGCCCAATATGAGTTAGCTGCAATGGAATTATTGCTTGGGTGGGGGGCCAAGGGGGGCACTGCCCACCCCCCCTCCCCCCCAGATATATAGAAAATTCAATCCCATTTTTGCAGCCATAAATATTAACCTATAGGCCTTTGAAGTTTCTGGCAAATAGGATTGCTGACTATATACTCATGTGATTGTAGATGCAAAAAAAAAACTTGTGAGCCCCACTCCCTGCCCTACAGAACCCTCTTAAAATACCTGGGGGGAGGGGGGAGGGGCAGAACTATCCTGGCTTAGTCTGTGGGGGGATCCCCCAGCTCCCCCTGGTTCTTATGCCAGTGTCATGTATCCAAGTTATGCTTTAAAAATGATCTGCATTATAATATCCATTATAACCTACTTTTTCTGTGTGAATTAAGTAAAAAGGGCACTGAGATAACTTGGACAGCACAGGAAAGAAACATCTCAGGGTCTACAAGTTAACCCCCTCACTATAACAACATTGGAAAAAAGTAGTTGAATAGTAAGTTGTTTCTGAGAAGCAGAGAGAAATTGTTAATTTGTTTTAGGAATCTTACTTAATATGCAGGTGATATAAAATATATAGGACTAACAGCAGGAACAAACTACAGAAAACATGCCACATTTTAAGTAATTGTCTTGGAGAATTAGAATTGAAACATTGATAATTATCAACAAAAAAGACAGGAATCACAAACAACACAATGATGAGATAGAAGTAACTCTAGCCAACTACAATAGCGATAGCTGACTAATGTCTCTCTGAAGGTAATAATAAGTAGTATGGGGTTGATAAGTTAACTTGAATGATCAATATTCTAAAAGATTGATAGGTAGAGACTATAATGTTTGATTGATCTCCAAAGCAAGTATATGAAATTCAGACTGAACTAAATAACAATAATATGGGTTATATGGGATATGAACTGTAATAGTCTGTATGTGCTAGGGATGAGGTACTTTCCTACAGAGATAATTGTGTACTAGTAAAACATCTTCCCATTGTATAATAAACACCACCCTCTTATATAGAGAATTGGTTCAGTTACATCATTTTGCTTTTATTTCTCACTTATACTTCTCACTGTTGTAGTTATCACTGATGACCCTTTACAACCCAGTTCACACACTGATGTCCTCACTGACCTATTTGACAGTTTTATTAAAACATTTGTTATTGTGTTTGTTATTCTATAGTGTTGTTATGTTTGTTGGTCTATAATATGTAGGGTATGATATGTTTTGGTGTGTTTATTATTCTATAACATTGTTGCTAACAAGTTATCCTAAGAATTTCATCCAAATATCCAACACTTAGGCCTGAAGATAGAGTTTATACTTAAGAATGGAAAGAGACAGCTTTGAAATATTCCAGCCTCGGAGCCAAGTTTGAAGATGCAGGTGACAATAGCATGATGTATTAACACTGTTAATATTAATGTATTTATATATTATGTTGCATGTCAAATTCTTAGACTGATTGATTATATATCTAGCAATATCATAACAATCGTCATTTTATCCATGTCGCAGGTGATGTGCAGACGCTATTAAGTCAAGAACAATTTATGCCAATAAAGTTAATATACAAGTCATACATAAGAAATACTGATAAGTCCAATACTGTTAATATACATTATTTATAGTTCTATATCTGTTCCATTGTGTCTATTGGCTTCACATGAATTAGTGTAGGCTTCATATCTTCATCATTACAGGGACAAGGCAAATCAGTAGAAGTGGATACTTTCCTCATGGTATGTAAGAATCTTCCTGGGAAGAGGTGGCTATATGATGAACTATTAACAGAAGTAGATTGAACACATTCACTTGTACGTGGTACACTCAAATGGGGGCTGGAGTCAGAGAGTTTCATTTTGTTAGCAGCTTGTTGTTGTAGATATGAGCCTGAGAGAATTACTGCAGATGAGGATCTGTTGATGGTGTTGACTTGATGTTCCAGGTTTCCAGGTTGCTGTGGTTGGACAGTGACTTTGCTTACTTTGGGAGTACTGTGGCTATATGATGAGCTATCGTTAACAGAAGTAGATTGAACACATTCACTTGTACGTGGTACACTCAAATTGGGGCTGGAGTCAGAGAGTTTCATTTTGTTAGCAGCTTGTTGTTGTAGATATGAGCCTGAGAGGATTACTGCAGATGAGGATCTGTTGATGGTGTTGACTTGATGTTCCAGGTTTCCAGGTATCTGTGGTTGGACTGTGACTTTGCTTACTTTGGGAGTATTGAGGATACATTTAATAATGGGAGCCGATTGTAATCGCTGTCGAGTTCTGTAAAATAATAGATCAATAAATACAATATATAAAATGGCTAAAACTTAAATCAACATACATTATTTTATCTTAACATTATGTGAGTGTTTATTTTCATTTTTTAACAGATTATATTGACTAATTTGAACTGCCAATAATATTCTCTACCTGGAAGCTGTCAGTCGGATATTATTAGGTCCTTTTCGAGCCTTCTTCAGCATTATACGTCGAGTATGTCCTGATTCTACATTATGAGATGAATTTCTTTCTTTGTTGTACTTGTGATACATTATTAAACTGATGATCATGACAGAAATGAAGGCAATAATACCAACACTCAATAGAGAAGCTGCAATGATAGCAGCAATACGCTTGCGTTGATTTTTCTTTTCATCCAAGTTGTTGCCCAATTCCTTATCTTTTGATAATACAGCTCCAAAGGATTTCCATCTCTTACCTGATGACAAATAATATGTAGAATACAGTTTAAGAAAATGTTTTGCTATTGACATTATTGTTTACACAAACACCTATAGATGATGTACAACTACTTAGTGACTTATCATACCTCGAGTATCCCTGTCCTTATGGATATGATTAGAATCTTCTGGTGTCCTACTGATTTTCTTTATTTCTGTACACAAAAACAAATAGCTAATAATATAATAAAAGGTATAAATGACTATGTAGCTATGATTGAATGGGATTTTTAGTTACTTCATACCTGGAGTATCCCTATCCTTATAAGAATGACTGAAATCTGTAGGTGTGCTAATAATTTTCTTTATTTCTATAATATAAATTAATAGCAATGTAGGGTATATTCAAAAGTAATTAAAGTTGATTTTCTACTACATAACAACAAAACTGATTTATATATGTTAAAATGAAGCAAATGTCATGAACAATAGCACAATACTAGTTAGTTATCTGGTCAGAAATAAACATAAATGCCAGGCTGAAAATTCTTAGTTAATTGATAATATTTAATATTATCAAAATTAAGTTGTCTGATTCTGATAATTTTTTTTCTATTTTTATAAATTGGGAATTATTTAATTTTTTTTTGTATTGCCTACCATTAATATAGGTATTCTTCTCATAATTCTCAGCAATTCTTCCTGCTTCACCTAATAATAGCAAGAACAATAATGTGGGAATTAACAACTAGAAATAGCAATTTGAAGCTGTTAGCTTGAGTGATATTTGTACATATCTATTCTGATTACACATACTAATTATATGACTATATAATTATCAATTCTTACTTGGCTTCATTGGTTTTACGAGTCCAAAAATCTTTTGTTTCATGAAATCCATAAATTTTGTCCGTAAAGTTTGTGGTAGTTGAAAAATGGCTGTCATGGCTTTGTTGATTATAGGGTAAAGGGTCTCAATTTGATAATCTTTGTTTGTAGAAGTGTTGAGTCTAGTGCTAGTAGGTGGAACATTTGAGGAAGTGGAACTCCATTTGGTGTTGAAAGTGATACCTGGAGATCCTTGGAAGAAAGTCGAGTAAATAGCTGTCATAATTTCATTATTCACAAAGTCAGTCACATCCAAATCAGAGCCAGCTAAAATGGTGAAATTAATATAATCCATATATATTAGCTTAATTAATTTTTTCAATTATCTTACTGAAGTTGAATAAAAGAAGATCTTCAAAGGTATAAGTGATAAAGGCAACCTTACAATAGTATTTATCTTTACTAGGGATTTGGAAATTAATCAAGTTTACAGAGAAGTTAATGTTCTCCAAAACAGGTTCCATGCTGTTAAGAAAGTCCATATCTTTATCAAATAACACTGATGCTTCAAACCATAGTTGAGCATCTTGTCCGTTGCATTTTATGGTAATGTCTGAGCTGTAAGGTATTGGTAGAGCACTAAATATGTCTTTTAGGATGTAAGCCAACTGCTTTTTCCAGTTGTAGGGAAATTGTGCTGTAGTTAAGATAATAAAACAATATTATATTAGTAAATTAAGCTGCCAAAGAATATGAAAAAGTAAACAGTTATTACAATAAAATATTATTAGCTCAAACATTTTACCTGTACTCAGCACTAACGCACATACGATAAATAGCCTTAAAGTAATCATTTTACTTTAAGACTATCGACGTCTTTCACCAAAAAATGGATTGCGTCTAACTACCTGCAACTGCGTCTATACCAACGATTGCGTCTGTAGCGAAAAGCCCCGGGGAGATCCTTTACCCACTATGGACCTGTTGTGTTGCTTGTGCCCAGTATACCATTGCTATCAGTATAATATAGATATGTTTTACCATCTCTTCTGTCCAGTGGATTCTAGACACCGTGGATCTTAACAGCATCCAAGGCCCAATGAGAATCGATTTGTACAGCCCTCTATTCAAAGAGGGAACAGAGAAGCTCTAGACTGACTTACTGTATTGCTGTGAATATTAACATTTTTATTCTTATCTAATTAAAAATATAATACATGCCAACGGAAACAAAAACTTGTAAGGAAGATATCAATCCAGGGACTAAGTCTTGTCTCTGCATTTAAAGGGGAAAAGAAACAACAATTAAAACTAGTCAAGTTACAATTAGCAATAAGTACTATTCCTGCAGTGATGTTCTATCTGGATAATTTCGTTTGTAAGGGACCAGCCAAGTCTACCGTCATTAATTTAAAGGCAAAATGCTACGGAAAGATGAGAATTTTGGGACAGAACCTGGAAGTTAGGAGGAAAAACTACTTGTACATTTGGGATATGAGGTCTAATATAAGAGGGTGATGTTTATTATACAATTGGAAGATGTTTTACTAGTACACAACTATCTCTGTAGGAAAGTACCTCATCCCTAGCACATACAGACTAGAGAATTGGTTTAGTTACATTGTTTACTTTTATTTCTCACTTACTTTTCTCAATACTCTAGTCATCACTGATGACTCTTTACAAACCAGGTTCATTATAATATACACACTGATGTCCTCACTGACCTATTTGACAGTTTTTGTTATTGTGTTGTTTATTCTATAGAGTTATGTTTGTTGGTCTATAATATGTAGGGTATGATATGTTTTTGGTGTGTTTATTATTCTATAACATTGTTGCTAACAAACTATCCTAAGAATTTCATCCAAATATCCAACACTTAGGCCTGAAGATAGAGCCCGAAGATAGAGCCTATACTTAAGAATGGAAAGAGACAGCTTTGAAATATTCCAGCCTTGGAGCCAAGTTTGAAGATGCAGGTGACAATAGCGTGATGTATTAACACTGTTAATATTAATGTATTTATATATGTTGCATGCCAAATTCTTAGATTGATTGATTTTATATCTAGCAATATCATAACAATCATCATTATCCATGTCGCAGGTGATGTGCAGACGTTATTAAGTCAAGAACAATTTATGCCAATAAACACATTGTACAAGTCATACAATTGGTAACTATGTAGCTATGTTGCTACTGAACTACTCAGGATATGGTACTTTCAGAGATTTTGAGTCAGAAATATTCATGAATTTTCGGCTATGGGTGAGCCTTCTAGTGAATTAGGCTTGCACAACTGAAAAGATTTGAAGTGAGGCCAACTATATGGAATTGGTAACTATGTAGCTATGTGGCTACCGAACTACTACTCAGGATGTGGTACTTTCAGAGATTTTGAGTCAAATATATTTATGAATTTTCGGCTATGGGTGAGCCTTCTAGTGAATCTGGTTAGCATAACTGAAAAGATTTGAAGTGAGGCCAACTATATGGAATTGGTAACTATGTAGCTAAGTGGCTACTGAACTACTCAGAATGTGGTACTTTCAGAGATTTTGAGCCAGATATATTCATGAATTATGAGTGAGCCTTCTAGTGGATCTGGCTTGTACAACTGAAAAGATTTGAAGTGAGGCCAACTATATGAACTATATAGAAGGCTCACCCATAGCCGAAAATTCATGAATATATCTGACTCAAAATCTCTGAAAGTACCACATCCTGAGTAGTTCAGTAGCCACATAGCTACATAGTTACCAATAGATGAAGTACTCATGTGCCTGACAAACACAAATGGTAGAATATCACATGCTGTAGTTGTATCCAAACCATTGAGACACACTGTTTTGAAATTGGCACACGACATGTGTTCAGGCGCCATCAAGACCTTCACACGGAGACTCTTCCTGAGGATGCAGGCTGGCTGCGCCACCCTTCTTCACGGCAGGTTCTCTCCTCCACAGCGAACTCAGTCATGCGCACACACTACCTGTAACGATCCTTTCCATACACATAATTATATTCATAGCTCGGTCAACCCACCGTCTTTATATCACCGTGCCTCACCACTTAAATAACGTAATTAGACCGCAAGGCCTGTTCTGTGATACTTATACTATAGCCCTAGCCAAGTTATAGAGTGCGCTCTTTGCGGGTGCGGCTTCAAGACTGCAAGCGAAAGCCAGCGGTTGCGAGGTTGATTCACTCGGCGCCAATACGCCACAGAACTCCTGGTCCTTCGGGCGATAACAACATCTGCGCCACACCCACCAATCGGTTTGGAGGAAGTTACGCCCCCTCCAACATTGGTCCTTCGAGCCGGATCTGATCCTTGTCAACACGCCCGCGCTGAGACTTGACTGATCGACGATCCGTTCGAACCAGAAGCTCCACCAAACAGAAGGACTTCAATTGTTTGACCTCTGGCTATTGCTGCTCAGATTTCACCTTTGAGATTTCACCTTTCTCATAGAGCAAGGCACCAGAGCAATAACAAATTCAATCAATACCGATGAACGTCGAACTTAAAGCTATTGCGAACCTCACCGACATCAACTCTGTCAAGATAAAGCGTGCCAGCTTTCGTAGACAGCTCACCAGACTCAAGACCCGGTATGAGCACCTCACCAACGATACTGCGCTCTGCGACATTCCTTTGGATGACCTCGCTGAAATCCATCAGCTATGCAAGGACAACGTCAGTTTCCCTCGGACTCAGCAGTCTTCCTCGGACTCAGCAGTCTCACTCGGCTCAGCCAGTCTCACTCGACTCAGCAGTCTCGCTCGCACTCGACTCCACAGTCAGTCAGTAGTCTCGCTCGCACTCGACTCACAGTCAGTCAGCAGTCTCGCTCGCACTCGACTCCACAGTCAGTCAGCAGTCTCGCTCGCACTCGACTCCACAGTCAGTCAGCAGTCTCGCTCGCACTCGACTCCACAGTCAGTCAGCAGTCTCGCTCGCACTCGACTCCACAGTCAGTCAGCAGCCTCGCTTGCACTCGACTCACAGTCAGTCAGCAGCCTCGCTCGCACTCAATCCACAGTCAGTCAGCAGTCTCGCTCGCACTCGATCCATAGTCAGTCAGCAGCCTCGCTCGCACTCGACTCCACAGTCAGTCAGCAGTCTCGCTCGCACTCGACTCCACAGTCAGTCAGCAGTCTTGCTCGCACTCGATCCACAGTCAGTCAGCAGTCTTGCTCGCACTCGATCCACAGTCAGTCAGCAGTCTCGCTCGCACTCGACTCACAGTCAGTCAGCAGCCTCGCTCGCACTCGACTCCACAGTCAGTCAGCAGTCTCGCTCGCACTCGACTCCACAGTCAGTCAGCAGCCTCGCTCGCACTCGACTCCACAATCAGTCAGTAGCCTCGCACTCGACTCCACAGTAGTCAGCAGGCTCGCTCGCACAGACTCCAGTCAGTCAGCAGCCTCGCTCGAACGCGACTCCACCGTCATGGTCATCAGTCTCGCTCGCCACGCGATCCACAGTTAGTCAGCAGTTCGTCGCTCGCACTCGACTCCACAGTTCAGTAGCAGTCTCGCTCGCACTAGACTCCACAGTCAGTCAGCAGTCACCCTCGCACTCGACTCCACAGTCAGTCAGCAGCCTCGCTCGCACTCGACTCCACAGTCAGTCAGCAGTCACCCTCGCACTCGACTCCACAGTCAGTCAGCAGCCTCGCTCGCACTCGACTCACAGTCAGTCAGCAGTCTCGCTCGCACTCGATCCACAGTCAGTCAGCAGTCTCGCTCGCACTCGACTCCACAGTCAGCCAGCAGTCTCGCTCGCACTCGACTCACAGTCAGTCAGCAGTCTCGCTCGCACTCGACTCACAGTCAGTCAAGCAGCCTCACTCGCATCGAATCCACAGTCAGTCAGCAGTCTCGCTCGCACTCGACTCACAGCAGTCAGCAGCCCTCGCTCGCACTCGACTCACAGTCAGTCAGCAGTCTCGCTCGCACTCGACTCCACAGTCAGTCAGCAGCCTCGCTCGCACTCGACTCCACAGTCAGTCAGCAGTCTCGCTCGCACTCGACTCCACAGTCAGTCAGCAGTCTCGTTCGCACTCGACTCCACAGTCAGTCAGCAGTCTCGCTCGCACTCGACTCCACAGTCAGTCAGCAGCCTCGCTCGCACTCGACTCACAGTCAGTCAGCAGTCTCGCTCGCACTCGACTCACAGTCAGTCAGCAGTCTCACTCGCACTCGACTCCACAGTCAGTCAGCAGCCTCGCTCGCACTCGACTCACAGTCTCATTCTGTCTCACTCGACTCGGCCAGTCTCACTCGACTCAGCCAGTCTCACTCGACGCAGCCAGTCTCACTCGACTCAGCCAGTCTCACTCGACTCAGCAGTCTCACTCGGCTCAGCAGTTTCACTCGACTCAGCAGTTTCACTCGACTCAGCAGTCTCACCCGACTCAGCAGTCTCATTCCGTCTCACTCGACTCGGCCAGTCTCACACGACTCAGCCAGTCTCACTCCGCTCGGCCAGTCTCACTCGGCTCGGCCAGTCTCACACGGTATAACCAGGGAAGTGGACGTCCGGTGTTCCGATCACACATATCGGAGACCCGTCCACATGCTGGTCAGGCTCTGCGTAGATGACACTCCTCCAGATGATCTACAACTCAACGCAGAGGACCAGCACTCTCCCCCCTCCCCCAGGATGTTCAGGCGCCATCAAGACCTTCACACGGAGACTCTTCCTGAGGATGCAGGCTGGCTGCGCCACCCTTCTTCACGGCAGGTTCTCTCCTCCACAGCAAACTCAGTCATGCGCACACACTACCTGTAACGATCCTTTCCATACACATAATTATATTCATAGCTCGGTCAACCCACCGTCTTTATATCACCGTGCCTCACTACTTAAATAACGTAATTAGACCGCAAGGCCTGTTCTGTGATACTTATACTATAGCCCTAGCCAAGTTATAGAGTGCGCTCTTTGCGGGTGCGGCTTCAAGACTGCAAGCGAAAGCCAGCGGTTGCGAGGTTGATTCACTCGGCGCCAATCGGCCACAGAACTCCTGGTCCTTCGGGCGATAACAACATCTGCGCCACACCCACCAATCGGTTCGGAGGAAGTTATGCCCCCTCCGACAACATGTCTGTCATTTGGTATTACGGTACCCAGATTGTTCAGGTCTAGCTACCTGAACAAGGAGAAGTCTTTAGCAAACAATAAACTAACATGTGCTACATCAACTCATTTATCGTCTAATCATATTCATAATCCACCACAAACTGTACCATGTCATCCCATATATATGTACTGTAAGTATAGTCTTGGGAAAATAAGTCCATCATAAAACAAGCTCAGTGAATGCAGACCGCGTTACCTGCTAGTGGCTTGTTGCTGTGGTTGAATCCTACCATGCCGGCATAGTATCCGGTTGCTGGCCACACACTAGCCGCGGGGCGTCAACTTGCTGAAGCTGGGCATAGCTTATGGTGGGCTCTGGTCCTTCGATCCAGTACCAACCTCCAGCTCAGGGATTTACGACCCCTGAACACAGATCCCTCATTAACTGCCACTTCACTTGGCCAAATTTGAGTTGTATAGCTGACATTTAGCAGAAGACATCACAAGTCAAATTTGGCCGAGTGAAGTGGCAGTTAATAAGGGATCTGGTTACAATCACTTCGGAGGGACCTAAGGGAGCCTTATGTGGAGCCAATTTGTTGTATAGCTGCGACATCACAACAAATCAGCTCCACCTAAGGCTCCCTTATTAATAATCCAGTCCAAGAGAGGATTTCGCTTTATTTTGACAGCAATGGATTTGTCAACTGGATTTCAACTAGCTCTGCCAATGAGAGGATATACTGCAGAAGAAACCGCTCAAAATTTCCTCTCTATTTTCTCTGTCATTGGTGCACACAAAGCTATTCTTTCCGATCAAGGACATAATTTCATGTCAAAAGATTTGGTCTTTTATTTACGTATTCAAAGAATTCCATCCTGAATGTAACGGGAAACTAGAAAGGTTTCATTCATCTTTAAAGTCTGTGTTGAGAAAATAAGGAAGACTGGTCTGTAGTTCTTGATTTGGTTTTGTACTTCTTGCATAACTTGCTGTACACAAGACTTGGGCACACACTATGTGAACTAACATTTCTCAAACCTACCCATCATATTCTTTCTACTTTAAAGTGTGTTTGGTCTTCTTCTGATTCGGACTCTGTTGATGTTCCCACATGTCATTCTGATTTAGATGCCCACTTATCATTGACGCTTCAATCTTTGAAGGACAGATGGAAAGATAAGGTCGTTGAAATGAGGTCTAAGAGAGATGGTCTACGCATAAGTCACGCCCCGCTTTGCAAGAAGTTGGTGCCCATGAAACGCAGCTGTGCCTGACTCAGCATTAGCACGTACGGTTGGGGCGGGTCGGAGTCAACTTGTACTAAAACATCCTTGCGCACAAAAATAATAGATCCAGAATCTACTCTATTGTACCGCTCCTGAATGGACTAGTTCAAACTACTTTGCCAGTAGGGCCACAAGGCTCGACCCTATTCTTTAGCATTGTAAAACTGTTGAGAGTCTAGTGCTAGTAAATGGAACGTTGAGAAAGTTGAACTGTTGATAGTGATACCTGGAGATCCTAGGAAGACAGTCCAGTAAATAGCTGTCACACATTCATTAATCGCAAAGTCGGGCACATCCAAACTAGAGCCAGGAAATAAACATAATACATGTTATCTAGCTAAATCTATTGTTACTATTATCTTACTGAGGTTGAACAGAAGATCTTTAATAGTTTACATGGTGAAGGCAATCTTACAATAGTTTTTATCATCTTTAGGGATTCAGTTAGATGAGTTAATGTCTCCAAAACAGGATTTATACTGTTAAGAAAATCCGTACCATTCAATGCAATGGACAAGACACTCAACTGTGGTTTGAAGCATCAGTGTTACTTGATAAAGATAATATCTTATAAAGTTACACTGATGTTCAAACCACAGTCAAGCATCTTGTCCATTGCATTGAATGGTAATATTTGAATTGTAATGTATTGATAGAATATTAAATAAGTCTTTCAAGATGTAAACAAATTCTTTCTTCCAATTGTAGGGAGGTTGTGCTGTAGTTCAAATAATATATCAAAACAATTAGAGCTAGCCTTGAATCTAAGAAGTAAATACTATCATAAATGTAATCTTAAAAGTTCAAACTCTTACCAGTACTTAGCACTAATGCAGATATGATAAATAGCTTTAAATTAAGCATCTTTACTTGAAGTGCTGACAAATAGATGGCGTCAATACCTAGGATTGCGTTTATACCAATTATTGCGTTTATACGTTTATACCAGTGACTGCATCACTGTGCTGCAACATGACGTAGAGTCTTTAAAATACCTTACCCAAAACGCCCTCATCTTGGTCGAATCTGCTCAGCATGACCACCTGCGTAAGCTTGCTTACTTAAAACTATCGTTGTTTAAGTATAGTTACGTGAAGTTATTAAGGTATTAGCATACTTTTATAGCAGAGCTGTTCTCCGATTAGGGACTGTATCATTCTCTTGGAAACAAGTATGGCATACCCGTAGCCAGGGGGAGTTCTGGTGGGGGGAGGGGGGGGGGTTTCGGTCGAACCCCCCTTTTGAGTGACCGGAAGTAAATTATTTAGCCACACCTCACATTTAACTTATGGTATGTCGACTTCTGGTCGATCGTTTCTAAATCGCAATGGAATATTCTGCTATTTATCTATATATATACTTCATACTCTATATGTGGACGGCCTAGTCTGATTCCAAGCTTTCAAATAAACATTGAGCTCCTTGATTGCAAAACACCGCTCTCGTTATGGCACTGATAAAGCAAGCTACGCTACAACTATTTTTTTATGGTGTGTCGTAATGTACTTATTTAGATAACTTATAGTACGAAAGGCCTATTAATGGTTCACTGTTTGTGTACAGCTCACGGTAGTGGTTAGAAGCCTGGTTACATGAGAACGATATAGCGTTAGCAGTTTACCGCTTATTGCTGATAGTCAGCAGTGTTCAATGAATTTATTAATAGAACACAAGGAACGTCAGACAAATTATTAGTTTTGGCATATTTTTCCCCCTTCTTTTTCGCTTTTTAAAGAATAAACGAAGAAAACAAAAGTAGGTGTGCTTTCTTGCGTTTCTATGAAATCCGAACCCCCCTGTGCAAATTCCAGGCTACAGGCCTGTATGGGTACCATTTGCAAATTTATGATCGAAAGTACAACTAGCCTGATCCTTCTGACGCTGACAACACAAATGCTATAAGTAGCAGTCATTGATGAGCTAAGTGAACTCTACACGGTTCAGGGGATAACACTACCGAAAATCGGGGATCTTTTTATCGAGCGAAGCGAGCGAGATACTGTTAGGGGTGGACAGTTGAAGTCGGGTATATGTTCGCTATATGTGACAGTCTTTGGGAAAAGGTACAAATTCTTTGGGAAAAGGTACAAATTCTTTGGGAAAAGGTACAAATTCTTTGTAAAACTGTTTTTTGTTTATTTAGAAAATTATAGTACAGTAAATTACCTACCTGCTGATACCCTGCATAATGCTTAAATGATGTGACCTCCTAAACAACCATTGTAACCATTAATTTGAGAAAACGTGTCTCAAAACATTAGCTTCCTATTTTTACTTAATTGCCAAGTTAAGTATAGAGCGTACTTGAGCCACTTGTCAACTGAACACAGCATTCATACTTTGCCCAGATGTGAAAGAATGGATACAGATTATGAAAAAGTGAAAAAAAGGAGGAAAGTCAATACTTTGATCTAACGCGTATTTGCCTGTACTGCAAAATATGTGTTTGGCGAATTTGTACTTTTCCCACGGCCTGTCACATATGTATATCCGTATTTCCCCGAATAGATCACGTACGGGCTATTTTTTTCTAGCATTCTAACTGTGCACGGACTATTCGAGGGCGCGGTCTATTTCCTATTTATAAGTATACTAGTGGTGTGCTTGAGCACAAATGGCGAGCGAGCCTTAAACTACACTATTGTTAAATGATTGATTTTAACAACTAACACTCAAGCTACTAAAATAAAGTCGAGTTATTAAATTACGTATGCGGTAAAGGGGATTCAATGCCATAGTAACCACTCCCCGCAACTGTTTGAATTGAAAAAGAAGCAACAAAATCAAGTCACGTTATTTTAAGTTTTCTTTGTGACATTCATTATAGTCGTTGTAACGCACTTTCACACAATTGAACATACCTACGCAAGACTTACCTTCGTTGTTCGTCTAGTGGACAATGAATTTACAAGTTAATGCTGTTGAGTAGGGCTTATAACTGTGACAAATAGCGACTAACTCGAATAGAAATGGAGCTCCCATAAGTTTTTGCGTTTTAACTGCACCCGCAAAAGAATTCAAAGCGGTAAACAATTCAATTTCTTAGGTGATACGGGTAATCGTCGCTAAACCGGAGGATTCTGTTTAGTGAAGTTTGGGACGGCGTCGAACGTGGAGCGAACACAAAAATACAGAGGGTCAAAGTACAAAATGACATACATACGTCCAAACATAATTCATTGAACACTGCTGACTATCAGCAATAAGCGGTAAACTGCTAACGCTATATCGTTCTCGTGTAACCAGGCTTCTAACCACTACCGTGAGCTGTACACAAACAGTGAACCATTAATAGGCCTTTCGTACTATAAGTTATCTAAATAAGTACATTACGACACACCATAAAAAAATAGTTGTAGCGTAGCTTGCTTTATCAGTGCCATAACGAGAGCGGTGTTTTGTAATCAAGGAGCTCAATGTTTATTTGAAAGCTTGGAATCAGACTAGGCCGTCCACATATAGAGTATGAAGTATATATATAGCTAAATAGCAGAATATTCCATTGCGATTTAGACACGATCGACCAGAAGTCGACATACCATAAGTTAAATGTGAGGTGTGGCTAAATAATTTTTACTTCCGGTCACTCAAAAGGGGGGTTCGACCGAAACCCCCCCTCCCCCCACCAGAACTCCCCCTGGCTACGGGTATGCCATACTTGTTTCCAAGAGAGTGATACAGTCCCTATCGGAGAACAGCTCTGCTATAAAAGTATGCTAATACCTTAATAACTTCACGTAACTATACTTAAACAACGATAGTTTTAAGTAAGCAAGCTTACGCAAATGGTCATGCTGAGCAGATTCGACCAAGATGAGGGTGTTTTGGGTAAAGTATTTTAAAGACTCTACGTCATGTTGCAGCACAGATGCAGTCACTGGTATAAACGTATAAACGCAATAATTGGTATAAACGTAATCCTAGGTATTGACGCCATCTATTTGTCAGCAGTCTTCAAGTAAAGATGCTTAATTTAAATATCTGCATTAGTGCTAAGTACTGGTAAGAGTTTGAACTTTTAAGATTACATTTATGATAGTATTTACTTCTTAAATTCAAGGCTAGCTCTAATTGTTTTGATATATTATTTGAACTACAGCACAACCTCCCTACAATTGGAAGAAAGAATTTGTTTACATCCTGAAAGACTTATTTAATATTCTATCAATACATTACAATTCAAATGTTACCATTCAATGCAATGGACAAGATGCTTGACTGTGGTTTGAACATCAGTGTAACTTTATAAGATATTATCTTTATCAAGTAACACTGATGCTTCAAACCACAGTCGAGTGTCTTGTCCATTACATTGAATGGTATGGATTTTCTTAACCATATGGATCCTGTTTTGGAGACATTAACTCCTCTAACTGAATCCCTAAAGATAAACACTATTGTAAGATTGCCTTCATCATGTATACTTTTAAAGATCTTCTTCTGTTCAACCTCAGTAAGATAATAGATTTAGCTAGATAACATGTATTATGTTTATTTCACCATTTTAGCTGGCTCTAGTTTGGATGTGCCCGACTTTGCGATTAATGAATGTGTGACAGCTATTTACTGGACTGTCTTCCTAGGATCTCCAGGTATCACTATCAACAGTTCAACTTTCTCAATGTTCCATTTACTAGCACTAGACTCTCAACAGTTTTACAATGCTAAAGAAGGCTCGAAAAAGACCTATAATATTGGACTAACAGATTCCAGGTAGAGAATATAAATTGCAGTTCTAATTAGTCAGACCTCAGAATCACAAATTTTAAACGTTTTTATAGTGTTAAGATAATAGTGGACACATTTTATAATCCTATATTGTTTAAAAATATTTTTAGCTATGTATTATATAGTCTTTAAATATTATTTTTACAGCACTCAGCAACAATTACAATCAACTCCAATTATTAAATGTATCCCCAGTACTCCCAAAGTAAGCAAAGTCACAGTCCAACCACAACAACCTGGAAACCTGGAACATCAAGCCAACACCATCAACAGATCCTCTTCTGCAGTAATCCTCTCAGGCTCATATCTACAACAACAACAATAACAAGCTGCTAACAAAATGAAACTCTCTGACTCCAGCCCCCATTTGAGTGTACTATGTACAAGTGAATGTGTTCAGTCTACTTCTGTTAACGATAGCTCATCATATTGCCACCTCTTCCCAGGAAGATTCTTACATACCATGAGGAAAGTATCCACTTCTACTAATTTGCCTTGTCCCTGTAATCATGAAGACATTAAGTTTACACTAATTCATGTGAAGCCAATAGACACAATGGAACAGATATAGAACTATAAATGATGTAATTTATAGTATTGGACTTATCAGTATTTCTTATGTAATGACTTGTATAATAAGTTTATGAGTACAAATTCTGATTGATTAAATTATGCTTGTGCATTACTGCTACACTATATAAATAGATAAGGTGACTATGATTACAATATTGCTTAGCTTTAAATCTAGATTAAACATTCAAAACATCATCTGCATCTTCAAACCTGGATACAAGAGGGGACAATTTCAAAACCCTCTCAGTCTTTGGCGCCCCCACACTCTTTGAGCTTGAAAAACCCACAGAATAGGCCATTGTTGTTAGGGCTTGTTAATCTTACTTCCGCTTTCCCGAGTTATTATATTTCTGCAGGCCAGCAAGTACTAATATGAGAAAGCACTTATCTGGAATAAAGACTGGAAGACTGTCGCATCTCAAGAAATAGCCCCGTCACTATTTCGGACTTCACCTGCAAAGCTACCCCTGAAGTTTAGAAGTCGATGTTTTATATATCATTTTCTTATCCTTGCGTGTATGCCATAACGATGAGCTTTTTTTTTGTTTGTTGAATTCTATTTTAGGTTTCTATATACTCGCATTACCAAGTGTAGTATTGTTGATTATTTCTGTAAAATTTCGTATATTAAAATATCACATTGTTATAGGGTCGAGCCTTGTGGCCCTACGCCAGGCAAAGTAGTTTGAACTATAGCCGTTAGTCCATTCAGGAGCGGTACAATAGAGTAGATTCTGGATCTATTATTTTTGTGCGCAAGGATGTTTTAGTACAAGTTGACTCCGACCCGCCCCAACCGTACGTGCGTAATGCTGAGTCAGGCACAGCTGCGTTTCACGGGCACCAACTTCTTGCAAAGCGGGGCGTGACTTATGCGTAGACCATCTCTCTTAGACCTCATCTCAACGACCTTATCTTTCCATCTGTCCTTCAAAGATTGAAGCGTCAATGATAAGTGGGCATCTAAATCAGAAAGACATGTGGGAACATCAACAGAGTCCAAATCAGAAGAAGACCAAACACACTTTAAAGTAGAAAGAATATGATGGGTAGGTTTGAGAAATGTTAGTTCACATAGTGTGTGCCCAAGTCTTGTGTACAGCAAGTTATGCAAGAAGTACAAAACCAAATCAAGAACTACAGACCAGTCTTCCTTATTTTCTCAACACAGACTTTAAAGATGAATGAAACCTTTCTGGTTTCCCGTTACACTCAGGATGGAATTCTTTGAATACGTAAATAAAAGACCAAACCTTTTGACATGAAATTATGTCCTTGATCGGAAAGAATAGTTGTGTGTGCACCAATGACAGAGAAAATAGAGAGGAAATTTTGAGCGGTTTCTTCTGCAGTATATCCTCTCATTGGCAGAGCTAGTTGAAATCCAGTTGACAAATCCATTGCTGTCAAAATAAAGCGAAATCCTGTCTTGGACTGGATTATTAATAAGGGAGCCTTAGGTGGAGCTGATTTGTTGTGATGTCGCAGCTATACAACAAATTGGCTCCACATAAGGCTCCCTTATGTCCCTCCGAAGTGATTGTAACCAGATCCCTTATTAACTGCCACTTCACTCGGCCAAATTTGACTTGTGATGTCTTCTGCTAAATGTCAGCTATACAACTCAAATTTGGCCAAGTGAAGTGGCAGTTAATGAGGGATCTGTGTTCAGGGGTCGTAAATCCCTGAGCTGGAGGTTGGTACTGGTTTGAAGGACCAGAGCCCACCATAAGCTATGCCCAGCTTCAGCAAGTTGACGCCCCGTGACTAGTGTGTGGCCAGCAACCGGATACTATGCCGGCATGGTAGGATTCAACCACAGCAACAAGCCACTAGCAGGTAACGCGGTCTGCATTCACTGAGCTTGTTTTATGATGGACTTATTTTCCCAAGACTATACTTACAGTACATATATATGGGATGACATGGTACAGTTTGTGGTGGATCATGAATATGATTAGACGATAAATGAGTTGATGTAGCACATGTTAGTTTATTGTTTGCTAAAGACTTCTCCTTGTTCAGGTAGCTAGACCTGAACAATCTGGCTACCGTAATACCAAAATGACAGACATGTCGTGTGCCAATTTCAAAACAGTGTGTCTCAATGGTTTGGATACAACTACAGCATGTGATATTCTACCATTTGAGTTTGTCAGGCACATGAGTACATCATCTATTGGTAACTATGTAGCTATGTGGCTACTGAACTACTCAGGATGTGGTACTTTCAGAGATTTTGAGTCTGATATATTCATGAATTTTCGGCTATGGGTGAGCCTTCTATATAGTTCATATAGTTGGCCTCACTTCAAATCTTTTCAGTTGTACAAGCCAGATTCACTCATAGTTACCAATTCCATATAGTTGGCCTCACTTCAAATCTTTTCAGTTGTGCAAGCATAATTCACTAGAAGGCTCACCCATAGCCAAAAATTCATGAATATTTCTGACTCAAAATCTCTGAAAGTACCATATCCTGAGTAGTTCAGTAGCCACATAGCTACATAGTTACCAATTGTATGACTTGTACAATGTGTTTATTGGCATAAATTGTTCTTGACCTTAATAACGTCTGCACATCACCTGCGACATGGATAATGATGATTGTTATGATATTGCTGGATATAAAATCAATCAATCTAAGAATTTGGCATGCAACATATATAAATACATTAATATTAACAGTGTTAATACATCACGCTATTGTCACCTGCATCTTCAAACTTAGCTCCAAGGCTGGAATATTTCAAAGCTGTCTCTTTCCATTCTTAAGTATAGGCTCTATCTTCAGGCTCTATCTTCAGGCCTAAGTGTTGGATATTTGATGAAATTCTTAGGATAGTTTGTTAGCAACAATGTTATAGAATAATAAACACACCAAAAACATATCATACCCTACATATTATAGACCAACAAACATAACTCTATAGAATAAACAACACAATAACAAAAACTGTCAAATAGGTCAGTGAGGACATCAGTGTGTATATTATAATGAACCTGGTTTGTAAAGAGTCATCAGTGATGACTAGAGTATTGAGAAAAGTAAGTGAGAAATAAAAGTAAACAATGTAACTAAACCAATTCTCTAGTCTGTATGTGCTAGGGATGAGGTACTTTCCTACAGAGATAGTTGTGTACTAGTAAAACATCTTCCAATTGTATAATAAACATCACCCTCTTCTATTAGACCTCATATCCCAAATGTACAAGTAGTTTTTCCTCCTAACTTCCAGGTTCTGTCCCAAAATTCTCATCTTTCCATAGCATTTTGCCTTTAAATTAATGACGGTAGACTTGGCTGGTCCCTTACAAACGAAATTATCCAGATAGAACATCACTGCAGGAATAGTACTTATTGCTAATTGTAACTTGACTAGCTTTAGTTGTTGTTTCTTTCCCCCTTTAAATGCAGAGACAAGACTTAGTTAGTCCCTGGATTGATATCTTCCTTACAAGTTTTTGTTTCCGTTGGCATGTATTATATTTTTAATTAGATAAGAATAAGAATGTTAATATTCACAGCAATACAGTAAGTCAGTCTAGAGCTTCTCTGTTCCCTCTTTGAATAGAGGGCTGTACAAATCGATTCATTGGGCCTTGGACGCTGTTAAGATCCACGGTGTCTAGAATCCACTGGACAGGAGAGATGGTAAAACATATCTATATTATACTGATAGCAATGGTATACTGGGCACAAGCAACACAACAGGTCCATAGTGGGTAAAGGATCTCCCCGGGGTTTTTCGCTACAGACGCAATCGTTGGTTTAGACGCAGTTGCAGGTAGTTAGACGCAATCCATTTTTTGGTGAAAGACGTCGATAGTCTTAAAGTAAAATGATTACTTTAAGGCTATTTATCGTATGTGCGTTAGTGCTGAGTACAGGTAAAATGTTTGAGCTAATAATATTTTATTGTAATAACTGTTTACTTTTTCATATTCTTTGGCAGCTTAATTTACTAATATAATATTGTTTTATTATCTTAACTACAGCACAATTTCCCTACAACTGGAAAAAGCAGTTGGCTTACATCCTAAAAGACATATTTAGTGCTCTACCAATACCTTACAGCTCAGACATTACCATAAAATGCAACGGACAAGATGCTCAACTATGGTTTGAAGCATCAGTGTTATTTGATAAAGATATGGACTTTCTTAACAGCATGGAACCTGTTTTGGAGAACATTAACTTCTCTGTAAACTTGATTAATTTCCAAATCCCTAGTAAAGATAAATACTATTGTAAGGTTGCCTTTATCACTTATACCTTTGAAGATCTTCTTTTATTCAACTTCAGTAAGATAATTGAAAAAATTAATTAAGCTAATATATATGGATTATATTTATTTCACCATTTTAGCTGGCTCTGATTTGGATGTGACTGACTTTGTGAATAATGAATTTATGACAGCTATTTACTCGACTTTCTTCCAAGGATCTCCAGGTATCACTTTCAACACCAAATGGAGTTCCACTTCCTTAAATGTTCCACCTACTAGCACTAGACTCAACATTTCTACAAACAAAGATTATCAAATTGAGACCCTTTACCCTATAATCAACAAAGCCATGACAGCCATTTTTCAACTACCACAAACTTTACGGACAAAATTTATGGATTTCATGAAACAAAAGATTTTTGGACTCGTAAAACCAATGAAGCCAAGTAAGAATTGATAATTATATAGTTATATAGTTAGTATGTGTAATCAGAATAGATATGTACAAATATCACTCAAGCTAACAGCTTCAAATTGCTATTTCTAGTTGTTAATTCCCACATTATTGTTCTTGCTATTATTAGGTGAAGCAGGAAGAATTGCTGAGAATTATGAGAAGAATACCTATATTAATGGTAGGCAATACAAAAAAAATACTAAATAATTCCCAATTTATAAAAATAGAAAAAAAATAATCAGAATCAGACAACTTAATTTTGATAATATTAAATATTATCAATTAACTAAGAATTTTCAGCCTGGCATTTATGTTTATTTCTGACCAGATAACTAACTAGTATTGTGCTATTATTCATGACATTTGCTTCATTTTAACATATAAAAATCAGTTTTGTTGTTATGTAGTAGAAAATCAACTTTAATTACTTTTGAATATACCCTACATTGCTATTAATTTATATTATAGAAATAAAGAAAATTATTAGCACACCTACAGATTTCAGTCATTTTTATAAGGATAGGGATACTCCAGGTATGAAGGAACTAAAAATCCCATTCAATCATAGCTACATAGTCATTTATACCTTTTATTATATTAACTATTTGTTTTTGTGTATAGAAATAAAGAAAATCAGTAGGACACCAGAAGATTCTAATCATATCCATAAGGACAGGGATACTCGAGGTATGATAAGTCACTAAGTAGTTGTACATCATCTATAGGTGTTTGTGTAAACAATAATGTCAATAGCAAAACATTTTCTTAAACTGTATTCTACATATTATTTGTCATCAGGTAAGAGATGGAAATCCTTTGGAGCTGTATTATCAAAAGATAAGGAATTGGACAACAACTTGGATGAAAAGAAAAATCAACGCAAGCGTATTGCTGCTATCATTGCAGCTTCTCTATTGAGTGTGGGTATTATTGCCTTCATTTCTGTCATGATTATCAGTTTAATAATGTATCGCAAGTACAACAAAGAAAGAAATTCATCTCATAATGTAGAATCAGGACATACTCCACGTATAATGCTGAAGAAGGCTCGAAAAGGACCTAATAATATCCGATTGACAGCTTCCAGGTAGAGAATATTATTGGCAGTTCAAATTAGTCAATATAATCTGTTAAAAAATGAAAATAAACACTCACATAATGTTGAGATAAAATTATGTATACACTTTATCATTGTGCTTTTGATTTAAGTTTTAGCCATTTATATATTGTATTTATTGATCTATTATTTTACAGAACTCGACAGCGATTACAATCGGCTCCCATTATTAAATGTATCCCCAGTACTCCTAAAGTAAGCAAAGTCACAGTCCAACCACAGCAACCTGGAAACCTGGAACATCAAGTCAACACCATCAACAGATCCTCATCTGCAGTAATCCTCTCAGGCTCATATCTACAACAACAAGCTGCTAATAAAATGAAACTCTCTGACTCCAGCCCCCATTTGAGTGTACCACATACAAGTGAATGTGTTAAATCTACTTCTGTTAATAGCTCATCATATAGCCACCTCTTCCCAGGAAGATTCTTACACACCATGAGGAAAGTATCCACTTCTACTGATTTGCCTTGTCCCTGTAATGGTGAAGATATGAAGCCTACACTAATTCATGTGAAGCCAATAGACACAATGGAACAGATATAGAACTATAAATGATGTATATTAACAGTATTAGACTTATCAGTATTTCTTATGTATGACTTGTATAATAAGTTTATTGGCATAAATAACGTCTGCACATCACCTGCGACATGGATAAAATGTCGATTGTTATTATATTGCTAGATATAAAATCAATCAATCTAAGAATTTGGCATGCAACATATATAAATACATTAATATTAACAGTGTTAATACATCACGCTATTGTCACCTGCATCTTCAAACTTGGCTCCAAGGCTGGAAAATTTCAAAGCTGTTCATTCTTTCCATTCTTAAGTATAGGCTCTATCTTCTGGCCTGAGTATTGGGTATTTGGATGATATTCTTAGGATGTTTGTTAGTAACAATGCTATCAAATAATAAACACAACAACAACGTATCATAACCTATATATCATAGACCAACAAACATAACAACACTATAGAATAAACCCAATAACAAAATAATTAATAAAACTGTCAAATAGGTCAGTGAGGACATCAGTGTGTATATATAATGAACCTGGTTTGTAAAGGGTCATCAGTGATGACTAGAGCATTGAGAAAAGTAAGTGTGGAATAAAAACAAAATGATGTAACTAAACCAATTCCCTAGGCTGTGTGCGGTAGGGATGAAGTACTTTCCTACAGAGATAATTGTGTACTAGTAAAACATCTTCCCATTGTATAATAAACACCACCCTCTTATACTACAGTTCATATCCCATACAAGTACCCATATTGTTATTTAGTTCAGTCTGAATTTCATATACTTGCTTTGGTAAAATTATACATGTATGATAAAATGTAACTGAGCAACCTTGAATATTGCACTGATTTCTCAAGTATACTTTGTGATAAAATAATGCAAGTACCCATGAAAAATGGACATTAATTTCTTGCAAAAAACATTAAACAATTCTTGTGCTCTTAATTTAAGATACTTCTAGATGATAAGAGCTAATTTCCTGGGCCATTTCTGTACCTGCCCATACAGCTAAGCTCATTCTAAACTAAGGCAGACAAAAAAAAGACAGAAGGCTGCTACAATCTGATACAGCATGCCAGTTTTGTATTGCCAAGGGGCATTTCCAATCCAGGTAGAATTCTTATATCAATGGCCTAACAGATTGCCATTCTAGATATGTTTGACATGTTCACGATGTTCTAGGGGATATACCCACACAAGTAGCTGGCATAGCAATGCTGTACATTTTACCTAATCACTGCTCTGCAAGTAGGTAAAAATTCTGGCGGCTCACAAGGCTAGCACCGCTGGACTCTATACTACTCTATACTCTCGTGAGTAGGTATTGTCTGGTCCCTTGTACTGCTTGGTAAAAGGGTCTGGCTAAGCGAGACTCACCATTACCGAGGCGTAAGAATTGTGAGTGCAAGAAAGTATTTTAGCGTATATTTGTTAGATAAATTACTGTAAACTATCGCAGTCTGGTGGCCAGCGTCAGAGGGATGAGGACAGTTGTAATGTGGTCTGCAATTTGCAAATAGGGTACCAATAATGATGCTGTCCCTAATAGAAAAGAACAGCTCTGTTATAAAAGTATACTAATACCATAATAACTTAATGTAACTTGCTAGTAATTAAACCACGATGGTTTAGGTAAATCATAAACATATTACTAGTGATGCGCTGAGCACAAAGGGACAAAGGGCTAACGAGCCTGTGCAAGCAAACCAAACATTTCAAAAGAATCTATCAGTCTATTTCTAAAAAGTGTAAGTATGTAGCAGTTGTGACCATTATATACTTATATAGAAATAGACCGCGCCCTCGAATAGTCCGTGCACATTTAGAAGACTAGAAAAGAATAGCTCGTACGCGGTCTATTCGGGGGAAATACGGATATACATATGTGACAGGCAGTGGAAAAAGTACAAATTCGCTAAACACAAATTTTGCAGTACAGGCAAATACGCCTTTAGGTCAAAGTATTAACTTTCCTCTTTTTTTCTTCACTTTTTCATTATCTGTATCCATTCTTTCACATCTGGGCAAAGTATGAATGCTGAGTTCAGTTGACAAGTGGCTCAAATACGCTCTATACTTAACTTGGCAATTAAGTAAAAACAGGAAGTGAATGTTTTGAGACACGTTTTCTCAAATTAATGGTTACAATGGTTGTTTAGGAGGTCACATAATTTAAGCATTATGCAGGGTATCATCAAGTAGGTAATTTACTGTACTATAATTTTCTAAAATAAACAAAAAACAGTTTTACAAAGAATTTGTACCTTTTCCCAAAGACTGTCACATATTATAGCGAACACATAACCGACTTCAACTGTCCACCCCTAACAGTATCTCGCTCGCTTCGCTCGATAAAAAGATCCCCGATTTTCGGTAGTGTTACCCCCTGAACAGTGTCGCGTTTACTTCGCTCATTCATGACTGCTACTTATCGCATTTGTGTTGTCAGCGTCAAAGGGATCAGGCTAGTTGTACTTTCGATTAGAAATTTGCAAATGGTACCCATACAGGCCTGTAGCCTGGAGTTTGCACAGGGGGGTTCGGATTTCATAGAAACGCAAGAAAGCACACCTACTTTTGTTTTCTTCGTTTATTCTTTTAAAAAGCGAAAAAGAAGGGGGGAATTATGCCAAAACTAAAAATTTGTCTGTCGTTCTATGTGTTCTAGCTATTAATAAATTCATTGAACACTGCTGACTATCAGCAATAAGCGGTAAACTGCTAACGCTATATCGTTCTCGTGTAACCAAGCTTCTAACCACTACCGTGAGCTGTACACAAACAGTGAACCATTAATAGGCCTTTCGTACTATAAGTTATCTAAATAAGTACATTACGGCACACCATAAAAAGAATGCTGCCATAACGAGAGCGATGTTTTGTAGTCAAGGAGCTCAATGTTTACTTGAAAGCTTGGAATCAGACTAGGCCGTCCACATATAGAGTATGAAGTATATATATAGCTAAATAGCAGAATATTCCATTGCGATTTAGACACGATCGACCAGAAGTCGACATATGTGAGGTGTGGCTAAATAATTTACTTCCGGTCACTCAAAATGGGGGTGCGACCGAAACCCCCCCCCCCCCCCGAACCCCCCTGTCTACGGGTATGCCATACTTGTTTCCAAGAGAATGATACAGTCTCTAATCGGAGAACAGTTCTGCTATAAAAGTATGCTAATGCCTTAATAACTTCACGTAACTATACTTCAACGATAGTTTTAAGTAAGCAAGCTTACACAAGTGGTCACCAAATTTGCTGAGCAGATTCGACCAAGATGAGGGCGTTTTGGGTAAAGTATTTTAAAGACTCTACGTCATGATGCAGCACAGATGCAGTCACTGGTATAAACGTATAAACGCAATAATTGGTATAAACGCAATCCTAGGTATTGACGCCATCTATTTGTCAGTAGTCTTCAAGTAAATATGCTTAATTTAAAGCTATTTATCATATCTGCATTAGTGCTAAGTACTGGTAAGAGTTTGAACTTTTAAGATTACATTTATGATAGTATTTACTTCTTAAATTCAAGGCTAGCTCTAATTGTTTTGATATATTATTTGAACTACAGCACAACCTCCCTACAATTGGAAGAAAGAATTTGTTTACATCCTGAAAGACTTATTTAATATTCTATCAATACATTACAATTCAAATGTTACCATTCAATGCAATGGACAAGATGCTTGACTGTGGTTTGAACATCAGTGTAACTTTATAAGATATTATCTTTATCAAGTAACACTGATGCTTCAAACCACAGTCGAGTGTCTTGTCCATTACATTGAATGGTATGGATTTTCTTAACCATATGGATCCTGTTTTGGAGACATTAACTCCTCTAACTGAATCCCTAAAGATAAACACTATTGTAAGATTGCCTTCATCATGTATACTTTTAAAGATCTTCTTCTGTTCAACCTCAGTAAGATAATAGATTTAGCTAGATAACATGTATTATGTTTATTTCACCATTTTAGCTGGCTCTAGTTTGGATGTGCCCGACTTTGCGATTAATGAATGTGTGACAGCTATTTACTGGACTGTCTTCCTAGGATCTCCAGGTATCACTATCAACAGTTCAACTTTCTCAATGTTCCATTTACTAGCACTAGACTCTCAACAGTTTTACAATGCTAAAGAAGGCTCGAAAAAGACCTATAATATTGGACTAACAGATTCCAGGTAGAGAATATAAATTGCAGTTCTAATTAGTCAGACCTCAGAATCACAAATTTTAAACGTTTTTATAGTGTTAAGATAATAGTGGACACATTTTATAATCCTATATTGTTTAAAAATATTTTTAGCTATGTATTATATAGTCTTTAAATATTATTTTTACAGCACTCAGCAACAATTACAATCAACTCCAATTATTAAATGTATCCCCAGTACTCCCAAAGTAAGCAAAGTCACAGTCCAACCACAACAACCTGGAAACCTGGAACATCAAGCCAACACCATCAACAGATCCTCTTCTGCAGTAATCCTCTCAGGCTCATATCTACAACAACAACAATAACAAGCTGCTAACAAAATGAAACTCTCTGACTCCAGCCCCCATTTGAGTGTACTATGTACAAGTGAATGTGTTCAGTCTACTTCTGTTAATAGCTCATCATATAGTCACCTCATCCCAGGAAGATTCTTACATACCATGAGGAAAGTATCCACTTCTACTAATTTGCCTTGTCCCTGTAATCATGAAGACATTAAGTTTACACTAATTCATGTGAAGCCAATAGACACAATGGAACAGATATAGAACTATAAATGATGTAATTTATAGTATTGGACTTATCAGTATTTCTTATGTAATGACTTGTATAATAAGTTTATGAGTACAAATTCTGATTGATTAAATTATGCTTGTGCATTACTGCTACACTATATAAATAGATAAGGTGACTATGATTACAATATTGCTTAGCTTTAAATCTAGATTAAACATTCAAAACATCATCTGCATCTTCAAACCTGGATACAAGAGGGGACAATTTCAAAACCCTCTCAGTCTTTGGCGCCCCCACACTCTTTGAGCTTGAAAAACCCACAGAATAGGCCATTGTTGTTAGGGCTTGTTAATCTTACTTCCGCTTTCCCGAGTTATTATATTTCTGCAGGCCAGCAAGTACTAATATGAGAAAGCACTTATCTGGAATAAAGACTGGAAGACTGTCGCATCTCAAGAAATAGCCCCGTCACTATTTCGGACTTCACCTGCAAAGCTACCCCTGAAGTTTAGAAGTCGATGTTTTATATATCATTTTCTTATCCTTGCGTGTATGCCATAACGATGAGCTTTTTTTTTGTTTGTTGAATTCTATTTTAGGTTTCTATATACTCGCATTACCAAGTGTAGTATTGTTGATTATTTCTGTAAAATTTCGTATATTAAAATATCACATTGTTATAGGGTCGAGCCTTGTGGCCCTACGCCAGGCAAAGTAGTTTGAACTATAGCCGTTAGTCCATTCAGGAGCGGTACAATAGAGTAGATTCTGGATCTATTATTTTTGTGCGCAAGGATGTTTTAGTACAAGTTGACTCCGCCCCGCCCCAACCGTACGTGCGTAATGCTGAGTCAGGCACAGCTGCGTTTCACGGGCACCAACTTCTTGCAAAGCGGGGCGTGACTTATGCGTAGACCATCTCTCTTAGACCTCATCTCAACGACCTTATCTTTCCATCTGTCCTTCAAAGATTGAAGCGTCAATGATAAGTGGGCATCTAAATCAGAAAGACATGTGGGAACATCAACAGAGTCCAAATCAGAAGAAGACCAAACACACTTTAAAGTAGAAAGAATATGATGGGTAGGTTTGAGAAATGTTAGTTCACATAGTGTGTGCCCAAGTCTTGTGTACAGCAAGTTATGCAAGAAGTACAAAACCAAATCAAGAACTACAGACCAGTCTTCCTCATTTTCTCAACACAGACTTTAAAGATGAATGAAACCTTTCTGGTTTCCCGTTACATTCAGGATGGAATTCTTTGAATACGTAAATAAAAGACCAAACCTTTTGACATGAAATTATGTCCTTGATCGGAAAGAATAGCTTTGTGTGCACCAATGACAGAGAAAATAGAGAGGAAATTTTGAGCGGTTTCTTCTGCAGTATATCCTCTCATTGGCAGAGCTAGTTGAAATCCAGTTGACAAATCCATTGCTGTCAAAATAAAGCGAAATCCTCTCTTGGACTGGATTATTAAGGGGCCAACATTATCGAAAGCATTTTTTTGAACCTCTCTACAATCACTTCAGGGGGCATAAGGGAGCCTTAGGTGGAGCTGATTTGTTGTGATGTCGCAGCTATACAACAAATTGGCTCCACATAAGGCTCCCTTATGTCCCTCCGAAGTGATTGTAACCAGATCCCTTATTAACTGCCACTTCACTCGGCCAAATTTGACTTGTGATGTCTTCTGCTAAATGTCAGCTATACAACTCAAATTTGGCCAAGTGAAGTGGCAGTTAATGAGGGATCTGTGTTCAGGGGTCGTAAATCCCTGAGCTGGAGGTTGGTACTCGATCGAACACCATAAGCTATGCCCAGCTTCAGCAAGTTGACGCCCCGCGGCTAGTGTGTGGCGAGCAACCGGATACTATGCCGGCATGGTAGGATTCAACCACAGCAACAAGCCACTAGCAGGTAACGCGGTCTGCATTCACTGAGCTTGTTTTATGATGGACTTATTTTCCCAAGACTACTTACAGTACATATATATGGGATGACATGGTACAGTTTGTGGTGGATCATGAATATGATTAGACGATAAATGAGTTGATGTAGCACATGTTAGTTTATTGTTTGCTAAAGACTTCTCCTCGTTCAGGTAGCTAGACCTGAACAATCTGGTTACCGTAATACCAAAATAACAGACATGTCGTGTGCCAATTTCAAAACAGTGTGTCTCAATGGTTTGGATACAACTACAGCATGTGATATTCTACCATTTGTGTTTGTCAGGCACATGAGTACATCATCTATTGGTAACTATGTAGCTATGTGGCTACTGAACTACTCAGGATGTGGTACTTTCAGAGATTTTGAGTCAGATATATTCATGAATTTTCGGCTATGCGTGAGCCTTCTATATAGTTCATATAGTTGGCCTCACTTCAAATCTTTTCAGTTGTACAAGCCAGATTCACTCATAGTTACCAATTCCATATAGTTGGCCTCACTTCAAATCTTTTCAGTTGTGCAAGCATAATTCACTAGAAGGCTCACCCATAGCCAAAAATTCATGAATATTTCTGACTCAAAATCTCTGAAAGTACCATATCCTGAGTAGTTCAGTAGCCACATAGCTACATAGTTACCAATTGTATGACTTGTACAATGTGTTTATTGGCATAAATTGTTCTTGACCTTAATAACGTCTGCACATCACCTGCGACATGGATAAAATGATGATTGTTATGATATTGCTAGATATAAAATCAATCAATCTAAGAATTTGGCATGCAACATATAATAAATACATTAATATTAACAGTGTTAATACATCACGCTATTGTCACCTGCATCTTCAAACTTGGCTCCAAGGCTGGAATATTTCAAAGCTGTCTCTTTCCATTCTTAAGTATAGGCTCTATCTTCAGGCCTAAGTATTGGGTATTTGGATGAAATTCTTAGGATAGTTTGTTAGCAACAATGTTATAGAATAATAAACACACCAAAAACATATCATACCCTACATATTATAGACCAACAAACATAACTCTATAGAATAAACAACACAATAACAAAAACTGTCAAATAGGTCAGTGAGGACATCAGTGTGTATATTATAATGAACCTGGTTTGTAAAGAGTCATCAGTGATGACTAGAGTATTGAGAAAAGTAAGTGAGAAATAAAAGTAAACAATGTAACTAAACCAATTCTCTAGTCTGTATGTGCTAGGGATGAGGTACTTTCCTACAGAGATAGTTGTGTACTAGTAAAACATCTTCCAATTGTATAATAAACATCACCCTCTTCTATTAGACCTCATATCCCAAATGTACAAGTAGTTTTTCCTCCTAACTTCCAGGTTCTGTCCCAAAATTCTCATCTTTCCATAGCATTTTGCCTTTAAATTAATGACGGTAGACTTGGCTGGTCCCTTACAAACGAAATTATCCAGATAGAACATCACTGCAGGAATAGTACTTATTGCTAATTGTAACTTGACTAGCTTTAGTTGTTGTTTCTTTCCCCCTTTAAATGCAGAGACAAGACTTAGTTAGTCCCTGGATTGATATCTTCCTTACAAGTTTTTGTTTCCGTTGGCATGTATTATATTTTTAATTAGATAAGAATAAGAATGTTAATATTCACAGCAATACAGTAAGTCAGTCTAGAGCTTCTCTGTTCCCTCTTTGAATAGAGGGCTGTACAAATCGATTCATTGGGCCTTGGACGCTGTTAAGATCCACGGTGTCTAGAATCCACTGGACAGGAGAGATGGTAAAACATATCTATATTATACTGATAGCAATGGTATACTGGGCACAAGCAACACAACAGGTCCATAGTGGGTAAAGGATCTCCCCGGGGTTTTTCGCTACAGACGCAATCGTTGGTTTAGACGCAGTTGCAGGTAGTTAGACGCAATCCATTTTTTGGTGAAAGACGTCGATAGTCTTAAAGTAAAATGATTACTTTAAGGCTATTTATCGTATGTGCGTTAGTGCTGAGTACAGGTAAAATGTTTGAGCTAATAATATTTTATTGTAATAACTGTTTACTTTTTCATATTCTTTGGCAGCTTAATTTACTAATATAATATTGTTTTATTATCTTAACTACAGCACAATTTCCCTACAACTGGAAAAAGCAGTTGGCTTACATCCTAAAAGACATATTTAGTGCTCTACCAATACCTTACAGCTCAGACATTACCATAAAATGCAACGGACAAGATGCTCAACTATGGTTTGAAGCATCAGTGTTATTTGATAAAGATATGGACTTTCTTAACAGCATGGAACCTGTTTTGGAGAACATTAACTTCTCTGTAAACTTGATTAATTTCCAAATCCCTAGTAAAGATAAATACTATTGTAAGGTTGCCTTTATCACTTATACCTTTGAAGATCTTCTTTTATTCAACTTCAGTAAGATAATTGAAAAAATTAATTAAGCTAATATATATGGATTATATTTATTTCACCATTTTAGCTGGCTCTGATTTGGATGTGACTGACTTTGTGAATAATGAAATTATGACAGCTATTTACTCGACTTTCTTCCAAGGATCTCCAGGTATCACTTTCAACACCAAATGGAGTTCCACTTCCTTAAATGTTCCACCTACTAGCACTAGACTCAACATTTCTACAAACAAAGATTATCAAATTGAGACCCTTTACCCTATAATCAACAAAGCCATGACAGCCATTTTTCAACTACCACAAACTTTACGGACAAAATTTATGGATTTCATGAAACAAAAGATTTTTGGACTCGTAAAACCAATGAAGCCAAGTAAGAATTGATAATTATATAGTTATATAATTAGTATGTGTAATCAGAATAGATATGTACAAATATCACTCAAGGTAACAGCTTCAAATTGCTATTTCTAGTTGTTAATTCCCACATTATTGTTCTTGCTATTATTAGGTGAAGCAGGAAGAATTGCTGAGAATTATGAGAAGAATACCTATATTAATGGTAGGCAATACAAAAAAAATACTAAATAATTCCCAATTTATAAAAATAGAAAAAAAATAATCAGAATCAGACAACTTAATTTTGATAATATTAAATATTATCAATTAACTAAGAATTTTCAGCCTGGCATTTATGTTTATTTCTGACCAGATAACTAACTAGTATTGTGCTATTGTTCATGACATTTGCTTCATTTTAACATATATAAATCAGTTTTGTTGTTATGTAGTAGAAAATCAACTTTAATTACTTTTGAATATACCCTACATTGCTATTAATTTATATTATAGAAATAAAGAAAATTATTAGCACACCTACAGATTTCAGTCATTCTTATAAGGATAGGGATACTCCAGGTATGAAGGAACTAAAAATCCCATTCAATCATAGCTACATAGTCATTTATACCTTTTATTATATTAACTATTTGTTTTTGTGTATAGAAATAAAGAAAATCAGTAGGACACCAGAAGATTCTAATCATATCCATAAGGACAGGGATACTCGAGGTATGATAAGTCACTAAGTAGTTGTACATCATCTATAGGTGTTTGTGTAAACAATAATGTCAACAGCAAAACATTTTCTTAAACTGTATTCTACATATTATTTGTCATCAGGTAAGAGATGGAAATTCTTTGGAGCTGTATTATCAAAAGATAAGGAATTGGACAACAACTTGGATGAAAAGAAAAATCAACGCAAACGTATTGCTGCTGTCATTGCAGCTTCTCTATTGAGTGTGGGTATTATTGCCTTCATTTCTGTCATGATTATCAGTTTAATAATGTATCGCAAGTACAACAAAGAAAGAAATTCATCTCATAATGTAGAATCAGGACATACTCCACGTATAGTGCTGAAGAAGGCTCGAAAAGGACCTAATAATATCCGACTAACTGCTTCCAGGTAGAGAATTTAAATTGTAGTTCAAATAAGTCAAAAAAATTAAACACTTTTAACATAATTATTAAGTAGTGAACACCTTTTATCTGCCTGTATATTGATTTATTATTATTTTAGCTATGAATTATATTGTATTTTAATTTTATTTTTACAGAACTCGACAGCAATTACAATCGGCTCCCATTATTAAATGTATCCCCAGTACTCCCAAAGTAAGCAAAGTCACAGTCCAACCACAGCAACCTGGAAACCTGGAACATCAAGTCAACACCATCAACAGATCCTCATCTGCAGTAATCCTCTCAGGCTCATATCTACAACAACAAGCTGCTAACAAAATGAAACTCTCTGACTCCAGCCCCCATTTGAGTGTACCACGTACAAGTGAATGTGTTCAATTTACTTCTGTTAACGATAGCTCATCATATAGCCACCTCTTCCCAGGAAGATTCTTACATACCATGAGGAAAGTATCCACTTCTACTAATTTGCCTTGTCCCTGTAATGATGAAGATATGAAGCATACACTAATTCATGTGAAGCCAATAGACACAATGGAACAGATATAGAACTATAAATAATGTATATTAGCTAACAGTATTAGACTTATCAGTATTTCTTATGTATGACTTGTATAATAAGTTTATCGTTATAATACATTTTAAAATTATGTTGGCACATTAGCGCATGCATGAGGTGATAATTGTAGGTTTCCCCCTTTATTTTGCTGACAGGATGCAATGCTATAACAAAATAAATAGGTTCTAACCCATACTTTTGTTGACCATTGTAGCTAGCTATATAGGAGTACTGAAACATATTAGCCTGTCATTACATAGCTAAATAATTATAAACATTATGCACTTTAGATTAAACCTTTCTCAATTAAAGAGGCAGAAGACAAAAGGCAAATGTGAACAAAAATCTGTTGCCGTCAGGGAATCAAACCTAGGACCCCTGGGCTTTAGCCTCCAGTGCTCTAGTCACTGAGCTACGACAACCCATGACTTTCAAGATCACCACCATGTATGTGGTAATTAAATCCAGCAGTTTGGTGGATGAAAGGGGGATCCAAGTCGTATGAAATTATGTACAACTCCAATCCCTCTTAAAAACACAAAATTGTTTCATTATGTTGCAATCAATGGTGCCTTCACCATCTTGTTTAATTTTAATTATTTTCCACAGAGGCAGCTGTTACTGCTGATAGTGCAGACAGTTAAAAAGAGTAGCTTAGACCAGTAGAAAAACTGCTTACTACTACCATTATTATGTTCATGATTAAATTGGACTGATTGAACTTTAGTTCATACATACAACACCTCTAAATATTCCACTGGTATGACGGTGTCTCAAAGCCTCTTTATCAATCCACATTGTCATCAGATACTTTGCCTTTACTTATTGCATCATGATAATAAGTTAAACTCGAGAGTTGACCCATACAAATTATGCTACTATTTTAACTGTACAGAACATAGCTACAGCACAAGACTGGAAATATACATTTTGACTTCTCTGTTCCCTCCTATTTGATTCAACATTATTATAATATTAATATGTATTGCGTAATGAAATCTTGAATAAGGTATGCAATGGTGTGTCACAAATATTTCACAACTAAAAAGTTAAACCACATACTGCAGTAGAAGCACATAATAACAGGATAAATTATAAAAGAGAGAAAGAACAGAGGAAGAAATAGATTTCTATTTAGCTAGACAGGTAATAAATTAAAATATAAGAAAGAAAGAATGACATTTGAAATAAAAAATAGAGATTATTATTCCCGTCCATAAGCAACATTGTCGTACTTCATCTCTGGACTTTGATACAGGGGATTTTGATTCTGCAACAGATCAGAACAAGATTAAAGATAGAGAGTGATCACTTTCAACCTCAGCTCTTAGCTGGAAGACATGCGTAAGTTATGGCGATAAGAACTCTTGGGAAAACAATGTTAAAATATTCGTGGCAGAAAGCATAAACAACAACAACAACAAAATGACACAAGACGTTCAAATAGCCTTTCATAAATTTTATAGTATGCATACCTTTGAGAAATCAGCACCCTCGGCCTCGTTCTCCCATCTCTTCACTTCAATGTAATCCTGAATGCATGCATCACAGAACTCATAACCCACTGATACAAGATAGCCTGCAGGATCTTACCAAGATTCTGATGATGATCTTGATGAGAACAATAGCTATGAAGCCAAGGAGCAGTAAAACCCCAAATATAATGATGGGAAGGACCCACACTGGAAAAGGGAGTTGAGCACCAGTTGCAGTACATTCTAACATAAAAAAAATAATAAAAATAAATAAATAAATAAATAAAGAAAAAAATAAAAATAATAATAACAACAACAATAATAAAATTATAAAAAATAAATAAATAAATAAATAAAATAAAGAAAAAATACGGCTATAAAACGTGGAGAGCTCAAAATCTGAATGCCATCGAAGGTGTAAATAATTATTTTTTATGGGGCCCTCACTGTGCCCAATTTTCTTGTGTGTGGTCATATTTTTTTAAGCTCAAGTGTAGTGATTTCACCATGTTAAAGTGAAGTGTATTCCCACTTGTAACAGTATGTCTAACTTTGTAAGTGTACACTCAATCCTCTCTTATCTGAGGACCTAAGAAACTAAGGGTGCCCGTATCTCAGAGAAAAACCACAAGTTCTCTTTCGCTTGCACCCCTCAGTAGGCTTCTCTGCAACTCTCTGGAACCAGAAATAACTGGCTTAAATGTCTGCAACTGCAATTGATGGTCATCAAGTAAGCAAAATTGTGTGGTAAGAATTGATGAATTGAGTGACTAGCTTGAGCCAGTCATAGCAGCATCCTGATAAGAGGGATTGAATGTACTTAGCGTTCAATCGCACCAAAGTGAAGTAGTGTTTCTCAAAGCTAGCTATGCGTTGTTTTGCATTCGACAAAGCAAACAAAAGTTCAAAGCATTTAGGTCTGTTTCAAGACACCAATCTAAGTCCTAACCATTAGCATTTCCCCACTAGTCCCAGGTATTGGTGGCCTTAATCCATGGAGTGCCCAATTCAATGTCTAGCACATACTTACGTCTCTCTCTGATGACTACAATGGCCGAGTGAGTGGCATTAGCAACCACAAAATATCGGATGGTGCATCTATCTTCACCAACTGTGCAACCGTCTGTCTGGAACTGGAACAAAGAGTTGGGGTCACTTTGTGAAGCTAAAGTATACAAATAAAGCAACAGTAATCAGGTAAGAACAATGAAACACCACCAAGAACTGTTTTTTGTTTTTGTTTTTTTTGGTGAGCTACAGCTATACCTGGTTACTAGTAGAAAAGCATTCATGCACACTTCTTATGCATTTTTGTTTATCTGGTAATAGCATATAATATTGGGCAATGTATCTTTTTCTCCATTAGTGGAAGGAAAAAAAAAATCAGATTTTCCAGGCACAAGAACAAGAATTATTTTAGTGGGGTTAGCATCATACACAACTTGTAGTTGTGTTAACGAAATATTTTGTTGACAAAGATTGCTTAAAGCCAGATAATGATATTAATTACTGGTCTGACAGAATACATAGAACACAAGACTGGTAAAATAATCACCTCCCAATCGGTTGTTAGCCGTCCTCGCATAAAAATTCCTTTGATCAGAAGGTGATGGTTGTAGGTCTACCTCAGACTGGCTGACAAACAGTACTGGCCTGGAACAGTCACAGAATGAATTGGTGGTGCAGTCACACACATCCGGCAAATCAGACTCTTGGGAGAACTTTGCACGGAGCATAGAGATAGCTGTAGAGTCCTTAGTGTTAGTGCAACTATCGTCTTTCTGGAGGACACAAATATGATATGAGTAGCAAAGAATCGTTCCAGACTGAGCACTTGGTATATAGTGACTACACTAGCAGAAACTAACTATAGTGGAAAACAGACTGAAATTACCAACCAGAAAAATCTTAGAACAAAATGGTGAGATTTTGTCAACCTGACTTTTACACTGTCATTTCTTTAGCCTCACCGGTATCTCACAGTAGCGACCCTGTGCATTGCCCGGACAATTGCAAAAGTTACAGCCACATGAAGAACCTTCCACTCCACTACACTGAACTTGATCCTGCACACACACACACACACACACACACACACACACAAGTTAAATGAAACCAATGTACAGTAGCACTTCAGTTATTAGAACAGTCCAGTTACGTGGACCCCCAAAATCTATATTAGTACATTTATACTACATTTTATATGATGTTCAGCTATTGAACATTTCAGTTATCCAAACACCTCTCAGTCCTGAACGTGTTCAAATCATTGAAGTCTTACTGTATTCTGACCTAATACACATGTATGTACATGTATTTATATAAAGCCAAATTCAATAACTTCTGGTATTATATACATGTATTAATGCAGATAGGACCACCCAATCCAATACTAATCTATTATTATTCTTCCTTATGAAGCTTACAAATAGATATTTTAAAATATCAATGAACAGCTAAATGCACATACATAGGCTTTAAAAAAAAAAAAAAAAAAAATTATGTATACATCATGCATATATTTCAGTACACCCAAGTTCAGTAAACTTCAAAACAGAAACCAAACAAACAACAAAACAAAAGTATATACAAACATACATTGGAACCTCCAAAGCAGCTCATGTTAGCAGGTGGGCACTGACAATAGTTAAGTCCTCCAAGACCGCGATAAATATCATTGGGGTCTTGGCCAGTTGAATTGGTAATGATAGTACCTCCCACATTAGCAAAACACATACACTGATCATTACAGCAATAGCCATTACCTAGATACACACACACACACATACACTGACATTATTAGCAAAACACATACACTGATCATTACAACAGTAACATTTACCTACCGTACATACATGTACATATGTATATACTCAAGCACACACTACTTCTATTGTAACTAGAGCACTAAGATTACAAACCCTCAGGTTAGTTTAAAAAATTTGCACAAAAGAAGTCACTAATGTTGAATAACCAAGTTCTTAAATTTTCAGCTTATACATGTACATAACAGTTAGAATTTTGTTCTATTTATGAATATAAATTTTACCTTGTCCAACTAGGGCATTTAAATTGGCCTGCTGGCATCTCTGGGATTCTTCAGGCATTTCAAGGGTTTTTTTTTATGGACATGATACATTTAGAACCAGCCCTTATACACACCTGGGACTGATCCATACTCTGTAAAGCTGTTTTATGAGCTTGATACTCAGCCATACGGTTTCTGAGGACTTCGTGGCATTCTCTGGCTTAAGTATTAACCTTGGCTTGGTAGGAAAAAAATATAGCCACAAGAACATTTCAACTTTCTGACATGCACACTACCCGAACACTTAGGGCACATTTTTCAGAGAGTAGGCATACTACTTATAGTTGACGAAAGAAGTGCACCTCCAGCAGCAGACTTCTAACACCAGACAAAAGAGGTTAAGTAAGCAACTGGGAACTACAGACCTCACATGACAAATCTGAATCAGGCGTGGTAAACATGGCTTCACACAGGATTTTATTTCTGTGGGGGGGGGGGGGGGGGGGGGGGGGGGTAATGCTACATAGTATATGTATGATAGCTGCTTACAAACTGTCCACTGTTATGCATGTTCAGGCACCAGTGATCACTCAGAATAAGGATGATGACAAAAGTGACACTGAGACAGCTCTGCCTGATTTGAAAAAAAGAAAGAAGAATTGTGCTTTGATTTATATATATATTTTTTAATAATAAAAGAATTTTGCTCTGAGTTACTATTTATAATTAAAAATTCAGACTTATCAGGGGGGAGGGGAACTTTCCAGCTGTGAGCTCTAATTTTTAAGTATAATGTTCAAAACACTCGGAAGAGTTTGTTCATATTAGCCTCTGTTGCAATAATGGCAACATAAAACACAACCATTCTTTGATGGTATGTAGCTATGCCACACACACCTCTACAGGCAATGCCATTGTCATTGTCATGGGACTCAGGACACTCATAGTTGTTGCACTCGCATGCCAGACCAGTGATAATCTGTCCTGGATTTGGAGGGTCAGCACACACACAGCCACAGTCACAGGTCCCACGATCTGGACCGGAACAGATCAGCTGATTACCCCCAGCTCTATAGAATAAAAGACACACACAATAACTTGATAGAATTACAAGCACAATAACAACTCAATGGAATAACAAACACAACAAAACTCCTATAGAATAACAGCAACTCTATACAAACAGAACAAAAACATTGTCAAACTGGGGCATGTGCATCGTAGAAAGCGACGAGATTTTATGAATAGTTGGGCACTGCCTCCCAGAAAACTAGTATTTTAGAGTTTTGATGATTCTATGCTGTAGCATTCTGAACGCAGCAAGGACGCTACTTGGAGACTGACAGACCCTAACACGGGAGTTAACAATAGCAGTGCAGAGCCTAGAACCTAATAACACAATTGGAGGGATATTACATAGAGTATCTTTGCCCTCAAAGAAGGGGACCCTCTGTTGCAATACAAAAACTACACCAAGCTATGTCCTAAATTTAGCACTCCCTCTTCCCTTAGAAGAGAGAGACTAAAAATGTCACTGCCCTGTAGGTAGGGACGCTTGTGAATATCGTGTTTCTTTATGGCCACCGAATCTAATTGAATCAAATTGCCTAGCATGTTCTTACAAAGGGTGCAGTTTGTACGAGGGTGTGGTCTATTTATGGATGCAAAATGTGAAGTTGACACAGTTAATGATAATAATAAATTAATGAAAGTTCATCCCAACAAAAAGTCCAACTTACGGACAAGCCAAACTTCTGCCTTCAAGACTGATATCACAATTTTCTCCACATCTGCCACAAGCAAACACCACCATAGAGTACAATAAAGAACACATCAGTGGTGAGAAACACTTTACAGATAATAGTGTACTAGTGAATTAAGTTCAATGGAAGTGTCAAACACCACCCTCATCAATCTTCCTCCAAACACCACCCTCATCAATCTTCCTCCAAACACCACCCTCATCAATCTTCCTCCAAACACCACCCTCATCAATCTTCCTCCAAACACCACCCTCATCAATCTTCCTCCAAACACTACCCTCATCAATCTTCCTCCAAATTTCAATCTGTATTTCAGTTAAACTTAAATCAAATTGCTGATCATAATCAACTATCAGACTTCTAAAACAATAATTTCCTAAATAGCCTACCCACCAACTACTTGTTTTAGTATGTGACATACGTGTTGTTGAAACATTCACACACTCCACAACTTCTGTTGCCATTACCACTGCATAAGCTTTGGTCAAAAATCTAATGAATAACATCACTATAGATCACAAGTGGTATAGAAGAAATACAGAATAATAATGATGATGATGATGATGATGATGATGATGATAATAATAATAATAATAATAATAATAAAGTATATAATAATAATAAATGGCAAGTGAGAACATACATATTATTGCAGGATAGCACATGGTCCCTTAGTTGCAAAAGTGGAACCATTTCTTAATCTGTCCGATTTTAGTAGCTGAGAGCAGCAATTTATTCTGACTTAACTAATAGCAGTAATAGCAGTGTTTCCGTAGTTTACACAGCCAACTTCTTGTGACCCCTGAGGAGTAATTTGCCAAGATATGTACATATGTATGTACGTAGCTAGCAACATTTTCAGTCAAGTCAGTAACAAAGAACAACAACAAAACAAAATAAAACAAAACAAATCAAAAAACTAAGTTTTTTTGTGAGGGAGGGGTGATCTGAATTAGAACAGGAACAAGAAAAATCATATTTTTTGTTTTCATGCAATAAATCAATGAGTACGCCTTCAGTGTAAAGTGTAGGCTAACAAGGATGAACCTGAGTAGAGACACAACCCCTCTTTAAGCCCACCAGGCCTATACCTCCTGGGAGGAACCTAGTAAGGTCCGGAGAGGAACCATATTTATAGTAGGAGACAAAATAAAGTACCGAATTCCTTTCCGTAGAACGGCCGTTCATGATCAAAAAAAGGGGGGGGGGGGGGGAAAACGGTATGCCGTTTTGGTAAAAAATGGCCGTTCTGTTACCGTTTTAATCTTTCTCGTTCACCGCATGCCTCACTCAAAGAAACATAAAAAAAATTGTTTATCCAATAAAACGTTCCAATTTTTTGTTTACAGGCTTCTGAGACGGAGCTTTTCAGGTAAGAAATAAAAAAATAAAAATTGAAGCCGTCCTTCGAAGTTGTCTTGTGGAAAATTGTTGGCTTGACTACTGCACAGTACCGATGTTTTCTCGATGTTAGGGCCTCCTTGGGCATAGATTTTTTACTACTGGAAGTCCATCAGTAGCTAAGTCTGGACCTTGTTATAACTGTGTGTCTGTTGAAACTTCAGTCTGCAGCTTTATTAAAGCAAGTTAAAATTATGTATGAGGTTTTTTACACTATCCCTGTAGGGCGATACAAGGCCTTAGCTTGCTGATATAGCTATGGAAGAGTTTCTAGCCAGAAAATATCTGCGAATCGATGGAAAAGCTTAACCGTTTTTTACTGTTTTAGTAAACGGTGTCAACCGTTTAGTCAGAACGGTATGGAGCGCAATGGTAAAACTATCGTTTACGGCTGTACTACGGAACGGAATCCGGAACTTTATTTTGTCTCCTACTGTAGGTCCAGAGAGGAACCATAATTAGGTCCTGAGAGGAACCATAATTCTAGGTCCTGAGAGGAACCATAATTAGGTCCTGAGAGGAACCATAATTAGGTCCTGAGAGGAACCATAATTAGGTCCTGAGAGGAACCATAATTAGGTCCTGAGAGGAACCATAATTAGGTCCTGAGAGGAACCATAATTAGGTCCTGAGAGGAACCATAATTAGGTCCTGAGAGGAACCATAATTCTAGGTCCTGAGAGTAACTACAATAAAGGCCCTGACTAAATTAGTCCAGAGAGGAGGTCCTGAGAGGAACCATAATTAGGTCCTGAGAGGAACCATAATTCTAGGTCCTGAGAGGAACCATAATTCTAGGTCCTGAGAGGAACCATAATTAGGTCCTGAGAGGAACCATAATTAGGTCCTGAGAGGAACCATAATTCTAGGTCCTGAGAGTAACCTACAATAAGAGGACCCCTAGAGGATCCTAAATTAGGTTCTGAGAGGAACCATAATTAGGTCCTGAGAGGAACCATAATTAGGTCCTGAGAGGAACCATAATTAGGTCCTGAGAGGAACCATAATTAGGTCCTGAGAGGAACCATAATTAGGTCCTGAGAGGAAGGTCCATAATTAGGTCCTGAGAGGAACCATAATTAGGAATGTTCCTGACCATTCATAAAAATTACACAAGAATCTCACATTCTAATGAGCCAAAAGGGAATAAAGTTAAAAATGTTAAAAAACAACAAAATCAACAAACCAAACTAAAAGGTAAAGGGTTTACTCGACTTTTTGATGATCATCACTTTATATATACAGACATATATACATGTAACCTTATGTTCAATAGACCAGTTGTCTCTAGTCCTTACCTGTTCTGCAGCACAACCACAGTTGCAGATAACTGTATATCGGATGACGAAAGATCCAAATGATGGTGACGCCACAGTAACACTGAACACACACACACACACACATACATACTATTGTAGGATAGTAAGCTAACATTACTCGTCAACATACGTCTTCGTGGCGCCGTTCTCTGCTGGGTCACACCTCCTCAAGGTGACAGTCACCTGAAATGGCACGCCAACATCAAACGGCACACCCTCACAGCCGCCTGTATCTGACAGAGTAGACCTACATACACCATATCAATGTAGAAAGTCACACACACAAAGTCTACGACAGGGGTTCATGCTATCACTATCATTGTGAATAAAAAAAACCCAACAACAACAACAATAAAACAACAACAAAACAACAACAACAACAACAAAGAACAACCAAGCATTGGCATTTTATTTGAGAAAAAATAGGGTTGTCGAAATGCAAACATTTGGTCTGTCCAAAATTTGTTTATAATGTGAGGTTTTGAAGCTCAGAATTTAGTAACTATGAGTTCAATACCTACACTCACTATTTTTGTGCTCTGTATTAACCTCATTGGCAGCTGTGACCATCTGAAAAGCAGCTGGAGATTGTAGTGTTAGTAATGGTAAGTTCGAATTTGTAGACTATGCATGTCAGATATAGTTAAACTTTTACTTGTGTTGATTTAAAAAATCAGAGCTTGACAAACAAGCGGAGTTGAACATTGACAGTTCTAGAACTTTCTCGTATGGAGTTGTGCAGAATGTATATCATGGTGTGTAGGTGTTGATTACTTGCTTGTGCCGAGCGTGTGCCGCATGTTTGTGTCGTGTGCAATGTGTGTGAATATAATGTGTTGTATCAGTGTGGTGGGTGTTTCAGTGTGGTGGGTGTTTCAGTGTGGTGTGGGTGTTTCAGTGTGGTGGGTGTTTCAGTGTGGTGGGTGTTTCAGTGTGGTGGGTGTATCAGTGTGGTGGGTGTTTCAGTGTGGTGGGTGTTTCAGTGTGGTGGGTGTTTCAGTTAGTTCTGTTCTTCATTTATCATTTGTGTCTGCGCATCAGTTTACGGAATTAAATTAACACGTAACCTCTGACCACGGGTGCTGGATCACGTAAAGGGTAGCTACTTAATACTTCTACCCTTACCTACAGAACAACTTGGTGGCAGCTCTACTCATCCGGGGCACTAGGCTTGAGATTAAAACCCCAAGCATTCTCGTGAACCCCCACAACTGGTGGCAGCGGTGGTCTTTACTTGGATTAAAACCCAAAGGAAGATACACCAGAATCTTTGAACATCAATGCCATTCACTCTACCAACGTCTGAACCTCTGCTTTATCGCTGGACGAAAGACGCCCCCAAACTGTTGTTTGTTGTATAATCACTGTGTTGTGATAGTGCTTTATTGTATTTTTCTTTTGCCTGTAGGTCTCCGAATTCTTGATACTCTGATGTGATTTGTGGGGATGTCTGTTAACTCTCCTTTTCACAACAATTCACTGCTCTGGAATATAGTCTGGACTCTCTCTCACACTCTCAGACTACTCACTTTTCTTAGTTTTTGCAACTTGCAACTCTGACTTTCTTTACTGTTATACTTCACCGCTATTTGATTATTAGTTAGTTTGATTGTACTGATCGTCTTAACTTGGGGCAACATACAGTTAGACAGTGTAGCTATCTCTCTACTATAATCTAGAGTGGCTTTAGCTAGCTGTTAGGTTAGGTGTTAGCTTTTCATAATAGCTGCTAATAGCTTGGGACTTACATCCTAAGTGGCCCCCACTTCAGCTTTGATGAGCAGAGTAGTAGTGAGCAATTGCACACGCATGCTGAAGAAAGGAAGAAAGAGAGAAAAGTTTAAGCCTAGTATTGACAAGCTAGTTGGGGACATTCCGTTACAAAGAGGGAGTGGACATTGCTAAATATGTAAGAACCTAGAGGCAGAATTTAAAGAGTTGGGTGTTGAAAGAAAGTATTGGAAAAGCTTACTCTTGAGCAAGTTACCAGCCAAGATTAAAGAGCCCATTGTTGAGATCATAGAAGGTTAACATTGCACCTATGATAAGTTGAAGAAGGCTCTATTAGCACGGGTAGGCTTAAGCAAACGAGAGTTGGAGGTCAAGCTCTTTATAGAGCTGGACCGTGACACAAGGAGTATGGATAGGGTTAGTAGACTGAAACATATAGTCAATCTAGTGGAACGGGTATGCATGATGTGTGAGCTGAAGGAAGACCTTAAACTGTTCTTAATTAAGGGGCTTTAATGGAAGCGACAACCATATTGAAAGATGGCCGGGTGAAAGGTGGGAGAACAGCTAAGTGATATAAGTGTGGTCTGTATAGTCATAAAAGCTTTGACTGCAAGGCTGGGGAGAGCAAACACACAAGGCCTCTTCCCACTTGCTATAAGTGCAACCAAACCGGGCACGGCGGGGAAACCAGTGAAGTCAGTGAGCTGGGTAGCCATACAGGGTGATGAGAGAACGATCAAGTGGAAAGATTAATGGCGAGAGTTGTACTATTGCACCTGACACGGGAAAGACCATCATAGTACCGGGTCACTTAGTGTTTGAATCACAACTAATTGACGAGTTTGAGAGGATCAGAGGCGTTACTGCTCATGCACACGGTAGTGGACGATGATGATGAGGTAGTAAATAGGGTGGTCTTGCCCAAAGGTAGAAGGAGAATGGTATTGGAATTAGCCCATGACAAGTGGTGTGAGAAAGATGAGAGAGGTAATCAACAAGTTGTTTACATGGCCAGGTATGGGAAGTGAGATCCGTGAGTATGTTAAGGGATGTGAAGTGTGCAGTAAAATGAACAAGAAGGGGAATAGAGGAATGCGTATGCAAGGTATGTAGGCCAGTTGTCACACAGCTGTTTAGTAAGGTGGCCTTAGATCTAGTAGGACCCTTGCCCAAGGCTAGGCATGGTGTTCAGTACCTCCTTACATACTGCTGCATGGCTACTAGGTGGCCTGAGGCAGTCCCCCTTAGAACAGCTACAGCCACAGAAGTTGCTGAAGGGATAGTCTCTATAGTCAGTCGGACAGGAATACCACAGAGGATCCTGACGGATCAGGGTTTGGTGTTCACCAGTAGGCTGATGAAGGAGCTATGTGAAGTCCTAGGGTGTGATGCTATCACTGCATCCCCCTATAGACCCCAAGGTAACGGGGTAGTTGAGAGACTTCATGGCACCCTGAAGCCAATGTTGGCGAAGGCCAGAGAAGAGGGTGTTGATTGGGCACAGTTTCTGCCAATGGCTCTGTTTGCCATCCGGCAGGTGCCAAACCGAGATACAGGCTACAGTCCCCATGAACTAGTGTTTGGGACTAAGATGAGGGGCCCGTTGAACTTAGTGTATGCGGGTTGGTTAGGAGATGAGGAGATGACAACCATTGGTTGTCCAGCAGGCAAATTTAAGTTTAAGCGTATGCCTTTTGGGCTAAAAAAACCCCCCGCTATCTTCCAAGCGGTGGTGGAGGAGGTGCTTAGGTCTGTTTCAGATGTTAGTGTTAACTATGTGGACGATGTCCTGGTATTTACTAAGACATGGGAGCAACATCCGGGGCACTAGGCTTGAGATTAAAACACCAAGTATTCTCGTGAACCCCCACAAGGACGTCTACTATAAAACTCTTGTGCATTCATGCTGAAGATTAACAACAACAACAACTACAACAACAACAACAACAACAACAATTCAGCATAGCTGCACAGTTCACATTAACACAGCCAACTCACCCATCTGGGCAAGTAGGAGTGAAGGATACAGTTATATTATTAGCTTCTCCATCTACTGCCAAAGCCACATCTTGCAACAACCTCTGTCATAAATAATAAGTAATTTCATGTCAAAACACAAACACCTTGCGACTGCTAATGGTTCACACACACACACACACACACACACACACACACACACACACACACACTATGATATTTCAATTTGAATGAAAAAAACAACAACAAATAAAACGAACACATTTTTCAATACATTCCCCTTTTCTGCTAATAGGAAGAATACACATACCTCCCAGGCAATCCTTACCGTGTACTGACTAGATATGAGGTCAAGAATTCTTCGCTCATTTTCTGCTCTATCACTAGCAATTTCACTAGGATCAAATGTGTCAATGCCAGTACGACGAGTGTTGGAATTAAGGATATCAACCAAATTCTGCAGTAAAGAAAAACCACAACCACCAACATGGGATAATGTAAAAAGTATTATACAGGATAATGTCTATTATCTTAAGGAGTTTACAAACTAACTTTGTATAACTTTGTTCAAAACAAAATTTAGCAATAGAAGCTAATACTAACATGCAAGATTAGGTCAAAATTATGAATTTTTCAAAGTACTGTATTTTAGAGAGCTACATAGCTGAAATAAAACAAAATTTGTCCCCAATTGGTACCTTTTCCTAGAGCCTGTCACTGTACAGTACGTATGTGATAGTATTATAATGCATAATAAGTGATACTGTACATACTTATAAATGAAAAGAGAACTTCTGGTAGAACAAACTATACAGATTCTGTTTTAGACCTAAAGCCATCTTCTAGGAATTGATAAGAGCCACTATATGACACAGTTTTATGCAAAATGTATAAGACATGCAAGCATTCCAATTGAGATGAACCCCTTCATAAACTGATGTAATTAATATTTACCTGGTAAGTACCATTCTCAGATGTTCTGACAGCAAATATAGCAGCCACATCGCTCATAGTCATCATGTCTAGAATCTGACCCACAGATGGATAGTCCTATATACACACACACATGGATGCAAACACACACACCAGAATATATCATGTTACAACAGAAATTTTAGCACACAATATCAATAAAAGAAACTAAATCTGAGTCAATAGTGGCCCTTTGAAATTTTAGTTAGGTGAAATTTGGCCCCAAGAACATTCTGCCAGCTCATCAAATATTGCACCATGATATGGAAAGACAGAAATCATCAACAATAATAATAGTAGTAGTAATAATGATCTACGTAACTTAATTAAAAGAAATACATTGCTATACATAACATTTTACAACACAGCATCAATTAATCCTCTAATGACAAACACAATTAATCAATTTTATGTTTCAAACAACACATACATACATATTCATCATATCTGGTGAACTCTGAGAAATTATTAGCAGGATTGAACTCCATGAGACACTCTCCAGTATAGGGCCTGAGGATACCTGCCAACTACACACACACACACATACACACACACACGAGTATACAACTGTATCTATGTCTATTATACAATATACATACATGGTATTCACACTCTTCCACACACACACCACATATAAAATGCAAATTTTCTATCTGTCGCTAGGCAGTTACGTGCACCTGGCAGAGCCAGGATGCCTTTGCACTAAGCAGGCACTGTGAGCCATGCAAGCAAAGCTCCTGGAGCCGGGCTAGGAACTCGCAGGAGAACAGGCCTTTCCTCACAGCAAGTGGTGTGGGCACGCAAAGTCCCATCTGGACCCTTGTTGTTTCATGAGAAAAGGCCTTGAATTTGCACCCCAGCAAATACCAGGTACCCAATCACAGCTGGGTGGACTGGTGGGAGGCAGAGGAAGAAAAACCAGATGGCAAGTTGCCAGAGTCGGGCTTGAACTTAGGACCTGAGCCAAGGACACAAACACAACCCCCCCCTCCCACAGACTCACACACACACAAACATTCATTGCTCACCCGGCCATCTCCAGCAAAGTGGAAGTCATTGTCTGTCATGAACAGGATCACTCTAGTCCCTCTGTTATTCACTCTTTCACGCCAGCCAATAACATCTTCACAAGCTATCACCTACATACATAGCAGAACATTTGAAAACATGTGCTCGTGTCTTTTTTAATTAGTACTTGATTTTTACAGTTCTGTAGTACATAAATTCTGACTAGTATTAATTAAAAACAACAACAAAATACAAAACAAAACAACAACAAAAACAACAACGACAAAAACAACAAAAATAACGAAAAAATGAATGCCCCTCCATAGTGGTTCTAGACTAAACACTGCAGATAACAATATCACTATAGTGACTACTAAATATAACTCACATTGTAAGCACCAATAATATCACCATAGCAACTAAATATCAATACACTGTACATCACAAAACAGATCTCGCAATGTCACCCTTCACCATAGCTTTGCCAAATCGTACATGTATGTATACAAGACCCCATCTCACCTGTGCCAGACCTTCCAGGCCATTCTCTGGAGGATCCACATTCCTAGTGAGTTCAAGTGATTGGACAGTTTGCTATAGCAACATACAAGCAATTAAAATTTAACCAAGGATTTCGTCAAGAAGTCGAAACATTGAGTTAGGTTTCAATTTATAAACGTATACAGTAGAACCTCATAGATCCGAACATCAGACAACCGAATTAACCACGAAGAGACATCACGATGGGTACAGGGTCGTCATCACATTATTTATTTATTTATTATTGGAACTGCAGCAAAATGGCAAAAGAGTTGCTATCAGAAGTAGTTTAAGAATAATTGAACAAGGAATATTTTAGCTGGAGTTGTTCAGGAGTTTGGCTTAGGAAAGTCCACAATTTCAGACTTCTAAAGAGACAGGAAGATTATAGAAAAGTTTTCAGCAGAATCAGCAGACCCTAGTGGCCTGAAGAAGAGGTGCATTGTCAGAAGAGATAATGATAGAGATTTTATAATGTCGTGCATTCTGGTTTACTCAGAAAAAACCCTCAAGGGTGGTACACCATTAAATGGTCCTTTAGTAATGGATAAATCTGAAATACTGTATTCATAGTATTTTAGTCGTTTAAATATTTTAGTACAAAGTTAAATTATGTTATATTCAGAGTTACATACATTTCAGAGTTACATACACCTCATTTCCCAAGGGGTACGTAACTCTGAGGTTCTACTGTACATTATATGTATATATTTAATAACACACATGCATGTATTAGTTAAATTAGTAATTATTGCTGAACGGTCCTGGTCCTGATCTTGAAAGCGAAGCCCAAGTGAGAGGGTGATTATTTAGTGATGATTCCGCTGTTGCCATGGTCTAACTACTACGTAGTTTGTAGTTCCTATTTCAATGAATGACTGAATATTGTTGCTTTGAGGGGGGGAGGGGGGGGGGGGGATATGTCCAACATTAACAGCTATTGCAGCATTTATTTGCAAAGGAACAAATCAAACTAAGCACAAGAGAAAAGCTTTTGCTAAAGTGGGATATATTTAGGTTCCACGCCCTGCCCCCTTCTGTATGAACCCTGAACCCTGGTATATATAGTATATACTGGCTCTAAAAACACAGAAAAATACAACTGATTGGTTTTCAGATAGTATGATTCCTGCATGCACTGTAATATTGGGGCAGATCTTACAATTATACTGACTGAAAGTATGACCGAAAATTTAGAGACAAAATACAGGTAATAATGTATAATACATACACATGTGTCTTTAAATGCTATTGGTAAAGGGTGGTCAGTCAATAAAAGCATGTGTGTACAATCAAATCATATTAATCAGTTTGCAGCTAAATACTTTAGAACTCACACTGAAAGCTGCATTATCATCAGTGAAGTTGACGATGTGCCTCACTGCGAATGAATTTTCGGGTGAGCACGTCACTTGAGGGCACACAGTGCCCAAGGGCTCTACGAAAAAAGGCTGCACAAGCTTCTCATTGAAGGCTCCCAGACCCAACCGCACATTATTTGTGATGTTTTCAATATTCTCAGCTACAAACAAATAACAAACGTAATAAGCAAAAACAATAGCTACAACAACATACATACAAACAAGATGACCAAGTATATTTAACAAGCTCTAGATATCTTTGTACTGATACCCCAAATATTTTTTTAATTATTTATTTATTTTTATGACACTGATTTAGTTTAGTGATGAGAGAAAATTTACATTTTAGTCACAACAGAAAGAAAGAAAGCATGCAATAAACGGAAATTGATTGATTGCCTTATCGTCTATGCATTTGAGCACCTTGGATTAAAGGGCAAAGGGTGCCCGACTATGTTCTGATTCAGTTACTCGGATAAAAGTACGCTTCAGGTTTTATAAACTTATATCAGTATTTTTACATACATGTGTGTGTGTGTGTGTGTGTGTGTGTGTGTGTGTGTGTTGGTGCACGAGTGCTTACCGATTGAGCTTGATACACTTTTGATGGTCGCCAGTTCTGCGTTCATGGAGGAGGACAAATCCATCAATATGTACAGATCTAAGGGAAGATTCCGCTGGGGGGTCACTGTCACTGCGAATGTTAAAGGGTCCCCTATAACACACAACAAACACACACACAGTCACATAAAGGGTTCTTATAGCAGTACATACATAAGCCTCAATTTAGTAAGCTTGTGACAGTATGCTACGTATATTAAATCTAGTGACAAACTGACACAAAGTTAATCCAATTTGAATATGCAGTAAAACATCTCTCAAAAACCTTTAGTGCAGTACATACATAAATAAAAATCCCTCATTTGATTCTATTTATGTACTACGTAAAACAAAATACTACTAAAATAGCACAGGAAACAGTTGAGTACAGAATTCGCTAACTCTGAGTTCTTGGCCAGGGAAACACATAAAAATACAAACACTGGTGTTAATCTTCAGTGCTTGCCTATAGCTGCACTAAAATGATGGACCAGCTCCACACAATTATGAGCCCTGTGCATGTGCACACACTTTCTAATTTTGAATTTTTAACCTATGGAAAATATACATACATACATACATACATACATACATACATACATGTATACGTTTCCATTCCTTTTCTTGTACGTACTATTGGGCAAATCTACTATGCAAATGGATGGTTCAGTCAATTCAGTCTCTATACATACTTGTCTTGCATTTAACACACAACTGTACAAATACCGTATCCTGCAGGTAAACCTTGAACTCGTCCACTCCTTACTTAACCACTCCCACACCCAACTTAAATTTCACGCCCCTGAAAGGTTCCAGGTGAATGGTGAATGAACAAACAGAGCTGCAAACTCACCTACTCTTAAGCTCAGATCAATTGATTCTAAACTGACTGGACTTGTAGTATCCTGCAATACACACAACAAAACATGCATCATAACACAATAGATTGATTCCCAGAGTCTTACGTGAGACAGCTATTTCCAGTGCAAAAATAATTGCTAAAAGTGGGATCTTGGATATGTTAAAATGATTAAAATTCCTATTAAAATAGGACTACAAGTATATACTAAGCATGACAATGGTTGTTATAGTTGTACAGTGCATTTTAAAGTAATATTTCTGGTTCACACAGTTAGTACGATATTCTAACTAGCACTTGCATTGACTTACCAGCATTATTTTATCTTCGGAACTCCTTGGATAAGCTCTGCTATTGTCATCACACACGCTAGTCAAGTTGCTGATGGGCTGACATCTATTCATCATGAAGTCCTATACATACAGTCCATACATGTATAGGTATGTATATAAATATATATACAGGGGTCGATTTGAAGTCACTTTGCCCCCCCCCCCCCCCCCCGAAATATTCTTAAAATGTAGTAGCAAAAAATTGAAGTTGAAATGCTTAAAAATCATAATTTTATATCTGCTCGTCTTGGTAATTGAAGCCCAGCTCCTCTTCTCTCTTAATTATGTATGGAAGTTGTGACTCCGTTGTGATAGTGCAAGTTCAATCTAGTGCAAGTTCAATCTTGCCCCCTCTTAGATTAATTCCGATGCATACATATGTATGTAGACGCCAGGACTAAATGAATATGATGATAAAACAACCACTGTCACACTAATGAGCTACAAGGGCTAATGATTCCTCCAGACATTTAAATGTATAGACTTACACACATGAATAGTATATGTAGTAAAGTATATGAGTAAAGTATATGTAGTAATGGTAGATGCAAGTGAATTGCCTCGAAACACGTCATGTAACATGAACCATGTATGAAGATTGGAAGTGTTACTGCATGAACACAACATTTCGTGGATGGAATTGCCTGCTAGACTCGAGTATTGTAACATGTACGTATAATGTGCAGTATTTTCCAAGCACAAGTCTGTAGTTGGCCTTACCCTTTCAAAGCACCATCCACACCCTTCTAAACTGATGCACTGGCCACATGTCCTGACATCCATCCCGGAACATTGCATCTGACACACCCCTGTATACATACATACACAATCGTTAATTTACAGAGAGTGTGTGAGTCTGTGTCTGTGTGTGTGTGTGTGTGTGTGTGTGTGTGTGTGTGTGTGCTAGTGTCTGTCTGTATGCATGAGTGTTTTATGAGTAGGAACACTTCAGTTTCATATCTTGCCTTTCCCACAATTCTCCAGCTACATAACCCACCATGCAAACATGACACTTTGATTTAGATGCTTACAGCGAAAAACCAAATCTCCCCCAAAAGTACATACTGTATGAGGGTGATGATCTCTACCACATGAAATGAATGATACAATACGACATAAGCAATGTTACAGTATCACCGTGCTACTAAACTAAAGCAACCACTAGAATTTAATACTACTACTATTACTACTACCATTACTACTACTACTAACACGATAAATAGTAATAATTTACAATAATAATCTTTTATCCATCTCTTTCTAAAAAAAGTTAATTAGTTACACATGTAATTTACCCTCTTACCAAGGAGGACCCCACCTGTAATTTCTCTTTCATTTAGTAGCTATAAAAAGCCTTGAAACTAAGAATACATTCAATAAGTAGATTTCTATGACTAGTATGTATGTACAAGGTAATGCAGTAGAAGACAAATGGGAGTTCACAAAATCAAAAATAAATGTATATTCTTTTTGGAGGAGATGTACAGTATGTAATGTATTTCTTTTCACAAGGGGGGGGGGGGGGGGGGGTACAAGCCTGTACATGTATTTCTATGAAACAATTAAGGACATTACATACATGTACATGTATTTCTATGGGAACAACATGTATGTTCATGTATACGTTATCCCTACTACTGCTTATTCCTTACAACACAACCAACTAAGTCTAATGTACGCAGTATTTTCACACTGTACACTATGCATCTGTACATACAGTATGTATGTATGCACGTGCAGTATATCACAAAATTCTGCATACTTGGCAGAACACCCACACCTGCACCTGACACAGAAACTGCTGATAAATATAATTAGTACCCTCAAATAAATTATGGTTCAATATGGGTGCGGTGATAAATATAGGACACCAGCAACCCCCCCCTCCCCCCCCCACCAAGTGGGAATGAATTGGCATACATAGCATAGAAGTAGAAGTGTTTCACTCCATACACATTGTACACAACTGGATTAGAATTTAGAGAAACTTGGAGTTTCCAATGTTGTTTTTCATTCTACAAAAGTGTTTATTGAAATAGCTCGAGTTTTTGGACTTCTCTGCGTTAAAGCCAAAACTTAGCACACACCGTTTACTTTAGGGAATTAGTTTGATTCTAAACCTAAAAATGTTTTCTTTTCGTGTTTTGCCTCAGTGCTTGGTTGCTGTAAGCAACAAAAATTATATTGCTCACATATTGGCTTGTATGGACACATGTAGAAATGTATTGGAGTGTAGAAATGCATTAGTATAAAATGCATACATACATGGTGCAAAGTAAATTTATAACAACCAAAACCTAGTATAAGCTGTAGTTATACCATGACTATGAGATACTAGTATAAGCTGTTAGTTATACCATGATATGAGAGTTACTAGTTAAGCTGTTAGTTATACCATGCTATGAGATACTAGTTATAAGTGGTAGTTATACATGCCTATGAGATTACTAGTATAAGCTGTTGTTTAGTTATACCATGCTAGAGATACTAGTATAAGCTGTTTAGTATACAATGCTGCTATGAGATACTAATATAAGCGTTAGTTATACCATGCTATGAGATTTTACTGTAGCGGTTAGTTATACCATGCGAATGAGATACTTAGTATAAGCTGTTAGTTTTTATACCATGCTAGGAGAGATTACTAGTATAAGAGCTGTTAGTTATACCATGCTATGAAGATTAATAGTATAAGCTTTAGTATACCATGGCTATGAGATTACGAGTATAAGCTGTAGTTTAATACAGGCTATGAGATTACTAGTATAAGCTGTTTAGCTATTAACCTATGAGATTACTAGTATAGCGTGTTAGCTACCTCTGAGATTCACTAGTATAAGCTTGTTAGCTTACATGAGATGCGATTATAGTATAAGCTGTTAGTTATACCATGCTATGAGATTACTAGTATAAGCTGTTAGTTATACCATGCTATGAGATTACTAGTATAAGCTGTTAGTTATACCATGCTATGAGATTACTAGTATAAGCTGTTAGTTATACCATGCTATGAGATTACTAGTATAAGCTGTTAGCTATACCTATGAGATTACTAGTATAAGCTGTTAGCTATACCTATGAGATTACTAGTATAAGCTGTTAGCTATACCTATGAGATTACTAGTATAAGCTGTTAGCTATACCATGCTATGAGATTACTAGTATAAGCTGTTAGCTATACCTATGAGATTACTAGTATAAGCTGTTAGCTATACCATGCTATGAGATTACTAGTATATAAGCTGTTAGCTATACTATGCTATGAGATTATTGATTCCTCGCTGAAAGTGTTTTCAGTCAGAGGATGATCACTCGCCACATTAATTAAGTAGGTACAGTTACTGTGCCAGAAGGGACTTAGTAATCCAAGAAGGTGCTGTTAGTAGGCTTTGTTAGTAAGGATAAGCTGTAAATTCATCTCCCGGCCATTCAGGTGTTAAGTTGAGAAGGTGGAATACATTCAAGTGGTGACAGTGAGAGATTTCAGTGAGCTAGTCTAGCTGTAGAAGCCATGCACATGTAAGCATGGAGTTGTTTTAGCATGTCACCTTAGATAGAAGTGTCAACTACAGTGGTTTTTGAAGTGCCGTGCAAGTTTGTATTAGAATGAAGGAGGAGTAATGTGTCTATGCAGTTTGAGCATGGTGTGTGTGTATATGTGTGTATGTATGCGCGTGCACGTGTGTATGAGATCAGTTGATCTACCTGGACTTACATGTGTAGGTTTAAAGAAGAAATCATAACTTCTTTAAGTGCCAAAGGGTTACATAGATGGACAGAACAGTACAGGTATGTACATGTGTGTGCATGTGCATGTGTGTGTTGACCTAGGACATACGAGAATCTGATTACATGCAGTACGTAATGAAATTTTCTCTCCTACCATACAAGATCCAGCACTCAAAATAGAATCGTTTCGTATGAAACGAGTACATACATGTCTATTACACTATAATTGCACAACAAAACATGAGAAAATGCATGAGCAGCTTGTAAACTGTTAAATATGCATTGTCAGTAAAGTTTTATGAGAAGGTTGAAGAGAATGCTGGTCCTGTACCTTGACTGCCATATTTAATAGATGTGTTAAAGAACCAGTGGTGCAGCGTTTGTAAGAAATTCACAAGAGTAGATGTATATTCGAGAGTATAAAATATGATATTTAAATTACCTGCTATTGCCAGACAAACACAACACAATGTAAACTATTGGATTAGAGTATATCTACTAAACAGATGAGACTGGGGAAGTATATGACACAGCAGCCTTACAAAGCAAGAAACTGAGCAAATAACACTCTTAATAGAACAAGGCAGCACACCACTGCTTAAATCTGCGTGTGCTTGTCACAAATTCCTTTTAACAAGTAACTCTCACAAACTCTGCTACAATACTCATCATGTGACACAAGTTGGTGCTGATGTATTACAAACAATGTGATGTTTAGTAGTATAAACAGAGCAGACAGCAAAGTGCAGAAAACAAAACAAAACAAAATCAACTACAATAAGTGAACAGGCTTACCATCCTTCAAGGAAAGCAAGAGA
>WLWD01002317.1_pt1 | contig 80752 bp, 52 predicted proteins | sample 6712731 | NCBI WGS metagenome assembly WLWD01 (sample SAMN12718690, study PRJNA576275) | sponge metagenome | isolation source: marine sponge | host: Mycale hentscheli | place: New Zealand: South Island, Marlborough, Capsize Point | collected 2014-11-01 | reverse complement strand
ATGAAATGAATGAATATCATTAAATTATGTATTAATACATGTTGTATTAAAGATAACTAGGTACATCTACACTAATACACGATGCATTAGTTATCAAGGTTAATTAGATTAATGTAGAAATGTTGTCAACATTGTTATAATTTTAGGATTGAAGTCAAGTGGAAGAATCAAGATTTTAGCTAGTATTTACAGAGTTCATTAAAGAGTACGTATTTACTGTTTTACTGAATAGATCAACTTGTGTAGTCTGTAATTTTCTTTTGTTTCAGTGTACTGATACGTTTTCTTGCTGCTAAGTCTCTTAATTCTGTCAGCATAGCCATGTTGTGGACATTCGATTCACCCTGCTCTTGTAACCATTGCATACGTCCATCAAACATTTTTACAGCAGCACTATGAGAAATTGTAGGTGAAACCTCATCACTGTCTTCAGCATCCTGAGTTTCTTCCTGGATAGGTCTTTCTACAATACTGGTGATGATTTCATCATCTGTTAAATGTGCATAGCCATAATCAGTGCGGTCAGTTTCAAGCCAGTCTTCAATCTCGTCATTGCCTAATTCAAAGCCAAGCTCTTGCAATATAAAGGCACATTTTCCTCTGCTATTGCAGCATCACCTTCAACTTCTGAACTGCTGTCGACTTCTACATTGCTGACATCGTCATCTCTATCTGCACTGCTACCTGTGCTGTCAGGCAAAATCTTTCTCCAAGACAGCCGGACACTTCTAGGAGATATTTCCTCCCAAGAAGAGGCTATAATCTTAGCTACTTTGAGCATATCTATTTTCTTAAGAAATGCAACAATTGACATTCCTTGATCATCTTGGAAAACAAGTTCTTCTAATATTTTCCTCCTGTAACGACGTTTTATAGAAACAAGGATTCCCTGGTCCATTGGTTGAATTAAAGCAGTTACATTAGGAGGCAAAAACTTAGCGATAATTTTACCATCTTTAGACAGCAGTTCTGATTCGTCAGGATGTGCGGAACAATTATCCAAAAGTAATACTCCTTTAGGATCAACACCAATCTCGACCAATTTCTTCTGAACAATGGGAACAAAGGAGTTATGGAACCACTCACCAAACAAGGAAGTATTTACCCAGGCATTTTTTTGGTTTGCATAAATTACAGGTAGTTGATCACGATTAATATTCTTAAAACATCTAGGATTTTTAGACTTGCCAATCATTAATAGTGGTAGCTTGATGCTACCCGACACATTTGCACACGCATTGATGGTAACACGCTCTTTTTGAGTTTTCCGACCATCAGCACACTTCTCAAACGAAGAAGCTAATGTTTTTTGTGGCATTAACTTGAAATATAGACCTGTTTCATCACAATTAAAAATTTGATGAACATTGTATTGATTTTCTTCGATGAAACCTTGAAAATCGCTAATAAACTGGTCTGCTGCAGACTTATCTGCTGAAAGCTTCTCACCCTGTAGGAGTAGTTGCCTGATCCCATGACATTGACAGAATCTCCACAGCCAACCGTCAGAGGCACTGAAGTTGGAAGAGCAACCATCCTCTCTCGTGATAGACAGGCTATGATGTAATTCTTTTGCCTTAGCTTGCAGTACTGGTCCTACAAAACAGTAAAATACATTACTGTATAATTAACCTTACTTAATGATGAAAAAGTTGTTTCTCACCAGTAAGAGGAACTGCTTCCTCCCTCTTTTGCCGAAACCATATGAAAAGAGCCTCTTCAAGTTGCTCATCTCTTCCTAGCCTCATAACTCTAGCTGGTCTCTTGCAACCCATCTCTACAGCCTTCCGTTTGTAACACAATATCTTCTCTCTCTTCTTTTTAATATCAGCTATTGTGGACACACCAACCCCATACTTATCTGCAAGTACTTGGTAGGACTTCTTGCCAATATCCTTGAGAATCTCTACTTTCTCATTAATATTCAAGGTTTTGTGAGCCCGTTTGCGTTTTGGAGCTTTAGTACCCGTCGCTGCCTCACCTGCAGTAGCCATAACAAAAGCTAGTCTCGCGCGCCAAACCCTTTACCCAACCGCTCCTCCCGAAAGCTAGCTAGCAATGCGTTTTAAGACAACGCGCACTCGCGATTCATGCCGTCCGGATTAGCGAGGTTTCGGACTAGCGTGGTCCGGATTAGCGAGGGTTTACTGTATTACATTTTCTCAAAACTATTTTGTTAAGTTCAAATTTTTCTCATAATAGCTTTAAGTAAATGTTATTTTGTTAATTATGTAAAAAAATCACTATCAATTTCATATTTGCCACAAATATTAAAAAGTATTTAATTGGAGGGTGATAATCAGAAAACAAATCTCTTTGTCAGGGTACTTTGGTAGACCACCCTTACCTCTTAACACTTTTCAGACTTGTGAGACAAGCTATTATAATGAGGACTTAGTATTTACAAAATACTTATACTAATTAAAACGCCATGCATGATACCATTTTTTGTTTTTTAATTTCTTCTTTTTCCTTCTTGACAACATTCATGCTATGCACAGATATCAATGGCCATTAATAGCTGAATATGTCAATAGCTATTTACTTACGTTAGGATTATTCTTATTCATTCCAACACTAAATCTATAAATATTGTGTGATCTCCAGGGACTGACTCAGGTTGAAGAAATGCTGATTTTTCAGCAGTGATACCACTCATGTCAATCTACAGGTTACCTCATGGCCAGTATGGGTACAAAGGTCACGTTATCAATTTGCCACAAGAGATTAACTCTCTTTGTACTAGCTTACCACATCTTCCCAAATATCTAGATATCTTGATAGTTCGAAAGGAAGGTGGTGACCATGCACACAAAGACTTTAGAGTCAGACTAGCGGTTGTGCAAAGTGCTCTTCAGTGGCTGAAACGGCACAACAGGTACTATCGTGATATTAGCATCGACTATGAGTGTTTGAGTCAGTTTCCAGAGGATGGAAATCTATCAGGTCTGAGTCAAATTGAAGAAAAATCTGCCTCGCACGACAGAAAAAACCTGACTGAAGACCAAGAAACTGAAGAAATTGACTCCTTTATTCCATTTGCAGTTCAAAAAATGACAGAACAAGAAGCCATAAAATAATCAGTTGCTGAAAAGCAGCAGTCCAAGAGTGTCCCATGGCCAGGACGGGGTTCTGCTCCTATCAATTAGATTATAATGGAAGGATACATGTCTTGTGCTTTTCCTACTTTGCTCCCCACAGGCAGTGCAGACTTTCTGGCTCCTCGAGAATGCCCAGTGACGGTAGGTAACTACTTTAAGCATCTCCTGAAGTTTCGAGACGGAAGGTTTGCTAGGCACCCTCGCTTTCGCTATTTTGCCCTCAACACAGAAATGAGGTGGCGAGCTCTCCAAACGGGAAGGGTGTACATAAAGCAGCACCCAAAGGATGCTAAACTGTCACTGGATGATTTCAAAGGAATGGTACAGAGTGGAGAACAGCTAAGCAAGCGAGTGTTGCACTATGCCAGCAGCTTGCGTGGGTCGAGACAGTTTTGGTTCAAACAGAGAAGTAGGCTGATTTCTATGGTCGACACTCTGGGCATTCCTACTGTCTTTTTTACCCACAGTGCTGCTGATGGTCAGTGGCCTGAGCTAGCTCGGCTCATATGTGCTGAAAATGCTGACAAAAGTGCTTGTCGTAGCTCTGCAGTCACCACCAATCCTGCTGTAGCAGACTGTTTTTTTTATGAGCGAATCAGCAAGTTTGTGCAGGCCTTCTATGTGGACGTTCTTGGAGCAATAGATTTTTGGTTCAGGTTTGAGTGGCAGCACCGTGGAAGTCCACATGTCCACGGGCTGGCATTGCTTCCCAATGCACCAGATGTGGAAAAGCTGCATTCTGTAAAAGACACGGCTGCATTGCTGGATGTCATCGAGGAGATCACAACCTATGTTGACAACCTTGTCAGCACTGTGAATCCTGGAATTCCTGCTGGTGGAGGAAGTAACATCCAAGATCCAGTACCCCAGGCTAAGACCAAGCCACATGTGTGCAACAAGTCTTACAGTGATGTAAAATACTTTAGCATGGATCTTGTAGATCTGATAGCCACTTGCCAGCGTCACACCAGATGTTCGACTGCATACTGCCTGAAAGAAAAAAAAAGCAAGCAAGAGTGCAGGTTTGGCTATCCAAAGCCTTTGCAACCAGTGACTTCAATAGACACACAAGAAGATGGGGAACCAATTGTAGTCACAGCTCGCAATGATACATTGTTGAATGGGTACAACCCGTTGCAGTTGTCAGCATGGAGAGCTAATGTGGACTTGCAGTATGTTGTGTCACGGCAGAAGGTTGTCAAGTACATTGACAAGTATGCCACAAAGTCAGAGCCTCGTTCAAGGCACTGCAAAAAGTCTACAACACCATTATGAAACAAATTGGTGATGGTGACACTCCTCTCAAAGTAGTACAAAAACTATTAATAAGTACAGTTGGTGTGAGGGATTTTTCTGCTCAGGAAACGTGCCAACTCCTCCTGATGCTGCCAATGTTCCGAGCTTCTCGTGACTTTATAGTTCTCAGTCTTGATGGATCTCGGCAGGTGGATGATAAACTTGAGGATGACAGACCAGTCACTGTGGATTCACAACTAGATCATTATGGTGGTCGACCTGACAATGATGAATTTGACCAGCTTACTCTGTTGGAATTTGTTCGAAAGTACAAAGTTAAAAAAAACGTAGGGCTTCCAGTGGTTCAAAGAACCATAGAGGTGGTAGTGATCCCTCGCCCTTACTGTCCTCCAGATCCAGATGGGCCTCACTATGAACAATACTGCAGGCAAAAATTGATGTTGCACAAGCCATTTCGCCAGATAGACAACTTATTATAGAAGGGCAGTGTGATACATTCAAGGATGCATATGGAAGGTGTCTTCATTCAAGCAATGTCCCTGCTTCACTGGCTGATGATGTTCATCGGCTCGAAATGGGTCAAACTGATGATAGTTCCAATATTGACACTGTGAATGAGGTGAGTTTTAAAAGACTCAATATACTAACAATATTCATGTTACCTTTATCAAATTTTTAGGCACAGAGTGATGAAGAAGGGATTGATCAAAATCCATTGGTGATACAGGATTGGATGCTCCTATGTTCTCATCAACCAGATTTAGAGCATGCCAAAATGGATACAAGTGATGTTGATTGGTCAGCTGCAGGAAAATGTTACAACAACTTGAAAGATATGCCTTCCTTTATTGCACAGCAGCGTCAGAATCATTCTTTGGCTTCATCAATTCACTCAGATGTCAATCCTTCAAAACTGAGTGGGAAGCAGTTGGTCGCTTATGAAACTGTTAGTCGACACATGCAAGACAATATCAAAACACCATTGAGAATGATAGTCAGTGGCACTGCTGGTACTGGAAAGTCCTATCTGATCAAATGCTTGCAAAATGTTTTGGGTGATTTGCTCATGGTGACAGCTCCAACAGGAGTGGCAGCTTACAATGTGCATGGTCACACATTGCACTCTGTCTTTAGCATTCCGATTCGTGGGGATTTTAAAGATCTCGAGGGTGAGCGTCTACACAAGCTTCAAGATTATTTTGCCAACATTCGTTACCTCATCGTAGATGAGATGTCTATGGCTGGCAGAAAAATGTTTGGTCAAGTGGACAGAAGAATGAGACAAGCATGTCCCCACCAGTAAGTTTGTAATGAATTATTATTGTGTGCAACTTGTTAAACGAGTCTGTTTTGCAGGGCCAAAGAAGCTGCCACCAGTGATGGATCTGCCATTGTACAGTACTGCTGCAAAGTCAGAATTATCTGATTTAGGCAGTGCTAATTACAACATGTTTGACAGTGTGGTCGTATTGGATCATGTGATGAGGCAAGCTGGCAACGGTGATGCTCAGCAGCAGTTCCGTGACCTACTCATGAGGCTCAGAAATGGGCAATCCACCATTGATGACTGGAAAAACCTCATGCAACAAACTCTGACCAATGTTCGAGACACCAGTGTATTTGATAATGCTCTTCATCTTTTCCTAACTGCAATGGCTGTAGCTGAGTTTAATGTAACCAAATTGCACTCGAACGGTGAGCCAGTGGCAATCATGAATGCTGTTCATTCTGGGCCAGGTGTGAGTAAAGCTTCAGCTGAAGATGCTGGTGGACTAGAGTCTGTAGTGTGCTTGGCTCATGGAGTTCCACCAAGCCTGCCCCTTGCGGTGACGGTGAAGTTTGATTCATATGCTGGGCCAACTCTGTCCGACGGCACTGTACCAATCACTCCGCTTAGACGATCATGGCTCTCTACAGACAAACAAAGTTCACGGCTTCAGCTTCCTCTCAAACTTGCCTGGGCAGTAACCATTCACAAGTGCCAGGGAATGACACTGGACAAGGTTGTGATTGATGTTGGGAAAAAAGAGTTTTCCACTGGTCTCACTTTTGTTGCTTGCTCTAGAGTGCGAAGTTTGAAAGACATGGTTTTTGTGCCACCATTTTCATTCCAAAGAATATCAAACATTTCCAATTCTCGTAGACTCAATGAGAGAATTTGTGAAGACGCTCGACTACACAGGATGAGCAAAAAGGAGAAATGTTATGTGGGCATTGATTTAACCACCACATGTTTTGTTGTTAAGCAAGACATAATTGAGAATTCACAGGTTCCAGCAGAGAAACAAGCTAATAAACCAATTTCTTCAAAGCAAGATCAACACAACAATAGCTCCGATAGTAGTACTATTCAACCTTCTGAAGAGGCGGACAAAGGATCTTCTGAGTTAGCCAATGTTCCTATCGAAAAGGCCCAATCAAATGACACTGAAGATTTGATCATAGTTCGTACGGAGAGCAATTATCGATTCCGTTATCACCCTGTTAACGATGATTGGCAGCGCAGAGTGTGTGCCGAGTTGCACTTGAATTACATTGCTTCCAATAAAATTACTCCTGGACATATTGTATTGACTGATCCTGTTTTTTTTAAAAGCATACGAGGTGATGGTAATTTCATGTTTCGATCATTTTCATATAATTATAATTACCGGGTCTGAAGACCAACACTCGCGTGTGCGAGATCTTATTGTTGAGCACATTAGATTTATGGGAGAATTGCTGTGGACAAATCAAATTCGTCCCCTCTTACAACACTTGAGAAGAATTGGTGAAGTTCGCTGGGTAAGGAATGTGTCGCCAGAAGTAGAATGGGATCAAAATATCCAACAGTACATTGCTGCTTCCCGGAATGATCGTGACTCAACTTGGGGTTCAGAAGTAGAAATCATGGTACTGGCTCATCTTCTGGATATTCCCATCTACTCATATGATACAACCCATGGATGGAACAGATATGCTCCTGGCAATGTGTATGGGGTGTTTGATCTCAGTCAAATAGATTCTCTACAAATGGCTATGTATATTCGACATGACAATGATCACTATGATGTAATTACATCTGTACAATAACTTTTCAAGATACTTTCCTCATTAACTTTTGTTTGATATCTCTTCTGCTATCCTCTCTTAATTTGGCTCTCATTGTGATACACAACTTTTATAAATTGTATCTGTATAGTGTAAAAATCAATCATTTAACAATAGTGCAGTTTTAGGCTCGCTTGCCATTTTGTGCTCAAGCACACCACTAGTTTATTTGTATATATGTTTGGACGTACGTATGTCATTTTGTACTTTGACCCTCGCGTTTTTGTATTAGTTACGTGGTCGACCCCATCCCAAATTGCACTAAACAGAATCCTCTGGTTTATCGATCAGTACCCGTATCACCCTAGAAATTGAATTGTTTACCGTTTTGAATTCTTTTGCTGGTGCAGTTAAAACTTGAAAACTTAAGGGACTTCCATTTCTATTCCAGTTAGTGGTGGTGGTAAGTCAATGCGCTCTTTGTCATGGTTATAAGCCGTGGCAACAGTATTTACTTGAAAATACATTGTCCAATAGACTACTGCGAAGGTAAGTCTGTAGGTGCATGTCCAGTTGTGTCAAAGCATTGTGCGTTACAACCACTACTTAGCTAAAGAATATCACAAAGAAAACGTTTAAATAACGTGTATTGTTTTGTTGTTGTTTTTTTCCTTCAATTCAAGCAGTTGCAGAGAGTTGTTACTATGGCACTGAAATCCCTTTACCGTGTATGCGAAATTTTAAAACTGGACCTTATTTTCAGTAGCTTCAGTGTTAGAAGTCAAAATCATTCATATAAAAATAGTATAGTCTTTAGGCTCACTCGCCATTTGTGCTCAAGCACATCACTGGTTTATTTATTTATTTATTTGATATGTATGGACGTACGTAAGGCATTTTTGTACTTTGACCCTCACGTTTTTGTGTTAGTTCGGTTGTTGACCCCGTCCCAAACTTCACTAAACAGAATCCTCTGGTTTATCGATCAGTACCCGTATCACCCTAGAAATTGAATTGTTTACCGTTTTGAATTTTTTTCCAGGTGCAGTTAAAACTTGAAAACTTAAGGGACTTCCATTTCTATTCGAGTTTGTGGCAGTGGTAAGTCAATGCGCTCTTTGTCATGGTTATAAGCCCTACTCAACAGTATTTACTTATGCATTGTCCACTAGACGAACCACGAAGGTAAATCTTGCGTAGGTATGTTCAGTTGTGTGAAAGTATTGTACGTTACAACTACTAGAATATCACAAAGATAATTTTAAATAACGTGATTTGATTTTGTTGCTTCATTTTCAATTCAAACTGTTGCGGTAGCGGTTACTATGACATTGAAACCCCTTTACCTCATACTAATGTAAAAACTCGACTTTATTTTAATAGCTTGAGTGTTAGTTGCTAAAATCAAATTTAACAATAGTGTAGTTTAAGGCTCGCTCGCCATTTGTGCTCAAGCACACCACTAGTACTTTTGGAAATGGACTGATAGATTCTTTTGAAGTTCCCGTAATGCACAGGCTCGCTCGCCATTTATGCTCAAGCACATCACTAGTATACTTTGCTAAGAACCGTTTTCTCAGTACTGGTATTTTCAGTAGTATCATAATGTCATTCTGACCATCTAAACTACGAGTATATTTTGACAACAAGCAATCACAGTTGTTATTAAAATGTAAGCAACCATTAGCTAATAGTTAATGTTGGTAGTAGTAAATAGATTAGCAACTGAAGTTCTCAATCTTCCCCAGAGACCACTTCCCCAAGTTCTATCTTTCAATCCATTTATACGCTGTATCACATTATCCACAAAAATTATAGCTTTGGCGTGAAAAATTGTTCTGCCGCTGGTGGTTCGCTCCCGGCGTCCTCTGCAAACGTAGACTCCGGTGTGTTCTTTCCTTAAGTAATACAAAGTAAGGGAGTTGCCTCGTAGAGATTTAGTTTGATTTTGGTAGTGTACGCTAAACCACTCGACACTTTCTGCGCTCCCACAGTGGAGCGTAACAGAGCCACCCCTAGAGGCTTCCATTAATGAAGGTGTGACTAATCCAATCACTGGGTGCTTCATTACTAATACATAAATGTGCTTTTTAAATAATGTATTATAAAACTTCCCGTGGCAATTGTAGTATCCAGTATCATTTTGGAGTAAGTCGATTAATGTTATTTCTTTGTGACCAATTTCATGTCGACTGTGAACGGTAGCATCAATTAGGCCTTCTCTAGGAAAAGCAAGTGGGGACGAGTTATAGGTCCAGTTTACAGGTGAAGTGCTACCACAATAAACTCTTACTGGATTTCTTTCTAAAACGTTTACACTTTGTGGTTCTATACATTTTAAATACACTTTTCTATCATTCCAGTCTTTGCTGTGAACCAATAAAGTACTGTGAAGGTATAACATAAGTTGACATAATTTGACGTAAACGAACTTCCTTTTTATCATTTCATGTAATTGTAAGTTGATAGTATATTTCTCAGGGATTTACACTGTAAATTGATTCCTAGAATTGAATTAGTGACGCTAATTTTCAGTCAAAATTTATTTCTAAAATCATCACCTATATCTATATAATCTATATCTATCTATCTATCTATCTATCTATATATATATATATGTATATATCTTTGCCTGACCAGAAGATAAGTCACTTCTGCATAAAAAATAACTCTTAATCAGCGAACTGTGAAAGCAGAGCAATAAGTGCAACACTTCTAATTGCGTTTTGTGGTAATTTGGTGCTATGACTAGTGATGTGCTTGAGTACAAATAGCGAGCGAGCCTAAAACTACACTATTGTTAAACGATTAATTTTAACTTCAACACTCAAGCTACTAAGAAAAAGTCAAGTTTACATTACGTGTACATGGTAAAGGGGGTTCAATGCCATAGTAACCACTCCCTGCATAAAGCAACAAAAACAAGTAGCATTATTTACACGTTTTCTTTGTGATATTCTTTAGCTAAGGCACACTACTTTCACACAACAGAACATACCTACACAAGGCTTAGCTTCGTAGTTACTGTAGTGGACAAAGAATTTTCAAGCAAATACTGACAGATTACGGGTAATGATCGCTAACCCCAGGATTCCGTTGGGTGAAGTTTGGGACAGGGTCGAACAACGAGCTAACACAAAAATAGGAGAAGGTCAAAGTACAAAATGACATGCGTACGTCCAAACATAAAACAAACAAACATCCCCGATTTTCAATTGTGTTACCCCAGTAAGTGTCTCGCTCGCTACGCTCGCTCGTCAATTAACACCCCATTTTCCCAAGGAATTCGTAGTCCCTACGCTGGGAATGGGTCTGGGGACCTAGCCATACTAAATTTGTTCTGCCCATATATATAGAGGTAGTCAATTATCGTTAGCAAATTACCCGGAATAGCCCTCCTCAACCACAATTAGAAATTCCTGTGCGTGAGCGCTAGGTTTAGCAATCATGTCTAAAAATTCAGGTATAAAGGAGGTGGGGCACTCACCACTTCCCCATTCCTCCAGAACAAATTTGGTATGACCAATGGGCGGCTCGCTTTGCGCTAGCGGGTCTGTCTCCGCCAGACTAAGCAATTCCTGAGTCCAGTACAGGCCCCCCCCCCCCCCCTTTTCTAGCTTTGCCTTTGGTAATGGGGTTGGCCCCATGAGACTAGTGTTAAGTTACCTTAGTTGATGGCTGTTAGTTGTAGCTATAGGGTAAAAAAAAATTTCTTACTTGAAAATCCATTTTACAATAGTCAAGGTAAGAGAATATAATTCGATACTTTATCTACTAGAATTCTGGTACTTTAGAGCATTTTCAATGGAGCGTTATTTGCAGAAGTGATTTGATAAGCGGAATCCTTGGGTTTTGTGATCTTTACCTCTCAGAAATTTGACCCTCTCAGAAATTTGACCATCTCAGAAATTTGACCCTACCGTGCAGAAAGTATGCTGTATGTCATGGCTGGTGTGTTTAGTGGTCAAGTGTATAATTTGTACAAGAAATGTAAGGAATAGCTAAACTGAACAAGAACATTCAACTAACAAATTATTATAACAGCTAGCATTCAAATTTGAATACCAGTAACAGCTAGCATTCAAATTTGAATAACAGTGAGACCAGCTAGCTATCCAGTTTGAGCTGTAGCACATCACTAATTTTTTTGCCAGTGTAAAATTTGGTGACAGAAGGGAGACTAGACTCTCACTGCCCAGTATAAATTGAGATTTTGGTTATCAAGCAAGCTAAGGAGATACCTATTTTGGGTATAAAATTGAAAATTTGAGTATTTATGTTATATGTATAATAATAGGAAAGTTTTTCTATTTTTAACAGCCAATATTTTCAATTATAACTTAACGAAGGTTTCGACTTCTTGCTGAAGTCTTCTTCAGGGGTCAAGTGAGGTTGAACTCTCCTGGTGATAATATCACCAGGAGAGTTCGAATAATACACACAAAATAAACGGCAAGATTTCTGGGGGAAGCTTATTGTTTATTACATCCTGGAGGGTGAACTACACGCTACATGGACAGCCAGCATCCTAGAAGTTCTAAACCTCTCCGTTAAACTTGTTGTTGTCAGGTTGTTGTGGAAAGGCTTTAGAGAACCAGGTTTTGCTGCCACCTGAGAATTACCTCTCCTACTTAGCAGGTAAACGCTAAAGCAGGGGATACCAGGCCAAGGCAATGAAGGTTTCAACCTGGCTTTCCCTTGACAATTTCCTTAGTTTGAATGTAAATTTACCAAGGTAGCTAATTCCGAAAAAAGACAAATGTAGTACATATATAGGTAAGCATGATGTGTGGAATATACAAAGTACATTTAAGAATTTGGACAATGGAGTTGTGTGTTGTAGCTAAAAGGACTAAAGTGCAGATGGACAAATAACAGAACAACAGAATGGATACCAGATAAATTAATGGATAACAGATTAAGTGAATGGATGAAAGGAATGTAATGAACCATAAGTCTTTATAAGTATGTCCAAGTTGAGTTGGCCGCAAGAAAAACTTGAATAACTTAAGAACGGAAGCAGCTACGCATCCGGGGTTTGCACCATTCGAAAGCTCGCGCCGAAGCGGTTAAAAATATTCCCTCAGTAAACTCCAAAACCGGAGAGAAAGTGCTATTCCAAACTCAATACAAAAGTCTATGGGAATAGAAAAAACCACAGGTTTCCCGCTCAAAACGCGCCCGCTTTTAGTCACGCGGTATGGCTCAATTTATCACGCGGACTGTCTTCATTAAGAATTTTGTAAACAATGAGCGGCTTCTTCTCAGATTGCTGTGTTTCTAGCTTTATATCACGATTAGCTTAGGTTGCGAGTGTGGAAACAGGATAGACGGAGTGTTCTGTTGTTGCAGAGGGTAACAGGACCACCTGATAGGATGTTGGTAAGATTATTTGTCTACCTGTTCAATAACAAATGCCATATAGCCAATATTATTTCAGTGATATAGCTATCATTTAGCTAGCAACTTGTAATACAGCCACACTTACGCTGTTTGCCGTTAAATTGTGTGCTTGTCAAAGCCGTGTTTATGCCAATTCCTTTTCTTCACTATTATAGATGCCATTTATTGTAAGAATTAGGACCAACTCAGGCAGAACTCCACCTTCAACTCGGATCACAACTATTTTTTGAATGTGTACTACTTAAATTCTATCATTTCATCAATTTTCATATACCTTATTATAAATAAATGAAAGAATTGATAATTTTATTTTAACATGAAAGTCTAGTAACTTTAGCTACAAGTTTACAGTGCTGTACTGCTGAATCCTGTGAACATCAGAATATTTGTTGGGACACAGTAGGTAGAATCCACTGATTTTAATCCTGTCTCTTTAGAAGAACTCCCACCAGTTTGCGTTTTCCATCTGCTGTACATTATCTGCGCATAAGACGAGATGAGCTGTACAGCGCCCGAAAAACTCCTAGTCTGGCGGAGCCGACCCTTTACCTTCTTTGTTGGTGGGCGGGGGAAGGAAAGGGTCTGGTATCGTTAGCATATACGAGTTGTGCAGGCACAACTATAGTTGCGCCCCAATCAGATTGCAGAGAATTCTGATTACATCATAATATGATGTATTATGACATAACGTACACTGTAGCACGCGCGTCCACACCTGTTAAAAGCTTGCGCCGTAAACATTTGCTATAATGTACTTGCTGGAGAGAGATGGCCGAAGTTCAGATCTTACTTGCTTTTGGAGAGCTTGGTTTTTCTAGTGTAAAACCGGAACAAATGAATGTAGTAAAGGGAATTCTTCGAAGGGATGTTTTTGCCATTTTACCGACTGGCTTTGGAAAGAGTGCATGCTTTCAGTGCCTTCCAATTCTGTTAGACAAGATGTTTCCAGATGATGGACCTTCAATCATACTGGTTGTTACTCCACTCACTGCAATAATAAAAGACCAGGTAAGTGCTTCATAGGTAATAATTTATTTTCAATAAATTCCAAGTTCAGCAACCATTTCAAGTATTTTAACCATACACAGGTAATGACATTATGTAGAAGAGGAATCAGAGCAGGGTATGTTACTGGTGACCAAGAAAGCGATGAAGTCAAGGAAGCTGCAACAGAAGGAGGATATCAAGTCGTGTACTTCACACCTGAAATGCTACTTGGCAGTAGAAAATGGCGAGAAATATTACTGGGTGACATTTATAGATCTCGACTTCGAGCTTTTGTAATTGATGAGGCCCACACGGTGAAAAAATGGTAAGGACTAAAACTATTGAGAACATGATCAAGTTGCTGTTGCTGAGATGAGGAAAATGGCATTGGTTGTGGGGTGTTATTCGAAAGATTGAAATCATCAACATCTTCATTAGGTATGATGATAGATCTGTTAACTGAAGTTGATTTCTTCAATTGGCTGAGATGCACAACTTTTGGTTTTGATTTTGAACCGTGTGGCTTGATGCTACAATTGACAGGGGGGATGAGGTCACAAATGACAAAAGGTCCATCCCAAGATGCTTCCAAGCATCTGTTGATGCCAGGAGCCCTTTTAAAAACAATGTCACCTTGCTTGAGTGATGATGCTAATTGAGATTCTTTAGTGAGTCTGTTGATTGAGTGTTTTGATGACAAAGCTTTCTTGACATGATGAAGTTGACATGATAACATGTTATCTAAATCAGCAATGAATTGAGGTAAATTGATGCTGGTTGGTGATGGAGTAGACCAAATTGATTTTAAGGATGATAGAATGTAAGGAGTTGGTTTTATGAACAACAATTCTTGTGGAGTGAAACCATGCCTTGAATGAGGAGTGTTTCTGGTGAAGTACAAAACTAAATCTAAAACTATAGGCCAGTCATGTTTGGCTGTTATGCATTTCGAAATCATGGCTTTCAAGGTGCTGTGAAAACGTTCTAAGCGGCCATTTGACTGTGGGTGGTATGGAGATGTTTTAATTCTAGCAATACCAAAACGCTTGTACACATGATTGAGAGTTGAGGATAGGAAATTTGCACCCTGGTCTGAAAGAATTTGTATTGGAGCACCAAGAATAGAGATAATGGAAAGTATTGCTTTTGCAGTTTCTTCTGCTGTATAGTTTCTGATGGCGACGGCAAAAGGATAACCAGTGGCTAGTTCCATAGCTGTAAGAATGAATCTTAGTTTCTGCTTTGAGGTTGGTAAAGGTCCTACTATGTCAATTGCCAATTTCTCACCTCTGTGGGAAATAACTTCGGGCTCCAGTAATGGCACTTTCAACGCACCAGATTTAGTATGCCTCAAACACTTGTCACAACTTTGGACATGCTTTTTGATGTCATTCGCAAGACCTGGCCATGTAAAATGTTTATTAAGCAGTGACCTGGTGGTATTTACACCACCGTGACCCAAACCCTCATGAGCTGCTACTAAGACTTTGTGTCGTAGTTGCTGAGGAACCACCAAAGCATGTGAAATGGTGTTTAATGTTGAGGTCATGCACATCAGAATGCCATTCATGATGAAAAAATGCTTTTCTCCTTTTCTAGCATGTTCCCAAAGGGGCTGTAATGATTGATCAGAAAGTTGAAGCCGCTTAAATTGATCTTTAGTTATGCCATCAAAGGATAATGTCGGGAGTGACACAGGAATGAGCAATGATTGATCAGAATTACCAGTGAGAGTGAATTCAGAATCGGTGATGATTTCAGGTGAAACAGATGCTACTGGCTCAGTTTCATGTGAATCAGTAGTGTCAGGAATGAAATCAGAAATGCTGTCAAATGACAAAGGATTGCCACCTTCAGAAGCATGCAATGCCTCTGCAACATGCGTTGCCAAATTATCTTGAGACTGCATCGCTCTGGTGACAGTAAGTACTGGTTGTGGCTCAGTTTTGACTGATTGCAACAGTGCCAAAATATTTTCCTTTCCAAAATCTGTACCAAGTAAAACAGTATTCATAGGCAGTTTGGGTTCTACAGCAAGTCTGCAAACACCAGACATGGTAGGCAGTTCCACTGTCATTTCATAAACAGGGACTGAATGTGGAATTTGTGAGATTCCATGAATTGAAATATGAGAGACAGGTGATAGAGTTTCAGTGACAAAATCAGCAGATACAAGGGAGCACTTTGCACCAGAATCAATTATGATGGGTGTGACAATGCCATTTACAACTCCATGAATAACTATGTCTTCGTCAATGAAACAATTGAGAGGTGTTGATGATACTTCAGTGAATGATGCAGAATTGGAACCAGATAATTGAACTCTTCTAGTTGGCCTGCTGGTTCTGGGGACAGGTGTTGGTCTGTTTGGTTGTGGTTGTTGTGACTCAAAATGAGAATTAGGAGTTGAATAGGAAGTGGGAACAGGTTGAGATTGGAATGTAACAGAAATGGATGATGGACATCTGTTAGCATAATGTCCTGTTTGATGACACTTATAACAGGTAACAGTGGAAATATCTCTTCTTGGGACAGGGTTTGGTGGTGGGGAATGACGGTTGGAATGAGTATGGTGATGTTGGAATGAGGATTGGTGGGAATGGAAATGAGGTTCGGAATGATGGTTGTGGCTGGAATAAGAATTTGAGAAGTTGTTGGAACGTGGATTGGAAAATTTGTAATGAACAGGACCAGCATGTTGATAATGACTGCCAAATTTAGGTTTATGTGATTGTTCAGAATAAGCAAGCAAAGTACTGCAATCTTGGATGAATGATTGGTTATCAGTGTATTCTCTATTCAGAACAGTATCTCTGGCATCACCTGGCATGCCTGCCAAAACACCAAGTGTGGAAAATATTTGAGCAAGAGCATCAATGTCTCCTTCAGGGAATTTGGACAAAAAAGGTAAGTTTCCCAGTAAAACACCAAACTTATACCTCCAGTTATTGAACCACTGAAGCAATGACTTGGAGCCATTCTGTCTGTATTTCAATGGAAGTGAATTCAAGCAATCAGTGTAGGAATAGCCTCCCGTGTTAAGCAAAATTGACCTCATGGTGGAAAATGAAGTGTCTTTAGTGACATTATTGTAGTATGCTTCACTGAATTCTCCAGACAACAAACTAGACAAATAATGTAACCACTCAGAATCAGGGATTGAATAATGCCTCATGTTGTACTCAAAGCGGTGAAGGAAAACAAACACATCCTCACCTTGTTTCATGTCACCAATTGCCTTCAAAATGCTTTTATCAATTCTTCTTCCTGCTTGAGGAGTGTACAGTGGCTGAGGCTGTTGTTGAATTTGTTTCCCAGAAAACATTTGTGAGAGGAACAGCAGTGATGGATCAATGTTCATGGATTTAGCCTTTTCCGAAAGTTCCTTGAGTTTGTCAGTAGACATTGCTGGTTTTGCCTCAGGTGGGGTATCTGGTAATGGCTGAACAACGTCTTCCTGGTTAGGACAAGCCAATGAACCTGCACTTTCAAGAAAGGAAGCACCATTATTGTAAGATGACAAAGGAGCAAGAAATGATGGTGATTTGAGGGAAACATGTTCAGAAATAGTGTTCTCATCTTCTTCATAATGAAATGGGAGTTTTGCTACTGGGCGCAAACGTGATTTGGCTTTGGGATTACCATTCATGGTGAAATGAAATGAAATGAAACTGAAACAAATGAAGTGAAACTGAAAGAAAAATGTGGCGGAAACCCTCTACACCTAAACTAAACAGGAAATGCCTGTCAATGAAGCAGTAACCGAGTTACAGATTGGGCTTGACTCAACAAAAATAGCAAAATGCTGACAAAGAAAAACAAAAGAGGAAAAATGACCAAATTAAAAAGGACACAAGCCTTGCAATGATAACAAATGGCTTTAAAAAGGAAAAAAAAACAAAAAAACAAAAAAACTGACAAACAGTCAAACAGAGTAACTTGCAAAGCTGAAGCTACGGTTGCTGTCGATGGAGTGAGTTGTTTCCAAGCCCAGTGCTGAAAAGAACTGGACCACCGCTGGACACCAGGTGTGGTGGAAGCTATGAGGAGCTGTCACCAATTTGTGGTAGAAGGGGTCAGGAAACAACCAGGGAAGTAGGCTGCCACCAGAGTGTTGAATGCTAGCTGTATCCACAAGCTTTTCAAAGCTTCCCAATAATCCCTCACACAGAGGTTTCAAGTCTGGTTTTAGAATTAGTAGAATAAAACTTCAACATGCATATGATACAACACTGAACAGCATATGGCACAGCCAAGCAAATATATACAGCCTGACTGCACATGCTCAGAGGATGACATGGCATAAAACTAAAAATAGAATGTCTAAAGATAGTACAGTAAATAGTGTTAATTAGCTAGTGCATGGGAATACAAGTCACTGTTTTGAAGTGTGGTGATTCTACCACAGTGCCTTCTTGAGACTTTCAATTAAGTTATCTCTCCACTGAAGCACCAACTTATCATGTCCATCACCAAGGCTCTCCAACAATCTACAAGTGACTATGTGAGACATGCACACATTTACTTTCTGCAGGCGTTGATAGACCTGAAAACAAACAATATGACTAAAGAATATGTGATCACTTAAAGTTATACCTGCTTCCCACTACTCCCTGCATAAAGAATCAGAGATACCATTCGCTGAACCAATGACATCTTTCCATAGCGAAATTTCAGCAGTATTGCACAACACATTCCTATTATTCCATTGCGATTGTGCCTTGGTCTACGAGTGTGGGTACATGATTGCAGAATAGAATATAATATTGGTGAGTGTTCAGAAACTTCCAATAAAAGCTTGTCCCAGGTGAAGCATTTCAAATCCTGGCTCTGCAATATCGACTCAACTTTGTCCGAGCACATCAATGCTAACTCTCTTCGCAGGTTTACTCCAAGCCTTTGCAATACATATTTCTTAGTTATGGGATCTTTCAACACTTCAGCTGCAACCGTGCTCTTGCTTCGTCGAGCCACAGCTTTTCCCAGCCTTTTTCGACACGGAGTTAAGACGTACTTCCTTGATCCTCTCTCAAAGTTCACGCCTACCTATTGTGTCAATTATTATTCAACAAATAAAATAAAGACTGAGTTTTGAGCCATAGCAAATTTTTATAGCTGCTTGAACTTTGCAAAACAACAACAATACTTTCTCCACTAACCACACTTTATTTGTTAATTATTGAAATTATTAGTCAGCTATTATTTATACATTCCCAGTCAATGACTTGGCCATTATTTTCAACGTTAGAATCAGACCTTCATAGTTCAGTATCAATCAAACAATGGGTAGTGCACCAAATAGATTTACATAACCATCTTATAGCAATCACAGGTTAAATATTTAAGGTACAACTACAAAGTAAACCATAAACGTACAGTAACTGTAGGAGAAATGGCCGAAGTAGAACCTGAAATTCTTTGAGGAGTAGAAGTCATAAGAGGAATTGTCACACTTTCATCTTCTGCAGGTCCAGCATTAGACTTTCTTTTGGCATGGACCTTCATAGTTCAGTATCAATCAAACAATGGGTAGTGCACCAAATAGATTTACATAACCATCTTATAGCAATCACAGGTTAAATATTTAAGGTACAACTACAAAGTAAACCATAAACGTACAGTAACTGTAGGAGAAATGGCCGAAGTAGAACCTGAAATTCTTTGAGGAGTAGAAGTCATAAGAGGAATTGTCACACTTTCATCTTCTGCAGGTCCAGCATTAGACTTTCTTTTGGCATGGTGGCAAGGTGTATCCAGAATAGGCCGTTTGCGACTTAGGGCTTGCGCATTGATAAACTGATGCCTATCTGGATGTGGTAGAATCACAGAGACAGCTTTACATATTCTAGCAGCAATTTCCTGAATCAACATTCTTGACATTACATACTAGCTAGATACAATATTACTGAAAGTTTTTACCTCTTTGGCTTTGAGAAGTTTTTGGTATGCATAATAGCACTTTCTGCACATGTAACTTTCAAAAACTGACTCAATATTAACCTGCTCTCCCCTCTTCTCTAGTTCCTTGACAATGAATTCCTTCCAAAGAAGGGTAACCGCTCCAGATTCACCACTAATTGCACCAATAACTCTCCTATCCTTTCTTACCGCCTGTTCTCCACAAGCAAGACATATGTTCTTCAAGGATGAGGCAGAAAGAGAAGCAGAAACGGACAATGAAGTCGAAGATGAAGAAGCCATTGAAGATGAAGAAGCCATTGAAGCTAAAGACTATTATAAATGTAGCATCTATCCAGCTAAATACGCGCAAAAAAATAGCTCACGCATGCGTGGGAATGACGTAAGAAAATGTGATGTAATGGAAGTGTCTGCTGCACAACTCGTATATGCTAACGATACCAGACCCTTTCCTTCCCCCGCCCACCAACAAAGAAGGTAAAGGGTCGGCTCCGCCAGACTAAAAAACTCCATGAACTTCACTAAACTTCTTTCTTTCAATAGTTACAGTATTAATGCGCACCTGCGCTACCGCCCCTTTTTCACGTGCAACGTTGACGTTTGCGCGCTTAATTGACTTGGATTCACATGACTAAATTGCTTCCGGTAAAGTACTAAATGCATTCCTCAATTACCGCGCTTGCGGTCGTGCCAACTCAACTTGGACATACTATAGTTAAATATGGTAGTGTGTTCTACCACATTTCCCCCTGCTAAAGAGAAGCATCCCAGTTGAAATTACAGCTCCATTGTGAAGTAAATTCCGAAAATTGCTCCTGAGGCTTACTGCTTGTTGTCTGGTCCTCCCAGCCCTGGGGAGACAGTGAATCAAGCCACAACATTCTTTGAACCTTCAATGTACACAGTAAATGAGGTTCCAACCGGGTAGTACGCAAATTGGAGGATTGAGGGGAGCATAGCCAGTGCCTCTATCTCCGTTGCTGAATATCGTGATTCACAATCTTTCATCTGCCGGCTGTAAAACCTGTCACCACTGCTCCTCTCTATAGACACACAAAATTCCACCGACACCCCGTGAAGAGGCATCACAAAAAACAGCAAAAAATATTAGACAAACAGGGCACTACTAACTGGGTTGCATTAGAAATTGATTCAACAATATGAGAAAATGATTGTGTCATGTCTGTTGTCCATACTATGTTCTTTGGTGAGTTAAGTTTTGTCTGAGCAGATAATGATTTGGTGAACTCCGCAAATCGAGGAATGAACTTGCTATAAAAGTTGGCTAGGCCAATGAAGGAACGAAGCTGTGCGATCAACTTAGGTCTTACAAAGTTTTGAAGTTGCAAAACACGGGCTTGTGGTATACTAAGCTTACCTTCACCAATATCAAATCCAAGGAATTCAAAAGAGTGGTAACCCCACCTACATTTCGAAACTTTTACTGTTAAGCCATGCACACTTAACCTTGCCAATACAGAATCAATGTGGTACAAATGATCTTTGCAATTGGTTGAAAAAATGACAATACCATCGATATGCTGATGAATACTCTTCCAAGCCCCTGAGTACCTCCTGCATCATAGCTGAAAGGTGGCTGGGGCATTTCTCATGCGAATGGTATTTTCTTGTAGCGAAATTTTCCATGCCGACAAGAGAAAGCTGTGAAGTCTCTAGAAGCTGGTGTGACAGGAACCTGATGGAAACTCTTTTGTAAGTCCAGTTAGGACAAAAACTTTGCCCTGCCTAACCTAGACTAGATTTCTTCAATGGTTGGCATTTTGAAAGGTTCAGGCAATGTCACCGAATTCAATTTATGATAATCACAAACAATTCTCACATCACCATCTTTCATTATTGGAATGGGTGGACTTGACCATGCGATGTTGAAGGCTCAATTATGTCTAACCTAAGTAGTTCCTCTCTTTACATGATTAGGATGATGAGACTAAAAGTGAAGGTATCTATCTGTGTGTGTAGGTTTTCTGTACAAAGTGGATGAAAGCATACCATCACTCTCTCTTTAATAAGCAATCCAAAAAAGGTAGCTTACTATCTTCCTCTGATAAATTTTATAGAAGGTCTTACAGAGTTTAAATGGTCCAACCTTCTTAACTAGGCAAAAGGTGTCATCTACATATTTCTTCCATAATACAGGTTTAACTGGAGTTGAGTTTAAAGCTTCTTTCTCAAAGAATTCCATGTACAAATTGGCCACAACTGCGGAAATAGGAGAACCCATGGCTGCTCCATCTACTTGTTCATAACAGTTCATAACAGTTCCCGTTGTACCTAAAGTAAGTTGACCTAAGGCAGACCTCTAATAATTCTGTGATGCACTCAGGAGATAGACATGTTCTCTCATCTAGACTTTCATCATTCTGGAGCTTATCTCTGATCACAGATACTGCCTCGGCTATTGGAACATGGATGAACAGGGAAGATACATCAAAACTCACCATAATTTGGTCAGATCTTACACTATTAACTTCTCACCAAATGTGTTGAATTCTTTATAATGTGATTGTGTCTTACCAAACAGTGAAGATATCATTTTAGATATGAACTTTGATAAAGTATAGGACTGAGTGGGATTCCTAACTTATGTATCTTTAGGAAGACCGTAACTGTTTAACTGGCTCTATTTAACTGGCTCCGTATAACTATGGCGAGTTGTTGCTTATGCAGAAGTGACTTATCTTCTGGTCAGGCAAAGAAGAGAAGAATATTTCTTTTGGCGAAGCTCTGACATCTTCAAAAATGTCATATCACAAAGCCTACACAAGTGACTGTCTCTATGGATCTCCAATACTTCATCCAAGATCACTTCCAACTTCATTTTAGCTTCATTCTCCAAGATTGAAGTGAACTTTGAGAGCAGAGCAATAAGCGAAACGGTTCTAATTCGCGTTTGTGGTAATTTGGTGTCCCGATTAACACCGCATTTTCCCCAAGAATGTATGGGTCCTGTACAGCGCAACCCCCTTACCTGACCAGAACCTTTCCTCGCTTTGCGTTTGATAAAGGGTCTGGCTTAACGAGACTAACCGTTCTTGTATTAGTCTGGCGTGGCCGACCCTTTACCTTCCTTATATTAGTGGGTAGGGGAGGAAAGAGTCTGGTGCCACTAGCATAATGCTAGTTGTTCCTGCACAACTATGGTTGGGCCCCAATCAGAGTGCCTGAATCCACTTAATTGCATATTTTGCCTGACCTCTAAGCCATAGAGAAAGTGCAACTAACAATGTCTGCGATGTCGACGGCAAGGTCTGAAGCGGCGTCTATTTTGCAGTTTCTAGGTTATTCCATTAAACCAGAACTACTAGAGGTTATTTCAGGAATTCTACAAAGAGATGTGTTTGCGATTCTTCCAACAGAATTTTGGAAAATAAGTCTTTGTTTCCACCAGTCTGGTGTATGTATATATAGATTATTTCCAAGTGAGGCCCCTTCTATCGTCATTGTTGTGACCCCTCTAACAGCTATTATGAAAGACCAGATAAGAAAAAGTAGCCCTAAATAATTATTTTGAAACTTTATGTAGGTTGCAGTTCTGTCCACAATGGGTTGTAATCAACCTAATATAATTATTTCTGGAGAACAGGACAATGAAAGTGTGAGGAAGGATGTTGTGAAGGGAAGATATCAAATTGTACACTTTACTCCTGAGATGATTCTGAGCAACAGGAGATGGAGAGAAATGCTTATAGGAGACGTCTACACATTGAAAGAATGGTATATCATTGTTTGTATTGCATATAATGTAATTAATTCATTAATATTTGTTTATTACATTTATTGTTCAATATAGGGGAGATAAGTTCAGGAGGTTACTTCTAAGAATTGGTGAAGTACAAAGTTTGTTGCCACCATCCACATGTTCATATCATGGCATTAACCGCACATCTAGAACCTAGCTCCAAGAAAATGTCTTCACATCAGCTATGAGACTTCACACTTTTAGAAGACATTAATGTGAGCTCTTTGCTCAGCATTATTCCAAACTTCTTCAGGATGCAACCACAACTTCCAGGATTATGCATGAGATCTGAAACAATAGCATAAGTACTTCTTCTTGCCATAATATGCCTAAATGCTCCCGCTTAGGGGTTAATTCATAATTTTTAATGCCACTCTTGTACCCTATATTAACCTATACAACATAAAAACAATCTGCACATCATCACACAGCTAATGTCTTAAAAAATCTTACTTTAACATTTGGTGAATCCAATTTTGAAATGGGTGCACAAGTACATACCAGAGAAGTGCTCACAGGATGATGTTGTACTGGTGCAGTAAATAAAGCTGATGTTCCCGTCTTCATTTTCTTTGCTGGAGTAACACACACTGGAGGTGAGTCAGTACTGGCCTTTTCTGTTTTTCTCTTTCAAGTGGAGTGAGCTTGGTCACAACATTGTTGAGTTTTGATGTTATTGTCTACCAAAATGATAAGGAACAAAATTAAATTAAGTTTAGCTTAATATTCAGGAAAGCATGCATCTCACATAGCACCTTTATAGTCAATATTTATAAGGATAATTAATATAATAATTATTATATATAGTGGTAGATGGTAGAGTAACAGTAACAATTGTAGTATAATAACTATGTTCAAATAGCACTTTCTTAATGGTAAGTGTGCAGACTCTCTTACAGATATTATATCTAAAGAGTACACAGTGTAAATCTTTACATTCTCAGCTATAAAACGTAATAATAACTTCTTTAGCCGCCTGCACCAATTTATCATAGGCATAGAAGCATTTTCTGCACATGTAGCTTGGCCCAGGATGCAGAAGTTCGTGCAAATCCACCTGCAGATCTCTTTTTTTTTCCAGCTCTTGAGAAATGATATTTTTCCAAAATGTAGTGACCTTCTGGCACATTTTGCCAATGACTCACCTGTCTTTCCTAGCAGCAAATTCACCATAGGCAGACAAACATGAGAAACGGGATTAGTCATAGCACAACTGTTCTGATCCTCAGTAAATTTAGCGATAAATTTGTTCACTATAACGCTGATTTTCGGATGGCGTCAAAGTGCACGCATTCCTTCGGAACAATTAGCATAATATTATGCTAATGACACCAGACACTTTTCTTCCCCCCCCTCCCGCCCACTAATACCAGTGATGCGCTCTAATAGCACAAAATAGCGAAGCGAGGATGCATGTTCCCTGTAATTGCAGCTATTCCATGCATGCTTGGTGTGGCTACAAAATATTGTCAAAGTGAGAAAACAATAGTGGTAGCTTTATTTCTATGATGAAGGCTCCTGGTACCGTAATCCTCAGGAATAGTCTAATAAATAAATTAGGAACATTTAATGGCTTTTCAGAAAAGATTCTTTACTTTGCTACCTGTTTCTGTTTCGTTTTAGAACTCCTCCTTCTTGCCCTGTCTTTTTCATTTCTTATATCTCTCCTTACTAATTTTTCTTCTGGAGTTGCCCTCAAAGCTCCTGACCGAGCGTTTCTAACGTTTTGTCTCTCTTTCGCAGAATTTGTTTCACTGGGCATCGCTACTTCGTACGGCGGGTAAACAAAACAAAATGTTGCTAAGAAGGTTACCCAGCCCGCGCAAGCACGTAGGAGAAAATGTGCACACGTACGCCCACGCAAGAAAAAAACAATTCCTAGACCTAACTCAATTGGGACTCATTAGAGAGTAAGCTCCGCTCGCTTCGCTCGCTTCGCTGAATAAGGAAGGTAGAGGGTGTGTAGGGCTATTACTGTGACAAACAGCGATCTTACCACCGCCGCTAATTCAATTGAAAACCAACTTCAAAGCTTTAAACTGTGTCCGCAAAAAATCAGGTATGTCAGTAACATTGATGGTAGGGTAAAGATAGCTAAGCCATAGAATTGCGTTTAATGGAATATGGGGACGGGATCGACCACCAAGCTAACACAAAAATGCATGATCCTAGTACAAAATGATTGTTTTCAAAATGACGTAGTACAAAATGACATACGCACTTGCACTCAAAACATAATAACCCCAATTCACAACTTGACACCCCGAGTAAAGTTTCGCTTGCCTCGTTAGCTATCCAACTATAAAATCAGTACCGTGCACGCAATCTCAAATCCCAAAATTCTTTGTTTAACTCTACTTTTTGTCACATCCCCAGCTCGGTGAATATAAACACCCTTAAAACTTCCTTTCTACCAGATTTAAGTAATACTTCGGCCCAGCGCGTTGAGAGAAGAATGAAGGTGACTGCTGTAGTATTCCTATCTATTTTTTGTTTCTCTTCCTCAGGTAATATAACTAGCTCATAAAACTACACATATTTATAAACAAATTAATATTTGCAGAGAATTTTTATCAAATCTTCAGTTGTAATAATGGAACAGAATCGTTAGCATGTTTTGCAGAGTTTGATGACCTCATAGTGTGGGACGTGTATGAAGGAAGGATATTGCTGTATTCCATAAGTTTTCACAGATTCAATGAAATGGGAGAAACGTATAATGAGCTCATTAGATCAATAAAGATAGGGGCCCAACTGACTAGTGTAAACTCGACACATATCGAATCCAGGTTGTCTCTGACAACCAACAAAAATATTTCAGAGTATTTAGTATCCTGTAATCGTATGCAAAAGAGGTTGCAACAATCCACGCAAGGTATATATAGTAATAATTTACATAGTCTATGCCCATCAGCTATGTATTATTAGTAGCACATTACTAGCTTACAAAATATTCAGCATTGGATTAAAAAAAAATTTTTTTTTAGATAATTTACTGCCATCATCTCTAACTCTTATGCCCATTAGTGAAAATGATGAAAGTGATTTTCAAAATGTCACCTTAATGTGGAATACAACTGAAACTGATATGAGGCTTCATTACACAGTTTCAGTGGAGTCTCTACCATCCAAGATTTTCCAAGTTCAGACTGTTAGTCAATCATCCACTTCCCTAACTCTTAAAAACAATACAGAATATTACATCAACATCTCCATATGTCCTAATACTTCATATAATTCGCAATTTAAACTTGGTAAATACTGTAGTATTGTTATTATCTAGAATGGAATCATTATATGTGCGTTATCAAAACTTTTAGGTAACTGTCCCTTTATCTCAGACTCTCAAGATTTGTCAGTGGAATATTACACCACTGATTTGAATTATACTGTCATGGCTGTATTAACAAGATCTGACAACAGTTACATAGCAACAGAGTGTGGTGAGAATGGAGAATGGAGTGGTCAGAATGGAGAATGGAGTGGAATGGAAACTAACTCAACTATGCCCACTATTGCCATAGCAAATGTCCCTCTACACAATAGTAAGTTTTTGACATAACTAGAATTATATGACACTAGCTATAGACGTTGTTTCTGTTAAGATGAACAAAATTTGAATTGTCTTATACAAGTCATGCAAATGCTGATATAAATATTCATATTCTAAAATTCCCGATCTTGTCACACCACACACATGCTGGAGCTTTGTTTGTAAATGTTATATTACTATCCTACTTGGGAGATATGAGCATGTCAAATAAACAGTTTCAAGTTCAAAACTGGCCATCATCACACAATTACTAAATAGAAAACATCGTGATGATAATAATTATGATTTAACTATAAAGGTTATGACAGTTAATATTAAAAAATTACTTATTCATTATGGCTTATTTTGTAGATTGCTCACATGCTAATCAGAATCATACTGTTAGAAAAGTTGTGAAGGTAGAAGTGGAATCAATTAATATACCATTTATTTCTAGTATTGCATCTGGAACTTGTTTATTTGGATTGCTACTTGGAGTAGTAACAACAACACTGGGATTCTTAATTTGGATCAGATCTAAGAAGTCTAAAATTAGTATATTGGATTATGGACCAAAATCTTTTCCAGTGTATGAAGATGTGTTTCCCATTCGAAAGAATAATGTTTCTACTGCTCATAATATAGCTTATGAGGATATTCAAATAAGAAATGAACAAGACTAAAAATAACATTGTTTATACATACCATTACAGTTTGTGTTATTTACATTATTGTCTTGTTTTATGTATAGATTTAATTGATATATATGATAAAAATGTGTACAACTTTTTTTTACAAAACAAGTGAGCAAAGATCAGTGTTATTTCTCATACAGCTATAATGTGGTTTATAAGTACAAAAATTGATTCGAGATAGGTTTGAATGATATCGTTATGACCAAAAAAAATTGTTTTGATACCTCTTAAAGTATTAATGGTAGTTTAAATATAATCCTAGTAAGCCCTGTTATATGAAACTACAAAAATACATATTATATGAACAGTTTATATATAGCTGATTTTAGTTTCTCATTGCTATAATATAACAAACACTGGAAACAATAGTAATCATTAATGTGTTCTGAGTATTGTCAACTTGAGGACTTGCTACCTAATAGCATACAAAATTGATTGTTCAGTTTTTGATTTTCTTTCTAAAACCTTAGGCTAATATTCAATGTTAAAATATTTTATTAGGTTAGTTTAAAAATAATCCTAGTAAGCCTTGTCTTATGAAATTGTAAACAAAAGTTGAAATAGAGGCTAGAAATTTCTCCTTGCAATAAATTTAACACAATAGCTTTAACGCAATGTAACACAAAGTTTTAACGAGCTATAACACAAAAGCTTTAACAACTAAAACAATAATATTATTAATATTTTTAACGCATTCTCAACCCAAAGACTTGTAGCACAATAACGCCGACGCTACTGTCAGCTATACTTTCATCAAATTGGCTCTAACAAATTGTTTTACTGGTGCTGGAAGATTCGTACAGTCTGGTGTAGAACTCGCCTCTAGATGTGGAAGACTGCGCCACTCTAAGTAAGGAAATTCATGTAAAATTCGTTCTGAAAGACCTACGTAAGAATGGCCCACACCTGTAAGATAGACTGGCACAATGCCCAGAATATAGCTAGTTTTAAGGCACACTAATGATAAAGATTTTGGGCGGAGAGACGGTAGCCCATTCTGCTGTGAAATTTGTTGGTGAATTCCTTAAAATTGGATTCAAACAAAGTACAGGTATTATTGGAAGGTACTCTCTCAAATGTATTTTTGAAACTGGGGCCATGCCAGTCTTATTAATTGCAGACTGGACTCAAGTAAGTCACAATGAAATTGAGAACAATTTTAAAATATTCACATTATTTGTAATAGAAATATCTAGAGTACTAAGGTGAATCTACTACAGGCAAGATTGTAAAATGTACTGGTAATAATATAGTTGCTGGGGCAATGACAGGATTGCTCTTGCAAGTCTTCCAGGTGCACTTATTGGTTCAGTTGCACAGCATGGGGTGTGGCTACTTGCCAAACTTCTTCCACCCCAGGTTCGTTTTGCTTAACAGAAGTAATATTCCTTTGTCATTATATTTTAAAAAAATTTATGTTAACAAAATTAATAAGAAATACACTTGACACTAATTAAAATCGGAATTTAGGACTATTAAACATTTATGCCTCTATGTGTCAGGCATTTTCAATCTCTTTCCAGTGTACTTGAATTTTAACATAGTCATTTTAGTAAGGTACATATTAATACTGTATACTGTATATTGTATTGGTTACTGTGCATGGGCATTTCAAATTACATTTTGGAGTACTTCTAGGTGGTAATGATGTCACCAGTATACCTATTACTAAAGGTCATGAATAAGATTTTGTTATAATAAATTTCATTTACTGGACATAAATAAGATTTATTCATCAGTGAGATCAATTCATGTATATTTTGTTTGTTAGCTATTTATTTCATATTTACTGTACCGTGATAATATTATTATACTTGGTCTATTGAATACAACAACATGTTTATCAAAATGACTTTCTTTAATTTTTTGCAACCCATATGAAGAACTTAATGTGCAACAATCAGCGCAACCCTAGCGATTTACAAAGTCATTTCCCAGATTAAAAGAATAATTTATACCTAAAGATAACAACATGCTAATAGCTCTTGTAATGAAAACTGGAGATGTAAATAATGTCTTCATGAGATAACTTCACCAATAATGGACCCACACCAGAGTTTAAATCCCAAACTCTCCAGCAATAGTAAACTATTAGCATGAAGTGAAACTACTGCTGGCAAAGTATTTGTATTAGTATTGTCTTAGTCTGTAGAAATAGGAAGAACTTTCTGCTTTTTGTGTGAGCAATATATAAAATTATGAGATTATGAATTTCTTTGCTGAATATTCAAGGACTATTATAATATTATAATATTACCTAAAAATATTGTACACATTATATATTTCCCCCTGTGTGCTGATATTAAAAAACAAACACATGTTCCCAAAAACTTCAATTAGCTATAAACAATAATATTTAATTTCTGTCTTTCTAAACATAGCAACATTATTACTATGATATAATTCCACTTTTTAAAGTTCGATCTAATGTGGTGTCAATATACCGAAAAAAAAAGATAACTTGTCCATAATCATTAAAGATGTAAACTATAATTGCTTGTGTACTTCTTGATATGCAACTTGGGAGAAACTTGTATTTTCAGTTCTGTTGTAACATCTTCATAAACAGCAACATTTGAGCTCTGTGATTGTTTTTTTTTTATAATAACACTTGTACTTCTTATTTCTCAATAAAATTGCAAGTTGATTCCCAACAATACCAATAAAAACACCAAATATACAAGACACAGTTCCAATGACTACTACAACTGGGTAAGTAATGCTAGTCTCTTGATTGATGGATGTAACAATATCTGGTCATTGGTCATCATGGTGACTAAACGTTCAGAACAAAAACAATATGTTAATACTGTTATTGCTTTTGGTTACTGACGTGAGTTATTATTAATAACAATTGTATTATCAAATAAGGAATTAATAACACTCTAATCCCATTCTCCACTATTACAATACATGATAAATTGCTCGTAACATCCAGTAATAATGCACCCATTGTACCAGATACATCTATAATATAAATGTGACTAGATATTATGTCTCCAATATTTCCAAGAAGAGGACATCTTCTTGAGCAATAAAGACATACACTTTTTATCATAACATTTTATAACACGTACCAAAGTGAAAGTTTGATTCTTGATCACAGAGTGAAACATTAATAGAGTATTCAGTGTTGTTTCTTAAAGTAAAAGTGCCTGAAGGTTGACCTAGGGTTTCCACTTCAACATAGATGAAGTTATAGGATGTATATTTACCACTATAAACTTAAGATATTGAACACAATATGGAGTTACATACTTACTGATTGAACACCTGTGGTACTGAAATTCCAATGAATAGTAAAATTCAAGGACATATCTGTTTGTTCATGTTGTGTAATGATAAATGAAGATGGTAAGAAATACCTACAAATTTATATACCAAATAAATTGGTTAAATATTTTTTATACAATCATAACATTAAGTTTTTTCTATGTTCAAAATGATAATATATTTTACTTCGAAATGACTGGGTTAAAACACTAGCCTAATTAACTGATAAAATAAATTTGGTGATCTTCTTCCCCATGTTTAGTTTTTTACTGGTTTTCTTTCATGTACATGTATCAAAATAATATTTCTTTAAGTAATGTTACTACAGACAACGTAGTATGTATTTTATCCAAGTACTTGCTAAATTCATACAGTATAAAATAAAACTTTAGTTAATAATGAAAGATAGCTAACACTAATGAGGAAAAAAGCAAATAGAAAACTAAACTAATTAGTTAGTAGTATAGCTGCACTAATGGACAGTTGTACACAAACTTTTGGAACATTCTGTACATGTACTCATCCATGACATGATGTCATCAAAATATCTGGTGTGGGCAAATAAATACTCTTGTTACTTAATGTTATCATACTGTTGACATAATAATAATTTTGTTTTAATTATGAATCATAACATTTGTTTAAAATTGAGAGTTGAGTATTTTGATCATCAGAAGCAATTAATAATGCTGCACACAATATTACTACACAAAACTTGAACACCACTAAGAAGATGCCCTTCTACAAGTTATTTGCTGTACAGTAATCTGCTGCATTTTTTATTTCACTAAAAGTAATCGTTAAAAATTAAAATAAACTCTATTACTAAGATAAGAAGTATATGTGACCGTCTACGGGAAAACCGGGCACAACGCGGCGTGCGTAATATCGAGAAAAGATCGATCGATTTCTTAAAAATGTATTGTTTCAAGCCGACGGAAGGGAACGGTTAGGTCTATTATAGCGGGAACGACTTAAGCTACGACGATAAAACTTGGAGAGCTCAATATCTGGACGCCGACAACTCCGTAAGTGCAAAAAATTTTTTTCCTAAGGGTGCCGCGTTGTGCCTGGTTTTCCTATAGACAGTCACATATAATCACCTGAATTATATGTGTAGAGCATAACTGTCAAGTAACCTCTCCATTTCTACATTACATTCTATCATATAATCTCTTAAACTCGTAACATTTTTAATAGTCAGAACTGAAGAAAGAAATGTGGAGTTCCTAAAGATAAGTTGCGCTGATATACTAGATGATCCTATTCTCTTAGTATAATTAGCTGTACCAATCAATCTACTATAACTGTAAGTGTTGTTGATGAGCTCTGTGTGACATTCCATTGTAGAATACCATTTTGATCATCAATACATTCATAAAGCACCTCATTCTGGAGGCAAATGGTATTGAAATTAATAACTTGAAGAAGTTTATCTATAACATCAATAGCAGTAGTGAGACCAACCCCACAATGACTTACCTGTAGAGTTTAAAGGTAAAATTATAATTAACAATATCATTGTAAAACGCATTGTTAGCCTAAGCAAAAGTAGTCTATAATGGGTTTTGGTAGTTTTTAAGCTTTTACAATGATGACGGCGCTGCTGAATACTGTCTCCAACAATGCGTTATAACGGCGCTGCTGAATACTGTTTCCAACAATGCGTTTTACAATGATAACGGCGCTGCTGAATACTGTCTCCAACAATGCGTTTTACAATGATGACGGCGCTGCTGAATACTGTCTCCAACAATGCGTTTTACAATGATAACGGCGCTGCTGAATACTGTCTCCAACAATGCGTTTTACAACAATGATAACGGCGCTGCTGAATACTGTCTCCAACAATGCGTTTTACAATGATAACGGCGCTGCTGAATACTGTCTCCAACAATGCGTTTTACAATGATAACGGCGCTGCAGAATACTGTCTCTAACAATGCGTTTTACAATAATAACGGCGCTGCTGAATACTGTCTCCAACAATGCGTTTTACAATGATAACGGCGCTGCTTAATACTGTCTCCAACAATGCGTTTTACAATGATAACGGCGCTGCTTAATACTGTCTCCAACAATGCGTTTTACAATGATAAAGGCGCTGCTGAATAATGTATCCAGGACAAAATTAAGCAGCCCATGGAATAAAACGGAAGACACTCTCTCCTTATCGATTACCTCTCTAAAATTCGGTATAAACCTGCAAATATCAAATAAGAGAATAATTATAACTATTTGATATTAACTTGACTTCCCTGATATCCATCCATTTTCACTGTTATTGTATTGTTGTCAATTTTTATTTAGCCCAACTGGCTAGGATTTATTATTCTAGAATTAGTGCACCACAAAAACATTTTATTTGCTAGCACCTTCAGGTTGGACCACAATTAGTGGTTGTTGTAAGACTGTATTATTATTTATGGGAAATTTAACAATTGACTATGACAAGGATTTATTTATTACAATTACACTGTTATATGTGCTATGTAATATTCAACATCAAAATTTAAAATAATTTTGAATATAAAGTTCATTGACACTTACGAATGTTAAGAAATAGCACTGTTAATTTATAGCATAAAATTTCTTCTGTTGGATTGTTTAAAAGGTTTTGTCACAATAGAGCAAGATAATTACATCATCACTTTAATTTTTTTTAACTGTTGTCTCATACCACCTGTTTTCAACTCCTCAAAGAATAAGATTAAAAAAGAACAGAATGCATTGACTATTCTAAAACTTGTATTAGGAGACATTAGTGATGCCACAGGTGAAGGTTAAAATATAACTTTAGGGAATTTTTTGAAATTATAGTGGTCATACAAAATGATAGGTGTTGAGAGTGTAAGAGAGATATAAGCGCAATTGAAACATGTACTGAAAAAATTTAATAATCATTATCAATACCTACTTAGCTAGATAATGTTTGTTATTGAAATGTCCTGTGTTCATTTCGTGTTAGCAGAAACTCGAACTTTGAGTCCTGAATCAATCTCCTTAAACAGGAATATTCTGCTGCTGAACCTTATTTTATTTTCTTCTATCAGACAAAACAATTAAACAATACATTCCAAAATTCCAAAACAAAGTGATAGCTAGACAAACTGATATAATATATCCACAAAATTTCTTTCTTCTATGATGAATGAAAGATCAATTTTTTTAAATAATTGCTAATGCAAGTATATCACCTCACTATTCTCTAATTGTGACACTCACTTCAAGGTTGTGCATTACCTTTATTAGCTTACAAAACTGATTACCTGAATATGATATTCTTCTTTCTAATTACAATGCCTGAAAAGTGTCCATTGACAACCAAAAAAAAATCATAAAGTAGTGTATATGTTGATAAATTGTTTCAGGGGTGATCAGCTTCTTTAGCTTTGCTACTTCTAAGCACACAATCCACATTATTTAGACAATGTTTCTGGACAAGTATTTTACTTAAATTGTGTAAAGTTAACCTTAATATGTTTATTTAGCTATCATTTAACACCAGTTACTCTAGTTGTAAAATTGTGTATCGGTTTTACATTTTAAAACTCTAATTTTAAAACTAATGTCTAATGATAATCTAATAATTAATAGGACAAATTGCATTATTTAAGTCTACAAATTGAAGACAAAGAATACAAGTTCATATTATATTATTGTTTTATCATTCTAAACATATCTGTTTAATACTTTATTTAAATTTGCTTATGTGTTCTATTCAATGTTATGACAAATAGACCAAAAAGGACCATATAGTTTACTAAAATTGCTTGTGTACATCTTGATAAGCAACATTGGGAGAAACTTGAATTTTCAGTTCTGTTGTAACATCTTCATAAACAGGAACATTTAAGCTTTGTGATTGATTTCTTTCATAACAATACATTTTCTTCTTACTTTTCAAAAACATTCCAAAACATGTTCCAACAATGCCAATAAAAATACCAAATACACAAGACACAGTTCCAATGGCTACTGCAACTGGGTAGGTTATGCCAGTCATTAGGAAGACTGTGGTAACATTTTCTGATCTACCAACATCATCGTGATTAATTGCATTTTTCTCTGTAACCCAATAGTAAAAAAAATTAATACCACAAAGATAGAACACTATTATGACAAATACATAGAAGTATACATTATATATAATGCACAATGCAAACAGATCAAGTTTATTATAATGTCAATGCACATAAATACATCCGTTATTTTATCAATGTGCTCAATTAATATTGCTTTTTTTTTTATTAAAAGTATGAATTTGTGCAATACTATAATATGATTGTATTAATTCAGTAAATGTAAAGAACTGATCTGGCTATATATAACAGCAATTGTTCAGCAGTATCTTAACTACATAAATTCTATTATATACTCAAATAACAACTGGCACATATTATTTTTTATTACTGACCTGTTCTATCATTAATCACAATTGTACTATCAAATAAGAAATGCAAAGCACTCCAATCCCATTCTCCATTGTTATTACAATTCATGATTACAGATCTGTTGCTGGAAACATCAACTAGTACAGCACAAGTAGTACCAGATACATCTACGCTATAACTTTGCACAAATATGCTCTCAATATCTCCGAGGAGGGGACATCTTCCTACAATTTAGAGCCACTAATTTTTTTTCTATAGTATAAAGATTTACAACACATACCAAAGTAGAAATTGGATGCTTCATTACAGAGTGACATATTAATAGAGTATTCGGTGTTGTTTTGCAGTGAAAAATAAGCTGAAGGTTCTCTGAGAGTTTGCCATTCAGGAGTTGATGATGTCACTGTATTAATATTGACCATAATATACTGGTGACCCAGACTCCCAGTGATACTGGAATTCCACTCAATTGTAAAGTTCGAATTATTGTGTATTCTCCCATTTTGTAGAAGGACCAAAGTTGGTAAGAAATTATCTACAATATACATGCAAAAATTATGACAAAGGCTGGGATTATAATTCACAACTAATTATTACAAAGTGATTTTTTTTCTCTATCTGAATTAATTCATGGCAGTAATGTAATATCAACAAATCTAGCATAATTAATTGATTAATTTTGAATAATTTGTATTAATTGATTTCATAAATTAATTCTTATCCCTATCTGTTCAAATTAACATCAGTTGCCTTTTTTCTATGTTTTATTTAGAGAAGTAAGTAGCTTGCTGCTTTAATATGGGTAAAATAATGTTAATAGCAATTCAGACTTTAGTTCTCTGTAGTTCTTAGGCATATAATTGATATAAAAAGAATGCTAATTTGTGGGCTGTTATTTTTGTCATTGATTTTCTGTTAATTGTTAGCTACAATACTGCTGTTTATAAAAGATAACTCTAATGTGTTGTTTACTTCATCACGTATTTTTCACTCAATTCTTAACATTAACCTATGCTAACTGAAACTACGTTGCAGATTATCATTAAGTAGATATAATAACACAGGGCAAAACTTGAATATCCTGTAGTTACCTATTTAGGACATTTCATACTTTTACAACATTTCCTGTAATGGATAGGGTTAAATTACCTGCACAATAGGACTTTTAGCCCTATCCTTTACCAGAAATATGAAGAAAAATGCAATTTCCTAAATAAGTGACTCAGGAAATTCAAATTTTTGTCCTGTTTAATCACTGCAGAAGTTTATCCTACCTGAAATACCAGTGTACTGTATGCTGTCTCTTAAGCTCTCAATTTCTCCATTACATTCTATTACAAAATCTCTCAAATTTGTAGCATTTGTAATAGTCATAACTGAAGAAATAAATGTGAAGTTCCTATGAATTAGTTGTACTGAAATAGTGGATGATCCTATTCTTTTAGTATAGTTTGCAGTACTACCGATTCCACCATAACTAGCAGTGAATTTTGATATGGCTGATGATGAGCTCTGTCTGACATCCCATGTGAGAAAACCGTCTTGATCCTCAATGCATTCATATATCACCTCATTCTGGAGGCAAATTGTATTGACATTTATAACTTGAAACAGTGCGACTAAACCGAAAATCAAACAAATCAAAACAAATAGATTTGGTAGTTATAACTGCAGTGACAATAGATGGCTGTTATAACACTCACAATTGCATACCTGAAGAAGATAAAGGTAAAATTATAATCAGAAAAATTGTTTCCAAAGTACAAAATTCCATTATAGACTACTTTCGCCGTTTTCCTGCGGCCAACCTAATATATTATTCGGCGATTATAAACAGCGCTGCAGAACACTACTCGACGGACAAGATTAACCAGTAAATAAAAGAGGATATTTGGGAAAATTGTTAGTGCAAAAATAGCAATAAAGCCGTAACGGATACATAAGTCTACCAATAATTATAACAAAATACTCAGAGAATTAGCCATGACGACATCCACTTCTTAATAATAATCCAAAATAATATTTTGGATTAATATTAAGAAATGGATCTGTAATTATTATTACAAACATGGAACTCTGTCTATTTGTTTCCTCAAATCCCATTATATAATATTTTCCATGATAGTGCCTTTATTTTCCCATATTTCCTTATGTAGTTATGCCACTAATATGTAGCTATGCCACTATTATGGAATTCTGGTCATAAAAAATGGCCTCATCTTTACCTCATACTTTTTCAACCCAATTATAAACACTTACTTTCATAGCCTATTACCAAGTGCTGATTTTATGACTATGAAGCAGTAAATGATGTAAAATATGACTAACATGACCAAAGGTTTTAATGAGCTATGTAAATGTTGTTATTGTAGAAAATGACAATCATTACTACCATAACAGTATGTGAAACCGTTCAAGCATTATAGTTATTAGATTCTAATATAGATCGTCATAAATCGTACAGTTATGAACACAGTTCTAACAGAATAAACATTGGTGGGAACAAATAGAAACTGAATTTTGTGAACCCACAAAATTTTGAATAAGTAAAGGTAGCTTTATATATTAACAAAGTATAACAAATAATCACCTACCAACATAACTAAGAAACTAAAATTTATGTGACTAGTAAGATATATAAAAATTCTAGCAACTCAGACAGACCTGGACATCTGTGCTGTTTAGGATTACTAGGTAATCAGGTATGAATTACAAAACTACACCTATACAAATACAATAACAAGCTCATCACATGATCTTATGATTTACACTAGCAATGATATAGTTACTCATGAATTATTAAAATTAATTAGCTAGATATTCATATTTCGTTTGTAAATTTATACATTTTTAATTTTATTATTTTCATGGCTATCTGATAGTGTCCTTTTAAATGATATTCTATTAAATTTAATAGCTAGCTTATCCTCCAAAAGTCACAAAGGTAGATAATTCCTTGTGATATCAGAGAGTTAATATCTGGGTAATTTTTTTCAATGCTATAGTAATCACAGTTTATGGTGATAATTACCCAAGTAACATTATAATAAGTTGTTGACAATAATATTATTAAACAAGTCTCACTTTCACATTTAATAATAGCAATATATTTCCCACTAATTAACTGGGGTGCCAAAGATGAAATGGATTTGAGAAGAAAAATAAACGTAAAAATAATTTATATTGATTTATAAGTATGCTGTTGTCCTAGTTTTCACAATTGTATCTTCCTACAACCCATGAAGGTTTCTCAAACCAAATCATATAGCTACGTACCACCATGAAATTTCAATCCTACAATCCTAACGTAAATTTAAGTACAATGTAGTAAAGTGAATTTATACATTATTATATCTGTCAAAGCTAAAGTTCTGATCAATAGACAAAATCATTGAATTGAGTAGTAAAAAACAGAGCAACTGCAATTAGAATAAATTTATGTTTATGGCACATTTTAACAGATAATATATCCACTTGACACTATTATAATCAGAATTTTGGATAATTAAACATTTATGCCGCTATATATCACACATTTTCAATCTCTTCCTGGTATATTTGAATTTTAACATCAAGTCATTATTGTAATGTACATATTTTCATATTAATACTATATTGTATTGGTTACTGGGTATGGGCATTTAAATTACATTTTGGAGTACTTCTAAGTGGTAATGATGTCATGTCTATGCATGTTATTAAAGGGCTTGAATAAGATTTTAGTCTATAAATTTCATTAGTGGACATGAATAAGATTTTTAATCCTCATTGCGATCAATTCATAAATATTTTGTTAGCTATTTATCTCATATCTACTGTACTATGGTAATTATAGTGATTGATCTATTGAGTATGCAAACATGTTTATCAAAATGACTTTTTTTTATTTTTTGCTACCCTATGAAGTTATTTCCCAGATTAAAGAATAATTTATACCTAATCAAATATCAACATGTCAATAATTCCTGCAATGGAAAATGGAGATGTAAATAATGTCTTCATGACATAAGTTAACCAAGAAATGGATACCCACTAGAGCTTAAATCCCAAACCCTCAACTTCCAGCAACCAGTAAACTGCTAGCATGAAGTAAAACTACTAGCATGAAGTAAAACTACTTCTGGCAGCAAGAAAGTATTTGCATTAGTAATTTCTTAGACTATGTTATTAGAAAGAATTTACTGCTTTTAGTGTAAACAGTATATAAATATATTATTTAGAGATAGTGAATTGCTTTGCTGATTATTCATGTACTATTACATTATAATAACACTAAAAATATTTTTCTACGACTTATTTTTTCCTGTGTGCCAATATTAAAGAAAAATTCTTCAATTAACATGTTCCCAAAAACTTCAATTAGCTACAAACAATAATATTTAATGTCTATCTTTGTAAACATAGAAACATCATTGCTACGATATAAATAGACTTTATAGTTCAATCTAATTTTGTGTCAATATACCAAAAAAAAGACAACTTGTCTATGATCATTAAAGATGTAAACTACAATTGCTTGTGTACTTCTTGATAAGCAACGTTGGGAGAAACTTGTATTTTCAGTTCTGTGGTAACATCTTCATAAACAGGAACATCTGGGCTCTGCAATTGATTTCTTTTATAACAACACTTTTGCTTCTTTTTTATCAATAAATTTACAAGTTGATTCCCAACAATACCAATAAAAACACCAAATAATAACAGACACAGTTCCAATGACTACCACAACTGGGTAGGTTATGCCAGTCATTTGATTGCTGGATGTAACAGTTTCTGATCTTGCAACATCATGATGACTAATTGTACTTGTTTCTGTGAATGAAAGTAATATATAAGATTAGATTTAAATATTTTAAATCAATAAGACACAAGAATCGAAAATATAATAAATCCAATGAAAGTACTCATTTTTATATGACATCACCAGTATAACAAGTTCAACATTACCAAAATATATCTACACAGCAAACAATGACCATTACATGAATTCAATCTACTTCATAATTACTACATGCATTTATTATACAGTTAAATAAGGACAGTGCAATGGTAGAATAGTTAATACAGTAGAATATCAGGGGCCTTGTTTTTTTGTTGTTGTAGTTGTTGCTGTTTTACATGTTTATTTTTTTCGGGGGGTGGGGGTGATAAGCTTAGAATTACATGTATCAGAATAATAGATGAAACAGCATTACTTATATTTAAACATTATTTTAAAAAAATCTATTCTAATTGCTCCATGTAGTATAAGATCTTTGCTAAGGCTCATAATTTTTTTAAAGGTTCTAGCAATTCTTAATTAAGCAGCTGTTCAGTAGTTATGTACTTTACAGTAACAGTAAAAGCTGCACAGGTAGAAGGAAATGTCATATCTTGGAGGACTACAATGAGGAAAGTTATACTGTATTGTATAAAAGAAAAGTATTTTATTTCAACAGACAATTTTATGCTATATAACTCCAATTAGAGTATAGTAACTGTAGCATTCTGTTATAAGTTTTAACATTCACAACAAAAACGATATGTTAATAATTGTCATTGTTTTTGGTTACTGACCTGAGTTATTATTAATAACAATTGTATTATTATCAATAACAATTGCATTATCAAATGAGGAATTAATAATACTCCAATCCCATTGTCCACTGCTATTACAATACATGATAACAGATCTGTTGCTCGTAGCATCCATTAATAATGCACCCATTGTACCAGATACATCTATAATATAACTGACTAGAGATATGTCTCCAATATTTCCAAGAAAAGGACATCTTCCTGAGCATTAAAGACATATAATTTTTATCATAACATTTTATAACACGTACCAAAGTGAAAGTTTGATTCTTGATTACAGAGTGAAACATTAATAGAGTATTCAGTGTTGTTTCTTAAAGTAAAAGTGCCTGAAGGTTTACCAAGGGTTTCCACTTCAACTGTAGATGAAGTTACAGGATGTATAGTTACCACTATAAACTGAAGATATTGATCACATGTAGTACTGAAATTCCAATGAAAAGTAAAATTGAAGGACATATCTATTTGCTCATGTTGTGTAATGACCAATGAAGATGGTAAAAAACCACCTACAAATTTACATACCAAATAAATTGGTTACAAATTTTTAATATAACAATCTTAAAAAACAATTGTTCTCTACCAAGTTTGATAATATGTTTACTTCAAAAATACTGTATCAAAACTCTAGCCTAATTAACTGATAAAATGAATTCAGGTAATTAAACAAATAATTGACTTAAAAGGACCAATGGATAGATAAGTAAATAAATTAGTTAGTGATACAGGTGCATTAATAGTTAATAGTAGTAGCTAGTATACGTGCACTAATGGCTTGTTATACACAAACTTTTGGAACATTCTGTACATGTACTCTCATGCCGCCATTACATAATATCATTAGTCAAAAATATGAGTTTTGGACAAATTTAAACCCTCTTTACTTCAATGTTATTGAACTTTTCAACATATTTTGTTCCCATTATAAATCATAACGCCTGTTTTAAGTTAAGAGTTGAGCATTGTTTGATCATCAGAAGCAATTAAGTTGAGATGGCTGCACACAATACTACTGGAAGAGCCATACACAACTTGAATATCATACCTGAAACACCAGTGTACTGTATGCTGTCTCTTAAGCTCTCAATTTCTCCACTACATTCTATTATAATATAATCTCTTAAACTCGTAACATTTGTAATAGCCAGAACTGAGGAAAGAATTGTGGAGTTCCTAAAGATTAGTTGTGCTGATATACTAGATGATCCTATTCTATTAGTATAATTAGCTGTACCACTGAATCTACTATAACTATAAGTGAATAAACTTGTTGTTGATGAGCTCTGTGTGACATCCCATTGTAGAATACCATCTTGATCATCATCAATACATTCATAAAGTACCTCATTCTGGAGGCAAATGGTATTGAAATTAATAACTTGAAGAAGTTTAACTATACCACAAATAACATGATGTATAAAGCAATTATAGTGAGACTAAATTTCTAGGTAAACAGCTCTCACAATGGCTTACCTGAAGAAGATAAAGGTAAAATTGTAATTAACAATATCGCTTTAATACTACCAAAACCCATTATAAGCTACTTTTGTTATTTGTACAACCACTAACAATGTGTTTTACAATGATATCCGTGCCGCTAAATACCGTTTCCATGAGTCAGCCAATGGAATATAGAACTGAAGACACTCTCTTCTCGTAGTCCGGCGTAACTACACCCTTTACCGAACCTCTACGCTGGGAATGAGACCGAACCTCTATGTATGCTAAGAATGAGTCTGGGGTCATGGCCATACCAAATTTGTGGGGGGTGGGGGGGGTCAATTTCTGTTAGCAAAATTACCCCGAGTAGCCCTCCTCAACAACAAATAGCAATTCCAATGCGTGTCAGCCACCCTTTCAACGTTAGGTTCAGCAATCGTGGCTATTTTGCTGTAGGAATTCAGGTATAAAGGAGGTGTAATAGCACACGTTTTCTTTCTAACATCTGGTTAAGTTTTAATTAACATAATATTACTAATAAGTTAGTCTTTAGCTATAGCTATACAATTTAGGGGAAGTTTGCATGCATAATTTTATTTTCACTGCCTGAAAAGAGTTCACTGACAACCCTAACAAAATCTGTGAACTGTGCTGGTAATTATTGTTCACAACAATGGACAAGAAGTAGATGTTAATAAACTAGTTTCAAAACATTATCACTAATGTACTGGTTGTCTTTGGACTCTTTTCAGGTAGTGTTAGCTAGGTGATAGAGTGTTAATATGCCACACATTTCAGTGTCAATAATCTAGATCATAACTAACTATATACACTTTCAGTAAACTCAGTCACTCATTTTTATCTATTATACCATAGAGTTGATTTACTCATTGAAGGTTTGAGTTTCTTGGTTCACATTATGTTCTAATTGTATACAGTCAAAAAAAATCTGACAATTTCTATGTGGTTATTCAATAGCGGGAATATTCTTTTTATCATTTAGTTATTTGTAAACAAGTTATTGTTTACCTTATCTGTTGCTACCAAAAAGCAAGTATTTGTATGAAACATCATCTGAAATAGTAACAACAGAAAAAATACATCAATGTATATATGCCATAATACTAGTGAGCAATGTCACTAAGGTTTGTTAACTAATGATTATTTGTTGTACTATAAATTCTTCAAATGAACAAATGATACAAAACTACACTGCACAAAAATATCCATTGACAACCATAACAAAATCGTAAATTAGTGTATAATCAATTGATAACTAGCTTGATGACCTCTACAGCCTCGTCAACTTTTTCTTAACTCTAATTATCAACACAGTATACAGATTTTGTCATGGTTGTCAATGGACTCTTTTCAGGCAGTGTAACAATATACAACTTGCCATACGGGCAGGTAAAAAGTAACTGATAAGTACATAATAAACTGAAACCCACAACCCATTCACACAATCCTATTGACAAATTAACTAGTGTAAGGTATGTGCATGATAATGTCATTCATAAGTCATTCCATTTTTTTCTATAGCCATTGATAGGTGGAGGGTGGTCCCACAGCTCCACCCCTAAGGGTACCTCTAATAACTGTAGGGAATGACCTCCCACTTGTCATCAAAGTCTCCCCAATTTTAGACTACAACTTTGAGACACATTTAAATTTGTTTAGTACTCAATGTTGCAATATATAGAACTATAAAGTCCAATTAATGATTTAATTGTTTTGTAATTAAGTAAAATTGTGTCATGATTATATTGTAATAATCAACAAACTAACTACATAGGCAGCTGCACGAAATCACATTACAAGTTAAGGCAGTGATATTACCTTGTCCAGTTAGAGTGTTATACACATTACCTTCAGTCTTGTCCGTCTTAATTTATTATTGTACTAAAATTTATTGAAACAAGCTTTACCTGTACTGCCAGCTAGCTACAAAGTAGAACTCAGGTGGCAGCGTTATCTGGGTGGGATGGTGGGGTGGACGAATGTTGGGAGAAATGATCAGATCCATACAGATCCATACACAGACTGTTTATTCACTATCCTCCCCAAAGTTTGCCTAGTAATGTCATGTTATACTCCACCCAATTTAAGCACAACAGGTTGTTTCAGACAATGCTCATTAGCATATCCAAAAATTATCCAAAAAAATAGCAGCAATCAGTGACTGTATGAACAACCATTTAAACACATGAAATAGAAAAATATTTTTTTATGATACATTTCCTTTAAGATAATACTACTGCAACTGGGTAAGTAATGCCGGTCACTTGATTGACTGTTGTAGCATTACATGATTCTTCTACATCATGACTTATTGCACTAATATCTGTAACTTAAACAATATAAAAAAACAACAACATTATTGTATATACCACAACAAGATATAACTTAATAAATATAGCAAAAAGTACAACTGCAAATATATATATAATAATACTAAATGCAACAGTAACAATATTATCAGAATAGCTATTTTGTCAATAAAACAAACAATGAAATTCATTGCTTTTACATCAATTAAGCTACTGGCTTTTTGTTCATAGTAAAAAATGAACATGATGTATAAGGGTAAGATTGTATTTTACTGTTTTAGTTAGTATTAGCTAAGGCAATTTATTATTCTACTCATTAATTTAATTACAGCATAGCAAATGCAGCATTTGTAATAATATTTTAAAAATGTAATAATTGCTAATTTTTCGTTCTAACAGCCAATAATGTTAACCAATTTTAATTAACCATATTGGCTGTTAGAACGAGAAAATTTGTTACTATTTTTTTCAGCCAGAAAATGACTGAATCATTAAAAAAAATGTAGTAAAACTATTGTAAAAGTACTCAACTAAAACAGTAACAACAATGGTTCAGGAGTAAATTGTACTCAAATTATATAAAATTCTATTATGTGATTATATATTAGTATGTTTATATATTTTGGTCACTAACCTGTGCTGTAATCAATTACAATTGTAGTGTCAAATAAGAAATGTAAAGCACTCCAATCCCATTCTCCATTGTTATTACAATATATGATAACAGATCTGTTGCTGAAAACATCCATTAATAATACACCCATAGTACTAGACATATCTATAATATAACTGTGTAGAAATACGTCTTGAATATTTCCTAGGAGAGGACATCTTCCTAAAAATCAGATTCATCAAAGCTAGCCATTTGATAAATAATTATTTGTAACACATACCGAAGTGAAAATTTGATGCTTGATTACAAAGTGAAATATTAATAGCATATATTCAGTGTTGTTTTTTAAAGTAAAAAAGTCTGAAGGTTCACTGAGAGTTTGCACTTCAGGTGTAGGCGAGTTTACCGAATTAATATTAACCACAAAGTACTGATAAGCATCAACTCTGCTGCTGGAATTCCAATGAATAGTAAAATTAAAAGTAATATCTCTTTTCTCATATTGGGTTATAATCAAAGAAATTGGTAAGTAATTATCTACAAGGTATATACAAAAATAGAAACTACTTAAATTTATATAATATATACTTTTTAACAATTTCATTATTACAATTATTGTCTGCCATAATATTAGAGTGTCAATAATTAACTCAATAGATTGATGAAAATTTAAAAAAATACTTATATACATTATAACTAATTATCTCTGAAGACAATTTATCTTGTTTACTAAAAAAATTACAAATTGAACAGCTTCTTGGTATATGACAAATTTAGAACACATCCATTTGTATTTCTAGTAGTAATTCCATTTTTGATTTTTTTTTTTTAGTAAATTTTTGTTTACATTTTGCAGATATAAAACAGATATAATAAGTATTTGAAATATGATATACTTTTGTAAATTTTGTTTAGTAATTAATCAAGTTTTAGTTATCTAATGATTGTATTGAAATGTCTTGTGTACATTTTCATGAACAAAGTTGGGAGATACTTGAACTTTCAATTCTGAATTAGCATATTATTTTATAGGAATACTCAGCAGCTGGGATATGTTTTTCAACAAAATCCTAATTTATTGTTTACGGCAAAAATTCAGCAATAGATTCCAGACAATTTCCATACACAATCTGGTTGTAACTAATAACAGTGGCTACCTTACTAATTTTAAGGTGGTCTAATAGTACTGCACGTAAATTGCCCATTCAACAATGCATGGTAAGAATCGCTGTTAAGTTTAAATCGCACGGGGAAGTAAAATAGCGTGGAGAAATTGCACCCAGACTAGGTGAAATAATTCGATTTAGCGAAATAGTACTGGTAAGTGCCAATGCGTACACCCTTAGACTTGGAAATGTACAGTTAGAGTAGTTTCTAGGATACAATGTCATTCTTTAGTGCGGAAGTTCCACTGCAACGGTTGGATTTATTTTTTTATTTTTATGGATTAAGAAGAGCTTAGGTCGAAAATGAAATTCCAGAGGAACTAAAAGTGAACGGTAGTGTAGCTACAGTACAAAGGATTAAAAAAATAATTGGCCTTACTACTAGCTAGTGATAGCAGGGGTGATGGTAATATTACTCATACAAAAACATTGGTTTAAAATTGTACAATGTGCATCACACAAAGTTAAAATGAGTTTTATATTTTTAATTACAGTGTGAAGCAGTGTAGACAGTGTGAGAGGGATATAAAGAGTAATTGAAACATAACATGTACTGAAAATTTTGTTTAAAAAATCAATCACTAGTTATCTAATATTTGTGATTAAAACATCTTGTGTACATTTTCCTAAACAATTTGTAGTAGTATTTAGAGTATAAAAATGCTGTGTAATGTAATGCTCCCACCGCTCGCATTTCATTGGCGGAGAAGGCGCGCGCAGGGACGTCCACGACCTTAACAAGCGGACTAGCTATTACTATTTTGATCGCCGCTAGATAGAGGGTTGGCCGAGAGGTGAGTGACTCCGTCTCTTAAAATTGCCAGCAAATTTTGTTCGCAATCGTTTAAAGCTACACTAATAGTATTAGTTTTACAGTATCATAGTATTAAAATTGCCTGTTAATTCTTGCACGTTGTGTTCTGTGTGGAATTCAAGAACTTTTAGAGCGTCTACAGAAACGATAATGTATTATTTAATATGAAGTTTGAACAATGTTCCTTCTATTGGTGCCTTTTGTTAAAAAGAAGCACAACTGTACATATTAGATTTGGCTTTCAACAGAGATATAACTTCAGAAACTTGATAAACTGGTATTTTTTTAATTGTGTCATGTTCACAGATAAATCATATAATTTCCTAAAAACTGCAGAACACAATGAGGCACATAGCAGTCAACGTTGTAGTTGCTTTAACTGCCATTTCAACCATTGCATCAAGTGAACCTGTTACTCTGGAATTTGTGAAAGGAGTTACACGACTCAACACCAATATCTATACAGATTACTACTTCAGTTGTAACACCAATGGTGGTCGCTTCCTTCAATGGAAGTGTAATAACAATCTTCTTACTGGGTTTCGAGAGGTTCATGAAGTAGGCCGGTCAGTAGTTCCTACCAGACAATATAACTATTCATACACTGCATCCCTTTTGTCCTCTGAACCTTTAAGAAATGGCGGAAGAGCCATGGATTCAATTTTAATGATATCATTCACAGGACAAGTTCCTTCAGATTTCACTATCACCTGCAGCAATGGTCTAAACTCCAAAACGGTATCTGCTGGACTAGTGTCAGATGTGGAAGACTCTTCAGTGAGACACGACAATTCTGACTCTAATTCTGGTATGGGTATAGTACTAGACTATATCACATCCTCAGAAACTATTGTGAGAAACACTTCAACACACATTTTTATGTGTGGAGCTAACTATAGCAGTCAGCACCTAAGGATCAATAATAGTCGCACCCTTGTCTTTAATTCAAGCAGAAACCCAGGATTTCATAGAAGAGCGGATTCAGCCAATAGACATTCAATCTATGGGCTAGGAATATTTGTTGCTAGAAATCCATTTGTGATTACAACACTCCTCATTGTTGCTGATAATTCTGATGTAGAAGTGGCTTGTTTTGAACGGAATGTATGGACCAGATTAAGTTCAAATGTGTCACCTATGCAGCTAACAACAGACAATGTCACTGAGAGTTCTCCCTTATGAGACAGTAGAACTTACAAATACAGTGACCAATAGCGAACACAGCACTAAAATAGTACCTCGAAATACACACAAAAAACACAGCACACTGTATACTATCATGTCTGTCTTGGGGTCACTAGCAACAGTTTTAATAATTTTAAATGTGGCTGTGTTGGGGATTATGTTTTACTTGAGAAAAAAGTAAGTGATAATGTGGTATGAACTCATAAAAACTGTTTTCTTTACTAGTTGTTTACGGACTTCTATATCTTAATTTTTGTAGAGGTCAAGGTGTGCAAAGAACTCGGGAACAGTAAGTGCTAACATTACTTGCGTATTAATTAGCTAATCTGGCAGGATATGGAGTACTACAAATATCTTTGTCATTTAGAGTAATTGCTGTGTTATTTTAATTACAGTATAATATTGGTAAAGAGCAAAGCAGAATTGATGGGTTCTCTGAGGTAATGCCTCAGGGAATGTGTTCATTTGTGCTTATTGTATTTTGTTGTTGCTGCTGTACGATTTAAGATAAAAAAATTTTTGTGTTACTATAGTTATTTGTAGCCATTGTTGGTAGATAATCTCTGGCTGTGAAAAGACATCAATACTAAATTTAAGACAATCTGGCATCTCTCTCTCTCCCTCTATGGTTACATATTTGAAACAATACAATATTTCCCTTAATATTATAAATTGTATACATATCTGTATGTATTGTGCTTGTATATTTTATGTGTGTGTTGTGTGTGTATGTTAGTGCGTTGTCTATATTTTGTTTGTTTGTGTTGTCTAGTGTTGTGTGTAGTGTGTATTCGTGTTTGTGGCTTTGCAATAATATTGAAGTTCCACCATAATTTTTTTTAATCTAGTGGCTCTGCACAACTTGGTGAAGAAAACAAGACAAGAGAAACTACAGGGGAAATTTCCCGTCCAATTTCGTAAGCCAGTTTAATATTCTAAATGCTCTCTGTATACACATGCTGCCCATTATGTGCACACGTATATACATTAGAAATGCACACTCAAAACTCATGTACACTTGCATGAACACACACTGGTAACTGGGAATGGAAAACACACCATTTATGTATACAGTCGAACCTCCGAAAAACAGCCATGCATGGGGACGAACCCTTTGGCCTTTGTAGAGAGTTTGACCTTATTTCAGAGTTTTTTTTTTTGCTACTATTAGAATTTGACAAAGGAGGAGGAGGAACAGGTGTAATGAGTGGGTGTGGTCAAGAGAAACTACAGGGGAAATTTCCCGTCCAATTTCGTAAGCCAGTTTAATATTCTAAATGCTCTCTGTATACACATGCTGCCCAATATTGACCGATTTCACTACCTCAGATGCAGTTTGGCATTCATCAATTTTTGTTAGCACATATCGCAAAAGTAAGCCTTTAGTTATTTGACAAAATAACTAATGGATTGAGTTTTTTTGGATGATGAATTGATGTAGCTATTAATGTTAGTTTATTGTGGCTTTGTTGTGGGAAAGAAATCATGCAATGTTTCTTGTTTCATGGCTGCAAGTTGTAATGAAGCCAATGAATCCACAGATATGCCAATCTTGGTTGACTCCATTAAGTGACCTCGACTTTCTAGAAATGTTTTGATATCTTCCAAAGCCAAGATGGCATCCTTGTAGGTCTTCAAATTTGAAATGGGCAATTGTTCACTATCATCTTCTTCATCTTCGTCACATTCTTCTTCGCCACCTACCTGGCCAAGCTGATGCATGAAGTCTTCTTCCCATGTCAAGCTGTCCAGGTCATTGCATACCGGTAGTGAATCTTCCCCATTGATGTACTCATCTGAGCTGCAGCAGTTAGGCACTACATCATGAATGAGGCTGGTAAGGTCGGCTTCAACATCCACAGCTGAGAATGGGTCATCTTCCTCCATGCTGCAGGAAACAATATCCATCTCTGAATTGAGGATACCAGCTTTCCTGAAACATTTTGAAATTGTCTGAGTTGATACGATTGACCATGCCTGGGCAACCCACCTTATGGCTACTAAAATATTGACCGATTTCACTACCTCAGATGCAGTTTGGCATTCATCAATTTTTGTTAGCACATATCGCAAAAGTAAGCCTTTATAGTGCACCTTGAAATTTTGTATGATGCCAAGGTCAAGTGGCTGCAACTTTGAAGTGGTATTGGCTGGCAAAAAAATTATTTTTATATTACTAAATTTTGACTCGAGAGTGCTAGGGTGGCAACCTGCATTGTCCATCAACAACAAAATCGAACGCTGACTATGAATTAACCTGCTGTTCAACTTAGTTAGAACAGTCTCCATAATATCTCCTGTCATCCATGCCTTCTTCTGATTGAAATAATTGACTGGCAATGCACTCTTATCAAAACGCTTTAAACACCTGGGATTAGCTGAAGTCCATATGACAATTGGCTTTTCCTTAATGCCTGCTGCACTGACAAAAAATGCCACAGTGATTCTTTGCTTACTTTTCTTCCCTCCTTTGCACTCCTTTCCTATTCGTCCAAAGCCACTATCAGGTAAAGCTCGCCAAAATACTCCAGTCTCGTCCATATTCCACACATCTTACTTTGCATAGCCTGTAATTAACTCAGGAAGCCTTTCCTTCCATGAATCCACAGTAACTCCCTGCACATCCCCAGACTCCCCACATATTTTAAAACGTTTGATGTTATATCTGGCTTTCCACTTGCCTAACCAACCATTGGATCCTTTAAAACTTTCGTTCCCTAATTTCTCAGCAATGACTTTAGCTTTTTCAATAAGCTGGGGACCACCAGGATAAACATGTTTTGAACAAGCTAAAAGGTACCACTCGTACAAAGCCTTATTTATGTCTTCATACTCACATGTACGAGAGACTTTAGTGGAATAGATCCTGCTTCCAGAAGCATTAGCTTTAAATAATGCTAAAATAGAATCCTTATTCTTTATAATTTGGGCAACCTGAGTCCTGCCACACTGAAACATTTCCCCTAGTGCACGATGACTGAGGCCCTTGTCATTCTCGTGGGCCTTGATAACCTCCACTTTCTTTTTTAATGGCAGGAAATTTTTCTTCTGCTTCGAAGCCATATTGGTGCAAGCAACGCGGGAGAGCTCACATAAAGCCCACCCCAAGAAGGTGTGACGTGTGCATGGCTGCAAGTCAGGTTGTTGCTAGTGCTGAACTGCAAGTTTTGGAAATAAACTCCTTCATAAGAGGCTATCACGAGTACACTGACGTATGGGTACCTTTTATAGGGGAAGCACTATTGGTGAAGCCAGAGCCCACAAATGCCAAAGACAATAAAGCAGTAGCAGTTATGAAGGACTCTACAGTTGTAGGTCATGTACCACGCAATCTTGCACCGCGTCTTTTTCACTTCTTAAGAAGAGATGTCAACAAAGCGTTTGCAGTGGTCCAAGGAGAGAGAGTGAACAGAGGCGCCGGTTATGGCCTGGAAGTGCCCTGTATCTACCGCCTGTTCGGCCCACCTGTTTATGTCTGCCGAATGAGAGAACTAGTTAATGAATTATTAATAGAGGGACATCTGTAGTGAATGTAAAATTAGTATTAACATTCATTTAGTATTATGTCTTTTATTAAATTGAAGGCACACAAGTCATAAATTAGTAAGGTGTGGCAAGCTAAAATTGAAAGGCTAGGCAAAACGGCGGCATCAATAAGTTGGGTGTGGCTAACTGGCCGTCCCAAGAAGTAAATTTTGTACAAGACATTACGTTTTGGGGCACACAACTTGGCCGTTGTCCGGAGTAGAGAGTCAACCGTTACTTGGAGTCAAAAAATCCATTACATACATGCAGAAAATACTCCGTTCCCAACGGTCTGACCGTTGTTGAGAGTCTGACCGCTTCTCGGAGTCCCGTTGTAGGGAGATTCGACTGTATACATGTATTCAGGTTGAGCGATGGAAGTCAACTAAAGAGAAGATCTTCCCAAGTGACAACCAAAATGGAGATCCTAGCTAGTTAGCCTGACACTGAATCTGTCCTTCTGGCGCCTTCCTCAGCTTCGTCAGGCGCCAGAAGGACCTGTTCCTGTGCACATAACATTGTATCACAACTTACCTAAGTTCTATTCCATTCTAACTGTCTATGTCTGTTTGTGTGTGCGCGTGCGTGTGCTTGCACATGCAGGCTTCACGTACATCAATCAACACCTTCACTGTATATTTATCTGTCACAGGCCACCTCATCAACACCTTCACTGTATATATATATCTGTCACAGGCCACCTCATGTTCATTTCTAGCCACTTTGAAGGCCCACAAAGCCGAGAATTTATGGTTGAATGAAATTTAAACTTTGTCTGTTGAAAGAATCACACTTGGCGTGCTCCTGTAGCCTAGCTACTATCTATAAACAAGTGTACTTCATTATTTCAATTATTGTATAACAATTAAATCTTTTACAATAATATTGGAGATCATACTAGTTCTTTGTTTCTTTTAATAAGCAGTGAGAACATGCTAGAACAAGTTTTATCATTTTGACGTGTACAGTCAAGATCTTGATTGTATTTATTTATTGAAGATTAATCTAATATTTATTAAGATGATATTGATTGCATATCAAGAAAGCATAAGATAGCTCAAGATCTTGATCACATGTAAGTATTCATTTAAGATTTAACAAGGTGATACTGGCCAAGAATGTGTAGGATATATCAAGATCTTGATTGCATGGACTTATTCAAGATTTTGAAAGAGAACTCTTAGCCAAGTCTGTACTTCGGTAAATAGTAACTTGGGTGCACTCAATGATTCTTACAAACACTGGCTGTTCATTACAGCATTGGTCAACTTAGCAGCATAAAATAGTTGCAACTTGATATTGAAATCTTGTTTGATTCATGATCAGTTCCAGCAATAGACTTCACAGCACTTCTACAAATTTATAGAATCAGAGTGGAGTGAAAATACAGCCTGATGAGCGACCACCCACCCCCACCCCTCTTGATGTGTTATCATTGCCAGATTAAATGAGTACTTTAAGTATAACTTGAGTCCAGATGGTAAGATGTTATGCACTATTTCCTCATGGCAATAAGAGCACTTTGAAAAATCAACTGGCAAGCTTCTCACTCTGCTTATTTTGAGGTGTGCTGAATGTCCTATTCTGGAAGTATTTTTCTATTGATTCTGAGTCTTTTAACTTATCACTTTCCCTTACAATCTGGAGGCTATGGTTATTCATGGTGCTGCAAGTATTACACATTTTAATAATGATAAATGTTTTGGGTAAAGATCTTTAATATTCAATTCTTCAATTACTTAATCAATTGAAAATTGATAAGCATAGCAGCTTTTTCTTCAAAATTGTAGAAGTGATTTATTAATTTCTCAATGGCCCAAATGTTCACTCACCAGCAAGATATTTTGTCCCTTAATTTTTTATTTCTTCAAAGGTGTTATATTTAACACATGAAAAAGAACATAATACACTGGCTGTTCTAAAACCTATTTCTGATTGAAACAGTGAGAGGAATATTTGAAATAGAATAAAAAACATATCTGTTACATTGCATTAGTATGCATACACAATTACCTCCTAAAACTCTAAGATAAGTACTGTGGGGTATTTTGTTTGATTTTCTTATATTTATAGCCCATTGTATCATGGTATGAGATCAAAACAAACACATATTTATAAAGCAAATGGTCAAATATATCAATTTCACTTGTACAATGTGCATCTAACCAAGACAAAATGAGTTGTAGTGACATTTTTTAAATTATAGTTATAGATATGAAATGGTGAGAGTGTAAGAGGGATATTAAAAGTAATTGAAATATAATACGTATTGAAAATTACGTTCAATAGCTGATTATCAATTATTGTTAGTTATCTATTGTTTGTGAGTGAAACGTCTTGTGTGCATTCATAAACAATGTCTGGAGAAACAGAACTTTCAGTTCTGGATCAACATTTTCATAGAAATCTCAGTAGCTGTCTTTTATTGGTTTTGTAAAAAATCCTAGTTTTTTCTTTAGGGCAAATATTCCACAATCGATTACAACAGTTCCAGTAGCCACACAATCCTTTAATATATGGTGCAGATACAGTGATTGATAAAACCTTATATAATATCGACAGTATTTAAAAATATAACTTCAGCCATATCACTACATTTTCATACACTTAATGTACAACATAGAGGTGTAGAATGCTAGAATGCACTGCAGTTCACATATACAATGAAGTGAGTCCAATTTGATACCCTATGATTGAAACTTATTTAAATCAGCTTCACAATGGTACACAGAGGTACCTTCACACTCATTCAATACTTCATTAAATACCTTACAAGTATTAAAAATTAACTATTTGAGTTCTCTCTCATTTTTTTCTTCATTACCTGATAAAGCAATCAATAATAGAGATAATAAATAGATGCCAAACTTTTTTTCACACTTTCACTAGTATTACATACCCAAATATAAACTTCTAGAATTGGAAGTAAGATAATAAAACTATAAATACTGCAGTTTTGATTCCAAATAATGCTCAGACACTAATGTACTGGTTGTCTACATAGTCTTCTAAGGTAGTGTTAGCTGTGTGACAGAGTGCTATTTCTATGTGGTGTTCAAAAGCTAGAATATTTTTTATCATTTAGTTATTCATAAATAATATATTGTTTACCTTATCTGTTGCTACCATAAAGTAAAAAACCACATTATAGATAAGTATTTGTATGAAACATCATCTGAAATAGTGATTTGTTGTACTATTCTCTCTTCAAAACTGGCTTAACCTTGACCAAGCCTTTCTTAAAGAAGAAAAGTACAATATCATCAGGACATAAAATATTATAGCCTACAACTGAGGAGACTGTGATGATGAGAAGGAGGTCACTCCCTGGGTTATCAGAGGTATACGCAGTGCCAGGGGGGGGGGGGGGGGGGGAGGAGGGGAGGGACCACTTTCTTCCTGTCAATGTCTATAGAGAGGAATGGATTGACTTATGAATGACACTATCATACATGCACTATGTACCTGTTAATTTTCTTTTGTGTCAATGGATTTGTATTACTACTTCTTTATTCCTTCTTCAAATTAGTTATCAGTTTCCTTTTGTCACCCTTCATGGCAAGTTATATATTCTTAGTTTGTATCATTTATTCAGTTCTTACCTTGTCCAGTCGCATGTACATTACCTTTACTCTAGCAGTTTATAATGTATTATCATATTACAACTTATTGAGACAAACATTACCTGTACTGTGGCTAGCTACCAAGTAGAACTCTGATGACAGCATTACTTGGGGAGTATAGTTAGTACTACAGCTTTGTTTCCAAGATTACTACAACTGTGGAGGAGTGGGTGATTGTGAAGGAAAAAGGATTAGATTCCTGCCTATACACCCCAAACCCCCATTGTACCACAAAATAGAACATAGTAAATTATGAGAAATAATATAACTGCAATATTTATAATAATACTCAATGCAACCAGATCAGCATTATCAGAATAGCTATTTGTCAATACAAAAACAATGGCATTCATTGTTATTACATCAATGCAGCAACTTGCATTTTGTTCATAGTGAAAAAAATGAACTTGATGTGTAAAGTTAAGATTGTATTTTACCTTTTTTTACTTTGTAGCTAGTATTTATTATTCTAATCATGGAATTCCAATGAATAGTAAAATTCAGAGTAACATCTCTTTTCTCGTATTGGGTAATAATCAAAGAAATTGGTAAGTAATAATCTACAATGATACAAAAATAGAAAGTGCTTAAATTTTTTTAATATAATTTTTTTTAAATTTGATTATTAAATTTTTAATACAGTGTCAATACATTTAGCACAATTGATTGATGAAAAATTAAGTATACTTGCATACAAATAACTCATTTTATCTCATAAGTCAATTTTTTTCCTTTTTATTTAATAAAAATCTGAACGCCCTCTTAGTTTATGGCCAATTAACAATACCTCCTATTATTGTTCTAGTAGTAATTCCAGTTTGATTTATCTGTTTTTATTAAAATTTTGTTTCTTTTAATTTGCCATTTCAAAAATATATTTTACATTTAGATATTAAGCACAAGATATAATGAAATAATATATGTACAAATGTAGATAGTTATTCCATAATCATATTTGTTTCTTATTTTGTGGTGCAATTTTCTTTTTTGGCAGTTGAACTCTAAATATCATATTGACATGAAATGTAAATACAGAACTTCACAGTATGCTTATTTGAATGTTGGGGCTGCAGAGTTGCCATGAACAAAGGTACCCAATACAGACAAATTGAGAAGGTAATTTGATTGAAAAACATTTCTCAGATATTTATTAACAATGTCATGATCTTAAGTTCACAAACTAATTACTGACAACATTAATAAAAAAAAATATGTTACCAAATGTATGAAAGATGGCTGGAAAAAGAACTTTTTGGTGTTAAGTAATCTTTCTCATTAGCATTGATTTTCATTATTACTATGCAATGGTGTGGCAAGTATACCAAAGATTTTGTTAATTTTATTACCCTTTTAATTTCACTAAATTTTACTGACAAAAGAAACATTTTCCAAAGAATAATTATTTTGTTTCCTTGCATAACTAACTCAGTCACACATATAGCAGACTAGCTCTATAGTTCAGGTCTAAAAAGAGTAGATTCTGTGACCCCTTTTTTTAATTTTTACCGGATGACAATCTGGAAAATTACCTGAATGAGAAAACGGAATTTACCTGGATGAGAAACCGAAAATTTACCCGCTGTAGCATAATTAATTAATGGCCCGACAAACCGAGTGAACAATCCTGGACCCCTTGCTACTACTTTGTATTTTAGTAAAACAAGCAAGACCCTTTATTTCACGACTTCTCTGGAGGAAAGTTTGGTTGCTCTCACTTGGTATGGCTAATTATATCAGGGGAACTCAAGAAGGTGCACCTTCTATTATTTCCTGGAGAAGCTACTGCAAAGTACTCTTGTGATGCCATATAAATTTAATCTTGAAACCCTACTCTTAACATGCGTTTTGGTTATCACAGACAATTTTGGTGGCTGCACAATACAATCAGGCAAAACTTTCACACTATGCTATTATGCTGTAAACTTGTGTAATAGCTCTATCTTTTACTTTAAGTTAATTTCACGAAAGTAGTATTTACTAATCAATATAAATATTATTACCAAGTAATAAGAGGCAGGTATATCCTACCTGAAATATCTGTGTACAGCATGCTGCCCCATAAGCTCTCCATTTCTTCATTGCATTGTATCATTATATCATCTCTTAAACTTGTAACATTTGTAACAGTCAGTAGTAAAGAAAGAAATGTGGAGTTCTTAAAAATTAGTTGTGAGGAAATAGTGGATGATCCTATTCTCTCAGTATAAAGAGCTGTACCACTGCGGGTAGTATAAACATAATTGAATAAACTTGTACTTGATGAGCTCTGTCTAATAGTCCACAAGAGAAAACCATCAGTAATACACTCATAAAGCACTTCATTCTGGAGGCAAATGGTATTGAAATTCAAAACTTGAACAAGAACTAGACGCACACAAATATAGTAGTAATAACAGAGCAACTGCAGTGAGAATATTGGGTAATAATGAAATATATACATAATGAAGTTCCTGTGAAAAAAAGTATCCAATAGTTTATGTGTAAACTTATAGGGGACTACTGAAAGCATTCCTTCAGTATCAGTAGAGAATCAGAATCCTAATTTCTACATAATATACAATTGCCTGTTTGTTTGCTCCAATGATGAATGACTGTATGTAGGAAGTGTATATGTGTGTAGTTTTGTATAGGTGTGTGTGATGACTTATTAAATTGGATAAATGAGCCCCCTCTGCATTTTATCATCCATATATTATAGGCTTAAACTGAGGTATAGTGCCAATCCAAGAAATAAATCTCAAGTTACCAACAATTGAACTGAGAAGGATCACAAGCCATTTTGTGAATTAGTTATAGGAAGCATCAAGAAATATGACACAGTAATAAGTGTTGAAATCTTACTTGCACACATGCCACTCATATGTGCACACACACACATACACAATACACACAAAGTAACATAGAATACAGTTATGGTCGCGCCAACATGGTAGACTGCCACCTGAGTTATTACTTGCCTCGCATCCAGGACAACCACCAGGCGCACTTGATATCTACTAATATTATGACAAGACAATAGAACAACTCAAATGAACTAAGTTAAATATATAATGATATGATGACCAGTACCACACAAGAAATGTTAACGATTTTGAAATGATGATGACACTGTACCACATGGCAAACTATGTTGGGCTGGCACAAGCTTGCACAACAAATACACTCACGCTAGTTTTTATGTTGAGAGTATATATAAAGTAAGTCACAACATAGCATGTATGTATATACATACCATAGTGATAGAAGTGGGGGGAGAGGGCGGGGTGGGGGGGTGGGGGGAGGGGAGATAGGGGGAGCCAGGGGGACCCCCAGATTTATTGCTGGTGAGGTACTGGGGGGAGAAGGGGACATACTATGAATATTTTAAGCATTGGATTGCTTTTCGATAGCTTAGTTAAAATGATATAATTATTTAGTGATTTTCATCAGAATAAATTGGTTTGTGATACATGGTGCCTCCCCCCCCACCGCCCCCAACACACCCACACATCCTACCTTAAAGAAGCTTCCATCACTCCTGTACACATGCTACAGCAAATACAGTATGTATATTATGGTTTATTATTGCAAAGAAGACCTAGAAGTGAAGAAACATATCAGAATCATTATCAAAATGGACACATTGGTTACATGATGATCCTGCACATGTATGACAACATTCATTAATCTCCCATGTTGTGTAATGATCAATGAAGATGGTAAGAAACTACATACTAATTTACATACCAAATAAATTGGTTAAATATTTTTTATACAATCATAACATTAAGTTTTTTCTATGTTCAAAATGATAATATACTTTTACTTCGAAATGACTGGGTTTAAACACTAGCCTATTTAACTGATAAAATAAATTTGTCTATCTTCTTCCCCATGTTTAGTTTTTTACTGGTTTTCTTTCATATAAAGTATAAAATAAAACTTTAGTTAATATGAAAGATAGCTTACACTAATTATGAAGAAAAAAGCAAATAGCTATATAATATGTCAAGTCTTTTGCTGTTATAATGTTTGTGTTTGTTTGTTTTTTCTCGTATTTGACTTGCTTTAAATATGGTTGCAGGGTTGTGATAAACAAAAAAAAAACTTGGCAGAAATAAAATAAAATAATTAGTTATTAATAGATGTGCAACTACTGATAATTACACCAAATAGTTAATGATATAGTTGATAAATAACTAAACTAATTAGTTAGTAGTATAGCTGCACTAATGGACAGTTGTACACAAACTTTTGGAACATTCTGTACATGTACTCATCCATGACATGATGTCATCAAATGTATTTGGTGTGAGGGCAAATAAAAACTCTTTTGTTACTTAATGTTGTCATACTGTTGACATATTATTATTTTGTTCTAATTATGAATCATAACACTTGTTTATAGTTGAGAGTTGAGTATTTTGATCATCAGAAGCAATTAATAATGCTGCACACAATATTACGTACACAAACTTGAACACCACTAAGAAGATCGCCCTTCTACAAGTTATTTGCTGTACAGTCATCTGCTGTATTTTTTATTTCACTGAAAGTAATTGTTAAAAATTTAAATAAGCACTATTACTAAGATAAGAAGTATGGTATAATCACCTGAATTATATGTGTAGAGCATATAACTGTCAAGTGAACTCTCCATTTCTCCATTACATTCTATCATATAATCTCTTAAACTCGTAACATTTGTAATAGTCAGAACTGAAGAAAGAATTGTGGAGTTCCTAAAGATTAGTTGAGCTGATATAGTAGATGATCCTATTCTCTTAGTATAATTAGCTGTACCACCCAATCTACTATAATTATAAGTGAATAAACTTGTTGTTGATGAGCTCTGTGTGATATCCCATTGTAGAATACCATTTTGATCATCAATACATTCATAAAGCACCTCATTCTGGAGGCAAATGGTATTGAAATTAATAACTTGAAGAAGTTTATCTATAACACCAATAGCAGTAGTGAGACTAAATTAGTAGTTAAACAGCCCCCACAATGACATACCAATAGAAAATAAAGGTAAAATTATAATTAACAATAATATAGCTTAAAAACTACCAAAACCCATTGTAGACTACTTTTGCTTCATATACGGCTAACAATGCGTTTTACAATGATAACGGCGCTGCTGAATCTGTATTCAGGGACAAAATTAATCAGCCAATGGAATAGAATGGAAAGACACTCTCTCCTTATCAATTACCTCTCTAAAAATTGGTATAAACCTGCTAATATCAAATAAGAGAAGAATTATAACTATTTGATATTAACTTGGCTTCATTCTTCCGTGATATCCATCCATTTTCAGTTATTATATTGTTGTCAATTTTTTTATTCAGCTAACTATGTGACTATAGTATTTTGCCCAACTGGCTAGGATTTATTATTCTAGAATTAGTACACCACAAAAAACATTTTATTTGCTAGCACCTTCTGTTAGATCACAATTAGTGGTTTTTGTAAGACAATTATTATTTATGGTAATTTTAACAATTGACTATGACAAGGATATATTTATTACAATTACACTGTTATATGTACTATGTAATATTCAACATCAAAATTCAAAATAATTTTGAATATAAAGTTATTATGATCATTGACACTTACGAATGTTAAGAAATAGCACTGTTAATTTATAGCAGTTGGATTGTTTAAAAGTTTTGTCACAATAGAGCAAGATAATTATATCCTCCAAACTTATTTCTTTAAATTTTTTTTGAATGTTGTCATACCACCTGTTTTCAAATCCTCAAAGGATAAGATTAAAAAAGAACAGAATGCATTGACTATTCTAAAACTTGTATTAGAAGACATTAGTGATGCCACAGATGAGAGAAATGTTTGAAATAGTAAATAACTTTAGGGAATTTTTTGAAATTATAGTGGTCATATAAAATTATAGGTGTTGAGAGTGTAAGAGAGAGATAAGCGCAATTGAAACATGTACTAAAAAAATCAATAATCATTATCAATACCTACTTTTCGTGTTAGGAGAAACTTGAACTTTGAGTCCTGAATCAATCTAAGCAATACATTCCAAAATTCCAAAACAAAGTGATAGCTCCATTGACAACCAAAACAAAATCTTAAACTAGTGTATAATGTGTTGATAACTAGTTTCAGCGGTTATCAGCTTCTTTAGCCTTGCTTCTGAACAAGTAATTTACTTAAATTGTGTACAGTTAACCTTAATATTTTTATTTAGCTATCATTCAATACCAGTAACTCTAGTTGTAAAACTAATGTTTAATGATAATATAATAATTAATAGGACAAATTGCATTATTTAAGTCTATATACAATTAAAGACAAAGAATACAAGTTCATATTATATTATTGTTTTATCATTGTAAACATATCTGTTTAATACTGTATTTAAATTTGCTTATGAGTTCTATTCAATGTTATGACAAATAGACAAAAAAGGGACCATATATATAGTTTACTAAAATTGCTTGTGTACATCTTGATAAGCAACATTGGGAGAAACTTGAATTTTCAGTTCTGTTGTAACATCTTCATAAACAGGAACATTTAAGCTCTGTGATTGATTTCTTTCATAACAACACGTTTTCTTCTTACTTTTCAAAAACATTCCAAAACATGTTCCAACAATGCCAATAAAAATACCACATACACAAGACACAGTTCCAATGGCTACTGCAACTGGGTAAGTAATGCCAGTCATTAGGAAGACTGTTGCAACATTTTCTGATCTACCAACATCATCGTGATTAATTTCATTTTTCTCTGTAACCCAATTAAAAAAATAATACCACAAAGATAGAACACATACTATGAAAAATACATAGAAGTATTCATATATATAATACACAATGCAAACAGATCCAGTTTATCATAATGTCAATGCACATAAAGACATCCGTTATTTTATCAATGGGCTCAATTAATATTACATATTTTTGTTTATTAAAAATATGAATTTGTGCAACACTATAATAATGATTGTATTACTTCAGTAAGCGTAAACAACTGATCTGGCTATATAAAAGCAATTGTTCAGCAGTGTATTATACTTAACTACATAAATTCTAATATATACTCAAATAACAACTGGCACATATTATTTTTTATTACTGACCTGTTCTATCATCAATCACAATTGTACTATCAAATAAGTAATACAAAGCACTCCAATCCCATTCTCCATTGTTATTACAATTCATGATTACAGATCTGTTGCTGGAAACATCAACTAGTACAGCACAAGTAGTACCAGATACATCTACGCTATAACTTTGTACAAATATGCTCTCAATATCTCCAAGGAGAGGACATCTTCCTACAATTTAGAGCCATTAATATTTTTCTATAATATAAAGTATTTACAACACATACCAAAGTGGAAATTGGATGCTTCATTACAGAGTGAAATATTAATAGAGTATTCGGTGTTGTTTTGCAGTGAAAAATATGCTGAAGGTTCTCTGAGAGTTTGCCATTCAGGAGTTGATGATGTCACTGTATAAATATTGACCACCATAATATACTGGTGACCCAGACCCCCAGTGATACTGGAATTCCACTCAATTGTAAAGTTCAAATTATTGTCTATTCCGCCATTTTGTAGAAGGACTAAAGTTGGTAAGAAATTATCTACAATATACATGCAAAAATTATGGCAAAGGCTGGGATTATAATTCACAACTTATTATTACCAAGTGATTTCTTTCTCTATCTGAGTTAATTCATGGCAGTAATGTAATATCAACAAATCTAGCATAATTAATTGATTAATTTTGAATAATTTGTATTAATTGATTTCATAAATTAATTCCTATCCCTAACATCCGTGTAAGCGCTTGCTTCTTTAAAGTGGAAATTGGAAGCTTCATTACAGAGTGAAATATTAATAGAGTATTCGGTGTTGTTTCGCAGTGAAAAATAAGCTGAAGGTTCTCTGAGAGTTTGCCATTCAGGAGTTGATGATGTCACTGTATAAATATTGACCATAATATACTGGTGACCCAGACCCCCAGTGATACTGGAATTCCACTCAATTGTAAAGTTCAAATTATTGTCTATTCGCCCTTTTTGTAGAAGGATCAAAGTTGGTAAGAAATTATCTACAATATACATGCAAAAATTATGACAAAGGCTGAGATTATAATTCACAACTAATTATTACCAAATAATTTATTTCTCTATCTGAAATAATTCATGAAAGTAATGTAATATCAACAAATCTAGCATATTAATTGATTAATTTTGAATAATTTGTATTAATTGATTTCATAAATTAATTCTTATCCTATCTGTTCAAATTAACATCAGTTTCCTTTTTTCTATGTTTTATTTAGAGAAGTAAGTAGCTTGTTGCTTTAATATGGGTAAAATATGTTAACAATAGCAATTCAGATTTTAGTTCTCTGTAGTTCTTAGGCATAATTGATGTAAAAAGAATGCAAAGTTGTAGGCTGTTATTTTTGTCACTGATTTTCTGATAATTGTTAACTACAATACTGCTGTTTATAATAGATAACTCTAATGTGTTGTTTACTTCATCACATATTTTTCATTCAATTCTTAACATTAACCCATGCTAACTGAAACTACGTCGCAGATTATCATTAAGTAGATACAATAACACAGGGCAAAAACTTGAATATCCTGTAGTCACCTATTTAGGACATTTTATACTTTACGTTTCCTGCAACGGATGGGGTTAAATTCCCTGCGCAATAGGACTTTTAGCCCTATCCTTTACCAGAAAGGTGAAGAAACAAGAAATTTCCTAAATAAGTGACTCAGGAAATTCAAATTTTTGCCATATTTAATCACTGCAGAAGTTTATCCTACCTGAAACACCAGTGTACTGTATGCTGTCTCTTATGCTCTCAATTTCTCCATTACATTCTATTCTAAAATATCCTAAATTTGTAGCATTTGTAATAGTCATAACTGAAGAAATAAATGTGGAGTTCCTATAAATTAGTTGTACTGAAATAGTGGATGATCCTATTCTTTTATATAGTTTGCAGTACTACCGATTATACCATAACTAGCAGTGAATGTTGATATGGCTGTTGATGAGCTCTGTCTGACATCCCATGTGAGTAAACCGTCTTGATCCTCACATTCATACATCACCTCATTCTGGAGGAAAATTGTATTGAAATTTATAACTTGAAACAGTGTGACTACACCAAAAAACAAACAAACAAAAACAAATAGATTTGGAAGTTATAACTGCAGTGACAATAGATGGCTGTTATAACACTCACACTTGCATACCTGAAGAAGACAAAGGTAAAATTATAATCAGAAAAATTGTTTCCAAAGTACAAAATTCCATTATAGACTACTTTCGCCGTTTTCCTGCGGTCAATCTAATATATTATTCGGCGATTATAAACAGCGCTGCAGAACACTACTCGACGGACAAGATTAACCAGTAAATAAAAGAGGATATTTGGGAAAATTGTTAGTGCAAAAATAGCAATAAAATCGAAACCGATACATAAGTCTACCAATAATATATAACAAAATACTCAGAGAATTAGCCATACATACATTTCTTAATATTAATCCAAAATAATATTTTGGATTAATATTAAGAAATGGATCTGTAATATTATTACAAACATGGAACTTTGTCAATTTTTTTCTTAATATTCAGCCTACCAGAACTTTTATTTAAAATATTATGTATGATTTGTGAGATTTCCTTCCCGTGATATAATATTTTCCATGATAGTGCCTTTATTTTCCCATATTTCCTTATGTAGTTATGCCACTATTATGGAATTCTGGTCATAAAAAATGGCCTCATCTTTACCTCATACAATTTCAACCCAATTATAAACACTTACTTTCATAGCCTACTAGCTACCAAGTGCTGAATGTATAACTACAAAATATGACTAACATGACCAAAGGCTTTAATGAGCTATGTAAATGTTGTTATTATAGAAAATGACAATCATTACTACCATAACAGTATGTGAAACTGTTCAAGCATTATTGTTATAGGTTCTAGTATACGTCGTCATAAATCGTACAGATATGAACACAGTTCTGAAAGAGTAAACCTTGGTGGGAACAAAATAGAAACTGAAGTTTGTGAATCAACAAAATTTTGAATAAGTGAAGGTAGTTTTATATATTAACAAAATATAACAAATAACCACCTACCAACATAATTAGAAACTAAAATTTATGTGACTAGTAAGATATATAAAAATTCTAGCAACTCAGACAGACCTGGACATCTGTGCTGTTTAGGATTACTAGGTAATCAGGCATGAATTACAAAACTACACCTATACAAATACAATAAAAAGCTCATCACATGATCTTATGATATATACTAGCTTAAAGATATAGTTACTCATGAATTATTAAAATTAATTAGCTAGATATTGATATTTCGTTTTAAAATTTATACATTTTTAATTTTATTGTTTTCATGGCTATCTGATAATGTCCTTTTAAATGATATACTATTAAATTTAATAGCTAGCTTATCCTCCAAAAGTCACAAAGGTAGATAATTCCTTGTGATATAAGAGAGTTAATATCTGGGTAATTTTTTTCAATGCTATAGTAATCACAGTTGATGGTGATAATTACCCAAGTAACATTATAATAAGTTGTTTGACAATAATATTATTAAACAAGTCTCACTTTCTAATTTAATAATAGCAATATATTTCCCACTAATTAACTGGGGTGCCAAAGATGAAATGGATTTGAGAAGAAAAATAAACGTAAATATAATTTATATTGATTTATAAGTATGCTGTTGTCCTAGTTTTCACAATTGTATCTTCCTACAACCCAGGTTTCTCAAACCAAATCATATAGCTACGTACCACCATGAAATTTCAATCCTACAATCCTAACGTAAATTTAAGTACAATGTATTAAAGTGAATTTATACATTATTATATCTGTCAAAGCTAAAGTTCTGATCAATAGACAAAATCATTGAAGCAAAAAAAAAACGACAAAAACCACTATTATTATTGTGGTCATCAACTGTGCATTAGATTTCAGTGGCTTTATGAAGAATTCCTGAATTCTCATCAGTTATGGAGGTGACCAATAACTTATATAAGTGCTTAACTATAGCATTGTTGATTTTATAACATTCTTTTATAGCTTCAAATTGTTATCACAATTAAAGAGCAAGATGTTTTGTCCCTCAATTTTTTTTATTATTGTCATTCCAAATCTCTACAATTTCTCCAAAGGTAAAATGAACATAATACACTGGCTGTTCTAAAACCTGTTTCTGATAGTAGCGGTGTGAGGAATACCTAAAATAGAATAAAAAACATAACTTTTTTACAGTGATTGATAATTTCTGTATAATAACTTCAGCCATAGTAGTACCACACTTTCATACTCATAATGAACTGCACTCTTAGAGGTGTAGAATGCATGAATACATTGCAGTCCACATAATATTATAATGAAGTGAGTCCAATTTGTAACCGTGTGATTGAAACTTTTTGAAATCAACTTCACAATGGGACACAGAGATACTTTCACATTAATTAAATACTTCAGATAATACCCTACAAACAAAAATAATTAACTAATTGAGTTTTCTCTCATTGTTTTTTTAATTTATTACCCAATAAAGCAATCAATAGTAGAGAAAATATACATGCCAAACTTTTTTTCACACTTTCACTTGAGTAGGTTACATACCCAAATATCAACTTCTAGAAATTGAAGTAAGATAATAAAACTATAAATGCTGTAGTTTTAATTCCAAATAATGCTCAGACACTAGTGTACTGGTTGTCTAGGAGTCATTTAAGGTAGTGTTAGAGTGTTTTTTGTATGTGGTGTTCAAAAGCTAGAATATTTTTTATAATTTAGTTATTCATAAATAATTTATTGTTTACCTTATCTGTTGCTAACAAAAAGTAAAAAAACAACAACATTATAGGTAAGCATTTGTATGAAACATCATCTGAAATAGTTATTACAGAAAATTGCAACAATTATTTGTTGTACTATTCACTCTTCATTGCTGGCTTAATTTGCAATGTGATTGCATGCAGCAATTTTTGTAGTTAGTTTGTTGATTATCCCAATCTGAAAGCTTCATTAAATAATACTACAATATTATCATGACATAAAAATAGTATAGCCTAAAATTGGGGAGACTATGATGATGAGTAGTAAAAAACAGAGCAACTGCAATGAGAATAAATTTATGTTTATTGCACATTTTAACAGATAAGATATCCATGTCTATGCATGTTATTAAAGGGCTTGAATAAGATTTTAGTCTATAAATTTCATTAGTGGACATGAATAAAATTTTTAATCATCATTGCGATCAATTCATAAATATTTTGTTAGCTATTTATCTCATATATACTGTACTATGGTAATTATAGTGATTGATCTATTGAGTATGCAAACATGTTTATCAAAATGACTTTTTTTAATTTTTTGCTACCCTATGAAGTTATTTCCCAGATTAAGGAATAATTTATACCTAATCAGATATCAACATGTCAAAAAATCCTGCAATGGAAAATGGAGATGTAAATAATGTCTTCATGACATAAGTTAACCAAGAAATGAGGACAGAAAATTGCAACACTCCTAGACAACCAGTACAGAGTTTAAATCCCAAACCCTCAACTTCCAGCAACCAGTAAACTACTAGCATGAAGTTAAACTACTAGCATGAAGTAAACTACTAGCAAGAAGTAAAACTACTAGCAAAAAGTAAAACTACTAGCAAGAAGTAAAACTACTAGCATGAAGTAAAACTACTACTGGCAGCAAGAAAGTATTTGCATTAGTAATTTCTTAGACTATGTTATTAGAAAGAATTTACTGCTTTTAGTGTAAACAGTATATAAATATATTATTTAGAGATAGTGAATTGCTTTGCTGATTATTCATGTACTATTACATTATAATAACACTAAAAATATTTTTCTACAACTTATTTTTTCCTGTGTGCCAATATTAAAAAAAAACTCTTAAATTAGCATGTTCCCAAAAACTTCAATTAGCTACAAACAATAATATTTAATGTCTATCTTTGTAAACATAGAAACATCATTACTATGATATAATTCCACTTTTTATAGTTCTATCTAATGTTGTGTCAATCAAAAAAGGACAACTTGTTTATGATCAAAAGATGTAAACTACAATTGCTTGTGTACTTCTTGATAAGCAACGTTGGGAGAAACTTGTATTTTCAGTTCAGTGGTAACATCTTCATAAACAGGAACATCTGGGCTCTGCAATTGATTTCTTTTATAACAACACTTTTACTTCTTTTTTATCAATAAATTTGCAAGTTGATTCCCAACAATACCAATAAATACACCAAATATACAAGACACAGTTCCAATGACTACCACAACTGGGTAAGTAACGCCAGTCACTTGATTGCTGGATGTAACAATTTCTGATCGTGCAACATCATGATGACTAATTGTACTTGTTTCTGTGAATGAAAGTAATATATAAGATTAGATTTAAATATTTTAAATCAATAAGACACAAGAATCGAAAATATAATAAATCCAATGAAAGTACTCATTTTTATATGACATCACCAGTATAACAAGTTCAACATTACCAAAATATATTTGTCACTACACAGCAAACGATGACCATTACATTAATTCAATCTACTTCATAATTTCAACATGCATTTATTATACAGTTAAATAAGGACAGTGCAATGGTAGAATAGTTAATACAGTAGAATATCAGGGGCCTTGTTTTTTGTTGTTGTAGTTGTTGCTGTTTTGCATGTTTGTTTTTTTCGGGGGTGGGAGGGTGATAAGCTTAGAATTACGTGTATCAGAATAATAGATGAAACAGCATTACATATTTCTAAACATTATTTTAAAAAAATCTATTCTGATTACTGCATGTACTATAAGATCTTTGCTAAGGCTCATAATTTTCTTAGGCTTTAAAGGTTCTAGCAATTCTTAATTAAGCAGCTGTTCAGTTGTTATGTACTTTACAGTAACAATAATAGCTGCACAGGTAGAAGGAAATGTCATATCTTGGAGGACTACAATGAGGAAAGTTATACTGTATTGTATAAATGAAAAGTATTTTATTTATACAGACAATTTTATGCTATATAACTCCAATTAGAGTAAAGTGACTATAGCATTCTAATTATAAGTTTTAACATAAAAACTATTATGTTAATATTGTCATTGTTTTTGGTTACTGACCTGAGTTATTATTAATAACAATTGTATTATCATCAATAACAATTGTATTATTAAATGTGGAATTAATAATACTCCAATCCCATTGTCCACTGCTATTACAATACATGATAACAGATCTGTTGCTCGTAGCATCCATTAATAATGCACCCATTGTACCAGATACATCTATAATATAACTGACTAGAGATATATCTCCAATATTTGCAAGAAAAGGACATCTTCCTGAGCATTAAAGACATATAATTTTTATCATAACATTTTATAACACGTACCAAAGTGAAAGTTTGATGCTTGATTACAGAGTGAAACATTAATAGCATATTCAGTGTTGTTTCTTAAAGTAAAAGTGCCTGAAGGTTCACCAAGGGTTTCCACTTCAAGTGTAGATGAAGTTACAGGATGTATATTTACCACTATAAACTGAAAATATTGATCACCTGTAGTACTGAAATTCCAATGAAAAGTAAAATTGAAGGACTTATCTATTTGTTTATGTTGTGTAATGACCAATGAAGATGGTAAAAATCCACCTACAAATTTACATACCAAATAAATTGGATACAAATTTTTAATATAACAATCTTAAAAAACAATTGTTCTCTTTGCCATATTTACTTCAAAAATACTGTATCAAAACTCTAGCCTAATTAACTGATACAATGAATTTGTGTAGCATTCAAATTATGATTAGTTAATATTGCTTTCACCATGAAGGCTTTGTTAATTTTTCACTGGTTTAGTTTAATGTATCAAAATGTATTTCCTTTAAATAATACTATTAGACACAGGCTATTAGTCATTCAAGGACTTTACTCCATAAAGTAAAGAATTAAAATGTGTGTTAAAGATAGCAATTAATACTATATGAAGGAGAAAAAACAAATCAAATAGCTATAATATGTCAAGTTGATTGTTGTTGTACACTGTGTTTATTTTTTTTTCCATACTTGTACATTTGACTTTTAAGAATAATATTGATAATAAAGATATAATATGATAAAAAAATGAAGCTTACTGCTTTGAATATAGTGACAGACCGATAAACAATAAATGTATTGGCAGCAATAAATTAATTCATGATAGAAGTGCAGTAACGGTCAGGTAATTAAAAAAAATTATTGATATTAAAGGAGCAATGGATAGATAAGTAAACGAATTAGTTAGTGATAGGTGCATTAATTGATAGATAAATAAACTAAATAGTAGTAGTAGCTAGTATAGGTGCACTAATGGCTTGTTGTACACAAACTTCTGGAACATTCTGTACATGTACTCATGCCATGACATACTATCATTAGTCAAAAATATGAGTTTTGGACAAATATAAACCCTCTTTACTTCAATGTGAACTATTCAACACATTTTGTTCCCATTATAAATCATAACACCTGTTGTAAGGAGTTGAGCATTGCTTGATCGTCAGAAGCAATGCTGCACACAATACTACTGGAAGAACCATACATAACTGGATTAACCCTGCCCTTCTACAAATTTTAAGTATACAGCAATCTTATATATATATATAAATATATTTATTGCAGCTTTGATATTTTTACTTGAATATTTCCGCATCACGCGAGCGTTCTGTATTCTCCCATATTGTACGGTTTATATTGTACGCTACTTGTAGCGCGCGCGTAGCGAGTAAAATCAATGAAAATTGTATTGTAACCGGTTGAGAAAAATTTCAAAGAAGCAATAAATCACTTATCACACTCGTCGTACATATGGGAATGATATTTTACTCCACGCACATTTTCACTCGCTTTGGCTCGTGAAAATATTTTGCGTGTCGTAAATATTTTCCCATATGTACTCTGCCTCGTGCTATAAGTATTATATTATATAGATGTAATATATATTATGTTATTCCACTGAGAGTTATCATTCAAATTTGAATTAATACTATTAAAGTAATAATAAGTCAGTATGTACATTGTACCTGAAACACCTTGTAGAGAAATATCTGTCAAGTAAACTTTCAACTTCTTATTACATGTTATTATACTATCTCTTAAACTCGTAACATTTGTAATAGTCAGAATTGAAGAAAGAATTGTGGAGTTCCTAAAGATTAGTTGTGCTGATATACTAGATGATCCTATTCTCTTAGTATAATTAGCTGTACCACCGAATCTACTATAACTATAAGTGAATAAACTTGTTGTTGATGAGCTCTGTGTGACATCCCATTGTACAATACCCTCATCATCAATACATTCATAAAGCACCTCATTCTGGAGGCAAATGGTATTGAAATTAATAACTTGAAGAAGTTTAGCTATACCACAAATAACATGATGTATAAAGCAATTATAAATTACTAGGTAAACAGCTCTCACAATGGCTTACCTGAAGAAGATAAAGGTAAAATTGTAATTAACAATATCGCTTTAATACTACCAAAACTCATTATAAGCTACTTTTGTTATTTGTACAACCAACTATGCGTTTACAATGATATCCGTGCCGCTAAATACCGTTTCCATGAACTAAATTAGTCAGCCAATGGAATAGAACGGAAGACACTCTCTCCTCGTAGTCCGGCGCAGCTAGCCCCTTTACCGAAAACCTGTACGTGGAATTAGACGAAAACTCTCGTAAGAACGAGTCTGAGGGTCGTCAAGGCTAATATCAAATTTGTGGGTGAGGGGGGGGGGGGGGGGGGGGGTCAATTTCAGTTGGCAAAATTACCAGGAGTAGCCCTCCTCAACAACAAATAGCAATTCCAATGCGTGTCAGCCACCTTTTCAACGTTAGGTTCAGCAATCCTGGCTATTTTGCTGTAGAAATTCAGGTATAAAGGAGGTGGGGCACTCACCACATCCACACTCCCCAGAACAAATTTGTTATAGCCATGTCTCCAGACACTCCATGCCTTTGCACCTTACCTGAGTCTGCTTCCCCCCCCCCCCCCCCACACACACACTTCTCTCCTACCTCTCTAAAATTTGATATAAACGTGTTAATATCAAATAGAAGAATTATAACCAACTATTTGATACTACCTGGACTTCTTTCCCATAATAGCTACTCATTTTTACACTTGCTACATTTTAGACAGTTATTTTTTTCAGCTATCTACATGACCATAATATTTTGCCCTACTGGCTTGGAAAAATTAGTGCGCCACAAAAACATCTTATTGCTGGACATCAATTACATGTAGTAGTTGTTGTAAGACTATACTATTTAGGGGATATTATACGTTTGACTGTGGCAACAACGTAATTTATTACAATTACACAGTTGTATGTACTATGTTATAATCAACTTCAAAATAAGGATTATTTTTATAAAAAAGGTTTATGATCAGGGATTAGCTATACTTTTTTTATTCTAATAATTGTGTTATTATTTCAAACGAATAGTATATTATTTCATAAATTTTCTTATTATTCTCTTATTTTTCCTGCTGGTAACCCCTGCTATTAGGGATAAATAACACTTGTAAATTACCCTTGCTATTACTCATACAAATTGTTGTCACAATTGGAGAGCAAGATATTTTGTCACTTAATTTTTTTTATTATTATTGTCATTCCAAATATCCACAATTTCCTCAAAGGTGTTACTTTTAACACATGAAAAAGAACATAATACACTGGCTGTTGTAATACTTATTTTTGATGGTTAGGCCCTGCCAGATTATGCTAGCAATTTTTCTGGAAAAATTGACTTGTAATAGCATAGTGGAATAATTCTAGAATAGTAAGGGTATTAGGAGAATAAAATAAGGGAAAATGAGAATAATTAGTTCATATAATCCTTAATTATAAAAGAAAATCAATAGTGCTTTTTTCTCTCTCTCTCTTTCTTTTACAAAAAAGGACATAAACATTTTTAGAAATGTTATTATGAGTAAGATCTTCATAACTTGATTAAAGCTGCTGGGTTAGTGCTGACCACTTTATTATTGTATTTCAAAAATGAAAAAAGAAAGTTTGAAATACTGGTAGAACTGTCAATCAGGCTCAGAGTCAGCAAGTCATATCAAGAATTATGCTAAATGGATTCTCTTCTTGAGCAACTCAATGATCATACTGCATTAGAATTGACAAAAAATGTATAATTATTACCAGACAACCTACAAATGTGAAGGGAAGAGATAGTGCATCCACTGCTAAGCATATTAAAATTCTTTAATGCCATAATCCACATTTCCCCCAACTGTTTGGTAAAAATTGCTCACAATTGAACTTTTTTCAGCTGCAGTGAGCATGTTTTTACGGATAAAAAAAGTTATAATTACATGTATCAATGTTTCAGTCACTCTTGGCTGAAATAATTATATAAATAGCAAACTTTTTCTTTCTAACATCAGGTTAAGCTTTAATTAACATAATTTTACTAATAAGTTAGTCTTTAGCTATAGCTATACAATTTAGGGGAAGTTTGCTTGCATAATTTTATTTTCACTGCCTGAAAAGAGTTCACTGACAACCCTAACAAAATCTGTGAACTGTGCTGGTAATTATTGTTCACAAAATGGACAAGACTGTAGATGTTAATAAACTAGTTTCAAAACATTATCACTAATGTACTGGTTGTCTTTGGGCTCTTTTCAGGTAGTGTTAGCTAGGTGACAGAGTGTTAATATGCCACACATTTCAGTGTCAATAATCTAGATCATAACTAACTATATACACTTTTCAGTAAACTCGGTCACTCATTTTATCTATTATACCATAGAGTTGATTTACTCATTGAAGGCTTGAGTTTCTTGGTTCACATTTTGTGTTCTAATTGGACACAGTAAAAAAAATCTGACAATTTCTATGTAGTTATTCAATAGCAGGAATATTCTTTTTATTATTTAGTTATTCGTAAATAAGTTATTGTTTACCTTATCTGTTGCTACCAAAAAGCAAGTATTTGTATGAAACATCATCTGAAATAGTAACAACAGAAAAAATACATCAACTTATAAATGCCATAATACTAGTGAGCAATATCACTAATGTTTGTTTGAACTAATGATTATTTGTTGTACTAATTATTCAAATGAACAAATGATACAAAACAACACTGCACCAAAATGTCCATTGACAACCATAACAAATCGTAAATTAGTGTATAATCACTTGATATCTAGCTTGATAACCTCTACAGATTTGTCAATTCTATGTTAACTCTAATTATCAACACAGTTTACAGATTTAGTCTTGGTTGTCAATGGACTCTTTTCAGGCAGTGTAAAGATATATAACTTGCCATACCGGCAGGTAAAAAGTAACTGATAACTACATAATATACTGAAGTAGTAACCCACAACCCATTTGACAAATTACCTAGTGCAAGGTATGTGCATGATAATGTCATTCATAAGTCATTCTATTCTTTTCTATAGCCATTGATAGGAGGAGGGTGGTCCCACAGCTCCACCCCTAAGGGTACCTCTAATAACTGTAGGGAATGACCTCGCACTTGTCATCAAAGTCTCCCCAATTTTAAACTACAACTTTGAGATATTTAAATTTGTTTTGTACTCAATATTGCAATAGATAGAATTATTAAAGTCCAATAAATGATTTAATTGTTTTGTAATTAAATTAAAATTGTGTCATGATTATATTGTAATAATCAACAAACTAACTACATAGGCAGCTGCATGCAATCACATTACAAGTTAAGGCAGTGATATTATCTTGTCCAGTTAGAGTGTACATTGCCTTCAGTCTTGTCCTACTTAATTTATTATTGTACTAAAATTTATTGAAACAAGCTTTACATGTACTGCCAGCTAGCTACAAAGTAGGACTCAGGTGACAGCATTATCTGGGTGGGATAGTGGGGTGGGGGACGAGATCTAGCAATATCTGTTTTGTTTCCAAGCCCACTATAACTTTGGACGAATGCTGGGAGAAATGATCAGATCCATATAGATCCATACACAGACTGTTTATTCACTATCCCCCCCAAAGTTTGCTTAGTAATGTCATGTTATACTCCACCCCAATTTAAGCACAACAGGATGCAGTTTCAGACAATGCTCATTAGCACTTCAATAAATTATCAAAAAAAATTGCAGCAATCAGTGACTACATGAACAACCATTTAAGCACATAAAATAGAAAAAATATTTTTCATGGTACATTTCCTCTAAGATAATAAGTACAAGGTAGTAAAATGGTTTATAGTGTACTTTATCATTTGAGTTCTGTTTAATGTTATGACCAATAGACACAACAGGATAACATGTTTGTGATTACAGAAAAGTATACTAAAATTGCCTGTGCACATCTTGATAAGCAACATTGGGAGAAACTTGAATTTTCTGTTCTGTTGTAACATCTTCATAAACAGGAACATTTGTGCTCTGCAATGGGTTTCTTTTATAGCAAACTTTTGCTTCTTATTTTTCAAAAACTCCAGAACAAGTTCCAACAATACCAATAAAAATACCAAATATACAAGACACAGTTCCAATGACTACTGCAACTGGGTAAGTAATGCCGGTCACTTGATTGACTGTTGTAACATTACATGATTCTTCTATATCGTGACTTATTGCACCAATATCTGTAACTCCGGCCTCATGCCCCAAAAACATTAAACGCCTCTTCCCAAACACACACTTCGACAATTTACAAGTTAACCCCGCCTTCAACAATACCTCAAACAACCTCCTCAAATGCATCAAGTGCTCACTCCAACCCCCAGAAACAACCAACACGTCATCAATATATACCTTCGCGAACTCCATACAATCCACCAACACAACATCCATAAGCCTCTGAAATACACTAGGGGCATTCGTCAGCCCAAATGGCATCCTTACATACTGAAATTTGCCAAAGGGACAGACGAACGCCGTCTTCTCTCTATCCTCTACCGCCACAGCCACCTGGTGGAAACCCTTCGACAGGTCCACCTTGGACAACACACACCCCTGCCCTACACGCTCCACCATCTCCTCGAACTGAGGAATATAGTAGGGTTCCTTTGTCGTGATAGCATTGAGCTTTCTATAGTCCACACACAAACGTATACCACCACCCGCCTTCTTCACCGGCACCAACGGGGATGCCCACACACTCGCACTCCTCTCAATAATTCCTCCTCTTTCTAACTCGTCTAACTCTTCCTTCACCACCTTTCTAATCCCCAACGGCACCGAATAGGGAGCCTGCCTTATCGGCAGAGCGTCCCCAGTATCGATCGACAGCACCACCACATCTGTGCTCCCAGGAGCATCTGAGAATACGTCCTCAAACTCTCCTAACAAGCTGTCAATCTCCCCCTGCACATATCCATCACACATGCCTCTCAACAGACATTCTTCCTCACTACCATCCTCTAGCACAACATCCAACCTATTCACCGCAAACCTTTCTCTGAACTTCTTCAGACAGTTCACATGCACTACCCTTGCCTGTTTCGACATTCCCTTCCTACAAATCCTATAATTCACCTCCCCAATCCTTTCCAACACTTCATACGGTCCTCCCCAAGAATCAGACAGCTTACACTGCATCCCCGGTACACGACATAACACCAAATCACCAACAACAAACTCTCTAGTCTTGCACCCTCGGTTCAAATACTTCATCCTTCCCTCCTTGCCTTTCGCCATTTTCAACTCCGCACAGTCCCTCATCAATTCCAGCTTCTCAGCCATACCTCTCACCCATTCACATACATTCAACTCCTTACTCTCAACCTCAAACAATCCTGAGTACAGGGCGTCTAGGGGCGTTCTAACTCTGAACCCGTAGACCAGGTCAAACGGACTGAATCCGCTGTCCGCATGAGGCATCTGCCTCAGTACAAACAGCGCAAAGGGCAGCTGCTCGACCCAGTCCTTCCCCTCATCCACGCACTTGCCCAAGATGGACTTCAACGTGCCATGGAACCGCTCCACCGTCCCATTAGTCTGGGGGTGGTACGGAGACGTCCGCACCCTCTCTATCCCCAACATCTTACTCAGCTCACCTACCACCTTTCCGCAAAACTGACCCCCTTGGTCAGATAACATTTTCTCTGGGACCGAAGTCCTCGAGAAAATCGACCACAGGCCCTCAGCCACAGCCCTTGCAGTAATACTGCGCAGGGGCACTGCCTCAGGCCATCGGGTAGCCAGGCACACACAGGTTAGCAGGAACCTGTTGCCACCCTTTCCCTTAGGTAGGGGCCCAACGAGATCCACTGCCATTGCCTCGAAGGGTTCGCTAAGCAATGGACGTTCCACTGCCAGCGCCCTCCTAGGTGTGTGCTTGCTTTTCCTTTGGCACACCCCACAACTCCTACAATGCTCACATAACTCCTTCGCCATTCCCGGCCACACAAAATACCTCCCAACCATTTTCACGACCTTATCCCCGCTCAAATGCCCATTCTTCTCATGTGCTATCTCCATCACCTTACTTCTGTAACTCCTCGGCACCACTACCACATCCCGAAACTCTTCCCACGTAACGAATTGACTCTTCACTAAGATCCCCTTCTTCCACGAAAACCCCCTCTCTTTTCGCTCACCCAGCTCTCTCCATTCCTTCAGGCTCTCATCCTCACCCAATTCCTTTCTAAAATCCACACCATCCGACCCTTTCCCCACTGGTCCAATCTGTCCAGCGTACTCAACCAATTGTCTCTCCCTTCCATCCACTACCATAGCGTCCTTCAGATCAGAAGGTGTACCTTCCTCGCTTACTGACGCCACACATTCCCCTTCCTCGTCCAGCCCCTCAGTCCCAGCACTCTCGTCCCTCTCTTCTAAAACAGAACCTTCTGCCTCTTCAGGTTCGACCACACTCCACAAATCCGTGTAGCTAGCATCCATGTCGATCACCTCACTCAAGGCCTCAGCCCTAGCCTGACTGCGTGTTAACACCTTGACCTGTACTTCCTGCGACCCTTGCATCTTCCCAGGGTCTCTCGCCTCCTCAATCGCCACCTTGAATGCTGCACTCTCCTCCGCACTGGCGATGTCGAAGGGCACTATGCACATCACTTCCTCCGCATCTCTCTCATCTATCATTACCAACTTCGCCAGCCTAAGACCCCCCACTTCAAACTCCACTACTGTACTCTGGTGCACACTTGTCATCCCGTTCACGCCCGAAATGTGCAGCTCCCCACATTCTACTGCACCACGTCCCACAAATGCCCTAGGGACTACACCCACTTCCGCACCCGAGTCCACCAACACTCTACAGTCGACTCCATTCACCCTTCCCCATGCAATGTTTCCCTTTCTCTTCTCTCCAACCACAATTTTAGAGACCTTCTTTACTACACCACCCACCTTTCTATTCGGACACCTTACGCTACGATGCCCTGCCTTGCCACAATTAAAGCACGTTAGTGGCCTAGCCCCAACACTACCATTCCCACTCGATTTCTTACACTCCACCGACCTGTGACCCCTTTCACCGCAGTTAAAACAGGTGATAAACCCGGTTCCCCCTCTAACCTTGGTGCTAAAATCATCACCAAAACTACTTCTCCTGAACTCACTCACACTACGACCCCCCGAACTACCAATCGGCTTATAAAAATTTCCTCTCAATCTCCCAGCCATCCACGTCTCCCATGCATCCCGCAAATCCTCCATCCTTTCCATCTTCTTTCCCTCTAAAAATACCTTCCCACTGGGTGGTATCACGTTTCGAGTCAATGCAGTGGCCACAGCTACTGCACACTCCTTGACCGACTCACACCCTTGTATCACCCCCCAACTCACTTTCTCTATCACCTCCATTATCTCTCCTGCCGTCTTAGCCTTCAGACTTTCCCCAGTCAAATCAAACATCCTGTACCCGTACGTCAACGTCGTCTCCCCCATAGCCTTTAACAAAACCCTCTTGACTTCTTCGTAATCGTCCCCCTCTCTCGCACTTTCTACCCTAGCACACAGCCTCTCAGGTAGCCTCGGAAATAACCTCTCTACCCATGTATCCTTCCGTATTCCACAGTCCGTCATTATCCTTTCGAACTTCCCCAAATATCCCAACAGCTCAACCTTCTCCGTATAGTTTCCCAAAGCCTTCAGCTTCTCCGCCTGCAATTCCTTTTTCTCTTGATACCTACGCCTCGTCTCCTCTCCCTCACTCATTCTCAATGCCGACTCTTCCTTCAGCTGGCTGAACATAGCCATCATCTCTTCCTTCCTAGCCTCTTCTACCCTCTCCACTTCAGCCCTCCGGGCCTCATCCCTTTCGGCCATAACCCTAACCCATTGCATAAATTCACTCTCCTCCGTCCTCTTGGCCATTTCCCCCGACTCAATTCCTACTACACCTTCCTCCGATTCACTCACACTTTCCTCTTCCGCCGATCTTCCACCCACAGGACGCGTGGGATAAGGAGATCGTTCCGTCGGCTGCGTATTAGAGTGCGGCCGGTAGGAAGTATCCCCCGGCTTCGTAGAGATATTCTTCGTCTGCCTCCTCCTCGACTCCACACCCCTCTCCGTCATGAAAGGGGAGTGTCCTCACCTTCCGCCAGAGACCTACACACAAAAAAATGAAAAACAGATAAACGAGGTAACGCACAATTAGAAATAAATGACACGAGGGTAGTATACGATACAAAAGGTAATAAAATTTAAAACACAAAGCCAGCAGTTCTGGAGTCTTGGCTCTTAGTCCCACTGGTTGCTCCCGTCGGTCGTGCCTTCGGTTGCCTGTACTCCCTCCGCAATAGCTTGAGAGTTGAGGTTGTTCCGGAACGTCTTCCGCGGCTAAATGTCTTCAGCCAGGTAGTTGGTTCTAGTCCAGGTCTCCCGGCAGTGTCCTCCCGAAAGATCCTAGCTTGTCTCGGTCTCGCAACAGTATCCTCTTGAGAGATCCCACCGCTGCCACCAAATGTGGGGGTTGCCCTCGCCAGACCCGAAGCTCAGCAAGGTAACGCGCACGTAAGGTGGACAGCACAGTCGCTGCCACCAGAGTTCTCAATCAGAGAGTAGCCGTAGCTAATCTTT
>WLWD01001586.1_pt1 | contig 80758 bp, 33 predicted proteins | sample 6712731 | NCBI WGS metagenome assembly WLWD01 (sample SAMN12718690, study PRJNA576275) | sponge metagenome | isolation source: marine sponge | host: Mycale hentscheli | place: New Zealand: South Island, Marlborough, Capsize Point | collected 2014-11-01 | reverse complement strand
TTGAGTTTGTGTTGAATGTATCACCTTACCAAAGTCACAAGGAGGCGTTTGGGGTACGTCACAGCAACAGTCACCAAAAAACTTGCATAGATTGTCGCAAAAGCAACCCCCACCAGGAACCTCACAAGACTGGTTATTCCATTGACAACAGCCTGTGCTAAGTGATGCTTGCTCACAATTGGTAGCCACATCTAGTTTTGATAAAACAAAGTTAAAAAAACCTCCAACCAAGTCAAGTTTTTCTTCTTCAATATACTATTAGCTATAGTAATACAATTATCACCAAACTGTGTAAAATGACGTCTTCACCTCAGAGCTATTTGGTGGCTCTTTTGATTTCGTTAATATGAGGCAGTTCTTTAAGACTTACTAGAATTCTGTTGTTCAATTTTGGCCATGGCATTTCTAAAAATTTTTCTCCAAGGATCTTCTCTACTTTTAGTGAGGCTCATGACACAGCATATAAAGAGAGTGAGAATTGTTGCCTTCAAGTACAGCATGATTGAAGCAAGTAAATAAAAGACCTTTTTAAAAATATTTTTTTGGCTAGCTATCTAGTTCAATTAGAGCTTTTAAAGAGCTTGTGAAAGAGAGTGGTGATCTATCTGTTTATATGTAAAGTTATGGAGAGTAATATTTACCATTTGAGAATACATATCAACAAACTATGCTAATATCAAAAGCCCAGTTTGCAACAACCAGGCATTGAATTAAAGTACACAAAGGAATTATGAATGTGCAGGGAAAATTAAATTTCTTTGAGAGAATTGCATTAATAATAAGTATCAAATATAACCCCCCCTCCACCTCCCCCAGGTTTTAATCAGCTGTAATGAAATTTCCAGCTGCAAAATCACCTTTTGGTATAAAAACATTGCTATTCAATCGGTTGTATACTTCAGTTTGTTATTTTGTTTGTTTGTTTTTATGTGGTGTTGGCATATGAATTCTCATAAATGTCATATATGGACCTCATTTAGCTAAATCTGTTCATTTGGTCATTTTTTTTGCAGTGGAGAACTGTATTTAAGCATGAATTTCTTAAGGATCCAACTCTTTTTCATTATTTTCTCCTGCACATTATTAAGGGAATGAATGTCGCATTCATATATGCGAAGTCTAAACTATATGTTCATACTCCTCCAGTGCGCATGAGGTCATTGTCACAGGAAGTGTCACAGTATAATCATTATAGCAGATTAATTTAATCTATGTACTTTAATATTATGTCTAATTTGGGACCAGCAACAAAAACAACTAAAAGAAAAACAACTGACTTTTAATGGCAACATATTGCTATTTATATGGCTGTTGATAACTGAGAGTGTAAAGTTTAAAAACTAATCTATTGGAATTTGGGTAGTTTTTATAACCATGTATTTATTAGCAGTAGTAAACAAATATGTAATGCTAATCGCCACTATCTTCTAGTCCCTCTACACTAAAACTTTTATTCCCTAAAGACATCTAACATGTGAGTATAGAATACAGCCACAGAGACTGGCGAGAAGGGATTAATTACAAGTGGGGATTCTCAGCTGAATAAGGTACATTAGAAATGTAATGTAAACCCCCCCCCCCCCGTGCCAGTCACTCCTTGAAAAGGAGCATAAACTGGATGACTTAATGTGTAAAAGTCCCATTAGTGAATTAAAAAAAAATATAATTCTAAAAAATATTAGGACTTTATGAATAACAATATATTTGTACAATTATAAAAAGCATTTCTACAATTTTGTTCAAACAAGTATCTAATTGGATAGTTATAATCTACTCAGCTGTACTGTAGGGCTTCCCGTATCTTTCTAACTTTCTCTGCAGTTGTAAAATCTTCCTCCAATACTTTCTGGCTGTCTGAAGTGCACATACATTGTTACAAGAGACAAACCACGTGTAAAGACTTGAACACTGTAGTCAAGCTGAGGAATATTATAATTATTAAATTTTGATTTGTTTAACCACAACACTTGGCATAGTAAGCTCCTTTGTTACAATTCATATTGTAAGGGTCATATACTAAACAGTAACATACCAGTTGAAGTAATGCTGTATTGTTTCCTGAATATACACATAAATATATACACAAGTAAACAATTTCCTTTTATGTTAAGTAATTAAAATTTAATTACTTACCATATTCTAACCCTCATATGTACAGTTCAAAATTGTCTTTTTCACCATTTGCTAGCTATTCCCTTTGACCGTTTGCAAGTTTAAAATTGACTTACCTTGATACAGCAAATCTTCACAGCACTTGTTGAACCTCCAGCAGTTGCTTGAACAATAGCAAATACCGTCTCCCGCTAATTTAACTTGGCACTTTTGAGAGGAACCAATGCAAAATCCACATTCATCTGTAGGATACTGTGAGCAACTGGTGGTGCGCACTAAATAGAATGTAGTAAGACTATTGTGTATATCTTAATAAATCACTTAATGTAATGCTAGAAAATTAGATTTGAAGCTAGCTCTAATAGTTAGTGACACCATTTATGAATTAGGAAAATTGTTTATGACCAGTTAAATATATTAAATTGTTATATCTGTACTCATTTAATTAGAAATCAGTAGCTAAGAAATTTCTATAGCTTAGACAATTAACAAAGGTACTGCAGAAGCATAACACTTACCACAATTTGGTATAGGTAAGTTCCATGATCCATCTTGGCATGTCAATTCCCTGGAACCATTTAAATAATAGCCTCCCAAGCAATTAGCAGTAACTTTATTATTGCCTTCCTCTATAAAGTATCCATTATTAATAGGATGTGGCATGCAGGCCTGAATATTCTGTGAAGTGGAGCATCCAATTTGTTCAGCATCTGCACAACATCCTCCATTTTCCTGGGAGCATTGGTTGTTGCAGAAGCAGCTTCCAGACAATGCTGCACAGTCACCTTCTGTGCAGCACTTTTGAAATCCACTAAACTTGCAGGATGAAACTAGCAATATACAAAAGACAAATAACATTATAATTGTGCTATTAGTAAGTATTTGTCATTACGTGCAGCAACAAAAACTTTCTGATAAAGTGTCAACTCTTTCTTTGAGCAAGCATTGTGAACAGAGAATGCAAAGACAGCATACAATACTTTCATATACCACATATTAAGAAGTGGGAAGCAGCTGGAACACTGATAGTACTTCAGCCACTGACCTGCCTTTTATGCACCAACAAGCAGCCATTCAATTTCATAAAGGAAAAAGTTGCAAGTAGTAAATTAGTTTTATTCTGATTGGCTATAATTATATTGACATAATATTTATAGCTGGACAAAAAACAACAACTTCAAAAGTACATTATGCTATCATGTTCATGTCTGACCTAATGTGAAAGAAAAACATGATTTTTGAAAAATAAACGATTATTGCATACATTGTGTTTAAGTCAGCCTCTAATTTTGACATAATACCCTGCAACATGTGTTATATAAGTCTAATATATAATTGAATTGGGTATCAGGCTTCAAGACTTATACACAGGAAAAACAAACAAAAAACAAAACAAAAAAATCAATAATAACAACAACAAAAACCACAGTTTTAGCTATAAATGTTTTTTTTTCACCATTGGCATAACAGAGCATATCGTACTGTAATGCCACAATGATACTGAGGGGCAAGCTTTTTCTGATGTTTAGCAAAATTTATAAATCATTGATGTTGACAATTTTTTACCTTCACTTAGTTGAGTGCATGTCTTAATCACACAGATGGTGTTTATTTAAACACCAGGAAGTTACACCCTCATGATTGTGAAGATATTTATTGAGGTAATGATTGACACAAGATTAATAAATAAAATGACTATTTTCTTCTCATAGCATTGCACCGAGTTCAATTCATGTCCTAAAAATCAATTAAGTTTGCTAATTTAACTTTGAGTGTAAAATATATAGAAATGAGGAAATAGACCAGTACTGAAGTAAGGCATCAAACAAAAGAGAATAATTGACTTATCTATTGTCATCAATATAAACACTGCCTTGTGCCATTGTGTTATTGCACCTGGTGCAGCAGATGTTTCAATTTTCATTATAATAAAATAAAATAAAATTTCTTCAGAATTAACTAAGTAAGCTTATGAATGCTATGGCAAAGGCCCGATAGTCTGCTTATATAAACAATTAACAAAGTTTATGTAAATACTGTTTTAGTAGTAGTTTCATTATAGTAATAAATAATAATTTATCTGTGTATTATAAATGAAAATTACCAGCTTCCTTCATTGAGCAATAGATTTTATGATTCAAGCTAATAATATGATTTTAAATATATCTTGTATTACAGCATTTACCATAATACTAGTGCTGGCAAATTGAAGCCTTTTCAGTTACAGAAATGTGTAACTAATTTCTGAATTTGATTTTTAACACACATATACATTTTTGCGTATTTATTATTCCAGAAACCTTAGGATTGCATTCATACGTCAGTCATAATCCATCCATACAGGTACTTAGCTATGCATATAATAGAACTTGCATAAAGGTGCACAAGCTGATGAAAAAAAAAAGGTACATTAAAAATAAAATTAAATAAAATAGCAAGCCATTTAACCAACATTACCACACAGTATAGACTCTTTATTTTCTTCTTACAAACACCTATTTAACCCTCAGCATGCATGCATGAGGGTCAGTAGTCGTCTTGTCAGTTTGTCTGTCTGTGATTTTGGAGAATACTGACAATTAACAGTTGATATTTAGGTATGAACTTACTCGACCTTTTATTGTGCTACTTTTTTAATTTCTGGCTTATTGTTGAGAAAACGTGAAGCTTTCAGCTCCGTGGTAAGTACCAGCTTTGATGGGCAACGCCTCCTAGCGTCACGTCGTAATCGCGTGAGCAAATAGTTTCTTGCAGCCAGCGGTGTAGTTTGATTTATGCTCGGGGAAGTTAACGGAGTTGAAAGAAGTGAAGTTTCGTGTTGATAATGCATATTGGTGAGTGTTTCTGGCTAGTTTAGCTTCTTCTCTTATGAAGACAGCGTTTCTGTGTACCGTTTTCATTGGTTGAACTAGTTTGATGCCTCATTAAAATAGCTAACAGATTGCTTATTCCTTTGGAAGGAGATAGCTAGGTAGTGTTTAATAGCGCTGAGGGTTCGCACCTTTGGTGCTTCATTTTGTCAGTAATAAGCTATAAATTATTTGAGCATGCTCTAACTGAAGAAAAAAATCAAACATTTGGTGCTATTTGTGGTTTTCATTTATCTTAATTATGAACTTCAAAACAAAGATTAAGAAAAACTAATTACTTGAGTATATTCCTTGTGCTATAATATACCCATACTCCTGATTAAAGCTCTCCTCAACTACTTTTGGAGCAGTCATGAAACCCATCAGGTTGAAGTGTGTGCCTTACCCACTGAAAGGAGCCATGGTAAAAGTTCTACACTATTTAATAGTTTTGGGATTGAATTACATGTAAGAAGTCAGATGCTTTGTTTGTTACTTTTACCAATTACTAGAATTGATCTGAACACTACGTAAATGAATTGAATTTATTAGTTAATTAACTCTGTATTCACATGAATAAATGTCAACTCCTTCATTATCAAATTGTGTCTATTACAGCTTAACACTTATTCAATGAATGTGGTTTCAGTGGATAAGGTGCTCAATTTCATCTGATACTACTAGAAACCTGTGAATCCAATGTTTGGCCAGACTGATTTTTTTCTTTCTGAGTTGTTGGATTCTAATGACTGTCTAATTGTAAATTTGAAATACAAAATTGTAAGGAAAAAAAAAGAAAAGAAAAAGACTACTCCTATTTACTAGATGTGCTTGAGCTCAAAGGACAAGCGAGCCTGAGCACAAAAGAAACACTTCAAGACCATCTATCAGTCCATTTCTAAAAGTAGAAGTACTTAGCTGTTGTGGCCATTATATACTTTAGCTAACAAATACAGAACTACTTTGTTACCTCAATTCCCTGAGTACTGGTATTTTCTTTAGTCTCTTAATTATGTCATTCTGACTACCTGAATTAATAGTAGCTTTTGACAACAAGCACTCACAACTACTAAAAAGAAGGCAGTTTTGCAACTTGAAAAAAATAAGCAGTTCTAAAGATTTACTGCACAGTGCTGAGTGTAACAGTAAGTTTTTAAAACCAAAGTGCGTCTTGTGCCATTCAAGAACAACATGAGACGAAGGGATAAGCAGTTGTGACAGTCTATGGGAAAAGGGGGCACTTCACGCAAAAATTGAAATTGAGATATAGGCTCCAGAAGTAAGTCATCGGAAAATTTTTTTCTTTCTCCTATTTTTTTTTTTTTTTTCAAAATTAGTCTTAGTAACCCTTACTCTAAGCCTACGCCAAATTTCAAATGCCGAAACAACTTAAAAGACCCCAAGCGTGCCGTGGAAAGACAAGCTACTTTTTATTCTCTCTCGTTCTCGAAGTACAATAAACGGGGAATGGGCGGAGTTTCAAACAAGCAGCTAAAAAAAACGGCATAGCTTTGAGAATAGTGCATAGCATGCAATCTACAGCTTACCTCTGGTTGAAAGTTTGAATACAGCCCAGTTCAACTGCCAGTTTCTCTGCTCGTCGAAGGTTTTACCCTCCAGTATTATAGCACTAAGTTGAGATAAATTGTAGCTTTTTATTAGCATAAAAAACTCAATATTTTTTTGGTTTGAGTGAAGTGCCCCATTTTGCCAGAGCCTATCATAATTATTTTCCTTGAATGATCGCTAAACGGAAAGATTATGTTTGGTGGAGATATGGGAAGGGGCAGACCACGAAGCAAACATAAAAATGCAAGGGTCAAATTACAAAATGACATGTGTACACATCCACACATATATACCAGTGGTGTGATAGAGCACAAATATCGAGTGAGCCTGCCTATAGTTAAATCTATAGTATTGTTACTACATAATTTATATTTTAACTTAGTTCATGCAAAACAGTATAATAGCAGTTAACCATTAATTTTAGCAACAACAACAAAAAAAATTCAAAATTACTCTTACCTGAGTAATGATAACTTCTGTAGTATCAAACTTCAGCAATTCCGACTACCTCAATTACCAGTGATTCTTGAACTAGCTATCAGCTACAAAAAAAAGGCCAGTGTTGTTTTTGTAATTTTAGCCAACAAATATGGGATTACTACGTACTTCAATTTCCTGAGTATTGGTAACTTCTTTAATTGACTATCTGAATTACCAGTAATTCTAGACAAGAATCTCTCAGCTACAAAAACAAAAGATCATTAATGATAACTTCTGCAGTATCATATTTAAGCCATTCTGCACATCTGAATTACCAATCTCTCTTGACAACAAGCTCTCAGCTACAAAAAAGGCCATAGTTATTGATATAATTTTAACTAACAAATATGGAATTTTAACTAACAAATATGGAATTAAGAACTTACCTCAGTTTCCCCCAAGTGGTGGTAGCTTCCTTAGCATTAATACTAAGGGATTCTGACTATCAGTGGCTCACGACAACCAGTGAATGGCACTTTGCAGCCCCATATAAAACGGCGAAGTTTTGAAATTACATCTGGTAAATGTATTTCAATGCCATAGGAACAAGTCACAATAACTCTCTGTGACTTGGAAAAAAAAACGTTTCGCAGGAGTTATCTCACAATTTGTGCCTAAGTATAAAGTAAAAAGTATAAAGTAAAACTTGCTTGATGCTGTAGTATCAGAGAAAACAAGGTCAAGCCTAAAAATCTGTATTTTAAGAGGAAAAAAGACTCGCACCCGTTTGAGGGGCAAACACACCATTCGCACACATTATAATATATACCCGATTTCGCATTACCCACTACTAATAGTATCTCGCTCACTTCGCTCGCTTGCCAGTAACATATACCCAATTTTCAATTGTTCACCTCTAACAGTATTCCGCCCGCTCCGCTTTCTCGATAACAAATATCCCTGATTTTCAATTGTGTTACCCTGATAATGTCTCGCTGGCTTCGCCCATACATTTTATTAAACATCATTACTGTTGTACTTAATGAAAATGCAAATATCTTACTTGGGAAAAAAAGAACATCACTAGTGGTGTGCTTGACCACAAATGGCGAGCGAGCCTTAAACTACACTATTGCAGGGGTGTAGTCACCAGCTAGGAAGTGGTCAGGTTGGATTTTGCTGACTCAGATTATGTCATTCATCATAATTAATACCAAGTAAAGTGCGATAAATGATTGTAATAGTAGCATATTAACAATGAAATATGATAAATTATATGTATCTGAATGTTATGTTGCATGATTGAATTAATGTATTAGAATGTAACACTACAATAGTCTAAATAGCTAGCTAACTGAACTTTGCAAAATTATTCTTTCTGCTTTCATTCTTTGAAATATACTCATTGCCTATTACTTTTAAATCTAGTATATCTGCCATATCCTGGTGATAATGTAAAACCATTAGGTGATTTAACCTAGATTGAGACATTGTGCTTCTCAGATACGATTTTACCCTCTGCAGAGCACCGAACGATCTTTCAGAGGTAGCATTTGTAGCAGGAAGAACAAGTAACAATTTGAACAATTTAGATACTTCTGGAAAAAAAAAAGTACTGCAAACACCTCTATCATATATTTGTGACCCAATTCTGCATAACATTTATTGTTGGATAACGGTCAGTCATTTTCAACTTTAATTCAATAATGAAGGAATAGATTAATACGACACCTGTGATAACACAATATATTAATAGTAAGCATGGATTAGTTATTATGATGCTCTACTTCAATCTTCTCATTTCCTTGTTATAACTACCTTCATTTCGTTGTGGCCACTGGTCAATATCTATAGCCATTGATCAAAGCATTTGCTATGAAATCACTGGTAGATTTTAGTATACTTCATCAAATACTTCATCAAAAAATAAATAATCTTACCTTGTGCACGAGCACATATTTGGCGAGCATCGCTACAGCAGTCACCATTTTCCACACAACTACTATCACAATAACAAGTAGTGTTGGAAGATATATGTACTTCGCAATTGTCCCTTTCTCCCATACAGCACTCCTTCATTCCAGCCTGGGAACAGGTCTTAGCTATGAAAGGAATACATTACATTATTTTATATGCTACAAATGATGTACAGTTCTGTATAGCTACTCACGGTAGCATCCATTGGGAACAACGTCCTCGCAGCAAGGTTGGTTGAGACTGGAGTCATGGCAGTCTCTGTGGCAGAAACACAGTGTGTTACTGGAGTGATTTTCAACGTAGCATTCTCCAGATTCACAGCAGCCATTGGTACCATTGCTCAAGCCATGAGCAGAGCAGGTAGGAGGAGGCAAAGTTGGAGTCCTTGCTATAAATAAGACAGATGTGCGGGCCTAACGCAACCTCAACGAACATTCCGAAGAAACTATACTACTACGCATGCATTTTATTTCTGTAAAGCCTCGCTGACCGCTCGTGGCCAGTCGCGGTTTATGCCCATGACTACAGTTGTTATAAGTATTGTATTCTTTCATTTTAGTTCTCAGTTATAGTTCCTATAGTTTTGAAGTTATCAAACCAGTGAAGTTGTAGTTACCCACCCACCCTAGCTATCTGATTATTCGGACCTAAGCTAAGACCGAGTCCTCCACTCTGTACTCCAACGTCCACGAAAGTTACTGCCACAAGGTCGCCATCCCGACAGCGAGCCTTGTACCGGGCAGACGACAAGGGCAGCAAAGTCCTCCATTTTCGATCCCCTCACTGGCTACACAGCTAAACCCGAAATGGCAACCTTCGAAGAATCTATTCAAGAAAATGATGACTTATCCGATTTACGAAAACTTCGAGGAACGAAGAAGTCTTGTGTTACCCGAGCAAATACATACATACAAAGTATCACCACATCCCTAGATGATCTTGATATATGCGAACTTCAGAGACGTTCTGACAATTTACTAACAGCTGTTTACCAATACGAAACTGTCGCAAAGAGAATTGCTGAACTAGAAGGTAAAGACTTTTATGTGGAAGATGAGACTGATTCCCAACTAGCAGAAACCCGTCACATACAAAAGTTGTATTTAGATAAATTGTCCACCTACAAAATTCTTGGCAAGGGAAAATATATCATCAGCAAACTCGAACAAATTTTAGCAAGATCCAAAATTAGCGGTGCCAAAACCAAAGCTGACCTCAGTGAACAAGAAACCAAAATTGAAGCTCTCAGAGAAGACATGGTATATATGCCATCCATAGAAGAACTAAAATCATTAGACTATAAATTCGACGAAGTACTCGAACAAATAAGCATCCGAATCGACGAAGAATGTGTCGACGACGGCTCTTCAATATCTTCGCCACCAACTACTACTACTTCTACTTCTTCTATTTCGCCTCCAAGGCGCACTACACACCTTAAGTTAGCTCTTCCTAAGTTTTTCGGACAGATTATTGATTGGCACAAATTTTGGGGAATTTATGAAGGAAGGTTAGAACGAGAAACTGCTCCGTCTGACCTTGAGAAAATTTGCTGTTTAGAGGAAGCTATGCAATCAGATGAAGCCATAGTTAGGCAAGCGTCTCAATCCAGAAACTATGCCAAGGTAGTAGAAGCTCTTTAACGTGAATTTGATCAGCCTCGCCTTATCTTTAACCACCACTTGACAAAAATGTTAGCTATGAAGTCCGTGAAAGACGACAACAAGTCTTTAAGTGAATTCTTGAGGACTATTGAGGGCCATATAGAAGGTTTGCTGGTCACTAAAGGCTTCACTGCTGAACAATTGGTGTGTGGCATATTGTCTCCCCTCATGACTGGACTATCCAAACAAGAATGGAAAAGCCACATTGCCAGTACACACCACCCTCCAACTCTTGAACAGCTCACCGATTTCATTATTAAACGAAAAGACGCAACCCGAGATGATCGTCCCGTGAAAGACGCAAATTCGACCATACCGACGAGTCAAAATAAAACGAAGCTGCCATACAAAGAGAAGAAACAGCATGAACGTGTTCTACATGTCCAAGAGGCAAAGTTACCAACCTGCAACTACTGTCAACAAGGTCACTATATCTTTAAGTGTCCTACATTGATCAGTCAGAATGTCGACAAAAGGAATGAAGGAGTGAGACAGAAAAGACTTTGCTATAACTGCCTTTCAAGTGATCACATAGTAAGTTCTTGCAATAGTCGCAAGAATTGCAAGCATTGTGGTAGAAAGCACCATACCTTGTTGCACCGATCAACTCCTCCTGCTGTTATCAACCCCCCTTTAGTTCAGACCAATGATATTGTTAGGCATGTTAATGATGTTGCTCCTGTTCTACAAGCTTTGAACAATTCACCAGGTTCTGTACTCCTTCAAACAGCTTTGGTAGACGTGTCATCCGAGTGTAATGTCCAACGTACAAGAGCAGTTTTAGATCCAGGAGCTGCTATGTCTCTGATCACCTCAAGACTAGCAAATACTCTGAAAACCACAAAACAGAAAAGCAGCATTTATATCGGTGGACTTGGTGGTGGATCTACTCCGAGCAACAGCGTTGTCACAGTCAATATGAATTCATCAGTGAATCCCACAGCTCCTCAGCTTGTGATTCAAGCTCACGTAGTTGATCACATTTGTGACGGACACCGAGATCAAAATCTTGATGCTGTCCACCAACTAGATTTTCTTCGAGGCAAAACATTAGCAGATCCATACTTCGGTAAATCTGGCAGAGTAGACCTTCTCATTGGTATCAAATATGCCAACCGATGTCGCCGACATATGAGAATTGAGGACGCTCCTGATCGAGATTTAGTGGCCATCGAAACTATCTTTGGCTGGGTCATTGGAGGCGATACTCAAATTAATGAAGACTCCGAGAATAAAGAAATTGTTTATCCCTGTTACCATGCTGACTATGAAGATACAAGCACTGATGAACTATTGAAGAAGTTTTTTGAACAAGAAGAAGTTCCAACCCAAGAAGAGCCTTCCCTTGCTGCGGAAGATCAGCAAACTATTGACTTATTCAACAAGTCAACAACTCGCCTAAAGGACGGACGTTACGAAGTTCGTTTACCAAGAAAAAAATTAGCTCCACTGCTCGAGAATCTAGACCCTTAGCTGAGAAACGATTTCTCCAAAATGAACGCTTTCTTCGACGCAAGGGTACCCTAGATGCATATGTAGAACAAGTAAAGGATTATGCTGTTCAAAATCATGCTGAAAAGGTTCCTGTAGAAGATTTGAACAAGCCATGCCACCAGACATTTTACCTTCCAATGCATGGAGTGGAAAAAGTATCATCAACAACAACTAAGTTAAGGGTTGTTTGTGACGCCTCTGCCAAATCAGCATCTGGACTATCTCTCAATGATGTTCTTATTTCTGGTCCATCTCTGTACCCGAAACTGACGACTACTCTACAACGTTTTCGTCTCTATGATATAGCTTACAGTGCTGATATTTCCCGTATGTTCCGAGAAGTTTCGTTGAATCCGGAGGACAGAGACCTTCACCGCTATTTGGTGCGAGGAGACGACGGAAAAATCGAGGACTGGAGAATGACGAGAGTTACATTTGGCGTTACTTCTTCACCATTCTTAGCCACAGCAACACTCCGGCGTATTGCTCAGGATTATTCAAAGGAGCATCCTACTGCATCTCTTGTGTCTACTAATTTTTATGTGGACGACTTTCTCCATGGATCCTCCAATCTTCAAGAAGCACAAGAAGTTAGACAAGACATTAACGCTCTTCTTCAACGTGGACAGATGCGCCTTAGGAAGTGGAGGACCAACTCTCCTGAGCTCCTAGCTACTATTCCTGAGGATTTACGAGAAACAGAGCCCCTGAAAATAGGCACAAACTTTGAGTTAGGCAGTCCCAAAGCTTTAGGACTGCACTGGAACACCACCACAGATACACTGTTTGTGGCAACTCCTCAACCAATTACTACCAAACCTACAAAAAGAATAATAGCTTCTCAGACAGCAAAGGTTTTTGACGTCCTAGGATGGCTTGCTCCCATCACAGTGAAAGCTAAACATCTACTACAGTTACTTTGGAAATCTTGCATTTCCTGGGACGAAGTCATTCCATCTGACCTACATGCTGTTTGGATTAGGTGGAATAGTGAATTACCTGCAGTCAACAAATTTCCAATGTCAAGAAAACTCGTGGAGAAACAAGCAACTGTGCAGCAAATACAGCTTCATGGATTTTCAGATGCTTCTCGAATAGCTTATGGTGCCGTCGTGTATGCTCGTTATTTACACCGTGACTCTACCGTTACCATCAGTCTTTTAACGGCAAAGACTAGGATTGCTCCTATCAAAGAATTATCCATACCACGTTTGGAATTGTGTGCGGCAAAGCTTCTAGCTCAACTTATTTTTACTACCGCCGTGGACCTAGCCGTACCAAGCAGCAATCTGTTCGCATGGTGTGATTCAACTGCCGTACTAGGTTGGCTAATAAATCCACCGCCAAAGGGATCCGTGTTTGTCCTCAACCGAGTTTTTGCTACTACTGACCTATTACCAGCATCCAAGTGGCGTTATGTTGCAACCGATGTCAATCCAGCAGATTTAGCTTCAAGAGGAGTGCTTCCTCAAGAATTAACTGAAAAGAAATTGTGGTGGAAAGGTCCACCATGGTTATCTGAATCATCAGTTTCTTGGCCTATATAAGGACTGACATAGGTGATCCACCAATTGATGAAGACACACCAACACCAGCTCCAGTACTTACTGTACAAGTCATGGAGGAACCAGATGAAATCAAATACTTTTCTTCCCTCCTTCGCCTGACCAAATTCAGAGCCTATGCAATACAATGGAAGCTAAAGGTCCAGCACAAGTCCAAATTACCTCCCACACCAACAGATCAAGAACTTCATTTAGCCAAAGTCCAGCTAATTATTCAGCATCAGCAGATTCATTTTGGATCTGAATTGCAACAACTTATTCACAACCAGCAGGTATCACTAAAGTCACCTATTAGCAGATTTGCTCCTTACCTGGATAAAGAGAGAATCATTAGAGTTGGTGGAAGATTGTGCAATGCAAAAATCAAAGAAGAAAGCAAGCATCCATAATTATCTGTAAACACTCACATTTTGTCAACATATTGTTGAAAGATCTTCATAATCTACACCACCATGCCAGTGCAAGAGTTTTGATGGCACTGACAGCTGAAAAATTTTATATTTCTGGACTCAGATCACTCGCACGGAAGACTGTGCACGAATGTGTTCCCTGCCGTAAAACGAATGCTACTCCGTGTACTCAGCAAATGGGCTAATTACCTGCCGACAGAGTCTGCCCTGCCCCACCATTCCAGAATGTTGGACTAGACTATGCTGGTCCGCTGATTTTAAAGAGAGGTAATCCTAGAAAACCCACCAACCACAAAGCTTATGTAGCAGTGTTTGTTTGCGCCGTTACCAAGGCCATTCACCTGGAATTTGTCTGTGATTTATCGACTGAGGCTTTTTTAGCTGCGTTCAGAAGATTTGTTAATCGTCGAGGACTACCACACAATGTTTATAGTGACAATGGACGGAATTTTATCGGAGCACAACGTGAACTGCAAACAATTGTCGCTTCCAGGAAAGCCCAACAGATGATTAAAAAATACTCTCAACCAAGGCATATTAAATGGCATTTCATACCCGTTCAATCTCCTCATCAAGGTGGACTATGGGAAGCTGGAGTGAGAGAGATGAAAAGAATTCTTATCAGAATAATTGGTGATCAAAAATTATATTTTGAAGACCTTGCCACCATTCTAACTGACATTGAAGCTACTCTAAATTCCAGACCAATGGCTCAGTTTGAAGCACACCAAAAGGATGGCTCATCAGCATTAACTCCTGGACATTTTCTTATTGGGCGTCCACTACTAGCTGCCCCAACTCCAGTGCAAGACCTTGATGGTAATATTACTGGATTACGTCGATGGAACCTAATTAAGAGACTCACTGCAAGCATTTGGTCAAAGTGGAAGGATGAATATTTGAAACTCCACCATGTAAGAAGCAAATGGAAGAGACGTGTACCTAATCTTTAAGTAGGAGACATAGTTGGAGTTCTGGAATCGACTCTAAGTCATCGCCGTATACCAATTGCTGTAGTGGCACAAACTTACCCTGGATCAGATGGATTAGTTCGAGTTGTTGATGTTTTTGATGGCAACAGTACACTACGACGAGCCGTACAAAGATTAACTCTGCTGTTGAAAAATTCAGATTCCAATACTGACTCACAAAACATTGCCACCAGTGGCTCTGGCTTTCTTGCCCCGGAGGATGTGCGGGCCTAACACAACCTCAACAAACATTCCGAAGAAACTATACTACGCATGCACTTTATTTCTGTAAAGCCTCGCTGACCGCTCGCGGCCAGTCGCGGTTTATACCCATGACTACAGTTGTTATAAGTATTGTATTCTTTCATTTTAGTTCTCAGTTATAGTTCCTATAGTTTTGAAGTTATCAAACCAGTGAAGTTGTAGTTACCCACCCACCCTAGCTATCTGATTATTCGGACGTAAGCTAAGACCGAGTCCTCCACTCTGTACTCCAACGTCCACGAAAGTTACTGCCACAAGGTCGCCATCCCAACAGTGAGCCTTGTACCGGGCAGACGACAAGGGCAGCAAAGTCCTCCATTTTCGATCCCCTCACTGGCTACACAGCTAGGCCCGAACTTAGAACTCGGGCTGCCCTTCCGAACTGCTGTAGTCAGTGCGAGCGAGATCACAGCATTAGTATCAATTGAAGCAATTGTAGTGATGGTGCAATGCTTACTTTCATTACAGCTATTTGTTCCAGAGCCTGTCATTGAAGGAACTAAATATATAATATACACATATTTAATAAACCAAAATTTAGTAAAAAAATGTCTCACTGAGGCCTGTAATTAACAGGGGAACTATACAATTGTTGTAATAAAGACAACATTCTTGAGCTGTTGAATTGAAACCATGAAAGCTAATGCAATAGAAGAATCAGTGGACACCATCAAGCTAAAATATAGCTTGAGTTAGTGTTGAATGCATCGCCTTTCTGAAGTCATAAGGAGGCGTTTGGGGTACGTCACAGCAACAGTCACCAAAAAACTTGCATAGATTGTTGTGGTGGGTCGGCCGATACCGAGACGCTCAGTAAGTACGCTGCCACCAGAGTTCTATGGTGGCTACTCAACCCCGGTCAAGGGAAGTACGCTCTGCTATGCTCAGGGACTTAGGCTTTTAGACCTTCGCTTGCCCGCTAAGCTATCAAGTTTTCAATTGATAAAATACAGAGTTGACTAGAGTAGCACGAGTACAGAACTGCAGAAAGATGGTGAAACAAAGAATATATGTGCGTTCTGGAGCATGCGTGGTAGTTGTTCTCAATGGGAAATGGCGGGATTGTGCATTACGTGGCTATTCTAAATGACGCACGAGTGTGTGCATGCGCTAGATCAACAATTAGAAATAAATGACAAAAATAAGATAATAAGTTCAATGTCTTTCTTTCAGGAAAATGTGGTGGATTCCACCACATCTCCCTCCTCTTGAAGATTCGTGTCAGCGGCATCTTCCGCTGGAGGCCATCCTTGTCGTGAGAGAGCATCGGCTACTACATTCGATTTCCCAGCAATATAGACGATTTGGAATGAGAAATTGGATAGACGGAGTCTCCATCTCCACAATCGATTGTTGAGTGTTGTTGACTTGAAGAGGCTGAGTAGAGCCTGGTGATCTGTGTACACCGTAAAGTGAGTTCCAATGAGATAATGGTCAAAATGTTCTATTGCAGATAGCATTGCCAGGGCCTCCATTTCAGTGGAAGTATCTGGACTCTCTGGACTGGAGCTGTCGGGAATAGTAGGCACAGGGCATCCACTTTTTTTCCCTGCATACACAAAGAACTCCACCCACCCCCGCACTTGAAGAGTCAGTATACACACAAAACACATCATTAATAACTGGGATGATTAACATTGAATGTTGACAAATAGATGAAATGATTGCATTAAATGAATCTGTCATGTTGTTTGTCCACTGTATAATGTTAGGTGACGTTTTAGTCAAATGTGATGACAACATAGAGGTATAATTAGCAAAGCTAGGGATGAAGCGTGAGTAGAAGTTGACAAGACCTAAAAATGATTGAAGCTGAGAAATTGTCTTTGGCTTGACGTAAGCACGAAGTGATTCAACACGAGCTTGTGGTATACTCAGCTTTCCTTCCCCCACAACAAATCCAAGGAACTCAAAGGATTGAAAACACCATGCACACTTACTTCGTTTGATGGTCAACCCATGCTGTTGCAAACGACTCAAAACAGCGGTAATGTGACCAAGGTGGTTAGGAAATGAAACAGAAAAAATAATGATATCGTCGATATAAGGAAGTGCGAATTCTTCTAAACCACGTAGTACTCTCTGCATGAGAAGCTGGAAGGTGGCGGGTGCATTCCGCAACCCAAATGGCATTCTTTTGTATTGGAACTTTCCATACTTACAAGAAAAGGCAGTGTATTTCTTCGAATTGTCATCTAATGGTACCTGGTGAAAACCCTTTAGCAAGTCTAATTTAGACAAGAACTTTGCAGAACCCAGCCTAGACACTATAGAATCCACAGTGGGCATATCAAAAGGCTCGGGAATGGTGATGTCATTGATTTTGCGATAATCGACAACAATTCTAATGCCACCGTCTTTCTTCCTAACTGGAATAGGAGGGCAAGACCACTTGGAGGTAGAGGGCTCTATTATGTCAAGAGCAATCAAAGAATCTAATTCTTTCCTAAACTCAGATTCAACTTGAGCAGGAATGGGGAATGATGGTGACCAAATTGGCATACTAGACGTAACACCAACGGAGTGTGACACCAAGGAAGTCAGACCGGGAACATCTGAGAACACATCAGGAAAGGATTTTATAACTCGATCTAATTCAGATTGCTCTTTGTAACTGAGAGATATAGGAACAGGTTTTCTGGTATTAGGAAGGATACAGTCGTGAGGTTCCTCTGTCACAAGTACTACTGCACAAACTGGCAATGTGATGGCTGAACAACTTTTAACAAGTTAATGTGGACTGACTTGGGTTTGGACTTCTTTCCTTTTGGAACAATACGATAGGTGACAGGTGACACCTTCTCAACTATGGTGAATGGACCTTCCCACGAGGCCTCAAGACAACCGTTCAGGCCGGGATTACGCTTCATTACATCTTCACCCACAGAAAACTGTCTCAATGCACATTTCTCTTTTTCTGCACGTTTTCTCACTACCTCATCTTTTAAACGTGATTTTAGGGTTTGCATTGTAAGGGCCAACTGGTCATCTAACTGTGAAATAAAACGTGGGACATTCACAGACTTGTCCGGGTCAACGGACCAGAATGACTTCAAACAAGAGAGAATGTGAGGTGTAGGCTTAACAAAAGTTAACTCCTCATAGGGGGTATGGCCATGCCGAGAATGAGGGAGACTCCTAAGAAAATACAAAACCAAATCCAATACTACTGGCCAGTCTTTTTGGGATGAAATAGCTTTACGAAGGGCAGCCTTCAAAGAAGAATGGAATCTCTCTAATTTCCCATTTGATTCTGGGTGGTATGGAGTTGTCTTAATCTTTTGGATAGCGAGCTTGTCATATAAATGGGACAACACAGTTGACATGAAATTAGCACCCTGATCTGACAAAATTGCTTTGGGTGGACCAAGAATTGACATTATCGCTAGCAAATTCTGGGCTGTCTCCTCAGCTGTGTACCCTTTCATTGGTAAAGCAAAAGGAAACCCAGTAGATAGATCCATGGCGGTAAGGAGAAACCGAAAACCACGATTTGATTTAGGAAGTGGACCTACTACATCCACAGCGAGCTTCTCAAAACGCTCAACTAGTACTTCAGGTTCGCACAAAGGAGCCTTTCGAACACTATCTCGATTAAATAACAAACACTTTTGACAGCTCTGCACATGGGCCTTGACGTCATCATTCAATCCAGGCCAAGTAAAATGGGTGTTAATAAGTGACCTAGTTGTACCTATCCCAAAATGTCCAGACCCTTCATGGGCAAGAACTAAAACACGTTTTCTTAATGACTTGGGGACCACTAGGGCATTAGATATACGACCTAGGGTGGACGTGAGGCACATGAGAACACCTTCGACTATAAAACACTTCTTAAGACCACTGCGAGCCCACTCCCAAACTTGGGAAAGAGACTCGTCTTCCTTCTGGAGTGTGACAAAATCAGACTTGGATATACCATCAAAATCAAAATTGGGAATAGAAAGCAACACTTTATTGACTACTGAATTATTATCTGACTTATCAGTGTTGTCGACCATGCTAGGGTCAATGACAGGATGATCTTCACTAATACAATCTTCGCTATGCTCAGAACTAGTGTTGTTCACTTCAAATAGTTTGGATAGGTCAATGTCAATGTCATCATCAATGATAGAAGCTGTCATGGCAATATTATCAAGGGGAATAGGGGTAGCACCTTCAGTGAGGTGTTTCACAGACTCTATCCGATCTACTACCGCATCTTGTTTAGTTTGAGCTCTAGTTACAGCGAACACCGATGAAGGATCATTCTTAACAAAATCTATTAACTCAAAAAACTTAGGGCGACCAATATCGGTACCCAACAGAACAGTAGATGGTGGCAAGCTTGGATGCACACCAAATACACAATGACCAGAAATGCCTGCTATTTCCAGTGGCAAGCAATAAGCTGTTATTGTAGCATCTATCTGATCAATACCATGCACCGATTTAGAGGTTACTGGCACATCAGAATCATAAATAAAATCAGGTGAGATAAGAGAGGTTGAGGCTCCTGAGTCAACTAACACATTGGTCTGAACACCATTCACAATACCTGGAACTAAAAACTCAACGTTGTCAGGCTCAGCATTAATAATATTAAGGCCTTTAGGTAGCTCAATGTCTTTACCAGTATCAGAATTGACAACCGTATAAGAACGAGATTCAGAATCGGTGTTAGGTCTAACTTGAGATGTAGCACTGTCATTGTTAGCAGGGGATGACTCATTGGTTGGAGTGGGGTTTGTAGATCTCTCGGTGTGATTGGCTCTACTTGGGCACCTATTAGCATAATGGCCAGTGTTGTTGCATTTAAAACAAGTAACATTAGAAATATCAGTATTTCTATGTGGTCTATTACTAGTGTCCTGGTTATGGCTGGCATGATCATTGTCACTTCGTCTGTTATGAGGACGACTGTAATGATTATATCTACGCTGAGAATTGTAGGAGTTCTGAGGATGAGGGTTGTGAGAGTGTCGGTCAGAGTGATAAGATTTAGATTTGTCCACACATTCTGGTCTAGAAGTATATGTAGTACAGGCACCAAGTAAATCACGTGGGGAAGTCAAATCTGACTTAAAGACAAACATTCTACCATCTCTAGGCAAACCAGCAAGGACACCCAAATAAGCTAAGGAAACAGCAAAATCTTTAATAGTACTGTCGCCATAGGATTTGAGAAAGGGAAGTGACTGGAACATAACAGTGAGCTTATGGGACCAAATATTAGACCACTGGGATGGGCTAAGGTGACCACTAAATCTATACATAGGTGATAGAGAATCTAAACAATCATGAATGTTGTACCCACCCACATCAAGAAGTGTGGATTTCATCAGATTATAATCACTTGCACAGGCATCTAAATTAGAATAATACTCATCCAAGAACTTGCCCTTTAGCACACGTTCTAACAGTGTCACCCAATTAAATTTGTCTACTTCTCTAGTAACTAGAGACGACTCAAAACGTAAAAACAAAGAAAAAATATTCTCACTATCACTCATTGGGATAAGGGACTTGCTGATCCGGTCCAGTTTATCCTGCCGTCTCTCCATCCGAGCCAATGCCTCTTGCTCCTTCATAGCAGATTCCATCTGGTCAGAATGGCTCTTCTGGGAAGCGAAGGATTTTCCAATCTGATCTGCTAGGGTTGTCACATGAGCCGACAGGGTGTTTTGGCAGATAGTTTGTTGACTCTGCAGCATTTCCATCATCATTTTCTGTTGTTGGACCATGGCTTCATTGTAAAAGATTTGCTGCTGCTGAATGGCTTTGAAGTTAGCACTGGATTGGCGTGTCAGTTCTTTTAGGATGGCAACTGTAGAGTCTTCTACACATGAAGGAGTTACACCTGATTCAGTACTAGCACTGGAGCTTTCAAGATTGGTAGTGTCCTCCCCAGCAACAGGGATCCTAGTAATTTTGGATCTTGTACCAGACGATGGTGGTAACACAGATGACAATTGTTTCTCTGTACTCATTGTTAAAGTCAAATTAATAAAAATAATAAATACACACCACAAACAAAAGTGCTAGATTGGTAAGATGTATTTTTACAACAGTGTCTCTCACAATGACTAAAAAAATTAAATACAAGACAAATACAATACAACAAACCTCTGTTGTAGTCACAGCCACTAGTCTTCGTGTGACGCAGTATGATAGTCCAAATCTATGAAATGAGAACAAAGTTTACAATATCCTACAATTGTAGCAAAAGCAGCACAGATAGTCGGCACGTGGAAGCTTGTAGCTCAAAGAAGTATTGAGTTCTTGTAGAATACTCAATAAGACACGCTGTCTCTCACAGCAAGAAGACGCTCTTGTAGCTAAAGCAACATGCAAATCAAGGAAGGCTCAGGTTCGTCTCGCTCACCTACTACGTTCAAGCAGAAGGCACACCGCTGCCGCCAGATGTGGTGGGTCGGCCGATACCGAGACGCTCAGTAAGTACGCTGCCACCAGAATTCTATGGTGGCTACTCAACCCCGGTCAAGGGAAGTACGCTCTGCTATGCTCAGGGACTTAGACTTTTAGACCTTCGCTTGCCCGCTAAGCTATCAAGTTTTCAATTGATAAAATACAGAGTTGACTAGAGTAGCACGAGTACAGAACTGCAGAAAGATGGTGAAACAAAGAATATATGTGCGTTCTGGAGCATGCGTGGTAGTTGTTCTCAATGGGAAATGGCGGGATTGTGCATTACGTGGCTATTCTAAATGACGCACGAGTGTGTGCATGCGCTAGATCAACAATTAGAAATAAATGACAAAATAAGATAATAAGTTCAATGTCTTTCTTTCAGGAAAATGTGGTGGGTTCCACCACAATTGTTGCAAAAGCAACCCCCACCAGGAACCTCACAAGACTGGTTATTCCATTGACAACAGCCTGGGCTAAGTGATGCTTGCTCACAATTGGTTTTGATAAAACAAAGTTAAAAAAAAAACCCAACCAAGTCAAGTTTCTTTTCTTCAATATACTATTAGCAATAGTAATACAATTATCACCAAACTGTGTAAAATGACCTCTTCACCTCAGAGCTATTTAGTGGCTTTTTTGATCTTGTTAATATGTGGCACATTTTTAAGACTTACTAAAATTCTGTTGTTTAATTTAGGCCATGGCAATTCTAAACAATTTTTCCAAGAATCTTCTCTACTTTTAGTGAGGCTCATGACACAGCATATAAGAGAGCGAGAACTGTTGCTTTCAAGTACAGCATGATTGAAGCAAGTATGTAAAAGACCTGTTTTAAATATTTTTAGGCTAGCTATCTAGTTCAATTAGAGCTTGTGAAAGAGAGTGGTGATCTATCTGTTTATATGTAAAGTTATGGAGAGTAATATTTACCATTTGAGAATACACATCAACAAACAATGCTAATATCAAAACCCCAGTTTGCACCAACCAGGCATTGAATATATGCGAAGTCTAAACTATATGTTCATACTCCTCCAGTGTGCATGAGGTCATTGTCACAGGAAGTGTCACAGTATAAGCATTATAGCAGATTAATTTAATCTATGTACTTTAATATTATGTCTAATGTGGGATCAGTAACAAAAACAACTAAAAGAAAAACAACTGACTTTTAATGGCAACATAATTATTGCTATTTATATGACTGTTGATAACTGAGAAAAGTTTAAAAACTAATCGATTGGAATTTGGGTAGTTTTTATAACCATGTATTTATCAGCAGTTGTAAACAAATATGTAATGCTAATCGCCACTATCTTCCAGTCCCTCTATACTAAATATTTTATTCCCTAAAGACATTTAACATGTGAGTATGGAATACAGCCACAGGAACTGGCCAGAAGGGATTAATTACAAGTTGGGATTCTCAGCTGAATAAGGTACGTTCGAAATGTAATGTAACCCCCCCCCCCCCCCCCCCCCCCGTGCCAGTCACTCCTTGAGACGGAGCATAAAAACTGGATGCATTAGTGAATTTAAAAAATATATAATTCAAAAAAAATATTTGGACTTTAAGCATAACAATATATTTGTACAATTATAAAAAGCATTTCTACAATTTTGTTCAAACAAATATGTAATTGGATAGTTATATCCTACTCCTGTATATTTCTAACTCTCCCTGCAGTTTAACAATTATCCTCCATATCTGAAGTGCACATACATTGTTACAAGAGACAAACCACACGTAAAAACTTGAACACTGCAGTCAAGCAGAAGAATATTATAATTATTTAATTTTGATTTGTTTAGCCACAACACTTGGCATAGTAAGTTCCTTTGTTACAATTCATATTGTAAAAATCATATACTAAACAGTAACATACCAGTTGAAGTAATGCCGTCTTGTTTACTGAATATACACAAAAATACACAAGTAAACAATTTCCTTTTATGTTAAGTATTTTAAAATTTAATTACTTACCATATTCTAACCCTCATATGTACAGTTCAAAATTGTCTTTTTCACCATTTTCTAGCTATTCCCTTTGACCATTTGCAAGTTTAAAATTGACTTACCTTGATACACCAAATCTTCACAGCACATATATTTGATGCAGTTGCTTGAACAATAGCAAATACCGTCTCCCGGTAATTTAACTTGGCACTCTTGAGAGGAACCAATGCAAAATCCATATTCATCTGTAGGATACTGTGAGCAACTGGTGGTACGCACTAAATAGAATGTAGTAAGACTATTATGTATATCTTAATAAATCGCTTAATGTAATGCTAGAAAATTAGATTTGAAGCTACCTCTAATAGTTAGTGACACCATAAATTAGGAAAATTATTTATGACCAGTTAAATATACTAAATTGTTATCTGTACTCATTTGATTAGAAATCAGTAGCCAAGAAATTTCTATAGCAGCTTAGACAATTAACAAAGGTACTGCAGAAGCACAACACTTACCACAATTTGGTATGGGTAAGTTCCATGATCCATCTTGGCATGTCAATTCCCTGGAACCATTTAAATAATAGCCTCCCAAGCATTTAGCAGTAACTTTATCATGGCCTTCCTCTATAAAGTATCCATTATTAATAGTACGAAGTGGCATACATTTCTTCTGAAGATTCTGTGAAGTGGAGCATCCAATTTGTTCAGCATCTGCACAACATCCTCCATCTTCCTGGGAGCATTGGTTGTTGCAGAAGCAGCTTCCAGACAATGCTGCACAGTCACCTTCTGTGCAGCACTTTTGAAATCCACTAAACTTGCAGGATGAAACTAGCAATATACAAAAGACAAATAACATTATAATTGTGGTATTAGTAAGTATTTGTCATTACGTGCAGCAACAAAAACTTTCTGATAAAGTGTCAACTCGTTCTTTGAGCAAGCATTGTGAACAGAGAATGCAAAGACAGCATACAATACTTTCATATACCACATTTTAAGAAGTGGAAAGTAGCTGGAACACTGATAATACTTCAGCCACTGGCTTGCCTTTTATCCACCAACAAGCAACCATTCAATTTCATAAAGGAAAAAGTTGCAAGTAGTAAATTAGTTTTATTCTGATTGGCTATAATTATATTGACATAATAGTTACACCCTCATGATTGTGAAGATATTTATTGAGGTAATGATTGACACAAGGTTAATAAATAAAATGACTATTTTCTTCTCATAGCATTGCACCGAGTTCAATTCATGTCCTAAAAATCAATTAAGTTTGCTAATTTAACTTTGAGTGTAAAATATATAGAAATGAGGAAATAGACCAGTACTGAAATTAGGCATCAAACAAAAGAGAATAATTGACTTATCTATTGTCATCAATATAAACACTGCCTTGTGCCATTGTGTTATTGCATCTGGTGCAGCAGATGTTTCAATTTTCATTATAATAAAATAAAACAAAATTTCTTCAGAATTAACTAAGTAATGCTATGGCAAAGGCCTGATAGTCTGCTTATATAAACAATTAACAAAGCTTATGTAAATACTGTTTTAGTAGTAGTTTCATTATAGTAATAAATAATAATTTATCTGTGTATTAATGAACATTACCAACTTCCTTCATTGAGCAATAGATTTTATGATTCAAACTAATATATGATTTTAAATATATCTTGTATTACAGCATTTACCATAATACTAGTGCTGTTGAAACCTTTTCAGTTACAGAAATGTATAACTAATTTCTGAATTTTAGCACACATACATTTTTGTGAATTTATTATTCCAGAAACCTCAGGATTTCAATCATACGTCAGTCATAATCCATCCATATAGGTACTCAGCTATGCATATAATAGAACTTGCATAACGATGCATAAGTTGATGGAAAAAAAAGGTACATTAAAAATAAAATTAAATATAATAGCAAGCCATTTAACCTGTTCAGATCAATTCTAGTAATTGATAAAGGTAACAAACAAAGCATCTGATTACTTAACCCAATGCCAAAACTATTAATGGGAAATTAGTTTAAAAAGTTAATATTTTGGTTGTGGCATTAGATCTGGCAATTGCCTAGTCAGTCATAGATATAGGTGCCAATGTGGTTAAGAGTCTATACTGTGTGATTATGCTTTATCACAGATTGGATTAGTTAATGTGTCAAATATAATCTTTTAAACAATAGATGCTGAATACATGATTTGCTATAATTTCACACCATTAGTTTCAATAGTGTAGAACATTTTCCATGGCTCCTTTCAGTGGGTAAGGCACACACTTCAAACTGATGGGTTTCATGGCTGCTCCAAAAGTAGTTGAGGAGAGCTTTAATCAGGAGTATGGATATATTATAGCACAAGGAATATACTCAAGTAATTAATTTTTCTTAATCTTTGTTTTGAAGTTCATAATGAAGACCACAAATAGCACTAAATGTTTGATTTAGAGCAGACTGATTTTTTGCTGGGTTTACAATCAAGAGGAAGAAGTGTGAGTGGGGTAGGAAATATTTAGTATACTTGGGTTACCGAGTAGATTGTGGTAAGATGGCGGTACCAAACCATAGAGTGGAAGCAATGGAGAAGTTCGAAAGACCGCAATAAAACAATTGAGGAGGTTTTTGGGTGTTATTAGCTTTTATAGGAAGTTTGTGGAAGGTTTTGCCAACCTGTCAGCAAAACTGACACCTGGGACGTCTCTGTCAGCACCTCACAGGGTGGAGTGGACAGAGGAGTGGGAGAGGGCATTCTGCGGATTATGTGTGAGTTTATGTAAGCGTGTTGTGTTGTATGTGCCTTTATTAACCGATGAGCTTTGTTTGTACACTGATGCTAGTGGAGTGGGCATCGGTGCGTGCTTACACGTTGTAAGAGAGGGAGACGAGTTGCCAGTGGCATTCTTTAGCCGGCAACTACGAGGAGCGGAGAAGAGATATTCTGTGACTGAATTGGAGAGCCTGGCAATAGTGGCAGTCGTGGCTCATTTTAACGTGTACTTGGAACGTGCAAAAGTGACCATAAGAACTAATCACCGAGCGTGTCTACAGGGCCATGCAATATCAGTGGAATGGTGGCCAGGGAAAAAGATGAGTAACACAAACGGGCTCAGCCATCAGAATTGGGAGGATGAGGTTGACGAAGGTGCCAACGAGCTCCAGCCCCAAGTGGAGTTTCAGTTTGGCCAGAAGAGGCCAAAGCTGTGGGACTGGAGATCCTGAGAAGTGGCACAGCAAGAGCTGTGAAGAGAGAAGGAAGCACGAGGAAGACATAGAGGAGGCATGGGAAGAACATTTGTGTTAATTGACTGGAATTTATAGAACTGTGTATTATGTGTGTGTGTGTGCGTATATATTAGTGTGCGTTAATAGTGTTAGTTTTAGTCTCATCATACGTTCTATTTCTTAAATCTCTTGTTTGTCTGTTCTTGTGTCAAGTGTTTGATTAAAACCAAACTACCTTGTCAAGGGAATGGTGGGATTAGCTACTATCTAGTTATTCCCAGAGGAAGAAACGGTTTGAAGACTTGGTGGCAGCAAAACTACAAAAAGGAAAGGACAGACGTACAACTCTGCCTAATATTCCCCCACAAGAACATTAAACAATTTTTCATGATAATGTATTATTTTACTATCAAGAGTAATACAAAATATTTTATCTAATATAAATTGCAATTTGAGTTCACTTGTGATACTTTAGAGACTGCTAAACATTGCTGTAATTCTTAATTCAAATTTTAAAGAATAGCTATTAAAACGTCCTTGCTTAATTGGAACACAGAGTGTAGGGAAAGTAGGACAACCCAAAGGACCATCTCTGACTAGTAATATAAATGCTCTGACCAGTAAAATGAGGCAGGGCTTTGCAGGGCACTGAACTGGCGTAGTTTTCAGTGAGTGTACACTCAATCAATCAATAAAAATTGATGAAAGCGGGTAAAGATGGTACATAAATTGAGAACATCTGAATCAAAAGTTGGTACTGGGTGAAGAAGTGAACAAAACCAAGGTGACAAATAGCGAAACTTGAACTGAGTGTGAGGAGCATGAGTTGTGTATGAGCTTGCTACATTCGTACACGTAGGAGATAGACTCGCACAAGATAAACTTCAATTATATTCATTGCCTGGTACTCTTGCCTCTCACATTTTGACCTGCACAGATGTACTCCAACTGCACTGGAATCCAGCCTTGCCTCTCACATCCAAACAAAGAAGGCTGCATGTACTTTCATTTTATGTTGTTCTGCAGTTCCTACAAACTGAGACAAAAATGTTTGAAATGAATGACATAATTCATCCAAAGCCCACTTGTTCCCATTTATATCATGTGCATAACACAGTTGAAAACATAACAACAAATGCCAGAGCTTATTTGCTACATTTGGAGAAATATCAACAGAAAATGTCTGCTAAAGTTAACTTGGTCTTGTCACAATCTCAAATAGGAACTTGCTGGTAAGCACCCCATGAACAAAGGTAGAGAGCAAGCACAACAATTCCATTTTATGGTGCTGGAATGATTGCGTTCAGATTCAAAATATTTTAACAAGTGAAATCTTCTGATTCCCCTAGCTCATTGTCATGGTCACAGTTGGTCTTGGTACTGTCATCAGTCAACATACTACTGGTGCTCACATCACTATATAGTACAGCAATAACATTACAACCTTTCTATTATGATCAGTTCTCCCAGTCTTTTACATGTATATATTATAAATGTATATATAATATATAATTATATATATATAATATATATATACTTATAGCACGAGTCAGAGTACAATATGGGAAAATATTTTACGAGCACGCAAAATATCTTTACTTACGAGCCCAAATGCCGATTGTGAAAATGTGGCGTGAGAGTAAAATATCATTCCCATATTGTACGACGAGTGTGATAAGTGATTTATTGCTGCCTTGATATTTTTTCTCAACCGGTTACAATTCAATTTTCATTGATTTTACTCGCTACGCGCATGCGTAGTGTATCGTACAATATAAACCGTACAATATGGGAGAATACAGAACGCTCGCGTGATGCGGAAATATTCAAGTAAAAATATCAAAGCTGCAATAAATAATGATATGGTGAAATATTTCATGAACAGGCTAATTTATTTTCATGAGCCAGAGGCATGTGAAAATAAAGCTTGAGAGTGAAATATCTAGCCATATCACTCTGATGAGTGTTTTATTCCACACAAGATATCTTCACTACTGTAGTTAGTACTAGGACTGGTAAGTCACTGGGTAAAGTTGGTTGTAGGAGCTCCCTATACCCCCTGCTGATATTTTAGCAGCTGCTCTAACCTGGTTTAGTAGGCTAGACCAGAGGAAGGTAGCCAAACCAGGCTAGTTTGGCTGGTTGGAGCAGTACAGTGTAAATATGTGAATTATTTCGGTCATGTACCTAAAGATATCATTGTGAAGATATCTAGGGTGGAATATATTATATATATATATATATATCCTACAGTAAGGCTGCATGTAAATTACTGTGATGTGAGTTCTCTTCATGCTTGAATTTGACATTATAATATATAACTACTTTCATCCATCATTAAATGGTCTTATTTTTTCCTAATAAATCCATTTCATTTATATCTTGATGATTAACTTACCTCTCATTTTATTTATTCTGGACAAAAATATCTTAGTTTTTTTTTCTTTCTACAATTTTAATTTTTTCCTTCCCAATTCTAGCAGTTCTTATATTTAAGTTCTGGACAATCATATTATAATGCTATTGTATTAATGAATACAATGAATTCAATCTGAATACAAACATTACCGTGTCTTGCTTACAACTTTCATTCACTATAGAGACAGTAATTTAATTAAATTAAACAAAAATAATGCTAATGCCTCCCAATACTAAGCCCATTACAATGACTCATAATATAGTAATATATTATACAACATTGTACATTATATCAAATTAAAAAGACTAGTGACAAGACAATTATGATAGATCCTATTTAGTGACACAGAACTATACAATATATGCATATACATCGTAGTATCAAAGTGCTCACTCCAGTCATATAATTATACATATATAATATACTCTAGATAAAAGTTATAAAATGGAAACTGGTTTCAGTATGGAATATTCCAAACGTCATCACCTTCTGGTTCCTTCTTCATTAACACTGTTGTTGCCAATAGTGTTGTTAAAGATGGTACTAATTCATTCCAAGAAGAAATTCAATGTGATTTTAATCTGCCAAATGAAGCAACCTATATCTGGACATGTTGGAGAAAGGAACACTACATGCGGGGTCCATAGTCACATTTTAAACAATAAATTAGAAGATCAAGACAGAGAAGAAAGCAAGGATGAAATTGATGATGAACAAAAGACATAAAGGGCTTATATTAGCCAATTGATGCACACAAAATTCTGGTATATCAATCCAGTTTAAAAGTTAGCACCAATTTAATTCACAATATATGTCTGGTGATATATGAATACACAAATCAAACTAAAAAATCATTTTTTTTGTAACTGCACTGTGATTGCAAGCATAATACAAAATAGAACAATTTGAAGATGTTTTTGAGGGAAAAGTACGTTTATAGTGAAAATAAAGTGACACTTTTAAGTTTTCTTCCCATCAAATTAAAGAGAGCTTTTTCTTATAACAGTTAACATTTTTGGCATAGGCAAAGAGGATCTAGCTCTTACTTTTACATTCTCTTTAATTGACATCAAAATATGGCTTCTTTCTTTAAAATTAGTTGCATATTATGACCACTCAGATGCTGGAAATGTTCTTGTGTCTGACCTGTTTAAAAAAATAGTAGGTATCTCACACAAATGGTATCACATATTAGAATTTTTAGATGGTGAATTGAATGATGTTGAGAATAATGTAATGGGACAACTGAAGAAATTAAACAATAAGATGATAGCTACTCTTTACACAATGATATTATGGCTACATTAACCTCTTATTTTTTTCTAAAAGAAGCAAATTATGACCTAATAGCCATTCTGACAATTATTTAAGTTCTTCATTTTGCTGAACAGTAAAGTAACACGTAACAATAATGACCATTTAAGAGCAGCAAAGGTGAATAAATTTTGTACAAGTGAAAGACTAGACATTAGCAGAGTTCATTCACTTGTGTAATTGTATAATTTTTTTGGTTGTTTTCTCTTAAATTACTGTCTAATGAGATGTGTGCTTAAGGATATACAGGATGAGACACACAATTATCATCGGATATAACTATCATTATCTATTCATGTTGGTTAATATACTTCAGCAACGCAAATGCCACATTGCATAATTCCAAATTGTTCAAAATGCACAAACAATTATTTAATAAATATCAAGTGTCCTCAAGTGCATCAGTCGGAGAGTGTGAGGTCAGTTGCATTCCAAGCTAATGAGGCAACCGATAGTATTGATAGGACATCAGCACAATAGGTAGTTTTCTGTCAGTCAAGCATCATAACATATGTCTAAAATTGTAGTACATGCGCACACACTCTACTTGTTCCACACCGAATCATGAATTATTTTTGATAGGAATTTGTGAAGATATATCGAGTATGTTATTGTGTAAGCCATAATTACTCTTTCTGAGCCTTTTATAAGTACTAGCCTATGTACCTCACTTGCAATTTGTAATTTCAAAAGCACTCATTAGAGTGTGAATTGACAAGATATTCCCATACTCCCCCTCCCAATTTCTGCTTTTTAAAATTGAAGTAATGAAGTATTAAAGTAAATGGAGAACATGGAGTTATGAATTACATTGAAAAGTTCTCTTTGTTTGTTGTCACTCTCAAAGTATTTATTTAGAACCAGCTCAGCTCTTATATATTTTATAATTCAGGGCAACTGAGTTTCTGGTGCAATCCAAGGAAGTATAGGACTTACAGGCCAAAAAAATGTATTAGTCTTGTGTAGCCAACAGTAATGTCTGGTATACATAGTCACAAGATTACTCCAGTTATATTTATGCATCTTATGGGCATGTCTGTCAAACTCTGTTACTGTACCTACTGCAAGTACTGCAAATACCTCTATCATATATTTGTGACCCAATTCTGCATAACATTTATTGTTGGATAACAGTCAGTCATTTTCAACTTTAATTCAATAATGAAGAAATAGATTAATACGACACCTGTGATAACACAATATTAATAGTAAGCATGAATTAGTTATTATGATGCTCTACTTCAATCTTCTCATTTCCTTGTTATAACTTCCTTCATTTCGTTGTGGCCACTGGTCAATATCTATAGCCATTGATCAAAGCATTTGCTATGAAATCACTTGTAGATTTTAGTATACTTCATCAAATACTTCATCAAAAAATAAATAATCTTACCTTGTGCACGAGCACATATTTGGCGAGCATCGCTACAGCAGTCACCATTTTCCACACAACTACTATCACAATAACAAGTAGTGTTGGAAGATATTTGTACTTCGCAATTGTCCCTTTCTCCCATACAGCACTCCTTTATTCCAGCCTGGGAACAGGTCTGAGCTGAAAGGAATACATTACATTATTTTATATGCTACAAATGATGTACAGTTCTGTATAGCTACTCACGGTAGCATCCATTGGGAACAACGTCCTCGCAGCAAGGTTGATTGAGACTGGAGTCATGGAGTCAATCTCTGTGGCAGAAACACAGTGTGTTACTGGAGTGATTTTCAACATAGCATTCTCCAGATTCACAGCAGCCATTGGTACCATTGCTCAAGCCATGAGCAGAGCAGGTAGGAGGAGGCAAAGTTGGAGTCCTTGCTATAAATAAGACAGCATTAGTATCAACTGAAGCAATTGTAGTGATGGTGCAATGCTTACTTTCATTACAGCTATTTGTTCCAGAGCCTGTCATTGAAGGAACTAAATATATAATATACACAAACCAAACTTTAGTAAAAATATATGTCTCACTGAGGCCTGTAATTAACAGGGGAACTATACAATTGTTGTAACAAAGATAACATTCTTGAGCTGTTGAATTGAAACCATGAAAGCTAATGCAATAGAGGAATCAGTGGACACCATCAAGCTAAAATTAGCTTGAGTTTGTGTTGAATATATCACCTTACCGAAGTCACAAGGAGGCGTTTGGGGTACGTCACAGCAACAGTCACCAAAAAACTTGCATAGATTGTCGCAAAAGCAACCCCCACCAGGAACCTCACAAGACTGGTTATTCCATTGACAACAGCCTGGGCTAAGTGATGCTTGCTCACAATTGGTAGCCACATCTAGTTTTGATAAAACAAAGTTAAAAAATATCAAACCAATCAATTTTTTTTCTAATATACTATTAGCTATAGTAATACAATTATCACCAAACTGTGTAAAATGACCTCTTCACCTTAGAGCTATTTAGTGGCTCTTTTGATTTCGTTAATATGAGGCAGTTCTTTAAGACTTACTAGAATTCTGTTGTTCAATTTTGGCCATGGCATTTCTAAAAATTTTTCTCCAAGGATCTTGTCTACTTTTAGTGAGGCTCATGACACAGCATATAAAGAGAGTGAGAATTGTTGCCTTCAAGTACAGCATGATTGAAGCAAGTAAATAAAAGACCTGTTTAAAAATATTTTTTTGGCTAGCTATCTAGTTCAATTAGAGCTTTTAAAGAGCTTGTGAAAGAGAGTGGTGATCTATCTGTTTATATGTAAAGTTATGGAGAGTAATATTTACCATTTGAGAATACATATCAACAAACTATGCTAATATCAAAAGCCCAGTTTGCAACAACCAGGCATTGAATTAAAGTACACAAAGGAATTATGAATGTGCAGGGAAAATTAAATTTCTTTGAGAGAATTGCATTAATAATAAGTATCAAATATAACCCCCCCTCCACCTCCCCCAGGTTTTAATCAGCTGTAATGAAATTTCCAGCTGCAAAATCACCTTTTGGTATAAAAACATTGCTATTCAATCGGTTGTATACTTCAGTTTGTTATTTTGTTTGTTTGTTTGTTTTTATGTGGTGTTGGCATATGAATTCTCATAAATGTCATATATGGACCTCATTTAGCTAAATCTGTTCATTTGGTCATTTTTTTTGGCAGTGGAGAACTGTATTTAAGCATGAATTTCTTAAGGATCCAACTCTTTTTCATTATTTTCTCCTGCACATTATTAAGTGAATGAATGTCGCATTCACATATGAAGTCTAAACTATATGTTCATACTCCTCCAGTGCACATGAGGTCATTGTCACAGGAAGTGTCACAGCATAATCATTATAGCAGATTAATTTAATCTATGTACTTTAATATTATGTCTAATTTGGGACCAGCAACAAAAACAACTAAAAGAAAAACAACTGACTTTTAATGGCAACATATTTATTGTTGATAACTGAGAGTGTAAAGTTTAAAAACTAATCTATTGGAATTTGGGTAGTTTTTATACCCATGTATTTATTAGCAGTAGTAAACAAATATGTAATGCTAATCGCCACTATCTTCTAGTCCCTCTACACTAAAACTTTTATTCCCTAAAGACATCTAACATGTGAGTATAGAATACAGCCACAGAGACTGGCGAGAAGGGATTAATTACAAGTGGGGATTCTCAGCTGAATAAGGTACATTAGAAATGTAATGTAAACCCCCCCCCCCCCGTGCCAGTCACTCCTTGAAAAGGAGCATAAACTGGATGACTTAATGTGTAAAAGTCCCATTAGTGAATTAAAAAAAAATATAATTCTAAAAAATATTAGGACTTTATGAATAACAATATATTTGTACAATTATAAAAAGCATTTCTACAATTTTGTTCAAACAAGTATCTAATTGGATAGTTATAATCTACTCAGCTGTACTGTAGGGCTTCCCGTATCTTTCTAACTTTCTCTGCAGTTGTAAAATCTTCCTCCAATACTTTCTGGCTGTCTGAAGTGCACATACATTGTTACAAGAGACAAACCACGTGTAAAGACTTGAACACTGTAGTCAAGCTGAGGAATATTATAATTATTAAATTTTGATTTGTTTAACCACAACACTTGGCATAGTAAGCTCCTTTGTTACAATTCATATTGTAAGGGTCATATACTAAACAGTAACATACCAGTTGAAGTAATGCTGTATTGTTTCCTGAATATACACATAAATATATACACAAGTAAACAATTTCCTTTTATGTTAAGTAATTAAAATTTAATTACTTACCATATTCTAACCCTCATATGTACAGTTCAAAATTGTCTTTTTCACCATTTGCTAGCTATTCCCTTTGACCGTTTGCAAGTTTAAAATTGACTTACCTTGATACAGCAAATCTTCACAGCACTTGTTGAACCTCCAGCAGTTGCTTGAACAATAGCAAATACCGTCTCCCGCTAATTTAACTTGGCACTTTTGAGAGGAACCAATGCAAAATCCACATTCATCTGTAGGATACTGTGAGCAACTGGTGGTGCGCACTAAATAGAATGTAGTAAGACTATTGTGTATATCTTAATAAATCACTTAATGTAATGCTAGAAAATTAGATTTGAAGCTAGCTCTAATAGTTAGTGACACCATTTATGAATTAGGAAAATTGTTTATGACCAGTTAAATATATTAAATTGTTATATCTGTACTCATTTAATTAGAAATCAGTAGCTAAGAAATTTCTATAGCTTAGACAATTAACAAAGGTACTGCAGAAGCATAACACTTACCACAATTTGGTATAGGTAAGTTCCATGATCCATCTTGGCATGTCAATTCCCTGGAACCATTTAAATAATAGCCTCCCAAGCAATTAGCAGTAACTTTATTATTGCCTTCCTCTATAAAGTATCCATTATTAATAGGATGTGGCATGCAGGCCTGAATATTCTGTGAAGTGGAGCATCCAATTTGTTCAGCATCTGCACAACATCCTCCATTTTCCTGGGAGCATTGGTTGTTGCAGAAGCAGCTTCCAGACAATGCTGCACAGTCACCTTCTGTGCAGCACTTTTGAAATCCACTAAACTTGCAGGATGAAACTAGCAATATACAAAAGACAAATAACATTATAATTGTGCTATTAGTAAGTATTTGTCATTACGTGCAGCAACAAAAACTTTCTGATAAAGTGTCAACTCTTTCTTTGAGCAAGCATTGTGAACAGAGAATGCAAAGACAGCATACAATACTTTCATATACCACATATTAAGAAGTGGGAAGCAGCTGGAACACTGATAGTACTTCAGCCACTGACCTGCCTTTTATGCACCAACAAGCAGCCATTCAATTTCATAAAGGAAAAAGTTGCAAGTAGTAAATTAGTTTTATTCTGATTGGCTATAATGATATTGACATAATATTTATAGCTGGACAAAAAAAACTTCAAAAGTACATTATGCTATCATATTATGTTCATGTCTGACCTAATGTGAAAGAAAAACATGATTTTTGAAAAATAAACGATTATTGCATACATTGTGTTTAAGTCAGCCTTTAACTTTGACATAATACCCTGCAACATGTGTTATATAAGTCTAATATATAATTGAATTGGGTATCAGGCTTCAAGACTTATACACAGGAAAAACAAACAAAAAACAAAACAAAAAAATCAATAATAACAACAACAAAAACCACAGTTTTAGCTATAAATGTTTTTTTTTTTCACCATTGGCATAACAGAGCATATCGTACTGTAATGCCACAATGATACTGAGGGGCAAGCTTTTTCTGATGTTTAACAAAATTTATAAATCATTGATGTTGACAATTTTTTACCTTCACTTAGTTGAGTGCATGTCTTAATCACACAGATGGTGTTTATTTAAACACCAGGAAGTTACACCCTCATGATTGTGAAGATATTTATTGAGGTAATGATTGACACAAGATTAATAAATAAAATGACTATTTTCTTCTCATAGCATTGCACCGAGTTCAATTCATGTCCTAAAAATCAATTAAGTTTGCTAATTTAACTTTGAGTGTAAAATATATAGAAATGAGGAAATAGACCAGTACTGAAATAAGGCATCAAACAAAAGAGAATAATTGACTTATCTATTGTCATCAATATAAACACTGCCTTGTGCCATTGTGTTATTGCATCTGGTGCAGCAGATGTTTCAATTTTCATTATAATAAAATAAAATAAAATTTCTTCAGAATTAACTAAGTAAGCTTATGAATGCTATGGCAAAGGCCTGATCGTCTGCTTATATAAACAATTAACAAAGCTTATGTAAATACTGTTTCAGTAGTGGTTTCATTATAGTAATAAATAATAATTTATCTATGTATTATAAATGAAAATTACCAACTTTCTTCATTGAGCAATATATTTTATGATTCAAGCTAATAATATGATTTTAAATATATCTTGTATTACAGCATTTACCATAATACCAGTGCTGGCAAATTGAAGCCTTTTCAGTTACAGAAATGTATAACTAATTTCTGAATTTGATTTTTAACACACATATACATTTTTGCGTATTTATTATTCCAGAAACCTTAGGATTTCATTCATACGTCAGTCATAATCCATTCATACAGGTACTTAGCTATGCATATAATAGAACTTGCATAAAGGTGCACAAGCTGATGAAAAAAAAAAGGTACATTAAAAATAAAATTAAATAAAATAGCAAGCCATTTAACCAACATTACCACACAGTATAGACTCTTAATTTTCTTCTTACAAACACCTATTTAACCCTCAGCATGCATGCATGAGGGTCAGTAGTCGTCTTGTCTGTTTGTCTGTCTGTCGGTTTGTCATCTGTCTGTGATTTTGGAGAATACTGACAATTAACAGTTGATTTAGGTATGAACTTACTCGACCTTTTATTGTGCTACTTTTTTAATTTCTGGCATATCGTTGAGAAAACGTGAAGCTTTCAGCTCCGTGGTAAGTACCAGCTTTTATGGGCAACGCCCCCTAGCGTCACGTCGTAATCGCGTGAGCAAATAGTTTCTTGTAGCCAGCGGTGTAGTTTGATTTATGCTCAGGGAAGTTGAAAGAAGTGAAGTTTCGTGTTGATAATGTATATTGGTGAGTGTTTCTGGCTAGTTTAGCTTCTTCTCTTATGAAGACAGCGTTTCTGTGTACCGTTTTCATTGGTTGAACTATTTTGATGCCTCATTAAAATAGCTAGCAGATTGCTTATTCCTTTGGAAGGAGATAGCTAGGTAGTGTTTAATAGCGCTGAGGGTTCGCACCTTTGGTGCTTCATTCTGTCAGTAATAAGCTATAAATTATTTGAGCATGCTCTAACTGAAGAAAAAAATCAAACATTTGGTGCTATTTGTGGTTTTCATTTATCTTAATAATGAACTTCAAAACAAAGATTAAGAAAAACTAATTACTTGAGTATATTCCTTGTGCTATAATATACCCATACTCCTGATTAAAGCTCTCCTCAACTACTTTTGGAGCAGCCATGAAACCCATCAGGTTAAAGTGTGTGCCTTATCCACTGAAAGGAGCCATGGTAAAAGTTCTGCACTATTTAATAGTTTTGGCATTGAATTACATGTAAGAAATCAGATGCTTTGTTTGTTACTTTTACCAATTACTAGAATTGATCTGAACACTACGTAAATGAATTGAATTTATTAGTTAATTAACTCTGTATTCACATGAATAAATGTCAACTCCTTCATTATCAAATTGTGTCTATTATAGCTTAACACTTATTCAATGAATGTGGTTTCAGTGGATAAGGTGCTTCAATTTCCCGAGTATTGGTAATTTCTTTAGTTGATTATCTGAATTACCAGTAATTCTAGACAAGAATCTCTCAGCTACAAAAACAAAAGATCATTAATGATAACTTCTGCAGTATCATATTTAAGCCATTCTGCACATCTGAATTACCAGTCTCTCTTGACAACAAGCTCTCAGCTACAAAAAAGGCCATAGTTATTTATATAATTTTAACTAACAAATATGGAATTTTAACTAACAAATATGGAATTAAGAACTTACCTCAGTTTCCCCCAAGTGGTGGTAGCTTCCTTAGCATTAATACTAAGGGATTCTGACTATCAGTGGCTCACGACAACCAGTGAATGGCACTTTGCAGCCCCACATAAAACGGCGAAGTTTTGAAATTACATCTGGTAAATGTATTTCAATGCCATAGGAACAAGTCGCAATAACTCTCTGTGACTTGGAAAAAAAAACGTTTCGCAGGAGTTATCTCACAATTTGTGCCTAAGTATAAAGTAAAAAGTATAAAGTAAAACTTGCTTGATGCTGTAGTATCAGAGAAAACAAGGTCAAGCCTAAAAATCTGTATTTTAAGAGGAAAAAAGACTCGCGCGCGTTTGAGGAGCAAACACACCATCCGCACACATTATAATATATACCCGATTTCGCATTACCCACTACTAATAGTATCTCGCTCACTTCGCTCGCTTGCCAGTAACATATACCCAATTTTCAATTGTTCACCTCTAACAGTATCCCGCCCGCTCCGCTTTCTCGATAACAAATATCCCTGATTTTCAATTGTGTTACCCTGATAATGTCTCGCTGGCTTCGCCCATACATTTTACTTTCTATTAAAAAAAACATCATTACTGTTGTACTTAATGAAAAATGCAAATATCTTACTTGGGAAAAAAGAACATTACTAGTGGTGTGCTTGACCACAAATGGCGAGCGAGCCTTAAACTACACTATTGCAGGGGTGTAGTCACCAGCTAGGAAGTGGTCAGGTTGGATTTTGCTGACTCAGATTATGTCATTCATCATATTTAATACCAAGTAAAGTGCAATAAATGATTGTAATAGTAGCATATTAACAATGAAATATGATAAATTATATGTATCTGAATGTTATGTTGCATGATTGAATGAATGTATTAGAATGTAACACTACAATAGTCTAAATAGCTAGCTAACTGAACTTTGCAAAATTATTCTTTCTGCTTTCATTCTTTGAAATATACTCATTGCCTATTACTTTTAAATCTAGTTTATCTGCCATATCCTGGTGATAATGTAAAACCATTAGGTGATTTAACCTAGATTGAGACATTGTGCTTCTCAGATACGATTTTACCCTCCGCAGAGCACCGAACGATCTTTCAGAGGTAGCATTTGTAGCAGGAAGAACAAGTAACAATTTGAACAATTTAGATACTTCTGGAATTAGCACTCTTTGAGCACTAGTTAATGATAACAGTGAAGACTTGATGCTATTTACTGATGGAGTAGTTCCTTCTGACGTGGATTGAAACAATTCTCTCAAAGTGGTCAACTCCGAAATCAGATTTCTTTTGTTGAAGTCATCATTAAAGTATTCACACACTTTATCTATTTCTTCATTGTTAGGCTCTCCAATGCATGCTTTGAATAAAAGCTGTTCAATATTCGAAATTTTTTTGAAGCCCTTCTGGTCAAATCTTTGCTGAATACTATTTACAGCTAAATCTAAACTCTCAAAAATAATCCTTCTATACTCACTTTTAGCTGCTGGATGTTCAGCCTGAGCACTTCCATGATCAAATCTTTTGGATTAAGTGCATGGCCATAGCAGTGAGTAAATACTGCACGTGGCTGTATCTCCTGAATTCTTGTGGCCACGCCAGATTTTGCTCCCGCTATAGTGCTGCAGCCATCGCAACACTGCCCCCTCAGTTTAGAGAAGGGAATTTGAAATCTCAAGAAAATATCTTTGATAGCATTTACGATACTCAATGCAACAATCGATAGCATGTAATGAAAACCCAAAAATTCCTCTGAAACTTCAACTTATCACTAACCCATCGCATAACTATAGTGAGTTGTTCTTTGTTTGACTTATCAGTAGTCTCATCTACCATGAGTGTGATAAAGGGTGAGGAACGAACTAGCTCCAATATATCTCTTAACACTTTGTTTGCCATCAGTTGCAGCATTTCATTTTGATTTTCAGGCAAAACATGCTTATGAGAACTTTTTTCTAGCCATTTCAGCATTTTAGGTTTGTCTTGAGCTCTCAACTTCAGAAGTTGCACCAGATTACTTGATTCATCACTATTTTGCCCATGCAAAGCCAAACCATGTCTTGCCAAAAACCATACACTGGATAATATTAAGTGTAACATCCCTGTTGCTTCTTCCCTCGCTTTTTTATGTTCTAAAATAAGCATTTCATTCAAGCTCTTACTAGTGCTTGGAAGTGTTACTACAGCTTCAATAGCTTCTGTATGGCATTTGGACTGGGCATGCTATTTAAATGCAATTGTAGCATCTTTCCAGTTAGTATAACCCTTAGTAACCTATAAATACAGTTTTATGAATAGAGCAATAATAATTATTATAATAATAATAATAAACCTAATAACTATAGTTATTACCGTACTAATAGTACTGGTTGTAGGAATAATAATAAACCTACTAACTATAGGTATTAGAGTATTAATAATAATACTAATATTAATAATACTAATACTAATGCTAATAATATTAATTAATAATAATCTAACTAACTATAGCTATGTCACTTACCAATGAATCTGCAGCATTATTACCGGTTAGAAAAAGATTCTTCCTTGCAGCAGTCACACAAGGGTGGCAAAACATTGCATCAATACCTTCGTCGTAGTGAAGAAAGGGCCATGCTGAAAACCAGCGACTCTGTGCGGAGCATTGCACTGGCTTAGCCTTTCCGAATAATCTCTTCGGAAACTTAAAGTCCAAAGGTTGATGTGGCTTCTCAGGGAGAGTAGGAATAGAACACTTGGATGGCTTTTCGGCCATATCGATCAACCGCACTAAACCTCAACTGACAAGTCTACCGGAATTTAGCATCAGTAGTGGTCGTCATATTTTCAGTAAAGATCGTTTTATGTTTAGAAAAGTGGTCCAGTTGTTTCCAAACCAACCGGACCGGTGACTACGCCCCTGTATTGTTAAAAGATTGATTTTAACAACTAACATTCAAACTACTAATAAATAAAGTCGAGTTGTTAAATTACGCATATGCGGTAAAGGGGATTCAATGCCATAGTAACCGCTCCCCTCAACTGTTTGAATTGAAAAGGAAGCAACAACATCAAGTCACATTATTTAAAATTTTCTTTGTGATATTCTTAATAGTAGTTGTAACACACAATACTTTCACACAACTGAACATACCTACACAAGACTTACCTTCGTGGTTGGTATAGTGGACAATGAATTTTCAAGTAAATACTGTTGCGTAGGGCTGTGACAAATAGCGTATTAACTTCCCACCGCCACTAACTCGAATAGAAATGGAGCTCCCATAAGTTTTTGAGCTTTAACTGCACCCACAAAAGAATTCAAAGCGGTAAACAATTCAATTTCTTAAGTAATACGGGTAATGATCGCTAAACCGGAGAATTCTGTTTAGTTAAGTTTGGGACGGGGTCGAACACGGAGCGAACACCAAAGTACGCGAGGGTCAAAGTACAAAATTACATACGTATATCCAAAAATATATATAAACTAGTGGTGTGCTTGAGCACAAATGGCGAGCGAGCCTGATAGTTAGGTAACATAAAATGTTACTATTTTTAGCTTACTTCATGCAAACACTATAATAGCAGTTTTGACATTTTATTTCAGCAAACAAATACAAAATCCCTCTCTTACCTGATTAATGGTAACTTTTGTAGTATCAAACGTCAACCATTCTGATAATCTCAATCACCAGTAACTCTTGAACAAGCTCTCAGCTACGATAAAAAATAAACCAGTGTTATTATTTGTAATTTAAGCCAACAAATATGGAATTACTACTTACCTCATTCTTGAGCATTGATAACTTCTGTAGTATAAAATTGAAGTTACTTTGACCATCTGAATTACCTTGAATTCTTGACAACACGCTCTCACCTACAAAAACAAAAGACAATCAATTTTAGCACACAAATACAAAATTACTTTCTTACCTCATTTTCTTGAGCAGTGGTAACTTTTGTAGTACCAAATTTGAGCCATTCTGACTATTTGAATTTACCAGTCACTGTTGACAACAAGCTCTTAGCTATAAAAAAGAAAGGCCAGAGTTATTTTTGCATATTTAGCTAACAAATATGGAATTACGTACTTGCCTCAGCATCCCTCGAGTAGTACAGTAGAATGTCAGTTATCTGGTCCCAATGGGACCGGAGGGTGTCCAGATAAGTGAATATTCCGGATAACTGAACTCTGTCGGAGAGGTTGACCTAAGTCAGTGTTGGGGGTAAGCCAATGTACATGTTTTACTAATACAGCTGCTTCTATGGTTAAACGCAGCCTCCAACTAACTTTTTTTTTGATAAGCAGCATACTTCCAGCTTGTCCTTAATGCTTAGCACCACTCTTTTCCTCTTGCCTGTAGCCATTCTCTATGTCTGGTTGACCGACGTTTCCGGAACTGAAGTCCAGATAACTGACATTCTACTGTAGTAGCTTCCTTAACACTAATATTTTATTTGCTTACATACGCTTTTCAGAATTAGAACCCGTTGCTATATTGTTACTAGGTGTACTAACTTGGTAAGTGTGCACTATTTTTTGCCTTTATGTATATAAACTGTGCATACTAACCACCCTTGGGGTATTGCTATTTTTGAGTTTTAGTTTAATAGAATAGGCCGGATAAAGCTGTGTGAGGCCTGGATATGATATGTGAGGGTCTACTACCCTCTCATATCCGACCTATACGGGACCAGCCCTAGTTCGACAACTCTCCAGCAGCCCTAGTTGGACAACTCTCCTGCTGACACTCATACCCGCAGGAATTTACCATAGCTAGCTGCTTAACTGTTTACCCCAGAGCAGAGCAGCCCAGGGTAGAGTTAGATCTGGAGATAACAGCTGGCAGCTACAATGCTAAAGTAAACCTGCTAGGTGTGCTTCAATTGAATTTTAATTGAATTTTAATTTTGGGCCGGAAATTCGCTTGACACCGCCATATTTGTGCGAAAATGCTGATAAACCAAGTTGCTAGTGGAAACTGGCGGGTAAACGGGGTTCTAAAATAGTTAGAGCATGCGCTCAGGTACTGGTGGATTTAGTGCACAAAGCCCTCGGGCCTATGGCCCTTGGGCTTCAGTGCACTAAATCCACCAGTACCTAAGCGCGTATGCTCTAACTATTACATAGTGATAGCTCTCTTAGTACTGACTACAGGTGGCTCTTGACAACTACCAAGCCGCACTTGGCCGGGAAAAAGGCGAAGTTTTGAATTTAAATCTGGTAAAGGGTCTTCAATGCCATAGTAACTGGTCGCAGAAACTTTTTGTGACTTGAAAAACAAGCGTTTTTGCAGGAATTCTCTCACAATTTGGAGCTTAAGTTTAAAGCAAGACTTGCTTAATGCTGTAGTTTCAGAATAAACTGGGGTCAAGCCTAAAAAGACGTGTTTTTTGGAGAAAAAAGTTCCACGCGCGCGCATTTTAGGGGCATACGTACCATCCTTACATATATCTATATAACATATACCCGATTTTGCACTATCCACCCCTAATACTGTCTCGCTCGCTCCGCTCGCTCGCCAATAAACTAGTGGTGTGCTTGAGCACAAATGGCGAGCGAGCCTAAATCTACACTATTGCTAAACAATTGGTTTTAACTTCTAACACTCAAGCTACTAAAAAAAGTCGAGTTTTTTAATTACGTATATATTGTAAAGGGGATTCATTGCCATAGTAACCACTCCCCGCAACTGTTTTAATTGAAAAAAATATAAAGCAACAAAAAAGCAAGTCACACTATTTAAACGTTTTCTTTGTGATATTCTTTTGCTAAGTAGTAGTTGTAACTCACAATACTTTCACGCAACACAAGCAAATGTTGAGCGAGCCTGCCTAGTTAGGTTACATAAAACGATTAACCACTGGCGTCACCTGGTTCTGCCTCCCATGTTTTGAATAATGCTCTGTAAGATTCTGTCAAGATTCCTTGAAAGGTATAATTAGCGAATGGGTATGTTTGTTTAGTATTTATCATGCTTTCATCAAGTTTACAACATGTCAATCTTTTTATTAAGTAACATTTAAACAATTTAAACCCCACCTAATATTGTAGGCATGGCAAATGTGACCTCTTGATTGGCCAATTTAAAATTGCTTTCTACACCGATGTATTGTTACGTAATATACTTTAGCTTAGTTCATGCAAAAAAGTAAATAGTAGTTGACCATTACTATACTACTCTCTTACCCAATTTCAGGAATAGTGATAATTTCTGTAGTATCCAATTTATGCCATTCTGACTACCTCAATTACCTGTAACTGGTGAACCAACTGGCAGCTCTACCAAAAAAAAAAAAAAAAGCCAGAGTTAATTTTGTAACTTAAGCCAACAAATATGGAACTACGTACTTACCTAAGCCTCTCCCAAGAAATGGTGGCTTCCTTGGTTCTAATATTTAGCCACTCTGGCTACCAGCGGCACTTGACAACCAACGAACGGCATTTAGCAGCCCCATAAAACAACGAAGTTTTTCAAGTTACGTTTGGTAAAGTGTTTCAATGCCATAGTAACCGTTCGCAGTAACTTTTTGGGACTTGAAAAACAAGTGTTTCGAAAGTATTATCACACAATTTGGAGCCTAAGTGTCAAGTAAGAGTTGTTTAAAGCTGTAGTATCAGAAGAAAGTGGAGTCCAGCTTAAAAAGCCGTGTTTTTAGGGGGAAAACGGCACCCACGCGCGTTTAAAGGGTATACGTACCATCCATACATACATATATACATACTAGTGGTGTGCTTGAGCACAAATGGCGAGTGAGCCTGATAGTTAGGTAACATAAAACTACAGAATTGTTACTTTGTTTTAGCTTAGTTCATACAAACACTATAATAGCAGTTATGACCTTTTATTTCAGCAAAAAAATACAAAATCACTCTCTTACCTGATTAATGGTAACGTTTGTAGTATCAAACATCTGCCATGCTGATAATTTCAATTACCAGTAACTCTTGGATAAAAAAATAAACTAGTGTTATTATTTGTAATTTTTAGCCAACAAATATGGAAATAACTTACCTCAATTTCCTGAGTATTGATAACTTCTGTAGTATCAAATAGAAGTTACTTTGACTATCTGAATTACCGAGAATTCTTGACAACAAGCTCTCAGCTACAAAAACAAAAGACAATCAATTTTTGCCGATTGTTAGTTGTCAAGAGTCATTGGTAGTCAGAATGCCGCAGTATTAATGCTAAGGAAGCTACTACTACTCCAGGGAGGCTTAGGTAAGTACGTAATTCCATAGCTAAATATGCAAAAATAACTCTGGCCTTTTTTTTTTGTAGCGAAGAGCTTGTTGTCAACAGTGACTGGTTAATTCAAGTAGTCCAGAATGGCTCAAATTTGGTACTACAAAAGTTACCACTGCTCAAGAAAATGAGGTAAAAAGTAATTTTGTATTTGTGTGCTAAAATTGATTGTCTTTTGTTTTTGTAGCTGAGATGTTATCAAAAATTCGAGGTAATTCAGATAGTCAAAGTAACTTAAATTTGATACTACAGAAGTTATCAATAGGAAATTGAGGCAAGTAGTAATTCCATATTTGTTGGCTAATAATAACACTGGATTATTTTTTAGTTACTGGTAATTGAGATTATCAGAATGGTTGATGTTTGATACTACAAAAGTTACCATTAATCAGGTAAGAGAGTGATTTTGTATTTGTTTGCTGAAATCCAATGTCATAACTGCTATTATAGTGTTTGCATGAAGTAAGCTAAAACATAGTAACATTTTATGTTACCTAACTATCAGGCTCGCTCGTCATTTGTGCTCAAGCACACCACTAGTTTATATATATGTTTGGACATACGTATGTAATTTTGTACTTTGACCCTCGCGTTTTTGTGTTAGTTATGTGGTCTACCCCATCCCACATTGCACTAAACAGAATCCTCTGGTTTATCGATCAGTATCTACCCGTATTACCCTAGAAATTTAATTGTTTAACGTTTTGAATTCTTTTGCGGGTGCAGTTACAACGTGAAAACTTAAGGGACTTCAATTTCTATTCGAGTTAGTGGCGGTGGTAAGTCAATGCGCTCTTTGTCATGGTTATGAGCCGTGCGCAACAGTATTTACTTGAAAATACATTGTCCACTAGACTACCGCGAAGGTAAGTCTATGTAGGTGCAGGTCCAGTTGTGTCAAAGCATTGTGTGTTACAACCACTACTTAGCTAAAGAATATCACAAAGAAATCGTTTAAATAACGTGTATTGTTTTTGTTTTTTGTTTTTTCCCCCCTTCAATTCAAGCAGTTGCAGAGAGTTGTTACTATGGCACTGAAATCCCTTTACCGTGTATGCGAAATTAAAAAACTGGACCTTATTTTCAGTAGTTTCAGTGTTAGAAGTCAAAATCATTCATATAAAAATAGTATAGTCTTTAGGCTCGCTCGCCATTTGTGCTCAAGCACATCACTAGTTAGGTAATATATAACGACAGTATTGTTACTATGTTTTAGCTTAGTTCATGCAAACATAGCAGTTATGACCTTTTATTTCAGCAAACAAATACAAAATCACTCTCTTACCTAATTAATGGTAACTTTTGTAGTATCAAACATCAGCCATTCTGATAATCTCAATTACCAGTAACTCTTGAACAAGTTTTCAGCGATAAAAAATTAAACCATTGTTATTATTTGTATTTTAGCCAACAAATATGGAATTACTACTTACCTCAATTTCCTGAGTATTGATAACTTCTGTAGTATCAAATTTAACTTACTTTGACTATCTGAATTGCTTCGAATTCTTGACAACAAGGTATTAGCTACAAAAACAAAAGATAATCAATTTTAGCACACAAATACAAAATTACTTTCTTACCTCATTTTCTTGAGCAGTGGAAACTTCCGTAGTATCAAATTTAAGCCATTCTGACTATTTGAATTTACCAGTTACTTTTGACAACAAGCTCTTAGCTACAAAAAAAAAGGCCAAAGTTATTTTTTGTATTTAACTAACAAATATGGAATTACTACTTACCTCGGCTTCCCTCGAGTAGTAGTAGCTTCCTTAGCATTAATACTACGGCATTCTGACTACCAATGGTTGACAACCAACAATCGGCACTCCGTATCCCCCTAAAACGGCGAAGTTTTGAAATTAAGTCTGGAATAGGGTCTTCAATGCCATAGTAACCGGTCGAATCAATTTTTTGTGTCTTGAAAAACAAGCGTTTTCGCAGGAAATTTCTCACACTTCGGAGCTTAAGTATAAAGTAAGGCTTGCTATGCTGTAGTTTCAGAATAAACTGGGGTCAAGCCTAAAAAGGCATGTTTTTAGGAGATAAAAGTTCCGCGCGTGCATTTAAAGGGCATACGTACCATCCATACACACATATATACATAATACTAGTGGTGTGCTTGAGCACAAATGGCGAGCGAGCCTGATAGTTAGGTAACATAAAACTAAGTATTGTTACTATGTTTTAGCTTAGTTCATGCAAACACTATAATAGCAGTTATGACCTTTTAATTCAGCAAACAAGTACAAAATCACTCTCTTACCTGATTAATGGTAACTTTTTATCAAACATCTGATAATCTCAATCACCAGTAACTCTTGAACAAGATTTCAGCTACGATAAAAAATAAACCAGTGTTATTATTTGTAATTTTAGCCAACAAATATGGAATTACTAGTTACCTCATTCTTGAGTATTGATAACTTCTGTAGTATAAAATTGAAGTTACTTTGACCATCTGAATTACCTTGAATTCTTGACAACAAGCTCTCACCTACAAAAACAAGACAATCAATTTTAGCACACAAATACAAAATTACTTTCTTACCTCATTTTCTTGAGCAGTGGTAACTTTTGTAGTACCAAATTTGAGCCAATCTGACTATTTGAATATACCAGTCACTGACTAGCTCTTAGCTACAAAAAAGAAAGGCCAGAGTTAATTTTGCATATTTAGCTAACAAATATGGAATTGGTACTTATCTCAGCTTCCCTCGAGAAGTAGTAGCTTCCATAGCATTAATACTACGGCATTCTGACTACCAACAGCTCTTGACAACCAACAACCGGCACTTCGTATCCCCCATAAAACGGCGAAGTTTTGAAAATAAGTCTGGAAAAGGGTCTTCAATGCCATAGTAACCTGTCGAATCAACTTTTTGTGTCTTGAAAACAAGCGTTTTAGCAGGAATTTTCTCATACTTTGGAGCTTAAGTATAAAGTAAGGTTTGCTTAATGCTGTAGTTTCAGAATAAACTGGAGTCAAGCCTAAATAGCCGTGTTTTTAGGAGAAAAACGTTCTACGCGCGCGCGTTTAAAGAGCATACGTACCATCCATACATACATACATATATATATATAACATATACCCGATTTTGCATTATCCACCCCTAATACTGTCTCGCTCGCTACGCTCGCTCGCCAATAACATATACCCAATTTTGCATTATCCACCCCTAATACTGTCTCGCTCGCTTCGCTCGCTCGCCAACTAGTGGTGTGCTTGAGCACAAATGGGAGCGAGCCTGATAGTTAGGTAACTTAAAACTAAGTATTGTTACTATGTTTTAGCTTAGTTCATGCAAAAACTATAATAGCAGTTATGACCTTTTATTTCAGCAAACAAATAATAAATCACTCTCTTACCTGATTTGTAAACTTTTGTAGTATTAAACATCTGCCATTCTGATAATCACAATTACCAGTAACTCTCGAACAAAACTCTCAGCTACAATAAACAAAAAATCAGTGTTATTGTTTGTAATTTAAGCCAACAATATGGAATTACTACTTACCTCAATTTCCTGAGTATTTGACATTTTCTGTAGTATCAAATTTAAGTTACTTTGACTATCTGAATTACCGTGAATTCTTGACAACAAGCTCTCAGCTACAAAAAAAAAAGACAATCAATTTTAGCACACAAATACAAAATTACTTTCTTACCTCATTTTATTGAGCAGTGGTAACTTCCATAGTATCAAATTGAAGCCATTCTGACTATTTGAATTTACCAGTCACTGTAGACAACAAGCTCTTAGCTACATAAAAGAAAGGCCAGAGTTATTTTTGTATTTAATATTACGGCATTCTGACTACTAATGGCTCTTGACAACCAACAATCTGCGCTTCGTATCTCCCCTAAAACGGCGAAGTTTTGAAATTAAGTCTGGAAAAGGGTCTTCAATGCCATAGTAACCGGTCTCAGCAATTTTTATGTCCTGAAAAACAAGCGTTTTCGCCGGAATTTTCTCACACTTCGGAGCTTAAGTTTAAAGTAAGGCTTGCTTAATGCTGTTGTTTCAGAATAAACTAGGGTCAAGCCTAAAAGGTCGTGTTTTTAGGAGAAAAAAGGTTCCCGTGTGCTCGTTTAAAGGGCATACGTACCATCCATCTCCATACATACATATATATATACTAGTGATGTGCTTGAGCACAAATGGCGAGCGAGCCTGCCTAGTTAGGTAACATAAGACTGCAGTATTGCTACTACATAATTTATATTAAACTTAGTTCAATTAAAACAGGCAGTAGAATGGATGACGAAAACTAAAACTAAGTAATTTTTATTGTAAACATTCACCTTGAATTATGTCATTATTAAACTAAGGTATAAATTGCCACCAAGTAATTATTCTCTAAACGATATTGTTCGGGGGGTCGTAACTTCCCCGAGCAGAGTGGTTTTGTCTTCCGGAGAATGTAGTTGTGGCTCAAAGTAAGAGCCACACCGAAGGTCTAGGATGACAACCTCCTCTGACGCGGGCGTGTAACAAACTCAGCTGCTGGCCGTTAAGCTTGCTGCCTTGCCGTGCTCGCCTAAAGCGAGTACTCTCTGCAAGCCCGTGTTATGGACTCAAGTTTGGATAAGTTATCAATCGAAAACCCACCACAAGTACCGGGCCTTATATGAGATGCACGGTGATACAAAGTGCAGTGGGTGACCACCGCAATGAATATCATTACATGCTTACAGGCTGTGGAAAGAGTCGACATGATACATATTGCGCATGCGTATGACTAAGTTCTACAATTGTTTGGGGTATCCCGAACAGATATAAAATACCTTAAGGTAACGTTTATTGACGGATACTAATTTTGGCGATTTTCTAATATGGTGAATTTGACAGATATTAATTTTGGCGGTTATGGTCTGTAATAATGCATAGAATTTTTCACATGCTTCATAAATTATCAGTAATAATATTTATGTAATGGTCCAGGAGTATAATAAAAAATTTCATGTTATGAATGTCATAATTAATAGTTATTAATAAATTAATTGTTTATTGTCTTGTTCTTGTAGAAGTCCTGAAAGGGATCCAGTGGTGGGAGTACAGTGCTGCCATCAAATAAGCCAACAATTCCAGCTTTTTTCCACCCCTTGAGGATAACTTCTTGACCATGTTCCCCCAAAAAGAAATTATATACATTGACTAGCCATTGTGCATGTAATGGTTTTATCACAGTCAATTTTAGATCGACATCTATATCCTCTAGTGCTTTTCCTTCATTTAACTCATGCTGAATAACTGCAGAATACCAAGAAATAAATTCTTTTTTTGTTTGATTTTTAGCTGCCCTGTTAACTGTAAGGTCAAGTGGCTGAAAAAATTGGCTGGTACAGGTACAAGTACCATTGCAAGCAATTCTAACCTGTTTTTCACTGTACTTGTAATTTGACCCCTGAACACATCCCATATGATTAAAGCTTTTTGAGTTGGTGGCACATTCAATTTCTTCCTTTTTTCAACTACATATGGGTTGATTATTTCATCAAATTTAAAGTTTCTTCTTCATTTGACCAATGTTTAGGATTCTGAGTAACACAAAAACCTTTAGGAAAGACAAAATTGCGGGGTTGAGAGGCTTTAGTCTTGTCAGAATATATAATTTGCATTGGTGTGTGATAGAGAAAGTTAGAGTAATATTTCTTTTGTCCATCAAGCCTTTTATAGGAACTGAGGTAGACCCTTTTTTTGCCATAGTTTGCTTTCCAACTGACACATATGAACTTGGAGTTTGATCAGCATTTATAACCAACTCTGGTGGAATATTGTATTCTGTGACTTTAGAGCTAATATCCTGTAGAAATATAAGTCGGCATTCGTCAAATATTTCTTTTGGAACCGGAGGACGCCCTGTAGTTCCAAGACGTTTCGTATAACCCATCCGGCGATAAACTGATTGAACCCAGCTCCTTGACATGTCAAAATTTGCATAGTAGTGCATTTTTGAAGGGTTACTTTGAATGAGGGCCAGGGCTGCAGCACGAACGACATTAACATTCACCACTCCCCTTTTAACACGAACACTTCTCAAAAAAGTTAACAATTTTTCATCCAGATCAAGCATTAAGGGTGGTCTACCCTTAGGTAAAATTGGTATCTCAGTAATACAAGGAATAACATTTTTTTTCTCTGTTCCCTAACCATGGACAAATACATTCTCTTGAAATTACGAACACTGCTTTCTGAGAGATTCGGATACTTTCTGGTAAACTTCACTCTTGTCTTTCATTGCCATTTTCACTAGCACACTTACCAATAGCAGCTCTATCCTCTTTAGAGTAGATTATGTATTTACCCCTTGGTTGTCTTTTCTGTGAAGAAATAGTTGGTTCAGCGAGGCGAGTTACAACAGCAGAAACTTTCTCATGTTCTTCCACACTCAATCCACATTCTGCTTGGCTTGGCATGTGATCAGCTACAGTAGCGTTTTGACCCTCAGAAGCTTGGCTAACGGGCTTGAAGTAGCGAAGTAGAGCCATCCTTTCTACTCGATCACATGGGTGGTGATCCTTTCCACTCGATCACATGGGTGGTGATCTTTTCCTGTGAGAAAAAAAAAATCTGTAGAAATCTATGGCAGCCGCTGCTATCTCGGTGAGCTTCCCTTGCGGACTTAGAGGATACCACGTTTACAGAAACATCTGGCATCCGGAACAAGATGAAGTACTACGTACTATCCATGAATATGACAATCCCCATGACAGGTATGCTATTGCAGCAAAGAAACGTATTGGTGGACTGGAGTCAACTGTAGGTCACCTTCCTAAGGAAATTTCCAGACTGACAAGGTTTATTATGCTATACGAAGCAATGGTTACTGTCAAGGTTACAAGCGTTCAGCAAAGAAGATCGCCTCTTGTTCAAGGAGGCCTGGAAATTCCTGTGCTTGTCACAGTGCAAATGGCATTTGATGATAAAAACAAAGATGTGTTGACAAAGTATGATAAGATTGTCTATGAAACTTACAAGGAGCCAATTGATGGCAGATTCGAAGATGCCACTGCCGCTATTTTGAAAGATATCTACGATAGCGAGGAAGAAGACGACGAAGACGACTATTGAAGTTAATGCCAATGAAGAAGACGATGAAGACGACGAAGCCATTGAAGTTAATGCCAATGAAGAAGAAGACGATAGTAGCGAAATAAGTGTTGTTACCTAGTTAGCTTGTATTATATCATATATGTTTAAATTGTTTACCGACAATTGCACTACAGAAACTCACTTGCAGCCTATCCCACAAATTAGGTAAAAGATCGTCAATATAGCCTCATCCATTAATTGTTAGCGGGTTTCAATATTAGCGAAAAATGGCAAATCTCTAATATTCGTTAAAATGAGTACCAGTTAATAAATGTTACTTTAAAGTATATCATACTTCATTTATAAAACTTACGATTTCATAGAAATATGCTATTTTTGAATTTATTTGGGAAAACTACCAGTAGTACTTTCTTTAAGGAGTCCCATTATTGAATAATTTGGGAAACAATGTAAACCAAAACTAAGTCAATTAATAGTATAACTAACTAAATCTTCTACATGATATTGAAGAAATACTAAATCTTCAGGGAGAATTTGGGGTGGGGGGGAAACTAAACCTAAGCACTCAAGATATTTTTTTAGCATGAATAACTAAAACAAAGAAATCTGGAATCTCTAAACCAAAACAACACTGATAGAAATACAAAATTAGTCTCATACATGAGTAATGGTAACCTCTGTAGTATAAAGCATAAGCCATTCTCATTACCTCAATTACCAGGAACGCTTTAGCCAAAAAGCTCCCAGCTGCAAAAAAAAAGAAAGAAAGAAAAAAAGGCTAATGTTATTTCTGTAATTCAGACAACAATATGGAGTTACTACTTACCTAAATTTCCTGAGTATTGGTAACTTCTGTAGTATCAAATTGAAACAGTGGTGGCGGAACTGGCCCGGCAGACCCGGCTAGTGCCGGACCAATATTTCCAAGGACAACTAATACGCATGCGCATATAATTAAACTAGCTAGCTCATTAACGACACCTTACCAGTTCATTACTAAAACTTGAGTATGGCTTCATCAACATCGTGGTCTGTGTCAATTCCAGTGGAACCTTTTTTACCGGAGCAATATCTGCCCGATAAATTATTTCGATTCCCCAAGAAGAAATTTGGCAAACAAGAAAGGTAGAAAAATAAATCGTGGGCTGTCTGTACTAGCTAGCTAGTGTATTTAGTTTAGAGGTGCAGCATGTTATCCGATTTTATCTTCGGTTGAGTATAGTCTAAATCTTGTTGTTGTTGTTGTTGTTTTAATATGTTCATTGTAGAAGCTTTAGAGCAGAGTGGTGTGATAAATGGAATTGGTTGCACTATAATGTGGAGTCAGATTCAGCATATTGTTATATATGCATGAAGCTCCAAAGAAGGGAAATTGTTAACTAGCAGTAAGCATGAACCTGCTTTTATAAGTAAAGGATTTTGCTCTGGAAAGAGGCTACCAGCTTTCAGCAAGCACCAAGCCAGTCAGTGTCAAGGAAGCTACTGAAGCACTAGTTGCTCTTCCAAAGCAGATCCAAGGAAGTATTGGAGAACTGCTTAGCACTGAGCACAAGAAACAACAAGCAGTCAATCGAAAAATGTTTCTTGTTCTACTTCAAAATATCTGTTTCTTGGCTCGGCAAGGTTTGGCTTTTAGGAGTCGTGATGACTTGTCAAGCATCCATCAGCTCTTATTACTTCATAGTGAAGACAATCCTGAATTAACTGTTTGGATTTTGAAGACTATGCTCAGAAGAAAAACGTGCTGTGTATTCACATTGCTATAGATGGGCATGCCTTGAATTTAGCTGTTTGCACAACTATTAAGCAGTGTACAGTGTGCAATGATGCCATAGATGTTGCGTTTGAGGTCACTAAGCTAATAAAATTTTCTCCAAAACGAAATGCTTTTTTTGACCGAATTAAGCAAGAACATGCTGAAGATAAAAGTGGAATAGGAATTAGGTCATTCTGTCGTACAAGATGGATTGTTCGAGGTGAATCAATTGGAAGTATTTTGGAAAACTACAACATTCTTAATGAGGTATGGAATGAATGTTTACAAGATAAGTTAATGCCCGATATTAAAAGCCGAATAATTGGGGTAAAAACTCAGATGTCCAATTTCAGTTTATTATTTGGTTTGCATCTTAGTGAAAGAATTCTTAAAATAACAGATAATTTGAGTAAAACATTGCAACTAAAATCTCTTTGTGCAGCTGAAGCTCAAGTTATTATTGGTCAGACTATAAAGACTTTGATGAGTATGCGACATGATGATGCATTTTCACTTTTTTGGAAGCAATAGAGATATTACGTGTGCGTACTAACAGTGATGAGGCAGTGTTGCCAAGAAAGAGAAAGCGTTTTGAAGTGGGAGAAGGAGAGTGTAGTCATTCTTCCACAGTTGAAGATTATTTTCGTGGGTTATATTGTGAAGCTTTGGATTTAGCAATTACTTGTATTCAGGATCGATTCAGTCAACCTGGTTACAAACTATATCACAATCTTGAAGAACTACTTGTTCGCGCTGCTCACAATGAAGATCACTCAGAGCAACTTCGTGAAGTTATTTCCTTTTATGGGAGTGATTTTGAAGAGGGTGAACTTTGTACTCTGCTGCAAATATTTGGTTCCTGCTTTACTAATTTGAGCAATTCTAAGGAAGTAACCTAAGAAGCACTTCAATTTCTTCAAAATCTGTCAATTTCACAGCGTAGTTTTTATAAACAGGTGTACTGGCTGGCTCGATTAATACTAGTCTTACCAGCTACTAATGCTGCAAGTGAGCGGTCTTTCTCTAACATGAAAAGAATTAAAACATACTTACGTAGTACGATGAAACAGGATCGCCTTAACCATCTTATGATTTTGATCATATACAAAGAATTAGCCAATGAACTTGACCTTGCTGCAGTGGCAAATGAATTCATTAGTGGTAGTGACCACAGAAAGAATTTGTTTGGATCATTTTAAACTTTACACTTTTGTTGTTAATATTTTCCAATGTATATTATATTATGCTTTAAAAATACATTATATTATGCTCTGTATAGAAACGCCTTCTAAAATAAAAGTTACCAGGTAAGAAAGTAGAAAATTTATAAGTATGAATTAGCCTGACCAATGAAAAATTGCTTCCTCCACCATTGAGCCATTCTGACTATCTGAATTACTGGACAAGCTCAAAGCTTACAAACAAAATACCTTAATTTTAGCAATCAAATACAAAATTACTTTCTTACCTCATATTCTTGAGTAGTGATAACTTCTGTAGTATCCAATTGAAGCCATTCTGACTATCTGAATTTACCAGTCACTCTTGACAAACAAGTTCTCAGATACAAAAAAGAATGGCCAGAGTTATTTTTGTAATTTTAGCTAACAAATATTGAATTATAATATATTTACCTCAGCTTCCCCGAATATTGGTAGCTTCCTTAGCATAAGGCATTCTGACTACGGGTGGGTCTTGACAACCAACAATTGGCACTTCGTACTCTCCAAAAACGGCGAAGTTTTGAAAATTAAGTAACTGGTCGCAGCAACTGTTTGTGACTTAAAAAAAAAACAAGCGTTTTCGCAGGAATTCTCTCACAATTTTGAGCTTAAATTTAAAGTAAGACCTGATTAATGTCGTGGTATCTGAAGAAACTGGGGTCACGCCTGAAAAGCTGTGTTCTTAGGAGAAAAAGCACACACCCGCGCGTGCGTTTGAGAGGCATACGTACCATCATCCATCCATACATACATACATATATACATACTAGTGGTGTGCTTGAGCACAAATGGCGAGCGAGCCTGATAGTTAGGTAGCATAAAAATAGGTGTTGTTACTATGTTTTAGCTTAGTTCATGCAAACACTATAATAGCAGTTATGACCTTTTATTTCAGCAAACAAATACAAAATCACTCTCTTACCTGATTAATGGTAACTTTTGTAGTATCAAACATCTGCCATTCTGATAATCTCAATTACCAATAACTCTTGAACAATTTCTCAGCTATGATAAAAAAATAAACCAATGTTATTATTTGTAATTTTAGCCAACAAATATGGAATTACTACTTACCTCAATTTCCTGAGTATTGATAATTTCTGTAGTATCAAATATAAGTTTATTTGATTATCTGAATTATCGTGAATTCTAGACAACAAGCTCTCAGCTACAAATACAAAAGACCATCAATTTTAGCACACAAATACTAAATTACTTTCTTACCTCATTTTCTTGAGCAGTGGTAACTTTTGTAGTACCAAATTTTAGCCAATCTGACTATTTGAATTTATCAGTCACTGTTGACAAGCTCTTAGCTACAAAAAAGAAAGGCCAGAGTTATTTTGCATATTTAGCTAACAAATATGGAATTGCGTACTTACCTCGGCATCCCTCGAGTAGTAGTAGCTTCCTTAGCATTAATACTTTATGTGCTTACATACGCTTTTCAGAAGTAATGATAGCTCTCTTAGTACTGACTACAGGTGGCTCTTGACAACTAGTAACAAGCCGCACTTAGCCGGAAAAAAGGCGAAGTTTTAAATTTAAATCTGGTAAAGGGTCTTCAATGTCATAGTAACCGATCGAATCAACTTTTTGTTTCTTGAAAAGCAAGCGTTTTCGCAGGAATTTTCTCACACTTTGGAGCTTAAGTATAAAGTAAGGCTTGCTTAATGCTGTAGTTTCAGAATAAACTGGGGTCAAGCCTAAAAAGCCGTGTTTTTTGAAGAAAAAATGTTCCCCGCGCGCGCGTTTAAAGGGCATACGTACAATCCATACATACAAACATATATATATACATATATATATAACATATACCCGATTTTGCATTGTCCACCCCTAATACTATCTCGCTCGCTACGCTCGCTCGCCAACTAGAAAATGCTCGTGTAGCATTGGTTGGGCGAGCGAGGTTCTGGGGAAATGTTGACACTTTCAATTGCATTGGGGTAGTTTGATTTGAATTTGCATTGGTTTTCTTCCTGCAGGTTGCCAAATCTGAATTCACATCTCATTATTAGTAGTAGAATATGTAATGACATGTAAAGGGGGAAATGATGATTGGTAAAGGGTAAAGAATGGTACTCCTCATGATAAAGTAACAATTGGTAAAGGGTAAAGAATGGTACTCCTTCTGGAATGCGCGCGCGTTTAAACGACGACGAACGACGTATTCAGGATTTCCATAGACTACATCTTAAAGTTGCTCGCTCGCTTCGCTCGCTCGCCAATAACATATTCCCGATTTTACATTATCCACCCCTAATACTGTCTCACTCGCTACGCTCGCTCGCCAAATAAACAAACATCCCGATTTTTTCATTTTTACCCCTGTAAGTGTCTCGCTTGCTCGCCAACAAACATACCTGATTTTCAATTGTGTTACCCCTGTAAGTGTCTCGCTAACTACGCTCGCTCGCCAATAATGTTGACCTCTTGTTATTGGCGAGGGAGCGTAGCGAGCGAGACACTTACAGGGGTAATACAATTGAAAATCGGGGATGTTTGTTTATTTGTTTGTATATATGTTTGGACGTACGTATGTCATTTTGAACTTTGACCCTCGCGTTTTTGTGTTAGTTATGTGGTCACCCCGTCCCAAATTACACTAAACAGAATCCTCTGGTTTAACGATCAGTACCCGTATATCACCCTAGAAATTGAATTGTTTACCGTTTTGAATTATTTTGCGGGTGCCGTTAAAACTTGAAAACTTAAGGGACTTCCATTTTTATCGAGTTAGCGGCGGTGGTAAGTCAGTGCGCTCTTCGTCACGGTTATAAGCCGTGCGCAACAGTATTTACTTGAAAATACATTGTCCACTAGACTACCGCGAAGGTAAGTCTGTGTAGGTGCATGTCCAGCTGTGTCAAAGCATTGTGTGTTACAACCACTACTTAGCTAAAGAATATCACAAAGAAAACTTTTAAATAACGGGTACTGTTTTGTTGTTGTTGTTTCCCTTCAATTAAAGCAGTTGCAGAGAGTTGTTACTATGGCACTGAAATCCCTTTACCGTGTATGCGAAATTTAAAAACTGGACCTTAATTTCAGTAGCTTCAGTGTTAGAAGTCAAAATCATTCATATAAAAATAGTATAGTCTTTAGGCTCGCTCGCCATTTGTGCTTGAGCACATCACTAGTCTAATGATGATTCAACCCATGACAACCATCAGTCCTACTTTGCTCTGATCAGTCCAGTGATTCATCTGAGCACTGGAGAGTCAGTGGTCCAGGAAATGGGTCCAGAGTCTTCTCAGCTAGTGCTGTAACTGTTCCCTGTGAGCTGATAGCCACACGAACATTACTGTTTTTCATGACATGCCAAAATTTGTTACATTCACTTCTTAAAACATTGGGTTGTATGTCTACTACATTAATATCAGCTATAGAATTTTTTTTTCATTCTGTGTCATTATACAATCATCAGCGATCACAAATGGTTATTATTTTTCATGTTTATTTTAATTTCGTTTCTCAGAATTTTATTTTTGCTTTCACACAAAATTTAATTAACTAATTACATTTTTAAGTTCTGCTGTAATTTAATAATTATCTTTACAATTAGCTATCAGATGTTGGTTATCATTATCTAAGTTTTGTTATTATTTGCTACTTTGTTGAACCATAATTTATCTTCATGTCATTTACATTTTTATGGTTTTTAACTTCATACTACATTTGTGCATCCAGTGCATATTATAGGGTGTTTTACTGTTGTTTTTTCCCTAATAATACATTTTCTATAATGCTCAGAAAAATTAACACTATGAATAGAACTATAGAAGTACATTTGTATGACAGTTTTAGATATTGTAATCTATTGCATGATGAAGTCAATCTTACAGTTTTAAATGAATCAGTGATACGTTTTTTAATCAATTTCTATAGGTCAATTACTGTTATGTGTCACTGTAAGCAGAACTTTAACACACAGTACCAGATCTCACCATTGTATGTTTGGCTATAGACCTACATATTTGTGGGTAAATGGGCCTCTATCAATACAGCAGCCACCAGATGTGGGTTCTACACGCTGGACAGTTACTGCACAATTCAGCAGTGTAGGGTAGTTTCCACTGCCACCAGAGTTCCCACCCGCACCCGTTCAACAGAGTTTAACGTCTGTAATTAAAAGAGGGATATAGGGAGAACTGAGTGAGACGCATGCGTGGCGAAGGTTATATAGACAATACCACGCATGTGCACATACACGGATAAGGGTGGTCACCGGAAGTCCGGGATAAAACTTGACATTAAATGCATACAAAACTGACACACTGCTAATAAATAAATTAACGTTCGTGACACACACATAAGTTCTCTTCTTCTTTCTTTCTTCTTTCATCTTTTGGTCAGCCCCACAATATTTTTAAACAATTAATAAATCTATCGTAAAACTAGACTGTGCTACACAAGTTACACAATTTTAATCTAGTGAAAGCAATTTTATATTTCAAAAAGTGGAATAAACTATATCAACTAGAGTTTAAAGTCGTTGTGAAAACTGGATGGAAAAATATAAGGTGATATAAAAGTTTAAAATGGGGGACTTTTCGTGTTTACATTTTTATATCAAAACTATTGCTTTAACCCTATTGGCTTTATGGTTCCAGAAGCAAACAGAGAATTTGCCAACAGATAGGACTATAATGTAACCTTGTACACATTGGCTGGATTGGCTGTCTTCTATGGGTTGGCTGCCCTCTTATTTTTCATTGCGACTGTATTAGTGTGGTAAGTGAAAGGTGTGTGAGGGCAATAAGCAATTTTAAAAATAGAGTTTGTTTGGAAGCTACATTCAGTTAAGTTATAGATCCATTTCAATACATTACATAATGTAACTTCTGTTGTGACCACTTTTTTCCTTTTTCCAATCTTTTTCTTTTTCTTTTTTTATGGTAGTTTTATTATTATTATTATTATTATTATTATAGTAGAGAAACTATCAAAAGGAACAAGCACAGGAAGCAAGAAGGTAATTAATTAGAACTGACTTATCATGTTACTTGTTAAGGAATGCTCTTAGATTTCACCAAGCCAAGTAATGAATCTATGAATGCATTACCATTAAATCATGCCCTTGTTGTAAAAGTTCTACGCAGATAAATATTTAATCAACTGCATATTATTTTAAGTCTCTTTTATGTCAAACAGTGCCAATTTCTGATTGAAGTAATGAAGTAATAAAGTAAATGGGAGAACATGGAGTTATGAATTACATTGAAAATTCTCTTTGCTTGTTGTCACTCTCAAAGTATATATTTTGGCTGATTTAGAACCAGCTCAGTTCTTATATATTTATAATTCAGGGCAACTGAGTTCCTGGTGCAATCCAAGGAAGTATTACAGGCCGAAAAAATGTATTAGTCTTGCGTAGCCAACAGTAATGTCTGGTATACATAGTCACAAGATTACTCCAGTTATATTTATGCATCTTATGGGCATGTCTGTCAAACTCTGTTACTGTACCTACTGTAAGTACTGCAAACACCTCTATCATATATTTGTGATACAATTCTGCATAACATTTATTGTTGGATAACGGTCAGTCATTTTCAACTTTAATTCAATAATGAAGAAATAGATTAGTGATAACACAATATTAATAGTAAGCATGGATTAGTTATTATGATGCTCTACTTCAATCTTCTCATTTCCTCGTTATAACTACCTTCATTTCGTTGTGGCCACTGGTCAATATCTATAGCCATTGATCAAAGCATTTGCTATGAAATCACTGGTAGATTTTAGTATACTTCATCAAATACTTCATCAAAAAATAAATAATCTTACCTTGTGCACGAGCACATATTTGGCGAGCATCGCTACAGCAGTCACCATTTTCCACACAATTACTATCACAACTAGAGCACTGAAGTGCAAACCCTCAGTGCTAGTTAGCTAGTATGATAAAGAAAATAATAACAAAAGAAAAGTGTAGAAACAAAAAAAAGAAAGAGAAGTGGCATGAAGAGAGGCAGGAAAGAGAATACGACAATGAAGAGGGACAAAAGAAAGAGGAAAAGAAAGGAAAAGGTAGGAAAGAAATAAAAACAGTAGGAAGAAAGAGGAAAATAAAGAAAAAAAAGGCAAGAAGACAAAAGGAAAAAAAAAAAAAAAAAGGAAAAAAAAAAAGGAAAAAAAAAAGATGAAAAAAAAAAATATCGTCGATGAGGATTTGAACCAGAGACTTTTAGGTTAGGTACTTCCTCACTCAACAACAACTCAACGCATCCTCACTCAACAACAACTCAACACAACGCAACACCTCACGCTGAATGCATGTAATTGTTAGCTATTTATAAGTGATTATCAACCTGCAAGCTGGCTCAAGTGATAAGCAAGTTTTTTTAAGGGGCGGTTCCCGCTGTAAGCCTACGATTGCACGGCTCTGGAAAGACTCGCTTTTTTCTGGAAAATGAAGTCCAAAATCAAAATTCTGGCATATTAAAGGAACTTACTTGGTGAAATACTGCTGTTTGATGCCGTTTTCAGAGCCTGGCTGGTTCCTACCTTCCAGAAGTGCCTGTTGACAGACAGAGTGACACTAGGACTACTGTAACCCTCTGGGCGCATGCGCGCTGAGGGTTAATAACAAGTTGTGTTGGAAGATATATGTACTTCGCAATTGTTTCTTTCTCCCATAGTTTAGACTTCGCATATATTCAATGCCTGGTTGGTGCAAACTAGGGTTTTGATATTAGCATAGTTTGTTGATATGTATTCTCAAATGATAAATATTACTCTCCATAACTTTACATATAAACAGATAGATCACCACTCTCTTTCACAAGCTCTAATTGAACTAGATAGCTAGCCAAAAAAAATTTAAAACAGGTCTTTTACTTACTTGCTTCAATCATGCTGTACTTGAAAGCAACAGTTCTCACTCTCTTTATATGCTGTGTCATGAGCCTCACTAAAAGTAGAGAAGATCCTTGGAGAAATTGTTTAGAAATGCCATGGCCTAAATTAAACAACAGAATTTTAGTAAGTCTTAAAAATGTGCCACATATTAACAAGATCAAAAGAGCCACTAATAGCTCTGAGGTGAAGAGGTCATTTTACACAGTTTGGTGATAATTGTATTACTATTGCTAATAGTATATTGAAGAAAAAAAACTTGACTTGGTTGGGTTTTTTTTTTAATTTGTTTTATCAAAACCAATTGTGAGCAAGCATCACTTAGCCCAGGCTGTTGTCAATGGAATAACCAGTCTTGTGAGGTTCCTGGTGGGGTTGTTTTTGCGACAATCTATGCAAGTTTTTTGGTGACTGTTGCTGTGACGTACCCCAAACGCCTCCTTATGACTTCGGTAAGGCAATACATTCAACACTAACTCAAGCTATATTTTAGCTTGATGGTGTCCACTGATTCTTCTATTGCATTAGCTTTCATGGTTTCAATTCAACAGCTCAAGAATGTTATCTTTATTACAAAAATTGTATAGTTCCCCTGTTAATTTGCAGGCCTCTTCAATGACAGGCTCTGGAACAAATAGCTGTAATGAAAGTAAGCATTGCACCATCACTACAATTGCTTCAATTGATACTAATGCTGTGATCTCGCTCGCACTGACTACAGCAGTTAGTTCGGGCCTAGCTGTGTAGCCAGTGAGGGGATCGAAAATGGAGGACTTTGCTGCCCTTGTCGTCTGCCCGGTACAAGGCTCGCTGTCGGGATGGTGACCTTGTGGCAGTAACTTTCGTGGACGTTGGAAGTACAGAGTGGAGGACTCGGTCTTAGCTTAGGTCCGAATAATCAGAAAGCTAGGGTGGGTGGGTAACTACAACTTTACTGGTTTGATAACTTCAAAACTATAGGAACTATAACTGAGAACTAAAATGAAAGAATACAATACTTATAACAACTGTAGTCATAAGTATAAACCGCGACTGGCCGCGAGCGGTCAGCGAGCGGTCAGCGAGGCTTTACAGAAATAAAGTGCATGCGTAGTATAGTTTCTTCAGCATGTTCGTTGAGGTTGCGTTAGGCCCGCACATCCTCCGGGGCAAGGAAGCCAGAGCCACTGGTGGCAATGCTTTGTGAGTCAGTATTGGAATCTGAATTTTTCAACAGCAGAGTTAATCTTTGTACGGCTCGTCGTAGTGTACTGTTGCCATCAAAAACATCAACAACTCGAACTAATCCATCTGATCCAGGGTAAGTTTGTGCCACTACAGCAATTGGTATACGGCGATGACTTAGAGTCGATTCCAGAACTCCAACTATGTCTCCTACTTGGAGATTAGGTACACGTCTCTGCTTCTTACGTGGTGGAGTTTCAAATATTCATCTTTCCACTTCGACCAAATGCTTGCAGTGAGTCTCTTAATTAGGTTCCATCGACGTAATCCAGTAATATTACCATCAAGGTCTTGCACTGGAGTTGGGGCAGCTAGTAGTGGATGCCCAATAAGAAAATGTCCAGGAGTTAATGCTGATGAGCCATCCTTTTGGTGTGCTTCAAACTGAGCCATTGGTCTGGAATTTAGAGTAGCTTCAATGTCAGTTAGAATGGTGGCAAGGTCTTCAAAATATAATTTTTGATCACCAATTATTCTGATAAGAATTCTTTTCATCTCTCTCACTCCAGCTTCCCATAGTCCACCTTGATGAGGAGATTGAACGGGTATGAAATGCCATTTAATATGCCTTGGTTGAGAGTATTTTTTAATCATCTGTTGGGCTTTCCTGGAAGCGACAATTGTTTGCAAGTTCACGTTGTGCTCCGATAAAATTCCGTCCATTGTCACTATAAACATTGTGTGGTAGATAGTCCTCGACGATTAACAAATCTTCTGAACGCAGCTAAAAAAGCCTCAGTCGATAAATCAAAGACAAGTTCCTGGTGAATGGCCTTGGTAACGGCGCAAACAAACACTGCTACATAAGCTTTGTGGTTGGTGGGTTTTCTAGGATTACCTCTCTTTAAAATCAGCGGACCAGCATAGTCTAGTCCAACATTCTGGAATGGTGGGGCAGGGCAGACTCTGTCGGCAGGTAATTGGCCCATTTGCTGAGTACACGGAGTAGCATTCGTTCTACGGCAGGGAACACATTCGTGCATGCACAGTTTTCCGTGCGAGTGATCTGAGTCCAGAAATATAAAATTCTTCAGCTGTCAGTGCCATCAAAACTCTTGCACTGGCATGGTGGTGTAGATTATGAAGATCTTTCAACAATATGTTGACAAAATGTGAGTGTTTACAGAGAATTATGGATGCTTGCTTTCTTCTTTGATTTTTGCATTGCACAATCTTCCACCAACTCTAATGATTCTCTCTTTATCCAGGTAAGGAGCAAGTCTGCTAATAGGTGACTTTAGTGATACCTGCTGGTTGTGAATAAGTTGTTGCAATTCAGATCCAAAATGAATCTGCTGATGCTGAATAATTAGCTGGACTTTGGCTAAATGAAGTTCTTGATCTGTTGGTGTGGGAGGTAATTTGGACTTGTGCTGGACCTTTAGCTTCCATCGTATTGCATAGGCTCTGAATTTGGTCAGGCGAAAGAGGGAAGAAAAGTATTTGATTTCATCTGGTTCCTCCATGACTTGTACAGCAAGTACTGGAGCTGGTGTTGGTGTGTCTTCATCAATTGGTGGATCACCTATGTCAGTCCTTATAGGCTAAGAAACTGATGATTCAGATAACCATGGTGGACCTTTCCACCACAATTCCTTTTCAGTCAATTCTTGAGGAAACACTCCTCTTGAAGCTAAATCTGCTGGATTGACATCGGTTGCAACATAACGCCACTTGGATGCTGGTAATAGGTCAGTAGTAGCAAAAACTCGGTTGAGGACAAACACGGATCCCTTTGGCGGTGGATTTCTTAGCCAACCTAGTACGGCAGTTGAATCACACCATGCGAACAGATTGCTGCTTGGTACGGCTAGGTCCACGGCGGTAGTAAAAATAAGTTGAGCTAGAAGCTTTGCCGCACACAATTCCAAACGTGGTATGGATAATTCTTTGATAGGAGCAATCCTAGTCTTTGCCGTTAAAAGACTGATGGTAACGGTAGAGTCACGGTGTAAATAACGAGCATACACGACGGCACCATAAGCTATTCGAGAAGCATCTGAAAATCCATGAAGCTGTATTTGCTGCACGGTTGCTTGTTTCTCCACGAGTTTTCTTGACATTGGAAATTTGTTGACTGCAGATAATTCACTATTCCACCTAATCCAAACAGCATGTAGGTCAGATGGAATGACTTCGTCCCAGGAAATGCCAGATTTCCAAAGTAACTGTAGTAGATGTTTAGCTTTCACTGTGATGGGAGCAAACCATCCTAGGACGTCAAAAACCTTTGCTGTCTGAGAAGCTATTATTCTTTTTGTAGGTTTGGTTAGTAATTGGTTGAGGAGTTGCCACAAACAGTGTATCTGTGGTGGTGTTCCAGTGCAGTCCTAAAGCTTTGGGACTGCCTAACTTAAAGTTTGTGCCTATTTTCAGGGGCTCTGTTTCTCGTAAATCCTCAGGAATAGTAGCTAGGAGCTCAGGAGAGTTGGTCCTTCACTTCCTAAGGCGCATCTGTCCACGTTGAAGAAGAGCGTTAATGTATTGTCTAACTTCTTGTGCTTCTTGAAGATTGGAGGATCCATGGAGAAAGTCGTCCACATAAAAATTAGTAGACACAAGAGATGCAGTAGGATGCTCCTTTGAATAATCCTGAGCAATACGCCGGAGTGTTGCTGTGGCTAAGAATGGTGAAGAAGTAACGCCAAATGTAACTCTCGTCATTCTCCAGTCCTCGATTTTTCCGTCGTCTCCTCGCACCAAATAGCGGTGAAGGTTTCTGCCCTCCAGATTCAACGAAACTTCTCGGAACATACGGGAAATATCAGCACTGTAAGCTATATCATAGAGACGAAAACGTTGTAGAGTAGTCGTCAGTTTCGGGTACAGAGATGGACCAGAAATAAGAACATCATTGAGAGATTGTCCAGATGCTGATTTGGCAGAGGCGTCACAAACAACCCTTAACTTAGTAGTTGTTGATGGTACTTTTTCCACTCCATGCATTGGAAGGTAAAATGTCTGGTGGCATGGCTTGTTCAAATCTTCTACAGGAACCGTTTCAGCATGATTTTGAACAGCATAATCCTTTACTTGTTCTACATATGCATCTAGGGTACCCTTGCGTCGAAGAAAGCGTTCATTTTGGAGAAATTGTTTCTCAGCTAAGGGTCTAGAATCTCCGAGCAGTGGAGCTAATTTTTTTTCTTGGTAAACGAACTTCGTAACGTCCGTCCTTTAGGCGAGTTGTTGACTTGTTGAATAAGTCAATAGCTTGCTGATCTTCCGCAGCAAGGGAAGGCTCTTCTTGGGTTGGAACTTCTTCTTGTTCAAAAAACTTCTTCAATAGTTCATCAGTGCTTGTATCTTCATAGTCAGCATGGTAACAGGGATAAACAATTTCTTTATTCTCGGAGTCTTCATTAATTTGAGTATCGCCTCCAATGACCCAGCCAAAGATAGTTTCGATGGCCACTAAATCTCGATCAGGAGCGCCCTCAATTCTCATATGTCGGCGACATCGGTTGGCATATTTGATACCAATGAGAAGGTCTACTCTGCCAGATTTACCGAAGTATGGATCTGCTAATGTTTTGCCTCGAAGAAAATCTAGTTGGTGGACAGCATCAAGATTTTGAGCTCGGTGTCCGTCACAAATATGATCAACTACGTGAGCTTGAATCACAAGCTGAGGAGCTGTGGGATTCACTGATGAATTCATATTGACTGTGACAACGCTGTTGCTGCTCGGAGTAGATCCACCACCAAGTCCACCGATATAAATGCTGCTTTTCTGTTTTGTGGTTTTCAGAGTATTTGCTAGTCTTGAGGTGATCAGAGACATAGCAGCTCCTGGATCTAAAACTGCTCTTGTACGTTGGACATTACACTCGGATGACACGTCTACCAAAGCTGTTTGAAGGAGTACAGAACCTGGTGAATTGTTCAAAGCTTGTAGAACAGGAGCAACATCATTAACATGCCTAACATTATCATTGGTCTGAACTAAAGGGGGGTTGATATCAGCAGGAGGAGTTGATCGGTGCAACAAGGTATGGTGCTTTCTACCACAATGCTTGCAATTCTTGCGACTATTGACCTGTGATCACTTGAAAGGCAGTTATAGCAAAGTCTTTTCTGTCTCACTCCTTCATTCCTTTTGTCGACATTCTGACTAATCAATGTAGGACACTTAAACGTATAGTGACCTTGTTGACAGTAGTTGCAGGTTGGTAACTTTGCCTCTTGGACATGTAGAACACGTTCATGCTGTTTCTTCTCTTTGTATGGCAGCTTCGTTTTATTTTGACTCGTCGGTATGGTCGAATTTGCGTCTTCCACGGGACGATCATCTCGGGTTGCGTCTTTTTGTTTAATAATGAAATCGGTGAGCTGTTCAAGAGTTGGAGGGTGGTGTGTACTGGCAATGTGGCTTTTCCATTCTTGTTTGGATAGTCCAGCCATGAGGGGAGACAATATGCCACACACCAATTGTTCAGCAGTGAAGCCTTTAGTGACCAGCAAACCTTCTATATGGCCCTCAATAGTCCTCAAGAATTCACTTAAAGACTTGTTGTCGTCTTTCACGGACTTCATAGCTAACATTTTTGTCAAGTGGTGGTTAAAGATAAGGCGAGGCTGATCAAATTCACGTTTAAGAGCTTCTACTACCTTGGCATAGTTTCTGGATTGAGAAGCTTGCTGATTGCATAGCTTCCTCTAAACAGCTAATTTTCTCAAGGTCAGACAGAGCAGTTTCTCGTTCTAACCTTCCTTCATAAATTCCCCAAAATTTGTGCCAATCAATAATCTGTCCAGAAAACTTAGGAAGAGCTAACTTAAGGTGTGTAGTGCGCCTTGGAGGCGAAATAGAAGAAGTAGAAGTAGTAGTAGTTGGTGGCGAAGATATTGAAGAGCCGTCGTCGACACATTCTTCGTCGATTCGGATGCTTATTCGTTCGAGTACTTCGTCGAATTTATAGTCTAATGATTTTAGTTCTTCTATGGATGGCATATATACCATGTCTTCTCTGAGATCTTCAATTTTGGTTTCTTGTTCACTGAGGTCGGCTTTGGTTTTGGCACCGCTAATTTTGGATCTTGCTAGAATTTGTTCGAGTTTGCTGATGATATATTTTCCCTTGCCAAGAATTTCGTAGGTGAACAATTTATCTAAATACAACTTTTGTATGTGACGGATTTCTGCTAGTTGGGAATCAGTCTCATCTTCCACATAAAAGTCTCTACCTTCTAGTTCAGCAATTCTCTTTGCGACAGTTTCGTATTGGTAAACAGCTGTTAGTAAATTGTCATAACGTCTCTGAAGTTCGCATATATCAAGATCATCTAGGGATGTGGTGATACTTTGTATGTATGTATTTGCTCGGGTAACACAAGACTTCTTCGTTCCTCGAAGTTTTCGTAAATCGGATAAGTCATCATTTTCTTGAATAGATTCTTCGAAGGTTGCCATTTCGGGCCTAGCTGTGTAGCCAGTGAGGGGATCGAAAATGGAGGACTTTGCTGCCCTTGTCGTCTGCCCGGTACAAGGCTCGCTGTCGGGATGGCGACCTTGTGGCATTGACTTTCTTGGACGTTGGAGTACCAGATAGCTAGGGTGGGTGGGTAACTACAACTTCACTGGTTTGATAACTTCAAAACTATAGGAACTATAACTGAGAACTAAAATGAAAGAATACAATACTTATAACAACTGTAGTCATGGGCATAAACCGCGACTGGCCACGAGCGGTCAGCGAGGCTTTACAGAAATAAAGTGCATGCGTAGTATAGTTTCTTCGGAATGTTCGTTGAGGTTGCGTTAGGCCCGCACATCTGTCTTATTTATAGCAAGGACTCCAACTTTGCCTCCTCCTACCTGCTCTGCTCATGGCTTGAGCAATGGTACCAATGTCTGCTGTGAATCTGGAGAATGCTACGTTGAAAATCACTCCAGTAACACACTGTGTCTCTGCCACAGAGACTGCCATGACTCCAGTCTCAACCAACCTTGCTGCGAGGACGTTGTTCCCAATGGATGCTACCGTGAGTAGCTATACAGAACTGTACATAAAATAATGTAATTTATTAGGTACTGAACAGAGCCTGATAACTGTTGCCACATAGAGAATGCATTAAACTAAACAGGATGTGGCTTAGGGCAATATTTTTCCATATCACCTGTGTTCATAGTTATTACGTTGGGTTATTACGTCCCCCTAGATAAATTTCTTGTTACCAAGGTATTGCCACGAGCAGTACCTAATAAATTTATTATCCATTGGATACCCGAGAATATCACTCGTCTGATTGGCGGTATTTAGGCTTGTGCCTGCGGCACTCGCGTAAATACTAAGCCAACAGACTCGTGATATTCTCCTGTATCAAATGAATAATATATATGTATTCCTTTCAGCTCAGACCTGTTCCCAGGCTGGAATAAAGGAGTGCTGTATGGGAGAAAGAAACAATTGCGAAGTACATATATCTTCCAACACAACTTGTTATTAACCCTCAGCGCGCATGCGCCCAGAGGGTTACAGTAGTCCTAGTGTCACTCTGTCTGTCAACAGGCACTTCTGGAAGGTAGGAACCAGCCAGGCTCTGAAAACGGCATCAAACAGCAGTATTTCACCAAGTAAGTTCCTTTAATATGCCAGAATTTTGATTTTGGACTTCATTTTCCAGAAAAAAGCGAGTCTTTCCAGAGCCGTGCAATCGTAGGCTTACAGCGGGAACCGCCCCTTAAAAAAACTTGCTTATCACTTGAGCCAGCTTGCAGGTTGATAATCACTTATAAATAGCTAACAATTACATGCATTCAGCGTGAGGTGTTGCGTTGTGTTGAGTTGTTGTTGAGTGAGGATGCGTTGAGTTGTTGTTGAGTGAGGAAGTACCTAACCTAAAAGTCTCTGGTTCAAATCCTCATCGACGATATTTTTTTTTTTCATCTTTTTTTTTTCCTTTTTTTTTTTCCTTTTTTTTTTTTTTTTTCCTTTTGTCTTCTTGCCTTTTTTTTCTTTATTTTCCTCTTTCTTCCTACTGTTTTTATTTCTTTCCTACCTTTTCCTTTCTTTTCCTCTTTCTTTTGTCCCTCTTCATTGTCGTATTCTCTTTCCTGCCTCTCTTCATGCCACTTCTCTTTCTTTTTTTTGTTTCTACACTTTTCTTTTGTTATTATTTTCTTTATCATACTAGCTAACTAGCACTGAGGGTTTGCACTTCAGTGCTCTAGTTGTGATAGTAATTGTGTGGAAAATGGTGACTGCTGTAGCGATGCTCGCCAAATATGTGCTCGTGCACAAGGTAAGATTATTTATTTTTTGATGAAGTATTTGATGAAGTATACTAAAATCTACCAGTGATTTCATAGCAAATGCTTTGATCAATGGCTATAGATATTGACCAGTGGCCACAACGAAATGAAGGTAGTTATAACGAGGAAATGAGAAGATTGAAGTAGAGCATCATAATAACTAATCCATGCTTACTATTAATATTGTGTTATCACTAATCTATTTCTTCATTATTGAATTAAAGTTGAAAATGACTGACCGTTATCCAACAATAAATGTTATGCAGAATTGTATCACAAATATATGATAGAGGTGTTTGCAGTACTTACAGTAGGTACAGTAACAGAGTTTGACAGACATGTCCATAAGATGCATAAATATAACTGGAGTAATCTTGTGACTATGTATACCAGACATTACTGTTGGCTACGCAAGACTAATACATTTTTTCGGCCTGTAATACTTCCTTGGATTGCACCAGGAACTCAGTTGCCCTGAATTATAAATATATAAGAACTGAGCTGGTTCTAAATCAGCCAAAATATATACTTTGAGAGTGACAACAAGCAAAGAGAATTTTCAATGTAATTCATAACTCCATGTTCTCCCATTTACTTTATTACTTCATTACTTCAATCAGAAATTGGCACTGTTTGACATAAAAGAGACTTAAAATAATATGCAGTTGATTAAATATTTATCTGCGTAGAACTTTTACAACAAGGGCATGATTTAATGGTAATGCATTCATAGATTCATTACTTGGCTTGGTGAAATCTAAGAGCATTCCTTAACAAGTAACATGATAAGTCAGTTCTAATTAATTACCTTCTTGCTTCCTGTGCTTGTTCCTTTTGATAGTTTCTCTACTATAATAATAATAATAATAATAATAATAAAACTACCATAAAAAAAGAAAAAGAAAAAGATTGGAAAAAGGAAAAAAGTGGTCACAACAGAAGTTACATTATGTAATGTATTGAAATGGATCTATAACTTAACTGAATGTAGCTTCCAAACAAACTCTATTTTTAAAATTGCTTATTGCCCTCACACACCTTTCACTTACCACACTAATACAGTCGCAATGAAAAATAAGAGGGCAGCCAACCCATAGAAGACAGCCAATCCAGCCAATGTGTACAAGGTTACATTATAGTCCTATCTGTTGGCAAATTCTCTGTTTGCTTCTGGAACCATAAAGCCAATAGGGTTAAAGCAATAGTTTTGATATAAAAATGTAAACACGAAAAGTCCCCCATTTTAAACTTTTATATCACCTTATATTTTTCCATCCAGTTTTCACAACGACTTTAAACTCTAGTTGATATAGTTTATTCCACTTTTTGAAATATAAAATTGCTTTCACTAGATTAAAATTGTGTAACTTGTGTAGCACAGTCTAGTTTTACGATAGATTTATTAATTGTTTAAAAATATTGTGGGGCTGACCAAAAGATGAAAGAAGAAAGAAAGAAGAAGAGAACTTATGTGTGTGTCACGAACGTTAATTTATTTATTAGCAGTGTGTCAGTTTTGTATGCATTTAATGTCAAGTTTTATCCCGGACTTCCGGTGACCACCCTTATCCGTGTATGTGCACATGCGTGGTATTGTCTATATAACCTTCGCCACGCATGCGTCTCACTCAGTTCTCCCTATATCCCTCTTTTAATTACAGACGTTAAACTCTGTTGAACGGGTGCGGGTGGGAACTCTGGTGGCAGTGGAAACTACCCTACACTGCTGAATTGTGCAGTAACTGTCCAGCGTGTAGAACCCACATCTGGTGGCTGCTGTATTGATAGAGGCCCATTTACCCACAAATATGTAGGTCTATAGCCAAACATACAATGGTGAGATCTGGTACTGTGTGTTAAAGTTCTGCTTACAGTGACACATAACAGTAATTGACCTATAGAAATTGATTAAAAAACGTATCACTGATTCATTTAAAACTGTAAGATTGACTTCATCATGCAATAGATTACAATATCTAAAACTGTCATACAAATGTACTTCTATAGTTCTATTCATAGTGTTAATTTTTCTGAGCATTATAGAAAATGTATTATTAGGGAAAAAACAACAGTAAAACACCCTATAATATGCACTGGATGCACAAATGTAGTATGAAGTTAAAAACCATAAAAATGTAAATGACATGAAGATAAATTATGGTTCAACAAAGTAGCAAATAATAACAAAACTTAGATAATGATAACCAACATCTGATAGCTAATTGTAAAGATAATTATTAAATTACAGCAGAACTTAAAAATGTAATTAGTTAATTAAATTTTGTGTGAAAGCAAAAATAAAATTCTGAGAAACGAAATTAAAATAAACATGAAAAATAATAACCATTTGTGATCGCTGATGATTGTATAATGACACAGAATGAAAAAAAAATTCTATAGCTGATATTAATGTAGTAGACATACAACCCAATGTTTTAAGAAGTGAATGTAACAAATTTTGGCATGTCATGAAAAACAGTAATGTTCGTGTGGCTATCAGCTCACAGGGAACAGTTACAGCACTAGCTGAGAAGACTCTGGACCCATTTCCTGGACCACTGACTCTCCAGTGCTCAGATGAATCACTGGACTGATCAGAGCAAAGTAGGACTGATGGTTGTCATGGGTTGAATCATCATTAGACTAGTGATGTGCTCAAGCACAAATGGCGAGCGAGCCTAAAGACTATACTATTTTTATATGAATGATTTTGACTTCTAACACTGAAGCTACTGAAATTAAGGTCCAGTTTTTAAATTTCGCATACACGGTAAAGGGATTTCAGTGCCATAGTAACAACTCTCTGCAACTGCTTTAATTGAAGGGAAACAACAACAACAAAACAGTACCCGTTATTTAAAAGTTTTCTTTGTGATATTCTTTAGCTAAGTAGTGGTTGTAACACACAATGCTTTGACACAGCTGGACATGCACCTACACAGACTTACCTTCGCGGTAGTCTAGTGGACAATGTATTTTCAAGTAAATACTGTTGCGCACGGCTTATAACCGTGACGAAGAGCGCACTGACTTACCACCGCCGCTAACTCGATAAAAATGGAAGTCCCTTAAGTTTTCAAGTTTTAACGGCACCCGCAAAATAATTCAAAACGGTAAACAATTCAATTTCTAGGGTGATATACGGGTACTGATCGTTAAACCAGAGGATTCTGTTTAGTGTAATTTGGGACGGGGTGACCACATAACTAACACAAAAACGCGAGGGTCAAAGTTCAAAATGACATACGTACGTCCAAACATATATACAAACAAATAAACAAACATCCCCGATTTTCAATTGTATTACCCCTGTAAGTGTCTCGCTCGCTACGCTCCCTCGCCAATAACAAGAGGTCAACATTATTGGCGAGCGAGCGTAGTTAGCGAGACACTTACAGGGGTAACACAATTGAAAATCAGGTATGTTTGTTGGCGAGCAAGCGAGACACTTACAGGGGTAAAAATGAAAAAATCGGGATGTTTGTTTATTTGGCGAGCGAGCGTAGCGAGTGAGACAGTATTAGGGGTGGATAATGTAAAATCGGGAATATGTTATTGGCGAGCGAGCGAAGCGAGCGAGCAACTTTAAGATGTAGTCTATGGAAATCCTGAATACGTCGTTCGTCGTCGTTTAAACGCGCGCGCATTCCAGAAGGAGTACCATTCTTTACCCTTTACCAATTGTTACTTTATCATGAGGAGTACCATTCTTTACCCTTTACCAATCATCATTTCCCCCTTTACATGTCATTACATATTCTACTACTAATAATGAGATGTGAATTCAGATTTGGCAACCTGCAGGAAAAAAACCAATGCAAATTCAAATCAAACTACCCCAATGCAATTGAAAGTGTCAACATTTCCCCAGAACCTCGCTCGCCCAACCAATGCTACACGAGCATTTTCTAGTTGGCGAGCGAGCGTAGCGAGCGAGATAGTATTAGGGGTGGACAATGCAAAATCGGGTATATGTTATATATATATGTATATATATATGTTTGTATGTATGGATTGTACGTATGCCCTTTAAACGCGCGCGCGGGGAACATTTTTTCTTCAAAAAACACGGCTTTTTAGGCTTGACCCCAGTTTATTCTGAAACTACAGCATTAAGCAAGCCTTACTTTATACTTAAGCTCCAAAGTGTGAGAAAATTCCTGCGAAAACGCTTGCTTTTCAAGAAACAAAAAGTTGATTCGATCGGTTACTATGACATTGAAGACCCTTTACCAGATTTAAATTTAAAACTTCGCCTTTTTTCCGGCTAAGTGCGGCTTGTTACTAGTTGTCAAGAGCCACCTGTAGTCAGTACTAAGAGAGCTATCATTACTTCTGAAAAGCGTATGTAAGCACATAAAGTATTAATGCTAAGGAAGCTACTACTACTCGAGGGATGCCGAGGTAAGTACGCAATTCCATATTTGTTAGCTAAATATGCAAAATAACTCTGGCCTTTCTTTTTTGTAGCTAAGAGCTTGTCAACAGTGACTGATAAATTCAAATAGTCAGATTGGCTAAAATTTGGTACTACAAAAGTTACCACTGCTCAAGAAAATGAGGTAAGAAAGTAATTTAGTATTTGTGTGCTAAAATTGATGGTCTTTTGTATTTGTAGCTGAGAGCTTGTTGTCTAGAATTCACGATAATTCAGATAATCAAATAAACTTATATTTGATACTACAGAAATTATCAATACTCAGGAAATTGAGGTAAGTAGTAATTCCATATTTGTTGGCTAAAATTACAAATAATAACATTGGTTTATTTTTTTATCATAGCTGAGAAATTGTTCAAGAGTTATTGGTAATTGAGATTATCAGAATGGCAGATGTTTGATACTACAAAAGTTACCATTAATCAGGTAAGAGAGTGATTTTGTATTTGTTTGCTGAAATAAAAGGTCATAACTGCTATTATAGTGTTTGCATGAACTAAGCTAAAACATAGTAACAACACCTATTTTTATGCTACCTAACTATCAGGCTCGCTCGCCATTTGTGCTCAAGCACACCACTAGTATGTATATATGTATGTATGTATGGATGGATGATGGTACGTATGCCTCTCAAACGCACGCGCGGGTGTGTGCTTTTTCTCCTAAGAACACAGCTTTTCAGGCGTGACCCCAGTTTCTTCAGATACCACGACATTAATCAGGTCTTACTTTAAATTTAAGCTCAAAATTGTGAGAGAATTCCTGCGAAAACGCTTGTTTTTTTTTTAAGTCACAAACAGTTGCTGCGACCAGTTACTTAATTTTCAAAACTTCGCCGTTTTTGGAGAGTACGAAGTGCCAATTGTTGGTTGTCAAGACCCACCCGTAGTCAGAATGCCTTATGCTAAGGAAGCTACCAATATTCGGGGAAGCTGAGGTAAATATATTATAATTCAATATTTGTTAGCTAAAATTACAAAAATAACTCTGGCCATTCTTTTTTGTATCTGAGAACTTGTTTGTCAAGAGTGACTGGTAAATTCAGATAGTCAGAATGGCTTCAATTGGATACTACAGAAGTTATCACTACTCAAGAATATGAGGTAAGAAAGTAATTTTGTATTTGATTGCTAAAATTAAGGTATTTTGTTTGTAAGCTTTGAGCTTGTCCAGTAATTCAGATAGTCAGAATGGCTCAATGGTGGAGGAAGCAATTTTTCATTGGTCAGGCTAATTCATACTTATAAATTTTCTACTTTCTTACCTGGTAACTTTTATTTTAGAAGGCGTTTCTATACAGAGCATAATATAATGTATTTTTAAAGCATAATATAATATACATTGGAAAATATTAACAACAAAAGTGTAAAGTTTAAAATGATCCAAACAAATTCTTTCTGTGGTCACTACCACTAATGAATTCATTTGCCACTGCAGCAAGGTCAAGTTCATTGGCTAATTCTTTGTATATGATCAAAATCATAAGATGGTTAAGGCGATCCTGTTTCATCGTACTACGTAAGTATGTTTTAATTCTTTTCATGTTAGAGAAAGACCGCTCACTTGCAGCATTAGTAGCTGGTAAGACTAGTATTAATCGAGCCAGCCAGTACACCTGTTTATAAAAACTACGCTGTGAAATTGACAGATTTTGAAGAAATTGAAGTGCTTCTTAGGTTACTTCCTTAGAATTGCTCAAATTAGTAAAGCAGGAACCAAATATTTGCAGCAGAGTACAAAGTTCACCCTCTTCAAAATCACTCCCATAAAAGGAAATAACTTCACGAAGTTGCTCTGAGTGATCTTCATTGTGAGCAGCGCGAACAAGTAGTTCTTCAAGATTGTGATATAGTTTGTAACCAGGTTGACTGAATCGATCCTGAATACAAGTAATTGCTAAATCCAAAGCTTCACAATATAACCCACGAAAATAATCTTCAACTGTGGAAGAATGACTACACTCTCCTTCTCCCACTTCAAAACGCTTTCTCTTTCTTGGCAACACTGCCTCATCACTGTTAGTACGCACACGTAATATCTCTATTGCTTCCAAAAAAGTGAAAATGCATCATCATGTCGCATACTCATCAAAGTCTTTATAGTCTGACCAATAATAACTTGAGCTTCAGCTGCACAAAGAGATTTTAGTTGCAATGTTTTACTCAAATTATCTGTTATTTTAAGAATTCTTTCACTAAGATGCAAACCAAATAATAAACTGAAATTGGACATCTGAGTTTTTACCCCAATTATTCGGCTTTTAATATCGGGCATTAACTTATCTTGTAAACATTCATTCCATACCTCATTAAGAATGTTGTAGTTTTCCAAAATACTTCCAATTGATTCACCTCGAACAATCCATCTTGTACGACAGAATGACCTAATTCCTATTCCACTTTTATCTTCAGCATGTTCTTGCTTAATTCGGTCAAAAAAAGCATTTCGTTTTGGAGAAAATTTTATTAGCTTAGTGACCTCAAACGCAACATCTATGGCATCATTGCACACTGTACACTGCTTAATAGTTGTGCAAACAGCTAAATTCAAGGCATGCCCATCTATAGCAATGTGAATACACAGCACGTTTTTCTTCTGAGCATAGTCTTCAAAATCCAAACAGTTAATTCAGGATTGTCTTCACTATGAAGTAATAAGAGCTGATGGATGCTTGACAAGTCATCACGACTCCTAAAAGCCAAACCTTGCCGAGCCAAGAAACAGATATTTTGAAGTAGAACAAGAAACATTTTTCGATTGACTGCTTGTTGTTTCTTGTGCTCAGTGCTAAGCAGTTCTCCAATACTTCCTTGGATCTGCTTTGGAAGAGCAACTAGTGCTTCAGTAGCTTCCTTGACACTGACTGGCTTGGTGCTTGCTGAAAGCTGGTAGCCTCTTTCCAGAGCAAAATCCTTTACTTATAAAAGCAGGTTCATGCTTACTGCTAGTTAACAATTTCCCTTCTTTGGAGCTTCATGCATATATAACAATATGCTGAATCTGACTCCACATTATAGTGCAACCAATTCCATTTATCACACCACTCTGCTCTAAAGCTTCTACAATGAACATATTAAAACAACAACAACAACAACAAGATTTAGACTATACTCAACCGAAGATAAAATCGGATAACATGCTGCACCTCTAAACTAAATACACTAGCTAGCTAGTACAGACAGCCCACGATTTATTTTTCTACCTTTCTTGTTTGCCAAATTTCTTCTTGGGGAATCGAAATAATTTATCGGGCAGATATTGCTCCGGTAAAAAAGGTTCCACTGGAATTGACACAGACCACGATGTTGATGAAGCCATACTCAAGTTTTAGTAATGAACTGGTAAGGTGTCGTTAATGAGCTAGCTAGTTTAATTATATGCGCATGCGTATTAGTTGTCCTTGGAAATATTGGTCCGGCACTAGCCGGGTCTGCCGGGCCAGTTCCGCCACCACTGTTTCAATTTGATACTACAGAAGTTACCAATACTCAGGAAATTTAGGTAAGTAGTAACTCCATATTGTTGTCTGAATTACAGAAATAACATTAGCCTTTTTTTCTTTCTTTCTTTTTTTTTGCAGCTGGGAGCTTTTTGGCTAAAGCGTTCCTGGTAATTGAGGTAATGAGAATGGCTTATGCTTTATACTACAGAGGTTACCATTACTCATGTATGAGACTAATTTTGTATTTCTATCAGTGTTGTTTTGGTTTAGAGATTCCAGATTTCTTTGTTTTAGTTATTCATGCTAAAAAAATATCTTGAGTGCTTAGGTTTAGTTTCCCCCCCACCCCAAATTCTCCCTGAAGATTTAGTATTTCTTCAATATCATGTAGAAGATTTAGTTAGTTATACTATTAATTGACTTAGTTTTGGTTTACATTGTTTCCCAAATTATTCAATAATGGGACTCCTTAAAGAAAGTACTACTGGTAGTTTTCCCAAATAAATTCAAAAATAGCATATTTCTATGAAATCGTAAGTTTTATAAATGAAGTATGATATACTTTAAAGTAACATTTATTAACTGGTACTCATTTTAACGAATATTAGAGATTTGCCATTTTTCGCTAATATTGAAACCCGCTAACAATTAATGGATGAGGCTATATTGACGATCTTTTACCTAATTTGTGGGATAGGCTGCAAGTGAGTTTCTGTAGTGCAATTGTCGGTAAACAATTTAAACATATATGATATAATACAAGCTAACTAGGTAACAACACTTATTTCGCTACTATCGTCTTCTTCTTCATTGGCATTAACTTCAATGGCTTCGTCGTCTTCATCGTCTTCTTCATTGGCATTAACTTCAATAGTCGTCTTCGTCGTCTTCTTCCTCGCTATCGTAGATATCTTTCAAAATAGCGGCAGTGGCATCTTCGAATCTGCCATCAATTGGCTCCTTGTAAGTTTCATAGACAATCTTATCATACTTTGTCAACACATCTTTGTTTTTATCATCAAATGCCATTTGCACTGTGACAAGCACAGGAATTTCCAGGCCTCCTTGAACAAGAGGCGATCTTCTTTGCTGAACGCTTGTAACCTTGACAGTAACCATTGCTTCGTATAGCATAATAAACCTTGTCAGTCTGGAAATTTCCTTAGGAAGGTGACCTACAGTTGACTCCAGTCCACCAATACGTTTCTTTGCTGCAATAGCATACCTGTCATGGGGATTGTCATATTCATGGATAGTACGTAGTACTTCATCTTGTTCCGGATGCCAGATGTTTCTGTAAACGTGGTATCCTCTAAGTCCGCAAGGGAAGCTCACCGAGATAGCAGCGGCTGCCATAGATTTCTACAGATTTTTTTTTTCTCACAGGAAAAGATCACCACCCATGTGATCGAGTGGAAAGGATCACCACCCATGTGATCGAGTAGAAAGGATGGCTCTACTTCGCTACTTCAAGCCCGTTAGCCAAGCTTCTGAGGGTCAAAACGCTACTGTAGCTGATCACATGCCAAGCCAAGCAGAATGTGGATTGAGTGTGGAAGAACATGAGAAAGTTTCTGCTGTTGTAACTCGCCTCGCTGAACCAACTATTTCTTCACAGAAAAGACAACCAAGGGGTAAATACAT
>WLWD01001826.1_pt1 | contig 80825 bp, 68 predicted proteins | sample 6712731 | NCBI WGS metagenome assembly WLWD01 (sample SAMN12718690, study PRJNA576275) | sponge metagenome | isolation source: marine sponge | host: Mycale hentscheli | place: New Zealand: South Island, Marlborough, Capsize Point | collected 2014-11-01 | reverse complement strand
GCAAAATGTGGGGGAAAAATCTCAGTTGTCACTAGGGGAATTGTACCCAGGACCCCTGGCTTTAGCCACCAGTGTTTTAGCCACTGAACTACGACAACCCACAATTTCCAAGACCTTCGCATTTTACCTTTATACCTGTGGTGGCTAAAGCCAGAGGTCCTAGGTTCAATTCCCTGGCAACAACTGAGATTTTTTTTCACATTTTGCATTTGTCTCTCTTTAGACCCCTCAAAGTGAGAACAATTCAATCTAGTCTTTATGAAGGGTCAGCAATTTCAATCTAGTTTTTTTATGAAGGGTCAGAACTACCGCATATATTTTTCATTTTATTTATTTCACATAATTATATAATCTTCAAGTTTCTTCATTTGTAATTGTCTGAAGCTTCCATAATAGTATACTTTTGATTGAAAGTTTTAGTCCTGGATAGCAACACTTCAAGTATTTAGCAAACATTTACTTTCTTTGATTGTTTAATTTCACAATATCAATGTAGTATTCTAAATTTGCAGGTGTGTCTCTGACGTACATTATCTATCAAATGTCACTATGGTGGCTCTTCCACATATTATCCTTCTCCTGGAAAGTGTACTTTCCATTTCATGCTAGATCATTCGAGGCTAAAAATAGTACAAAGTATGTGCACTTGATTTGCATTCTACTCGGAATTTCCCTACCTGTTATTCCAGTAGCAATAATTATGGGGAAGTTCGCAACTGAGACAGATAGCTATGGCCAAAATGAGACATTGTTATCAAGGGGTGCTGGTTTTAGCATGACTAGATTCCCTCCAATAATGTGCACTGGAAGAAATGCTGATGCAACATTTTACTCATTAGTTCTAAATGTAGAAATAATTGTCACGTTCGGCTGTACTGCATTACTGCTCATACTGTGGTGGTCTGTGGTTCATGTAAGTATGTACAAACAATAATTAACAACCGTAATTTAAAACTATCTTCCATAAGAGCTATGTACTAAAAGAAAGCAATTTATGCTATATAGGATTCCTACTAATGTTGTATAAACATTTGAGAATTTCAAAAGGCACTGTTGTTGTTATATGAATTATAATTACTGTAAATAGCTATTCTGCCAGAATTGTTGTTATTATATATTTATATTCAATAGCATTCAGAATCAAAAGTTAATAACCAATCAACTTTTTTCAAGTTTTCAACTGCTGAAAAGAAACTGATTGTAATATTTGTGTACTATGTTGTTCTTGCCACAGAAGCACTTGTGACTTACACAATTTCTACAAATAATTCTGCAAATATTCTGAAGGAATTGGAAAAGTACTTTTTCTGCCAACAAAAAGGGCACAATCCAGAAAGCCCATGTAGTTTATCAGAAATAGAGAAGTTGACATACCCGTCTCTGACGATACTTTCTTATGTTCTACTTGAGCTACTACCAGTTGTGAACCTGATACTCATTATAAATATAAAAGAAGTCAAAACTATACTTCAGAGAGGCTATTTAAGGAAAACTTACTCTACAAGAAGTACTAAAATCATTGGAGCATTACATGAAACCAGTAAAGTCTAACACCTCACCATAAAATAACTTTTATAGTAATCATACATGCTACATAGCTAAGTGGTATTATTATTTTGATCAAAAATAATTGTATTCCTACTTGGGACAACTTTTATAACTTCAAAGAAAGTAGCTACTACCTTTTGAGTCATCTCATAAATTTATATACTGCCTGTCCTAAATATTGATCTTGAATATTTGATTCACCACAGTCTGTAGACAGAGTTCACATAACTATTTTCATATTTAAGGATATTATTTTAATTAACCTAATCTACAGGAGTATCTCACTCAAAAATAATATGTAAAAAAAAAAATATTATCAAAAGCAAACATGCATGCACACCACATGAAGTATGTATTATTCGATATAAGTTCTGGAAGCAGGTGTTACGAAGTGATGAATGAAAGTCTTTTTCCCAAGTTTAGACTTGATGTCCAACTTATCTCATTGGGTATGTCAATAACTTATCTAATCCTACAGATCAGGTTAACTGTATAATAATAATATCCTTAAAAATAATGAAACTAGCTAGTTATTGTTGAGATGATATGAAGTCCTCCTTGGTATTCCCATAAACTAATGTAAGTGTAGCCTTTGAAGAGATTAAAAGAAGTCTTTGGAATTCCACACCTTATTTGACCATATGGCTTTTAAATATAACTGGCTACCCCCTTGAAATAAAAGAAAAACTGATTTAAATTAATTTCTAAATTTGGAACTTAAAAAATGAAGATTATTTTTACTGTACAATGTCAGCACTTACATAATGAAACCAAATTAAATAAGCTATCATAATGTTCTAATTACAATTCAAATTTGAAGTTTCAGTGAAGTTCTTTTAACTCAATATCTTGGGTTTTAGATGAATAATTGTGCTTCACTGCTGTTTGAGGGGTTGTAAATCCTCAAGCTCACGTGACCCTAAAAGACGAAGGACCAGAACTCTAACCAAGGCTTTAACCAGAGCCAACCACACTTGCGCGCTAGTAGCTGCCAGGAAGACGGATACTGATGCCGTCGTTGCAGGCCTGGGTCAGACTAAAAGCGAACTTCGCTTGCTCAGTCAACTCCAAAGATAAAGTTTCAATGGCAAAAGTTAAAGATAATACACTTTACAAAACATTTTATGTGAAGCACAATGACACAACCAGCAGTGGATTTGAGCCATGAATAACATTATGTAGATACAATTGTGATATATTGGTGTGTGCGTTGAAGTGTTTATGGGTGATGATAATTATGTTCATTCCTGTGGCGGTTGTTCAGTCAGTTGGCCTGAACAACTGCTTTCATATTCCTTTTAGTTAGTACGAACATAAAGAAGTACACAACTGGATATAAACATATTAATAAAACTGACAAGATGGAGGCTTCAAGGCAATTAAAACATTCCACATCAGTTCGATCGCACGAACTGATTCCTTCTTGCTCACACACAAATAGTTCCTGAATGGCTTGTATTTGTTTAGAGTGCCCCTTTATAGTGATAGCAAATTGAGTTAGATATGTAACAGGAAACAAAATGCAATAGCAGAGTATAATTAGAAGCTTCTTTTCTGCTGTTTCAAAATTAAATGACTTCTTATTCTTTTCACCATTGTATTTGTTTGTTCTCACCTAAATAAATATAACAAATTAAATATTTCACACATTTCAATCAATTTTATGAATTAGTGGACAATTACTCATATTAGCTATATGAAGCATGCAAACAAGGCCATCATTAATGAGGACCCGTTTGATAGAATAATTGATGACCAGACCATGTGATCATAGACTAAGTATAATGGACATCACCTATTTGCTGCAGTAACCTATATCACAGCTCAACAATGCAGAATGGAGTTATGTATTGAAGACTTTCAATGAAGTTCTGTGACGAGCAGTGAAGATGACTGCGGCCAACAATACTTATAAAAAATATGACATGAAGCCATGGGTTTTATGGTGTTTGAAGACGCCAAATTTGGCTCCATTTTGTATATTTTGCTTCATGGTTTATTTAGTTATAATAATTCAACAAGAATCATGATCAGAAGTTCAGACAATTGGCAGCAAAATTGGGGGGTTATGCCGAAAATCTCTTAAATTAATGAAGAAGCAGAAAATAAATTAAATTAATTTATAAACTTACCATAACTATTTTTGCGATTATGACAACCAGTAATGAGCATCCTACCACTGACGTTAGAATGATAGGCAAAACCACGGCATAGAAATTCACATGTCTGTTACTAGGTTTGCATAAAATAGTGGGAAATCTGGTGGGCTGAAATCCTGCTCCGGCAGACCAGAAGCTGATGTCACTAGGTGAATTCCTATTTTCTTGAGAAAAGTTCCCCATCACTGAAATGACTGAAATCAATGGGAGGACTAGTCCCAGTATAAAACATGTGATGTGTATTAGCCTCAATTTTCTAGCCATAGACATGCTTCGATAATTGTAAGGGAAAAATATACTCCAGAAAAATACAATCACATGAAACATCCACCAGAGACTCAGCTGGATCAGCAAGTATGTAAATACCACTCCTGTAATTAAAAATATTCAATATTTTAAAATTATAGCCCATAATTGCATTCATTTATATGAAACTGACTTGTGCAGTTTCAGTTACCTGTAACAATGCAGAATGGAGTTATGTATTGAAGACTTTCAATGAAGTTCTGTGACGAGCAGTGAAGATGACTGCGGCCAACAATACTTATAAAAAATATAATTGCTGAAATAAAGCACACCAAATATGTTTATTATAATATTATCAATACCAGTTAGAAACTCACTTCCTATTACTAAGTCAATGTTCATGTAGAATAGAAAAATGGATGGAAACTTGAGCCTGTGGAAACATACAATACAATACCCCAAATACATATGACAACAACTAGAATTCATAATAGCAACATCAGAAAGTACCACACATAATATATATTTAAAATTAAGTAAATTTGAGTCCAAAAAATAGAAATTACGATTGGCTTGGTTGTCATTATTAAATGTATCGCTTGCTTTCATAGTAGATATATTTAATAGTGGACTTAAACATTGTTTGACTCATTTGGATTTCAAAAGCATGCTTCTAAAAGACAGAACAGTGCTGTCTCTTTGATCGTTTGCTTCGTAAATAGCCTATGATTTCCTGAGTCATCTCTTCATTATGTATCTATTTTGTGATTATTGTAAAGTATGCTGTATTATCCCTACAAGAAAGCATAATGTCTTATTTTGCTTATTTGTTCATTCTTCTTTCTGAACACATAAAACTTACAAATTGTCGTGTTTGATGCAAGAAACAGTGGCTGCAACTATCCCAAACACGAAGGAGAGTACAAAAATCGCTCCATACAAAATATCACCTGCTAAAACTTGGCTGTTGCTTAAATATGACCATGTATAGCAACTTGGCTTGCATAACTGTGACTTTGAATCCACATAAAACCCTTCACTACAATTTCTGATGACATTGCTTGACGATCTGTTGCTCAATTGAGAATTAATGTCTGTAATTTTAAAAATAAAATAAAATTACACTATCAGAGTGAAATTACAGCCATACCTAAGTTAGTGTTAGTGAAATTATTGCAAGTCAGGCGAGTCGAGGGGAAGCTCTCACAGTCAGGAAGTGGTACTTTTAGGTCGACAGCACGGCTCCATTCGTCTACGCAAACCACATCCCTAACTTCTTGACACTGGTTTAGTGTCAGTTGGATGTTATCTCCTGAAGTACTACATAGCCCAAATAGATAAAGGCACAGAAGTGGAGTAATTTCACTCCTGCAAGCATCACTAGGTTCAAATAGCTCCAGTCTTCCTATCCAAGTTTTTGCCTCCTCTTCAGCATCGTTCATCACTAACAAATACTCTTCAGTGCTGTAAAAACATTGACCTGCACTCTGAAGGTGTGTCATACAGATGCCTTCCTTGTATGGAATAGCACTAGAGCAATCTGTGCTGCTGTCAGATTCCCCATCCTGTGTAATATATTAACTATATAGTCAATTCAAACACGAATTTTGTAAATGAAAAAATTAATGTTAAGAAATGAGTGAAGACTAAATGCCATAAAAACAAGAAAAAATCACGTAAATTATTACTTACAGGTGTACATACTCTCAATATTACAATGTACACAAAAAATTACAATTCTGTGATTTAAAGATTTGAACTATAATACATACCAAATATATGAAGTACAGAAGAAATAGTGGATAGAATAGTGAACTACTGATTACTCAAACTGGTAAGCATTAAGGTAGCATTAAAATTGCTCAATGGTCACATTTAATTGGCTAGATAGCAGATCCAATTTTTGTGCCACTCACTTTGTCTCTGTGTCCTCATCTCTACTCCATCCTCCTCCCCATCTGTCACTTCTTCTCCCTCCTACCCCTCTGATTTCCTCCATTTCTCCATCTACAATTCCACTTCCTCCATTTCTCCATCTATCCCTCTAACTTCCTCCATCTCTCCATCTAGCTACCTCTCCACTTCCTCCACTTCTACCACTTCACTTCCTCCATATCTCCATCTACAACTCCACTTCCTCCATTTCTCCATCTACCCCTCACTTCCTCCATTTCTCCATCTACATCTACCACTCCCACTTCCTCCAACTCCTCTTCCACTGTTCTTCTTTCTTCAAACTCCTGATCCATCACTTTTCTTTCCTCCATCTGCTCATCCACCAATACTCCACTCTCAATTTTTTCACTCACCACTCCTCCTTCCTCCCTCTGCCACTATCCCTCCCTCCATCTCCTCATCCACCACTCTCTCTTTCTCGCAGGCCAGACCGTTTACCTAATTGCTACGTTTTCCCCATGTGGCACTTAGGTAAAGGGTCTGGCCCAGGAGACTAGGGTCCTCATGGCCAATTATTTATTTATTTATTTTGGAGTTGAGGTCAAACATCATGCCAGAATTATCCTTTTACCTAAACCTCCAGAAATGGTTGAGAATGTAGTGAACAAGGTCACAGATTTAATGTATGGTGAAAAACATTGAATGCAAAGTCTACTTTTAAGGTTCTGTAAGGCCTCAATGAGTATGCCTTATAATAATTTACAAGATGCATGCTTAGAAAATTCAACCTTTGGTGACCCCTCCCTCCTGTAAGAAAAACAAACTCCTTTATTCACTTATAATACAGCGAAACTTGCCATCTTTGTCCACACAATTATATCAGGAAATCTACGCAGTAAAAAAAAACTGTTCCCTCTTTCAACAATGAACTTTTTCATATGAACGCTGTACTTGCCAAGTGAAAAAAGATGATCGGGAGAGTAAATAGTCCCCAGAGCACAAGAAGAATCGCTACAGTAATGGCCACACAAACCGATTCTCTACTGCTGCAGTCACGCTTCATAATTAAAAGCGATTACTTATATTTCAAAATAGCACTGTCTCCGCACGGCCAGTTATAGTTCAGCGAAGCTGACTTATTAATGAGTCCCCGATATATATATATATATATTATTCAGCGAAGCGAGCGAAGCGAGCGGAGCTGACTCTCTAATGAGTTCGCGATATATATATATATTTAGGTCTAGAAATTGTTTTTGTTCTTGCGTGGGCGTACGTGTGTACCCTTTCTCCTACGCGCTTGCGCGGGCCGGGTAACCTTCTTAGCAACATTTTGTTTTGTTTACCCGCCGTACGAAGTAGTGATGCCCACAGTAGACAAAACGTTAGAAACGCTCTGTCACGAGCTTTGAGGGCGTTAGAAACTCCTGAAGAAAAATTAGTAAGGCGAGCGCGATAAGAAATGAAAAAGACAGGGCAAGGAGGAGGAGAGCTAAAACGAAACAGAAACAGGTAGCAAAGTAAAGAATCTGACAGTATTTTGTAGCCACACCAAGCATGCATGGAATAGCTGCAATTACAGGGAACATGCATCGCTCGCTTCGCTATTTTGTGCTATTAGAGCACATCACTAGTTATTTGTTAGGTCTAGGAATTGTTTTTGTTCTTGCGTGGGCGTACGTGTGCACATTTTCTCCTACGCGCTTGCGCTGGCGGGGTAACCGTCTTAGCAACATTTTGTTTTGTTTACCCGCCGTACGAAGTAGCCCGGTGAAACAAATTCTGCGAAAGAGAGACAAAACGTTAGAAACGCTCTGTCAAGAGCTTTGTCCAGAAGAAAAATTAGTAAGGAGAGAGATAAGAAATGAAAAAGACAGGGCAAGGAGGAGAGCTAAAACGAAACAGAAACAGGTTGCAAAGTAAAGAATCATTCTTTTTGAAAAGCCATTAAATGTTCCTAGCCCCACACCAAGCATGCATGGAATAGCTGCAATTACAGGAAACATGCATCGCTCGCTTCGCTATTTTGTGCTATTAGAGCGCATCACTAGTAGTTGATCAATGATCTGCGTGGGAAACCTAGCAAATCATCGAAGTCTTGCGCCAATTGTACTTGCGACTATTGCTGCGGCGGGATGAGTGTTAGCTACGTGGTAAGGGTGACCCAATGAGTCTTAACTTTACTTAGAAACTCCAGGGGTGATAGAAGTTGCTTCAAAGTTGGGGGGGGGGCTAGCAGGAGGAGGGCACCATGTTCTACTATATTAATTATCTCATTAAAATTATTTTCTAGTTCATGGAAAAGTAAAACTTTACATTAACTAAGCAAAATAAAACTCTAACTTCATATGAAAATTGGATGAAAAATTAAATTATCTAAAAGTTCTAAAAATTGATTCAGCTCAATGAGATTGTTTCATGAAAATGTATACTTTTCTATGAATCTCTTAGCTAAGTCCATCAGAACCATCAATTCTTCTCTTCTTAATTGAAGAATGCCATAAGCTGTAAATACCAACTAAATACTGTAGTTGGTAATGGTCATTGTGATAAGTGGCTTATTTTTATAGTATTTGCAAATTGAATAGAATTCATGAGCCAATCAATATCATGCCTGCATGAAGTGTGCCCCTTCTCCCCCTCCCCCCCCCCCCCGTCCCCCTAAGCGATGAATCTGGGGAGGTAGGGGGGGGGGGGGGGGGGGGGGGGGGAGGGGAGGGGGCTTATATAGTATATATATAATATATATGCTGTAGTGGATACTGAACTTTAAACTTTATCTTTACATCATTGTCATTATACGCAATTCATATTTCTCACTGGTTAGTCATGTGAACATTCAGTCAGTCAGTCAGTCAGTCAGTTAGTCAGTCAGTCATGTGTCTTGTCAATTCGTTTATTCGAATATAACTAGTTTTACCTGCACTGTTAAAATTGGGGTGCATGGGAATCCCATTTTGAGGTGTCCAGGTAACACTGGCTGTACTCATCCTCATGGGGTGTTTCCATTTCACCTAGAGGAAGTGTTCAGTTACACCCCTGTACACCCTTCATTATACCAAATGGAGTGTTGTGATATACCCATGTTCAAGAACCAAGTGTTCTACTACACCCTATCAGAGCTCATAATGCACTAAATATGGTGTTATTGATACTCTACCAATGAGGTGTTGTGATACTCCCTTAAACTAGCTACTACAACACTCCAAATGGCATTCACAATACTCACTTTATAGCCATATATTTTAGTGTATAAAATTTATTCCAGTAATCAGCAAATGCAATAAATATTGGTCTGTGATATGACATTGTATCTGTGTGATAAGTGAAGAATTAACTGTTCATGAATGAGTGAAGATGCTCAGGAATTCTTCATACAGCCAGGATGATTAGATCTGTTCATCACTCATGTCAGCAGTGATCTACAAACAGCAACAATAAACAACAATAAAACATAATGGTAATTGACTTTGGACCAGTGTTGGGAACTTAGTGTGATAGTCTAGATTTTTAGAACTTAAGCTCAAGCCCATCAATTTCAAATCAGACTTAAGCCCAAGCTCAAGTCTTTCTTTATAGGCTTAAATCCAAGCTCAAGTCTTTATTTAGAGGCTTAAGTCCAAGCTCAAGTCTTTATTTAAAGGCTTAAGTCCAAGCTCAAGCTCTATTCAAAAGTTGAAGATTTTTATTATTGAAAGAACATTGAAAATTACATAATTCAATAAACAAAAAGGAAATGACTTTATTAATCATTTTATTGTGAAAGAACATTGAAAATTACATAGCGTAAGACCTCATTTATCGGACCAAGTTTGGCCCACGAACTAGAACTCATTAACTGAACGATTTAAAATTTTATTGTTTCGACCAATCATGAGGTTATTTAATATTCTATCGCCTTGCACTACTCATATTTTTAAAACACAATTTGCAGGTCGCTGTGCAGAGGCAGTGCAGAAGCAGTCAGGCCTCGATTATCGCCCAGGACCACCAAATATCGGACCGCCGTAGTGTCCAATGCATCGGTTATAGGCCGGCGAACAAACATTCATCCCCAACTCACTCCCATCGCAAAACTACACTATTTCAATATCACCATTGAATTTTTCACACACGACTATCCTTTACTAAATTTATTCCATAGAATTCTTATGTCACATTTTTATATATGTTCGTACTTAATTTCCTATAGGAATAGTCCTTGCAAATTAGCGTACAAAGTATAAAGGTAGTGGCAAAAAAAAAAGTTTTTCTGTTCAACCTATGACCATACTTAGCTCCAACTAAACTGTCCATTTACTATTCAATTGTTTCAGATTGAAGGTGGGGGGGGGGGGGGGCAGAGTAAGAACTTTAGGGGACTGATAGAAATATGTTTATTGGAAATGTTTACTGTAAAAAGGGCAAAGAAGGCAAGCACCCCCCACCCCCCCCTTCTCAATCTGAAAAACAAAAACAAACCCTTGACCAGCATTACCACAATGTGCTACTGCCATTGGAGTTTACTTCATTTTCACTGGAATGCCAACAAGAAAAAAAAATCATGACTTACAAAAAAATGAAAAGATCAAATGCTACGAATCAAAGTTCAGAGTTCAACATATGGGACAAAGTTTATTTTCAACAGTCTTCATGAATCCACCTTGAACAGATGCACTGAAGCCATTCTCTGCCCGTTCCTTCGTCCTCTTCAAAAGAACTGAAGCAGACACAACATAAATCTGTGAATATGCTACTGTCCATTGTGATATCTTGTGCAGAGTACGTCTACTTGTAATCTTGCTCCCACCTTCAACTAAATTCAAATGTCCTTCATTTGTTGAAGTTTCAGTAGTGACCTCTCGAGAGCGTTTCTTGCCTGTCACAGCTTTGTGTTGTAAACTTTTCTTAGCTTTCTCCTCCTCTGCCTGCTTACGCTTCTTTTCTTTCTCCTCCTCTGCCTGCTTTCGCTTCTTTTCCTTCTCCTCAGTTCGTCGAATTCTTTCCTCAGCCTTTCTTCTTTGTTCTATTTATTTTTCCCTTTCTCTTTCCTGTTTTCGCTTTTCCTTCTCCTCAGTTTCACACTTCTTTTTCTCTCCTTCACTTTATAAAGTGACCAACACTCATCGCTAGTGAGAACACGTGCTGAACCCGTCTTTGATGATATCGTAGTAATATCCCTTACCACAGGTAAATTCAATAGATTGGTGAATGGTGAACGTAAATTTGAGGAAGCAACAGGAGGTGTAACTTTGGTGAGTGATACAGCACTCGAATGTACAACTGAAGGAGACCATGGAACCGGCATGGTAACCGCAACTCCAGTTATGTGGTGACTGCACCAGGAATCAATAATCCACGTTGTGCAGTGACTCTGACTGGAGGTGATCCAGTGGGTGTGGTACCTAGAAAGTTAAACAATACAGGTATGTAACATCACAAATACAAATTAGGCATGTAAAGTGAAATCCCCCCCCCCCAAAAAAAAATAATAATAATAAATAAATAAATTATTACTACCACAAATACTGAAGGATATTTTAGTAGAATGGCAGGAGTCCAACTGAAATGGAGGCGTAACTTGAAAAGTTTGAACCCTGAAATATCAGTTACTAAGACAAATGAGTGAATTTTGTTTCCTGTTGTTTTTTTTGTTTATAGTCAGTCCATAGATTTGAAGTTCTATTGTTCATTAGACAGCATTTAGTTTGGGGACAGTTGGGACAAACTTTTTTCTATATGAAACCATTTACAGGAAAATAGGGCACAACGCAGTCTCCATAAAAAATAAACTGTTTGTTAACTAACACATTTTATCAGCATCGAGTTTGATTGCCTTAGCCGTTCACAATATATGACCTAATCAAATTCCCCTTGGTAGGCTTATTGGATTCAATTGACTATTATTCCCCAACATTCAAGTGTGCTGCATTGAGCTCAATTTTGTCGTAGACAGTCTCACATGATAACATAGGTAACATTGTATGCAAATGAAAAATCATAGCTCTGCCTAAGTTACTATAGCTACTTATATCTTTCTCTCGAATTATCTGGGATTAACAAAAAATGCGATCTGCCCAAAAAATCATTTAAAAATTACATGTACAGACTTCATGCTACCAAAAAAAAAAGTTTTCTGAACAAAATTTTCGTCTTCAGAAAAAAATTAATGGAGAGTTCTTATCACTTAATGAAAAAATATGTTGCTGCAAAACACCATTAATTCTTACCTAAAACCTGAATAGTGGATCCAGAGGCCATAGGGACTGTGATGTGAGAAAGGGATCCAAGGGGCTTGGTACCTGCTAGGACATCTGCTGTGACGAGCAAACTTGATCCCAGGGGTGTGGTACCTGCTACAACATCTGTTGTGATGTACGAACTAGATCCCAAGGGTGTGGTACATGCTACGACATCTGTTGTGACGTGCGAACTTGATCCCAGGGGTGTGGTACCTGCTAAGACATTGTTGTGACGTGCGAACTTGATCCCAGGGGTGTGGTACCTGCTAAGACATTTGCTGTGATGTGTGAACTTGATCCCAGGGATGTGGTACCTGCTAAGACATCTGTTGTGACGTGCGAACTTGATCCCAGGGGTGTGGTACCTGCTAAGACATCTGTTGAGACGTGCGAACTTGATCCCAGGGGTGTGGTACCTGTTAAGACATCTGTTGTAACGTGCGAACTTGATCCCAGGTAAAGGTCACTAATCCTAAAAGAGGTGACATTTCAATATATTGGTATAGGGTGTCTTGTCAATAGACATGTTATAAATCTGATACTAAATGAGCTTTCAATGTTTTGTGCCACATGATGCACAGTTTTCTAACCAATGGTCACTAATGTATATTAGCCTCTCCACTCTAACATTAAAAGTGATCATCACGCTAACTTTGTGCATTCTCTTACAATTCAAATATAATGATAATAATTATAATGATGACAGTAACTGCTGAGGATTAAGTCAAATAAAAATGGTGAAGTCACGACTATGGAACAGATTGTCAGATGAAAACTTAGACAGGCTATTATGTATTGCAATTGAAAGATCAGAACTGAAAAAAGTGATGATTTTGAAGAAGTATTGGACAGTTTTAAGCAGACCAACTGTAGAGTTTAGGCTATAATTTTCACATTTTGCACTGATCATTTATTGTTATAGTAGGAGAAAACAATTTCAGGGGGGTGAAACTAAATTTAGGGAGGGAGGGGGGGGGGTGAAATCCCAGGGTTCCCATAGTCTGTCCTGATGAATTTTTTTTGTGGTATGAATATCAAATATACATATATAGCAGACGTCGTCATGTCCCTGTCATTCTAATAAAAGCTGAACTTGACTAATAGATATATAATATGTTCATCGGTTTTAGTATGTGTATTTCAAAAATCATGGATCAAATTCTTTGAAACCATCTATGTGGAGGAAAGGATTTTTTTCTTCTGTTTAGCATGATAGTGTATAACTATCAATAACATGTCTTCTCTTTCAGTTTTGAAATCTCAACATGGAATGAAAATTCATAATAGTGATTGTTTGAATTGATAGTGTGTACTTTTTCTGGGTGTGTAATGGGGCCAACTTATTTTTAGTGTATTGTGCAGGAATATCCTAGACATAATCTGCTAGCTAAAGGGTTGCTTATCCTCTTTTCTTTCAGTGAAATGAAGTAAATTTATATTTGGAAAAAAAAATGTATTGTTTATTTTGATATTTGATATAAACAATGTTACATTAAGTCTTGGTTATATTGTTATAGAAAGGGTACCTTCATCCATATACTTTCAAGCTACCCCGCTCTCTTCCATTGTGGAGCCATAGCACATGCTTGCCATCAGATGTTCGTAGTAAAGAAGTGATATGTGTTGATGAGAGAGGTACAAAATATTTTTCACCAATTTAGATCTTTGAAAAAAATGTATATACAAAGTTTGTGTGGCATTTTGTTCATGTGAGCCAGAAGCAGTGACTTAAGTGAGACACAGTATGTGGCCAGCTTCTCCGAAGAACCCTACACTGGCTTTCCATCAAGATCTACTTCTATGGCTGGAGTCTTTAGTCCTTGAAGGATGCATGGGTGTTGATGCTTTTTGTCGTGCTCTAGAATGTAAGAGAGGAGTAGCTAAACATGCAGGACACTCTCACCAGTATATAGTTTCAACGTAAAACATCTGAATTCCAGCTCTCATTAGCTTTTCAGTATGAAGCAAAAACTAACGTGGGAAGAAAAAAATTATTTGCCCATGTGATTGCGACATGACGATAGGGGGTATTACCTACAAAAACTTGAACCTACACGGAGCAGAGAGCTTGTTAAAACATCATCCTGAGCAAGTTCATACTTAAATCAACAGTTAATTGTTAGTAATCTCCAAAATCAGCTGACAGATAGACAAACAGATGGGACGACTAATATAACCCACTTGCGCATGCGCGCTGAGGACTAATAATAACAATCTGGCCAATACCTATGCCCACCCTGTAACAAGTAATAGGAGAATATCAGTAAGTCTTCAACCTTTTGGTTGGACATAAATCCAGTGTGGTAGACTCAATGCAGGTGAACCTAAATCGTGCCCAAAAAACAAAACAAAAAACAACAACAAACAAACAAAAATCTGGAAAGATTAGTACCTAGACAATAAAAGAGGCAGGGCCACCAACATTATCACTATTAGGGATGAGGCCTGGTTATGTTCACACCCGTTATCAACTTACTTCATGACGCATACTTCGCCAACATCTTGTATTGACTAGCCTTGATACATCAGCAGCATGTGTGCAAACCTGCAAAATAAGCCAATGGGAAATGCCATCACTACTGGACAAGATAATACAGTTGTGGTCCTGCTATATAAAAATACATGGATATAATAGCTATATGATTCCATTCAATTGTTATAGTTGTGATGCCATTCCATTTAGCTATTCTAGTCTAGCCATTTGGTGAGTGAATTTTTAAAGTTCACTGATATTATTACGAGTAAGTGACAAGTAGTACTCTTTAGACACTTGCTAAACTACTGTGAATAACGATAGGATTAGAGGGAGGGACAAACGTACAAGCCTAATGCAGCTGTCTCGTGAAACCACTGAAGATGACTCTAAGATATATATATGTATCAAGTTTACATAGTAAACAAACAGTTTCCATTTTTTGTCTGACTCACTTACATACTAGCAAACTCAAACTGGCCCCTTCGTACACAGTATTTGTCTCAAACTACTTAAGAAACTAATGTTCTACAGAATTATTAGACAGTCCTCTCCCACATCACTAGAGTATTACCATATTGGTATTACTTTTTTAAGGGGTGCAAAGCTTTTAACTTACTCTTTCCTTAAACTGAACCGCCATAATGAAAAGTTAGTCTCATGTACCCAATCCCTTTACCAATCTTGGTAGCAACACTGTGGCACAACAGTGAGTAAAGCCTACACAAACCAAAAGCAGTTGATTTAAATTCTAAGCTTACAGCTTCTTACCCAATGCATAGATGATCCTTGTGTCTTACAAAGTTTGTTTCGAGTTCATGTTCAAGGGTTTTTCTACGCACCTGTGCTAATCAATTAATGGGGTAAAGGGATTTACAACTACTTTATCTTAAACGGCTTCTCAAAGTGGTTCGGTAAAGCGTCATCTTTTTTTTTTCTTTTTTTTTAAGCCAAGACTAAGGTTAATGTCATCATAATATAATTTTAATAATGTCATCATAATATAATTTTAATAATTATTAGAAATAACCACATATACATATTTAGCTGTCTTGCTCTCAAACTTAGCTACCAAGCATGCCTTGAAATTCTTCATTAGAGCTTTAAGCTCTTCAGCTTCCTTGTTGGTAGTGATGTGAATAAAAACAGTAAAGCTAGCCACTATGAATATAGCTTGCACAATGACGTATAAAGTGTGCTTTATGGAATCTTGCCCACTAAATTGTGAACCACATAAGACCACCATAATGTGTCAAAATTATATGCACATAATTGTAAACATTCAATAATTATTTTCATCAACACACTGGCCAAAGTTGTAGTCAGCGAACTAGCTAATTGTTACCAACTGTGCTGGTTTTTGAACACCTCTTAAAGTAGCAAGTCTGCATGGGAGTACTGATACACCCCACAGAGGTGTAGTAAAGTCACCATAGCTCATAGGGGTGTCATGCTACATGTGGGGCCACCCACAGAACTGTTGCAGAGATACCAGGGGGAGGAGCATGTAATTGTGGTCAGTTGCTACATCATCAGCTGCCACACTGGTTTCACAGTTTTTGAACTAAATATTCAGAACTAACTTTAGACACACATGGTATCCCTTTGAGCATGCACACACCTCTTTCTTTTTATGTTTCACTATGTGGTGGATGGCTATAAAATCACCGTAGTCACTCCACCCAGTTTCAGTTGGTCTCTGTCTTTCTTTTTATCTGCACCACACCTTATTAGCTAATATCTAATTAACTTTCATTATAACTTCCTTGAATACTTTGAGGCTAGTTAGGAAGTGATAGGATAGCTTTAGGTTGCTGATAGGAGAGGCCAGACTACCCATAGACTAATTCTGGTGGCAGTGTACCCAGCTGGAACTTGGGATTTACACAGAGTCTCCAGCTGCTTAGTAGTCTTGCAAGGACTCGGTTCAATACCCCCCACACTGCACTCCACAGTGTTACGGAACACTTAAGAGCTAGCACAACACCTCAGAATACAGAAGTGTTACACTACGCCCCATTAAAGGTGTAGTGTAACACCACATTTTTTACAGTGTGAGTGAACCCTTCTTGGGCTTAACCAATGGTAGATAATGATAACTGAGCAAGATAACTAATTCTACTGCATTCTTACCTTGCAATACGTCTAGCACCACTGTGTGGCGGGGTACTTGCTAGTATACATATTATTAACTTTACACATCAGTTTTCACTACTATGTAGGTCTGTTTGAATTATGGTGTCAGAGAATTTAGGGGGCTTGAGTCATTTCACTCAATTTGAGAGAATTAACATGGAGTGAGGCACATACAAAAAGTATGTATTTCATCAAATTTAATCTAAATTTTCAGTGAATAGTGTTGATTCATATAATTTGATTAGTTTATTAAAAAAATTTTTTTAGTTATCAGGTAACTCAGATCCAAATAAGATCTACAAACCAGTCACCTTATAATTAATGCATTCTATAATTATTATTATAAACAATATAATGCTAAAACTTGCAAGTACTTCCTCATAAAATACTGTGAAAAAGACAAAAATTACATTTTGATAAGAAAATAGTAAGCATGAAAGTCATTGACTACATTATAACTAGCTTAGAATAGTCAAATTACACACACTACAATAATTCAAGTCCTAAACTGTAATGTAACGTTCTTCCTTGTCTTGATTCAGTGGGTTGCTTCTTACTTCCAAATGTGGTGTCATCGTTATAGACTGACCCCGATTAACTTTGTGTGATCTAGTTTGGGATAGAAACGCATGCAAATTAGAAGTTTGGTTGGTTAATTAAGTGTGCTATCTACTTGCTGAGAGTACAACACTTAGACAACACAATGATTCCATAATTACAATAAATCTGCACTTGACATGCTAAGAATAATTACTAGTTGCATGTCCGGGGCTCAGCCAGACAGAGGGAGCCTAAAGCAAGTACTGAAACAATGAACTGGTGAGCCACAGCCTAATCATATTCACGCACAACCCACACGTATTAACAGCTAACTTTCTCATACATAAAACATTCAATGATCAAGCAATGACTCTATTACCTGTACCTACAAAACCTCAGCATAGTAGTGTTGCAAACAATAGCTATATACTAAACTTTACGAGTCTTTCTACTGGTTAACTATTGCCAATGTCTCTGGCTGTGTACATACTGCAGCTCAAACACAAACTTCACATATTTGCCTTATAGCATTTGAATTTTGCATTTGAGAATCCATTGAGAGTGAGACAAGAAAAATAAATAATAGAAAATTAATTGGAATTCTATTTAAAGGTGGACATGTATTTTTTCTACATTTACATGTAGCCAAAGACTAGAATACATTGGTACAGCAAATGTAGATAGAATTATTGTTAGAAGTAATATTAATGGCTGGATTTTAGTTATACTTATTATAAAGGCAAGACTTTAATAGCAGCAATGACTTGTGTGCAGACAGACAGACAAAAATACAGACAGACTGGAAAAGCAGAAACTATGAATTTCTCACCATGCACACTGAAGATGGTATACACATGGCTTACCACTCACTTACACTGTGTTCCACCTCCAAAGTTGTCTGGTAATAATAATTATAAGCACTGCCACAACAATGATGAAAAATAACCATCCAATTACACCAAACACAATAGAAGAAATAGAAGATTTTTCTAAAACAAAATTCATATTAATAGTGGTAATTAAAAATTATTATAAGAGATGCTTAAAAGAAATACAGTATTCACAGCCTCAGTGTAGACACTATTGGCTTAAGATTTCACTCTATGTACTTTCTGAATTAATGGACTATGTACATAATTACATATAAATTGGACTTATTGATTGATTCTCGTTTTCTCTTTAGTATAATTTTATGGAACCTCCTATTCAGCGGACAGATATACATCTACTTTTTTAAACAATACTAATAGGATGATTGGCTGCACAAGCTCACAACCAATGTAATGAACATACAATTAAAAACACTTGCATTAAATTATTACTAATGTTTTCCCTGATTATAAAATAGTTAGGTGCTTCTTCAGAGGGAACTACCATTTTTAGGGACCCCAAAGGCTCTAGGTTGTAGCATCCCAAGCACATTGAGGGTGTTACATTTAGGGCCTGAGGGACCCAAAATACATTAGATCACAAAAGCACAGAGCCTAACTGATTTAGGACATAGCAAATGTTCCCAACAACACAATTGGAGGGAGTCTACATAGAGATACCCTGCCCTGAAGGCTGGGGCACTCATATAGAGTCCCGAAGGACCTAATGGATTTGAAGTCCCCTGTCACACTAAGACCAGCTACGCTCTAAAAAGATCTGAGTACCTGTAGAATTTGCCAAAGCTTTGATCACTGGCCCTTCTACTTTGATGCTGTAATTCCCATATCCAATTTTTGTAAACGCTCGTACCTGTAGAACAAAAAAATATGTAGAAATAGTCTTTATATTTTTACCTTTTTATTACATAGAGTGGACATGATACTGTCTCATAAACAAATGTCTCATAAACAAAAAAAAATTGTTGCATGTGCTCGTGGCGATCCTGTGCACTCAAATATCAGTTAGTCACAAGCTTCTTTGATAATTGTTTTTCTGTTAAGTTGCTTTTTGCTACCTTGTCGTTGTTGTAGCTGTTTTCTAGAACATACTTAATGCTGAATTAAGCAGAGTATGGATCTATAGTGGTCGCCCATTTTCCCCGGTTTAGTTTTCTAATTTTCTTGACCCCAAAGTGTCACTAAAGTTATATCTTTCACATTTTCATTTAAGTTTCTTCATGCGATAATCAATGAGAATGAATGTTGTAAAAATATTGTTGCTTAATGCATGAGAAATGGATTCTGGATACTTAGCAATGTTGTGAGAAGGTTGCCAAAGATAGAATGCTCATATCTGTTTCCTAATAATTGAACCTTTAAATATACTGTTATAATAAAATGTCTGTAATTACTTTATCCTCAATTTAGTGTGGGCACATATTTACCTTGAATATATATACATGTATCTGGTTCTTTTGGTTAGTAATAATGTAATGAAGTGATTCAGTAAATTGAGAGTAACTTTCCTCCTATAAAATATAAAATATAAGAAATAATTATAACATAAAGTGGGAAATACAAATTATTACACTGTTCAAAGATTAGCTGATGCACTGCTAACTTTCAACAACAAAAGGCTGGCCACACTAAAGTTTTGGGAAGTTGTAAGTTAGTCACATAATCTGGCATCACTGTCAGGGATTCTGCAACCACTTGGTAATCTATTTAAACTGTCATGTGGTCAGCAGCTAACAGATAATTTCAAAGGCAGTAGCCACCCCAAGCGTTAAAATGACATCCACTGCAAACATAAAGTTCCTTTAAAGCTGCAATATACCATTATTTCAAAACATGTTGTGATGTGCATTTAATCCTTAATTGATATTAGCTATCTATCTGTACAAAAAAATGTTTACTTCACAAGCAAAAACTTATCTTAGAAAAAAACACACAATATATTGGTAGTCATTTATACCTGAATAGAAGCAGCTTGTGCTGTAGAAGCCTCAGAGTAACTGAGCTGATATCCGAGGATCACTCCATTAGGATGCATGGGAGGACTCCATGAGATCACATACACTGAACTGACATTAGCTACTGTCAGATTGACTGGCTCCCCAGGCACTTTAATTAATATACACATGCATTTAATTAAGAGTGAAAATAATTAAATGTAGCTCACAGTCTTCCCTTGTTGAAAAGGTAATATTTTCAGAGTACACACCCACTCCAAAGTCAGATGTGGCAGCCACTGCAATGGAGTAGTTGGAAAAGGGTTGCAGGCCTATGAAGAAAGATTAAACTGATCACTGTGCAATAAAATATAACATTATAAATGTACCGTAAATATCACATTGCTCTGTACAACTGTCATAATTGTATAAGATATTGCGTATCTGCTTGCTTGATTTATGAGTCATCAGAACAGTATAACCTGAGAGAAATCCATTCCAGTTCCAAATACTAGGAGGTTTCCATGTCAATGTGACAGATGTGGAAGCTATACTGATAATGTGTACTGCGTGTGGAGGAGCTGAGGCTTCTAAAAATAGTACAACCAATAAAATGTATAGCTAGCTTTGATTTAAACATTACTTAGAATGTGAAATAAGAAAAAAATATATATATATATATATTATTCATCTGATACAGGAGAATAGCACAAGTCTGTTGGCTAAGTATTTTGAAGGCACGAGCATAAATACGGCCAATCAGATGAGTGATATTCTGCAGTATCTAATGAATAAAAAAATTTATTATGTACTCATCATTGTGAATACTTTAGTAACATATTTCTAGTGCAATAAACACTTGTATAACCTTGGGGGACATAATAATCCAGTGTGATAACTCTGAACACTTGTAATATGGAAAAATAATGTCTTAAGCCACATCCTGTTTACTTTAAATGCATTTCAACCGGTATTAGGCCCTGTTCAGTACATAATAAGACTTAAATATTAATTCCACATTAACAAACATACCTCTTCCTGGAAGTACCACCATATCAGAGTGTGACAAAGGCCCTTCTCCTGCAACATTACTCATGGACACAGAAAATGAGTATTTGAAGAATGGCTGCAAACAAGTTATTAACAAATTTTCATTTTCTATGTTTCTGTTAATTCTTGGATCAGGCTGGTTGATCAGTTCCTGCTGTATGTCTGGATAAATGATTGCATGTGATTTGTTGAGGGTTTTATTCTGTAATAAAATTCCCAATGTAGATGTGGTCATGTTCGGTCCAAATGACTGAACGGCAATTGTATAATGAGTAACAATTCCATTCCAGCAACTTTGAAGAGGAGGAGTCCACATTAATAGCACTGATGAAGAGGATTTGATTTCAGCCATAATGTTCTGGACTGGACATGATGGCTCTATACAAAGGAATATAATTTATATGTATTTTTTAAAAAAAAGACTATGAGGAGCAGAGTAAGTAAAGCTCTCATTTGGTAAAGTGATGATAAGCACACACAGAAACTAACTTCAAGCATTATACAGTGAGGACCACCACTCATACAGTGCACACTGACTTTTCAACAAAAAAAATTGTGGTTTCATTGTTAATAACTCAAATCCCTCAAGGCAGATTGAACATTAATAAGTAATTGACAATTATTTTTATGACCAATAATAATTCAAAATACAGAGCTGTTATTTACCACTTAAACTCATTTATCTTACTATCTTCCTCAGTTTGGGCAGTTTGGACTTCACTGTATGGACCCACTCCTTCTAGGGTTGTTGAAGCCACCATAATATGATACATTGTGTGAGGATGTAAGTCTTTTATGAGAATGTAATTTTCTTCACTATACAAATCCAAGTAATCCGTTACTGAAGTAATAAGTATTGTATACTCTTCTAACACTCCATTGTGATCTTCAGTTGCTGGAGGACTCCATGTTAAGAGTAGACTAGTTGAAGTAATGTCTGTCACCAGCACATCAAGGGGAGGGCTAGAAGGAGCTAAAAGATTACAAAAGGTCATGATGAGAATAACTGAAAATACAGAATATAATTTTTTTTTTTTAGAAACCATTATTTTTACCAAAATATTTTACACATACGTGTTTGTAATGTTTTCACACTTATGTTTGGAGAATAAGGTCCAGTAGAAACTGTTGTAGCAGCCACTGAAATATTGTAGGTGTAATACGGATGCAAGTGGAGAAGGCTGTGCTCTAAATCTGAAGTCTGGACTACAAAAGAGTGACCAGACTCTACTTCAAGTATCCTAATAGAGTAGCTACGAATGGCTCCATTGTTGTACTCATCAGGAGGAGGTGACCAGGTCAAAGTGATATTATGGGCTCCAATATCAATAGCTTGCACTTCAATAGGAGGATAGGAAGGAACTACAATGTTTTAATAAAGATATATAGCAGGTGTTAATTTAATTTCTATCTTGCAATCATTTAGGAGTCTGAATTTTTAATGACTGGTATGTGTGTATATTTATATACATTACTAAGTGTTCATTGCGCAACAAACTATTTACTACGATATTCACGCATGAGCAGTACATAAAACTTTTATTATTCATTGGACACCACAGAATATCACTTGTCTGGTTGGCTGTATTAACAAATTATAGAAACAATTAATATATGTGGTATAATATTATTCATGAATACAACATAAATGATTATTAAGAATCACTTGCCATCCTCAAGAGTTGTAGCAATAGAAGGTTGGGAAGATGGACCATTTCCAAATGTACGAGCAAGCACAGAGAAGCTGTAGTTGTAGTGAGGATGAAGGGAACCTAATCTAAGCACAGTCCCTATGGAATGAAAGGTCCAGTTCCTTCCTGTGTACATCTCCTGTACATGTATAATGTAGTAAGTGAGGATGCCATTCATATGAATGTCTGGTGGAGGAGACCAATGGAGCCACATTAATGTAGAACTCTTGACTACTGCATAGGCATCAGTAGGTGGTCTGGAAGGAACTGTACAAAATATAAAAACTGACATATACATGTAAATCTCACTTTTTGCGTTCATTAAATACATTCTGTCTGAATAGATTTCTTGTAAGAATGAGGAAGACACAATGAGGTATTAGCAACAGCTCAATAATTAGCTAAATTATAAACCTAACTTCATATGTTATCAGCTACCACAATAGTGTTCACTTTATTGCTGCTATTTTTACCACTTATTGAATTTTACCATTTTGCAAAGTTGTAAAGAGCAGTGCTATGCTTGGAGCACCATATCCAAAACTATTTCTAGAACAAACAGCACACTTGTATGTAGTAAACTCCTCCAGAGTAGATGGGAATGTGTATGATGTCACAGAAGGTGGGACATCTACCCTGATGTCTGACGTATTGAATTGGGTTTGGGTGGCAATTATTCTGTAGCCAGCTAATGCTGTTAGTTTGTTCACAAATGTAACATTGGGAGACTGCCAAGATAAAGTTGCAGAACGGCTATGAATATTTGACACTTCAATGTCCAGAGGTGAAGGCAACGGAACTGAAAGTTTAACAATAACACACAATGTCAGTAGAGTGTTTACAGCTATTAGCTACTAAATTTGAGTCACTTCAACTATTAATTTATAAAACTAACAGTATGAATTAATGCAGTGCACTAAGCTACTAAGCAATTCAATAGATTCTAAAGCAGTGCTGATTACTGTAGAGAATTAAAAAAAACTTGACCAATTCAATGTAGTTATGGTATACTTACTTTCACAAGTATGTCCATCACTGTTCAGTGAGACTCCATTGCACGAGCAGTAATAGCTTCCTATTGTGTTATTACAGTTACCATGGCAACCTCCATTATTAATACTACATTCATTTAAATCTGCAATAAACACAACAACTATTATTTACTTTATTACCCATATATTCTAGTTGATAAAGCAAAAAATATCATGAAGTGCATTTTTTTTATAATTTCTCAACTTAATTTATCAGATCACAGTCAGCATAAGGTCAGTTCTCTCGTGCTCTTGTACGACACACAATGTATTCCTGCATTGTAGACTATCAACAATAAAAATATTTAAAGCGTTTTTTTTTTTGGTTTTTTTTGTCGATTAATGTTATAAACTTCTAATTAGGAATGTGGTAAATTGTGAACAATTTTACAAACAACAAAATTGCTGTAGCTTAACAACAACACTGAGTTCTCATTAGTGTCAACACATAGGTACGTAACCTAGTCTTCTTAGTTGTGCTTTATATACCTTTGGCATTTTATAATTACGTCATTGTTATTCTATTTTTGTTTGTTTGCAGCTGTTGTTGTTGTTTTTCCTTTCTCATAAAAAAGTAAAATCCACTTATATACAAACATGAATGCCAGCAGAATAACATAATGAATATTGCAATACTGTACACTATTTACCTTTACATAAATGACCATCTGAACTGAGGTAATACCCAGGATTACAATAGCATTGATACGACCCTTCTGTGTTGTTGCAATTCTGAGAGCAGCCTCCATTCTGACTTACACACTCATCAACATCTGAAATTACAACCAGACAAAAAATGATGGATAGTAATGTCATTTTTAGTGGCTTACATGATCTGCTATGCATTGCTAGGAAGAGAGCAAGTTAGCTTACTTTTGTTTAAATAAAAGGGTAGTTCTATAACTACATAACATGTACTGCTATCATGCCACATATCTATATATACAGTCAACTGGCTTGAATGTGTACACTGCGGATAATATTTCTCTTCACTGCATTTGATCACCAATGATATATAACTGATGTGTGATATTTGCCAAGCACCCATAGAAATATTGTTAACCCACCCTCCCCCTTTTAGCACTGCCTTGCTGGCATAATATACCAGTATATATTTATGTCATGGTTTGCTGAAGTGTATAATATAGCAATACAACAGATACTTGGTTATTGTCTCCATTCAGCTGACAAGAAATTATCCCTCAGAATTCACCTTGTTCACATCTTGAGCCATTCCAACCAGCAGAACACTCACATACTCCAGGTGTGTCACAAAAGCCCCCATTCTGGCATGGAGGAGAACAGCAAGCTATAAACATGAAATGCATCTGACCAATCTTGCAATGAATACAACCAGTCAGGGGCGAGCTTTTCTGAGGCATTCACTGCAGACTAGTTAATGTAGTACCCTGTGACATTATTCTTAGTTTACTACATTTTTTATATGTGTGTGTGTCACATATCTATCTATCTATTTGTCTAACTCTCTGTCTGTCTGTCTGTCGCCATTTAATTGCAATCCTACTTTGCCAACATTAAGGAATGCTGGTGTAAATAATGCCAAAAATGTACACTTTCCAGTGTGTCTTTTATCTGAAAGAAAAAATTGTATTCCCATTGTTCCTTACTTTGAATTCTGAGTGAGCACTCATAATGCTATGTTTGTATTACTAGACACCTGCTCACAGAGGGTCATCATATTAATAAACTAGCTTGGCTATGGCATTGAAATGTGCGGCTAACATATATTTAGAACCTAGCTAGTCACATGCAAGCAATCTAATTGGTCTGTTATGAGAATCTATTCAAGTGGAATAATGCTCCGCAGCATTTAACAATTGAGTATTATAGAGAGACACAGACAGACAGAAAGACAGACAATTAGCTCAGTGTTGTACACCCCAGATAGTATCCCACTTTGCTCTCTTGCCTTAATCTCTCAGGCAAGGATACATTTGCTATAAGGATACCTGAATACAACTTATCATACCATCACATGAAGAAGAACAAGTATATTCAGCACAGCATTCAAGTCTGTATGATAGTGCACTCCTAGCAGCCACTCTGTATTGAATCCTACAAACAAATATATCACTTTACATGAATTATGCAGTTCCGCTAGCAAACGAAAAAAAAATTACCATCAGTCGAATTCTCCGTAGTAATATAATAACACAATGTAAACAGCAAAATTCTGGATGGTATGCTCAATGTTTATTATATCCTGGAGTGTGATATACATGCAACATGGACAGCCAGCATCCTGAAAGCTCTAAACTTATGTCTCTTGTTAAACTTAAAACTATGAGTGAATTTTTGGCATTGTAATCAACTTTAAAGAGACCTATCTAATATAATGTATTTTCTTTGTTTTATCTTAAAAACTATGTACAATGCTGGCATTAAAGAAACTCCTATAGTGATGCATACGAATGAAGGCTAAATACAGTTAGTTATTATATTTGCAGCTGCATGTACAAAAATCCAATGCACACACTAGAGTGGCAATTTATAATTGTAGTACTAATGCACACTTTCCAATATATTCAAGCCTAAAAATTGCAATAATCACTTCCTTACCTCGATCTAATTTCTCTGCATCGTTTCCAATTCCTCCAGCCACACTTGCGATTGAAAGAGTAGTACGTTTGGTGACTCTGCTGGTAAGTTACAGTATAGTAGAAAGGCTGTACTTCAGTACAATTTCTACACAGAAAAAAATTTTTTTTTGATATAACAAAAAATTCCTGCAGTCCAATAGGCACAGTGCCCATTCATATTAGGTCTATATTAGAGATTTATTTATAATGTTGAAACATTACTACCTGGAAATAGCTTGAGTAAAGAAAAAAACGAACAAGCCACATAAAACTTGTGTCCATTGTAGCTCCATTTTTATGGATGCTAATAACTAGCTACTTGCAGTGGCTTTGCCCCTTATATACTGACTTGTATCATTACTGAGCATGTGCAGGAAAGCCATGTTGCAGCATGCATGCCACAGCAGTATGTCATGTAGATTGCTTTTGTAATAGCAGCTTGTGTAGCTAAAAGATTTCAGACGAGATTACTTCCTGTTTGTTATTTTATCTCTCTAAGACATAGTCCACATTCCTTTTGTGAAATATGTTTAAATCAACACAGCAAGGAGATATTTATTACCTAATTCCATTATCCTTTTATAGTTATGAACTCCATTTATTTTTGCAAACTCCATTAACTTTGTGAGACTTGCCTGCTCTTGATAACGCTATATACGAGTACAATAGGATCAACTCAACGTTAAGAAGAATTTCATAATAAAAATCATTTAATTATTTCTTTTGTTGACAATGGCTGATATGTTGACAGTGAAATTTGTTAAACTAGAAACATTCAATCATATCTTCTGGCAAATAACACGGAGCTAGCATCACATGACTCCATTAGTAAACTTTGGAAGTTACACATTATGTGAGATATCTTCTATCTCAAGTCTAAACTTTAGGTTGAATTGACTTATAATTCAAAAGAAGTTCACAAGATGTCATGACCTTAAAGTAGGTGAGAAAATGAAAATTCTTATTTTTTTTCTTAACTAAAAAAAAACACTCTTTCAAGAAATGTTCCTTTCAACCCTCCTAAAAATATGCTTTATCAATCTCATTTTATTTTATTATAATGCTGAACATTTAGTTATATTTGTGCACTTGCTATTTGTGATCTGTCACTCTATCTCCTCCAATATGTTATAAAGATGAATATTTACACAATTGAAGATTTAACATTCCATGATGACAAAAATTTTCTTAGTATTTGTCACAAATGAATAGCCAAAATAAAATTTAAAATGTCAATAAAACATTCTCATTTAATTTCCACATTGTCAGGATACTACTTCTCATGTAGCTAGTTAAATTGTTAGTAATTATTTTTTTCAAATACTATGAAACATTATGTTTCTACGAGTAAATATAATCTTTAAAATACACCCAAACATCTGCTTTAATCCGCTCACAAAAGTACAATAAACAGTTACTCAGCTGTTCTTATGCAGATAAGGTTGTTAAGTCTAAACATTGAAACTACTTACCAAAGGTTTGAGGACATCTGAGGATTTCATCTGAGGGTTTGCTCTCTTTGATGCTTGTAGTCAAAAAGATCAGTTAGCTATATGGGAAAACCCAATGTAGATATCAAATTTATATTTCACTCTATTTGCATGGCTAACTGCACTCTATAGCTATACCTAGTTAAACAAACTGTAGCTCATAAATTATTTTTATTTTAGTTTTAGTTTATGTTGTTGTTGTTGTGGCTTTTTTGTTGTTTTTTGTTGTTGTACTTCTGAACTTCCTCTAAAGCTACTAGAATCATTACCTTTTGGTTGATCTTCCGAATTGGCTAGCTATAATATAGTATTTATTATCATCAAGGAATGTAGCTATTGAGTAGGTTCCAAAGAAGACTTGGTCAGTGAATCAACTTATATGGCCAATTTCCATAAACTTATTCATCAATTTAAAAATAATAGAGTAGCTAGTTATCTCTTAATATTCAGAGTTAATACAAATGTATACAATGACGGAATTTACAATAATGGCAGCATGAAATTAGTGTTATGATAGAATGTCAAAATAGAACATAAAATATGCATTTCTGTTTGAATATCATATCACATCATACTTTCTTGATCATCATTGACAAAAAATTCATCTTCGTCATCAGCTACATTCAAAGATTTAGTTTCTTCATACTTTTCTTCAAAGTCTTCATTTTCACAAGTGACTTCCAGCTGTGTAAAAGATGCTTTCAACTCTTCGGAATCCTCTAAAATTTCTATTGACTTCTCTGAAATTGACCCTTCTCCTGTTATGCTTTCTCCATGCTCCCTACCTTGGTAAGTTATCTGTGTCACTTCTGAAATGCAGGAACTCAACGAAGAAACATCTTGTTCAGCATCTTGTGTGGATTCCTTGTATCTTTGTTCTACAGTCTCTGTATCCTGATATATCTCATTTTCTGTCCATTCTACTAAATTAGGTTTCATTTCTACTGATTGCACTGATTTCCTGAACAACAACAACAACAATAATAATAATAACAAATTAATAATAATAATAATAATAATAATAATAATAATAATAATAATAATAATAATACTCCTGTGTATCAGTAATGATGACAACATCGGTGTGTGAACTGTCTGGAACTAGCACTAAGGGAAACCCTGGAATGCCTTATTAACATACTGTAGCTATCCACTTCTTTTTTTTTTTCTTTTTTTCTTTTTTTTTTATTCACTGAACTCAGTTAGGAAAGAGTGTTCACCTACAGTAGCTAACCATAATCCACCACAAATCATGAGTACAAGAAATACAGAGAAGCAGGGGAATGCAAGGGTCAAGAAAAAAATAGAAGCAGGTGAGAAAAGGCTGACTGATGTGACTACTTCAATAAAGAAGTGAAAGATAATATACAGAAAGGACCGAGATACTGTGGAGCAGGAGAGATAGACAATGGAGGAGAAAAAAATCCATGAGTTGAGAGGAATAAGAAAACCTAAGATGGCTCAGGAAGAAAGGGATCAGGAGAGGGAAACCATGAATAAACATCTTATGCTACTGCATTCTTAATTTTATTAAATTAAAAATCAATTTAGCTAAATTTCACAATTATTAGAGCAATGAAATTGTGCAATAAAAACAATGCTGCATCAAACAGGGTTAAATTGTGAAACTTCACGGTAAGAAACCTCAAGTCATGGAATGGAACAACCTGATGGTGTGTGAGAACACTTAAAATGTGAAGTAATTTTAGATTTCTTAATCTAGATTTTATCAAAAAAATACCAAACAAACCCTTAAATATTCCATTCCTGAATCTATATAATATATAGTAACATGCTTGTGTGTCAGTAATGATGGTGACTGTATGTATATTCATGAATAATTATGAGCTTAACAGCTTGGGAAAGCATCGTCCTTAGCTGAATGGGTAGAGTGTTTCAAAAGGGAAGGAGAAAGTTCCAAAATGGACAAAGCTTAAGTCATGGTAGAAGGACAGAAGCAGGAGAGATTGACAAAGAAGGAGAAGGGACTCCATCTCAAGACGAAAGAACTGAAGAAAGGAAAGGAGGGGGATAAGAAAAGCTGAGATAGTTCAGGACATTCTGTACACAAACATGGAATTGCAAAACAGCAACACAATGTTGATACTGTAAACAGAATATAATACCACAACAACAAGGAAGTTAAAACAAGCAGCTTTAAAATGAGTTTTTAAAAAATCAGAAAGTGCTTAACATTCAACTTACCTTTTCTTTTTTTTTAATTTCTTTTTAACGCAAACAGCAACCACCAGTAAGGCAATAATTAGAACAATTGCTAAACACCACCCAATTATAGCTATCATAGTAGAATTTCCATCTAAATCATATAAACATATGTCTATCAATTGGATTGATGCAATAATTTGGATTAAAATATACGTACGTGGTGATCTTTGCAAGGATTCAGTCATTGGAGAGGTAACTTCACTGCTGAAATTTCCATACCCAATTTTTGTTTGTGCTCGTACCTTATCATAAACAAATTAAAATCAATACTTAAGTGTAATGTCATATTTTTACAATAATACAATAGAAAAAATGATAAATTTCATCATTTGCATAAGAATATTTTTACAATAATTTAAATGTATCTGCTTCCACATAGTTAACAATCATAGCAGGTGTGAGGTGTATTTGACTCTATTAGTCTAACAGCTAGACAAAGAAACATAACAACTACTATGCTTTTAACATATGTGGAAGCAGATGCAACTAACGTACATGTATATATCTCACTAACCTTAAACAAATATCTTCTCATGGGCTCAATATTAGATAAGAAATACTGAAGTGATTTTGTGTAGAGATTGTGAGTTTCTCTCTGCAAAATAGAATTGTAAAATTAAATAGAAAAAAGCTGTGATAATTGGCAGCGAGCGAGACACTTACAGGGGTAACACAATTGAAAATTGGGGATGTTTGTTGGCGAGCGAGACAGTATTAGGGGTGGATAATGCAAAATCGGGTATAATTCAGCGAAGCGAGCGAAGCGAGCGGAGCTGACTCTCTAATGAGTTCGCGATATATATATATATATATTTAGGTCTAGAAATTGTTTTTGTTCTTGCGTGGGCGTACGTGTGTACCTTTTCTCCTACGCGCTTGCACCGGCCGGGTAACCTTCTTAGCAACATTTTGTTTTGTTTACCCGCCATACGAAGTAGCGATGCCCAGTAGACAAAACGTTAGTAACGCTCGGTCAAGAGCTTTGAGGGCATTAGAAACTCCAGAAGAAAAATTAGTAAGGAGAGAGATAAGAAATGAAAAAGACACGGTAAGGAGGAGGAGAGCTAAAACGAAACAGAAACTGGTAGCAAAGTAAAGAATCTTTCTTTTTGAAAAGCCATTAAATGTTCCTATCCACACCAAGCATGCATGGAATAGCTGCAATTACAGGGAACATGCATCCCTCGCTTCACTATTTTGTGCTATTAGAGCACATCACTAGTATGTTATTGGCGAGCGAGCGTAGCGAGCGAGACAGTATTAGGGGTGGATAATGCAAAATCAGGTATATGTTATATGTAGGTATGTATGTATGTATGGATGGTACATATGCTCTTTAAATGCGCACGCGGGGAACTTTTTAATCCTAAAAACACGGCTTTTTAGGCTTGACCCCAGTTTATTCTGAAACAAAAGCATTAAGCAAGCCTTGCTTTAACTTCAGCTCTGAAGTGTGAGAAAATTCCAGCGAAAACGCTTGTTTTTCAGGACACAAAAAGTTGCTGAGACCGGTTTCTATGGCATTGAAGACCCTTTTCCAGATTTAATTTCAAAACTTCTCCGTTTTAAGGGGGATACGGAGTGCCGGTTGTTGGTTGTCAAGAGTCATTGGTAGGCAGAATGCCGTAGTATTAATGCTCTACTCCAGGGAAGCTGAGGTAAGTACGTAATTCCACTTGTTAGCTAAGTATGCAAAAATAACTCTGGCCTTTCTGCTTTGTAGCTAAGAGCTTGTTGTCAACAGTGACTGGTAAATTCAAGTAGTCAGAATGGCTCAAATTTGGTACTACAAAAGTTAAAGTAATTTTGTATTTGTGTGCTAAAATTGATTGTCTTTTGTTTTTGTAGGTGAGAGCTTGTTGTCAAGAATTCACGGTAATTCAGATAGTCAAAGTAACTTCAATTTGATACTACAGAAGTTATCAATACTCAAGAATGAGGTAAGTAGTAATTCCATATTTGTTAGCTAAATATACAAAAATAACTCTGGCCTTACTTTTTTGTCGCTAAGAGCTTGTTGTCAACAGTGACTGGTATACTAGTGATGTGCTTGAGCACAAATGGCGAGCGAGCCTAAAAACTATACTATTTTTATATGAATGATTTAACACTGAAGCTACTGAAAATAAGGTCCAGTTTTAAAATTTCAAGGTAAAGGGATTTCAGTGCCATAGTAACAACTCTCTGCAACTGCTTGAATTGAAGGAAAAAAACAACAACAAAATAATACACGTTATTTATAAGTTTTCTTTGTGATATTCTTTAGCTAAGTAGTGGTTGTAACACAATGCTTTGACACAACTGGACATGCACCTACACAGACTTACCTTCGCAGTAGTATAGTGGACAATGTATTATCAAGTAAATACTGTTGTGCATGGCTTATAACCATGACAAAGAGCGCATTGACTTACCACCGCCACTAACTCGAATAGAAATGGAAGTCCCTTAAGTTTTCAAGTTGTAACTGCACCCGCAAAAGAATTCAAAACGGTGAATAATTCAATTTCTAAGGTGATACGGGTACTGATCGATAAACCAGAGGATTCTGTTTAGTGCAATTTGGGACGGGGTTGACCACATAACTAACACAAAAACACGAGGGTCAAAGTACAAAATGACATACGTACGTCCAAACATATATACAAACAAACATCCCCGATTTTTTCATTTTTACCCCTGTAAGTGTCTCGCTCGCTACGCTCGCTCGCCAATTAAATAGTCAGAATGGCTCAAATTTGGTACTACAAAAGTTACCACTGCTCACGAAAATGAGGTATAAAAGTAATTTTGTATTTGTGTGCAAAAATTGATTGTCTTTTGTTTTTGTAGCTGAGAGCTTGTTGTCAAGAATTCGAGGTAATTCAGATAGTCAAAGTAATTTCAATTTGATACCACAGAAGTTATCAATACTCAGGAAATTGAGGTAAGTAGTAATTCCATATTAGTTGGCTAAAATTACAAATAATAACACTGATTTTTTGTTTATTGTAGCTGAGAGTTTGTTCAAGAGTTACTGGTAATTGAGATTATCAGAATGGCAGATGTTTAATACTACAAAAGTTACCATTAATCAGGTAAGAGAGTGATTTTGTATTTGTTTGCTGAAATAAAAGGTCATAACTGCTATTATAGTGTTTGCATAAACTAAGCTAAAACATAGTAACAATACTTAATTTTATGTTACCTAACTATCAGGCTCGCTCGCCATTTGTGCTCAAGCACACCACTAGTTTATTTATTTATTTGTATATATGTATGGACGTACGTATGTCATTTTGTACTTTGACCCTCGCGTTTTTGTGTTAGTTATGTGGTCGACCCCGTCCCAAATTGCACTAAACAGAATCCTCTGGTTTATCGATCAGTACCCGTATCACCCTAGAAATTGAATTGTTTACCGTTTTGAATTCTTTTGCGGGTGCAGTTAAAACTTGAAAACTTAAAGGGACTTCCATTTCTATTCGAGTTAGTGGCGGTGGTAAGTCAATGCTCTCTTTGTCATGGTTATAAGCCGTGCGCAACAGTATTTACTTGAAAATACATTGTCCACTAGACTACCGCGAAGGTAAGTCTGTGTAGGTGCATGTCCAGTTGTGTCAAAGCATTGTGTGTTACAACCACTACTTAGCTAAAGAATATCACAAAGAAAACTTTTAAATAACGTGTATTGTTTTGTTGTTGTTGTTTTCCTTCAATTCAAGCAGTTGCAGAGAGTTGTTACTATGGCACTGAAATCCCTTTACCGTGTATGCGAAATTTAAAAACTGGACCTTGAAGTCAAAATCATTCATATAAAAATAGTATAGTCTTTAGGCTCGCTCGCCATTTGTGCTCAAGCACATCACTAGTAATATGATGCACTCAATTTAAAAGGCTACAATGATAGGAAAAAACGATCTCCTTTTTGACCAAATATCCTGCAAAATGAAATGTAACTCATTATGATTGAAGAAGGACAATCCTACATAAAATTATTGTTTTTTCTATGGTCATCCTGCTGCTCATGTTTTGTTTGTTTTTTTGGTAGTTTTTTGGTTTGATTATTTCTTGTTGTGAGGGGGAGAGGGGAGATGGGAGGGAAGAAAGAGAAACACAAAGCTGGGTTGTTGTTGTTGTTGTTGTTGTTTGTTTTTTGTTTTTTTGTTTGTTTGTTTGTTGGTTTTGGGGGTAACAAAGTTTTAGGTGAGGAGACAGAAGAAGTCAAAATAAGAGTAAATTTGAAATTCTAATTTAAAGAAAAATCTTCTTGAAAGTTTGCTTTTCAGAACAGTTTAGATAATATGGTTACACAGTTTATTTGTATGTGTATATTTATTATGCATACACATTATCAAAATCTCCTGGTACAATTACTAGAAGTTAATTAATTTTCTTACCTTGGCAAGGTGTGCAGTATTTGTACTAGAAGACTCAGAGTAACTGAGCTGATATCCGAGGATCACTCCATTAGGATGTGTGGGAGGACTCCATGAGATCACATACACTGAACTGACATTAGCTACAGTCAGATTGACTGGCTCCCCAGGCACTGCAAGTTCAAATTAGTAATAGTTAAAGCCCCGCCTGAGGATATAACACTAAATACAAAATTAGAAAAGTGAAATTACTTACAATCTTCTTTAGTTACTATTGTAATATTTTTGGAATAGACACCAACACCAAATTCCGAGAAAGCAGCCACAGCTATAGAGTAGTTGGAAAATGGATTCAAGCCTAAAGACAAAGGATTTTCTTAAATTTTGAATGTGTACAATTATTATTTGTGTTGTTACCAAATATATCACATTGCAGGAGGCACTTGTCATAGTCATATACTAGTTCTGCCATCAGTTTTGCTTGACGTGTTATTTGAATGATATATCCTGTGAGAATTCCATTCCAGTTCCAAATACTGGGAGGTTGCCAAGAAATACTGGCATATGTGGAAGTAACATTGAGTATAATAATATTGGAAGGAGGAGCAGAGGCCTCTAAAAAAATAAACATACAATAAACCAACAACTTAATCATTTTACGAAGGCAGATTATATGATTACTAAAAATGCATCTATTGAAGTTAATTGCCATCTAAACAGATTTAAATCAGATTAACATTGAAATTGTATATTGTAAATTGTACTTGCCAGGGGCAAATTTAATAGACAAACCACCAAGAACTATGACATTTGATTTAAAATGGCAACTAATGTTGTACTACATAGCTAGCTATAACTTATCAATGTAAACCAACCGTTGCATAAGCAGTAAAATTATTTTAAGCACAACATCACCATTTTTAATCATAACAGTTAATCTTACTTGTGCCTGGAAGTGTGACTATTTCTGAGGAAGTAGAAGGTCCATGTCCGGCACCATTGCTCATGTACACGGAAAATGAGTACACAAAATATGGCTGCAAACCAGTTATTAAAACTTCTTCAGCTTCAATACTTTTATTACTTCTAGGGTCAGGATGATTACTGAGTTCTTGTTCTTCACTAGGATAAACCATTACATGCGATCCACTAAGAGAGGAATTTGGCATTGCACTTTCAAATCTGTCAGGAAGAGTTGTGTTTTGAGGTCCGTATGAATGAATAGTTATGGTATAATTAGTAACAACTCCATTCCAGCAGCTGTGTGCAGGAGGGGTCCACATGAATAGCACAGATGAAGAGGAATGGATTCCAGCAGTTATGTTTTTCATTTGGCATGAAGGCCCTACAAATATTATTGATATGTTTTACTTATGGTGAAAAGCACAGGAATTCAACTCCAATGTTTTCATAATTTGCATCTATTATTACTCTATTAAAAGTCCAACTCACTGTCTTCAGGTGCAACATAAAACACGGGTTCACTGTACGGTCCCTGTCCAGCACTAGTGGCTGCAGCCAGTGTGATCAAGTAAGTATAAAATGGATGAACATTGCTTAGAACTAGGGATCTTCCTGTGATGTTGATAATCTTAGTGTGGTTTCTGTCCAGAGAAGTCACTTCTATGACATAAAAGATGATTCTGCCATTCTGCTTGCTTGGTTCTGGTTCCTTCCATGTCACAATAAAAGATTTATCAGCGACAGTTCTAGCTACCACTTCCCTTGGAGAACCAGAAGGAGCTACAACCACATCATAATGACACCATATAATCAATTCATTAGTTATCTTACAATCCCCAGTTGGACTACTGTATTATATAATGCTTCATAGTTTCATTAGACGCTTCTTTTTTTTAAAATACAGAATCAATCATGTGACAGCCAACTTTAATACATCTAATGAGTGTTAATACTGGGAGTAGTTATTGTTTAGTGAAACTTAGCCAACGGATACTTCAACATCAGCATGAAAGTGTTTGCTCCAACTAATAATCAATACGTAATAAGATTTCACATAGTTTACCATCTGGTGGCATCATAACTGATGCATTAGCAGGTGGACCTTCCTCTGTTGTTACAGCAGACACACTGCAGGTATATTGATAGTAAGGATGGAGTTCACTTATCTGAACAGTCAGTGTATTGTGACCAACAACGTTGTCATAGGCAACCGCAGAGTCAGCAACTGATCTAACAGCAACACGATAAAGCCTCAGTATGCCATTGATGTGACTCTCCAGAGGAGGTTGCCAAGACAATTCAATAGATGATGAGCTTAATATCTTGAAAGAAATATTTTCTGGTGCACTTGACGGTGCTAACAAAAAAAAATAAATAAATAAAAAGGTAACAAAAATGTTCAGTGAATACAAGTATAACAAGTAGCTATAGCTACAACCTGTAAAAATTTATGTTTGGTACAATATTGAATAATAACTCACCATCTTCTGGAATAATAGCATACACATATTCACTGTAAGGACCAATGGCTACTGTAACTGCTGCAACTTCCACGTGATACGTACTGTGAGGAGTTAGGCCCTCCAGATGAAATGATGTAGAATTGGTAAAGTATTGAACTGGCAGAAGGAGTGAATAAGCCAGTGTTACATTCACATTGTATCCGATAATGACGCCATTGTGCTCTGAAGATGGAGGCATCCATGTTACAGTCATAGAGTGGGAGTCATGGACTGTTATGGTAACACTTTGAGGAGGAAGACCAGGAGCTTCATAGACACACACAACACACACACGCACACACACACACACACACACACACACACGGAAGTGTAACACTAATACCACATAATCAACACAAGCCTGCAAGCACTTAGCACACACAAATGCACACACACACACACACACACACACACACACACACTGTTTTCATGAGGACATTGCAGCTTTCGTATTAGGGTGACTACACAATGGGAATCCAGGACTCCCAAGACTCTGGAATGCAGGGAAAGCACAGCATACATTATATATAGCAGTGACTTCCAATTAACTATAAATGTGCATTTGTGCTGCATGTGTAAAATTGTAGATATTATGAACGGCAGAAATTTTTCTACCATAAAAATGTTGAAATGTTGCTCTGGCTTCACTTACCATCTTCAGCTGTCTTTATAACAATTATGGCAGCCGGTCCTACATCAGTGGTTATTCCTGACAGTGAACAATCATATGTGGTAAAGGGTGTCAGTTCCTTCAAACCATACCACAAGACACTGGATGGCACTTTAACATCTTCAATCACTGAAGACTTGTGCTGGGATACAGAAAGATGGTAGTTCCTTAAAATCCCATTTATTTTTTCACCTTCTGGTGGAGACCATGAAAGTAAGAAACTTCTAGATGTTATATTGTGGCTCATCAAGTTTAGTGGAGTTCCAGTAGGAGCTGAACACAACAATTTAGTAAGTAAGCTGTTTATAGAGCAGCCATCTTATTCATCAAATAAATAAACAAAAGTTCCTCACCATCCTCCAGTGTCTGAAGCATCACTGGGCTGCTCAGAGGACCTTGCTCCGTTGTAACGGCAGAAACTGTCAAGAAGTACACTCGGAATGGGAGAATCTGAGATATGGTGATGCTAGCATTCGAATCACTTGTGAAAATAACATGAGGTTCATCTATGGAGTTATTCCGCCGGAGGCCAATGTGATAGTATATGATGATTCCATTCCTGTCAGCAGGAAGAGGAGGCTCCCAAGATGCACTGAAGCTATGACTGCCAACATGAGTGACAGTGATGTCTCTTGGTGGAGCTGAAGGACCTACAAGAAAGAAGTGACCAGTCAAGCACTATATTCCATACAACTGACATATAGCTTTGACTATAATAGTGTCTATACTTATCGTATAAAGTTTCCTTTACCTGCTTCAAGTGTAGTAATTGTAATTGGACTTGAAAGTGGACCAGAATCAACTGTATGTGCTGCAATCTGCACTAAATATCTGTAATAAGGATGAAGTCCGACTATTTCCTTCATAGTGTCATAGACATTAACACTAGAGATTGTTTGAGTCTCGTTTTCAACCAATTTGATCTCAAAATGCCTTATCTGGCCATTTCTTTGATCAGGTAAAGGGAGTTCCCACATCAGCACAAATGATGTTGGAGTGATAGTATGCACAGAGATGTTAGTTGGTGGCCCAGAAGGAGCTAAGAATATAAGATTAAATTAAATTTGAAATTCCATATTATAAGCCTTAATGGTCACCTGTTTCGGGTGTATCAAATCTGACAGTGACAGAAAATGGTCCTGGTCCAACGCCAGTGCTAGCAGCCACAGAAATGGAATATTCTGTATAGGGAACCAAAACTGGCAACACTATTCTATTAAAGTTTGTTCGTATTAGGTGTGCAGGTCGATTTTGGGAACTGATATTAAGAATGTATGAAATGATGACTCCATTCTGGAGTTCTTGAGCCGGAGGATTCCAAGAAGCTTCAATGTGAGTAGCATTGGTGATGTGGTGGTTCAGATCTTGCGGAGGTCCAGATGGAACTAAAATATCAGAGAGAGTTCACTACAATACTAATATTCCAACAATTGAAAGAAAAAATGCACACTAAAGTAATTATTAGTAGGATTGCATATGGATAATATGCACACGTTTACCTTGAATAACTGCTCTTTAATGATAGCTATGACTAAAAGCACTAGATATGTTCATTCTACACAGATTAAAATGAGTCTGAACACTTATGGTTAAGACTCTTAACTCTTTAAACTCTACTATTTCAGCCATAATATTACCTCATCTAACTGTGATGAGTCCATTCGATGAGCATGAGATGTATGAGGTGATTTAATCAGTATCTAATTCTCAGCTAACAAATGAAAGAGTACTTCTCCAAATTTTCACTTAGTGTATCTTAAAAATGAACTACTGTATCTTAAAAATGAACTACTAAATGCTTAAAAAACTTAGTGCAAGTAAAACTGTGTTAAAAATAAATCAGAGAAATACTTCTTATCCATTATATGGTGTGAGTATCTCACCATCTTCATCCATGACTACGTATATGTCTTCACTAAACGGTCCTTCCAGAATCGTCTTTGCCGCCATTTCTACTACATATGTGTAGGCAGGATGCAATCCAGGGACCATTAATGAAGAGTTACCAGAAGACAACTCATACTGAAGAGATTGTCCAGTCACTGTATCCCAGAGTTGGATAAAATATCCTCTAATAACTCCATTCCTGTGGTGTACTTTCGGCGGCAGCCATTGAATCAGTATTTCTGTTGAAGTGACATTGTACACAGAGACATTGACTGGAGGACTTGATGGAGCTATGGAGGAAAAAAAGATAATTTTGAATACAATAAAATCTTTGTAATGTTGAATAGAAGAAACTGTCTCCAATCAAGCCTACCAAATAATACATACCTTATGTATAGCTAATGACCTTTAATTCAATAATCACTCGTCTATTATAAAATAATACAAATGTGATTTGGATGTACTAGGACCTATTTATCTTATTAATATTCATTCTCAAATGTGGTTTTTTGCTATGGCTAAACTTAAACTCGTTCCTTACCATCTTCTGGCATTTTCCATGTCACTGGTTCAGAAAATGGTCCAAGGTCTACAGTTTCTGCAGCAATGGCTACTGAGTAGTCATAAAATGGATGCAAATCTTCAAAAACAAATGAGGAGTCAAGTGACTGAGTAGTTCTAAGGATTGTAAAATTTTCAGAAGTATTATTCTTTTCTCGTAATTGGAGCACAGAGTGTTTTAGCTCTCCATTGAGGTACTGAGTGTTAGGTATTACCCATGCAACCTCTATTCTGGATGTGGTAAGAATTGTGACTGAAATATTCATTGCAGGTTGAGAAGGAGCTGTAAATATAAAGAAAAAAATGTTGACATTATGTATTAACTATCCTCCAAGGTTCCGATCACATCATTATTGTTAGTTCCATCAGTCCAAATTACTGTAGATATATTCTCTCTCTTTCACATGCTCAAATACAGATTTTAAATAATGTTTAGCTATCACCAGGGATCGAACCCATGACCACTTGCTTAATGCACAAGCGCTCTAACCACTGAGCTACAACCACCAAAGACATCCAATATGAATAAAAGAAAAATCAGAAAAATAGTAAAGTTAATAATAATTACCTGCTTGTAAGGTTGTGGTTGGTATGCTGGCGCTGTAAGGTCCAGGCAGAATGGTGACTGCCTGCACTCTGATGTTGTAAGTTGTATGAGGGATGAGTTCTGTAAAAATGATCTTTGTGCTGTTTAAAGTTCTAGTTTCACTGATATTAACCCACGGTTGAGTAGCTGTAATCCAACATATGTACTCACGAATTATTCCGTTTCTAGACTCGTACAACGGAGAGTCCCACTTGACCTCGATGGTTGTAGAAGACAGTGACATGGCACTGACATTAAGTGGAGCTGATGATGGAGCTGGGTAAAAGATGTAAATTTTATTTTACTTTGTTTGATTAAAACTACAAATCAACTATTATACTTAATACTATGAATATTCTTATTAACTGAATACCTCTATTGCATTCGAGTGGCCTTGTGAAAAAGCTTGTGTATATTATAAAAGAAATGAACGAAGCCAATGATTTATTCTAGTCATGTGTAGTAGTAAATTGACATGGTTATGAAAGCACATAATATAAACTATTCTCATTAGACTAGCCAGTAATGAGACAGTCTCACACACAACACAATATACTGACCATCTTCCAGTGTCTTGACCTCTACTTGCTTAGAATAGGGTCCCAGAAGAACTGTCATAGCTGAAACTGATATATTGTAGGTTCTGAATGGACGAAGAAGCTCCAGAGTATATCTTGTTGATGCTGATACTATTGAGGTCTCTGTGCTTTCATTTTCCTCTAATAGTTTTATAATATAATGAGCTAGCTCTCCGTTGAGTTGGGAGGAGCTGAGTGAAGACCAATGGAGCTCAATTGAAGTAGATGTGATGGTAACTATGGTGACATTATCTGGGGCTGCTGACGGAGCTACAAATTAGTACAGAAAGAAATGATGATATATTAACGGTACAAAAACTATCACAAAATATATGAAGTATATTTATTAGTTGCCACTTGCCAGCATTAGTTTGTTATATTATAGAATTAGTATAATTGTGTCTTATAGTCCCTGAGCAACAAGTACAGTGCACTCATAATTGATATGGTATTCAAATGATGCATTGCTGTAAAAACAACTGTATATTATTATTGTTATTATTATAATTATTATTATTATTGTTGTTATTGTTATTATTGTTGTTGTTGTTATTGCTCTTGTTGTTCCTCTACTACTATTTTATTGCATTATTATGGCAATTATTATTGTTCACTAATACTATCATTAATTTCGTTATTATTAAACTACACATGAGGGTTGTTTTTCAGAAACTTTCAGGGAGGCTAAATCAACATTTTGAGAGATTTTAGGAGAGTAGGAAAAATACCCCCCCAAAAAGGCCTAAAAAGTGCTTGATACATGATCTCAAAGCTATGAATCCCTCGATTCTTGATGCTAAGAATAGTAAAAGCTTTGTAATTTCTTTTTTCAAAATTCAGGAAATGCATGTAATAAAAACTTCCATATCTCTTGCATTGACTAGCTGAAATCTGAATATTTAAATTCTTACCATCTTCTTCAGTTTGTACAGTAAGAGCTTCACTGAAAGGACCCATTCCCTCATGAGTTGAGGCTGCTACAACAATGTCATATTTGGTGTATGGCTTCAAGCTATCCACAATTAGGGAATTTTCTTCAATAAAAAAGTCCAAGTAATCCGTTACTGAAGTAATAAGTATTGTATACTCTTCTAACACTCCATTGTGATCTTCAGTTGCTGGAGGACTCCATGTTAAGAGTAGACTAGTTGAAGTAATGTCTGTCACCAGCACATCAAGGGGAGGGCTAGAAGGAGCTGAAAGATTACAAAAGGTCATGATGAGAATAACTGAAAATACAGAATATAGATTTTTTTTTTAATTAGAAATTATCATTTTTACCAAATTATTTAACACACATACGTGTTTGTAATGTTTTCACACTTATGTTTGGAGAATAAGGTCCAGTAGAAACTGTTGCAGCAGCCACTGAAATATTGTAGGTGTAATACGGATGCAAGTGGAGAAGGCTGTGCTCTAAATCTAAAGTCCGGACTACAAAAGAGTGACCAGACTCTACTTCAAGTACTCCAATAGAGTAGCTACGAATGACTCCATTGTGATATTCTTCAAGAGGAGGTGACCAGGTCAAAGTGATGTTATAAGCTCCAATATCAATAGCTTGTACTTCTATAGGAGGATGTGAAGGAGCTACGTACATGTTCGAAAAACAACATCTGACACAAAGTGTACATCATGCTATCATTTTATAGATTTTACAACTTACAAGCTTTCTATGGTATTGAACTAACAATGCCTACTACAATACACAATTACTTTTATCAGCTAATAACTTACCTTAGTAAACAGTTTAATTAATAAAAATGAAAGTTTTGACAATAACTTCAATGTTAATTTATAATACTGAGGTAATTTCGTTCTTCAATGAATTTACGAGGTGGTGGACAAAAGAAAACAAGAGACACCAATTATTTTTATTAGGTATAGTAATATGACATTTTCCGATGATAATAGCAGATTAGTGTGAACCGTTCACACCTCAAGGGCTTAACTGCACCATAAAGACTTCTGATAGAGTACGAACCAGCTAGACTTAGATATTCATGACTATTTAAGAGTTGTGACTCCGTGTGTACTAACAATGCTTTCTCTTACTTCTTCCAAAAAAAAACAAAGACTCCCACTAGAGTAGAAAGAGAATCTTATTTAGTATGCAATAATTTTATTAGCTGTCACTACTAGTGTCAAGCTATAACCATGTATTAGTCTATGAAAGTGAGATGAGAAATAAACACAACATGGGCACTATATAAATAAATATATATATATATATATAATACTAGTAACAAGCCGCACTTAGCCGGAAAAAAGGCGAAGTTTTGAATTTAAATCTGGTAAAGGGTCTTCAATGTCATAGTAACCGATCGAATCAACTTTTTGTTTCTTGAAAAGCAAGCGTTTTCGCAGGAATTTTCTCACACTTTGGAGCTTAAGTATAAAGTAAGGCTTGCTTAATGCTGTAGTTTCAGAATAAACTGGGGTCAAGCCTAAAAAGCCGTGTTTTTTGAAGAAAAAACGTTCCCCGCGCGCGCGTTTAAAGGGCATACGTACAATCCATACGTACAATCCATACATACATACATACATATCCTAGTGGTGCGCTCGAATAGCGCAAATGCATGGCGAGCGAGTAAATATATGAGTAGCTATAGGTAAAGATGATTTGTGAAGGAAATCGCTAAATAATAGCAATGATTAGGCATGAAGAGTTAACAATAACAGAATTACCTGAATAAACTTAGAAAGCAGTGGCAAAGAAGTGTAGCTTGACAAAGACTTCACAATTGTTTCAAGAAGAGAGTAGCTATAAACTTTTTGGTTGAAACAAAGTTGCGTAAGGCAGTGCAGCAGGATTCTCCGTGCTCGTTAATTGAAAAATACTGGAACTGTGAACGCTTTACCTAACTTACGTAATTAGAAGCGCGGGCGAAGTTTTTTGACGTACGCATACATACCTATATATATATATCTGAAATCTCAATTGAACACCACTGAGAGTCAGCTTCGCTCGCTTCGCTCGCTCGCTGAATTATATATATATATATATATATATATCTGACCTAGCCCCCTAGCCCTAGACAGAATGATGCAGACAGGATGACTACTGTAAATCTCTGATGCATTTGATCACTATGGGTTGACAACATATATAGATATGGCATTTCAAGTGCCATAATTAAAGATGGGAATCCATCTAAATTATATGACAAAAACTGATTTCAACTTACCATCTTCTGGCATCTCTACTAACTCCAAAGTTGAATAAGGACCAAGACCCACCCTAGTACCGGCTGCTACTCTAATAGAGTACAATTTGAATGGCAGTAAGTTATTCACAGTGGTCTTCAGAGCTTTGCCATCCAAGTCTACAGTTATGGGGTCCTCCAGTTCATCCTGGTCCACCAACACTTGATATGATATTATTTCACCATTTTGACTGTCTACTATTGGAGGACTCCAGGTTATGTTTATGATTCTAGAAGTCTCTATAGAAACTTGCACATATTGCGGAGGACTAGATGGCACTAGGGACAAAGACAGGGAATAATTATATTAAATGAAACAAATGTCACAACATATCAGTGTGGGGGGTGCATATATGCATGTGTGGCCATGTGGGGAGTATGGTCACGTGACTACAAACACAAAAGGCTGGCTTGACTAATTTTCTGCAGAGAAAGTTTCAAAATTTAATTAGTTCCAAATTTTTGGTGGGATATATCCCATGGGATTTCTCTATGGTCCACTGGGACCATAGGTGGTGTTGTTACTAGACCATCCCCTCTATCAAGCACTATTGCGCTATACCTTTACACACTTACCATCTTCTAACGTAGTTACAGTTAGATCAGCTGAAAATGGACCTTCTCCAATAGTAAATGTAGAGACTGATATGGTGTAATTTGAATAAGGATATAAATCAGATATGAGTAGAGATGTGTTGTGAGACTCCAGTGTGAGAGAAGGGAGTGAAACATCTTCAAATTTCCCAGCAATATTGACCAAATATTTTCTAATAATTCCATTTCTGTCACGTAATGCTGGTGGATTCCATGCTATGTGAAGTGATCGAGATTGCAAGCTAGTCACTGTGAGATGGCGAGGTGGAGATGAGGGAACTGTAAAAGTGAAAAAAGTAGGTATTTATCATCATCATCATCACCATCAAGGGAGAAGAGACAGGAAGACGGGGGGAAGAGACAGAGAGGAGGGGGGAAGAGACAGGGAGGTGGCGGGGGGGGAGGGGGAGAGGAGAGAGAGAGAGGGGGGACGGGGAGCTTGAGCCTTCCCACTTCTGCTATTCTATGCTATTGCTATACAGCAATAGAAAGTTGCTGATTTGGGGGACATTTCATTCCCCCCCCCCTTTAATTTGCTGTCCCATCCTCTGATCATTGATCATCATTGATCACACACTACCGTCATCATCATCTGTTTCTGTCCTTTGCCATCACTATTGTTGTTTGACTCTCAACCCCTTTTGAGAAATGTCTTTAGAAAGGATTTAAATCCCCTCTAATCATGGCTTCTCTCTTCTCATACACCAAATAAATTAGCTATGTCAAATATTATGTGTAATTTTTCTAGCTTGTGATTTGGTTTTTAAAACTTGTTTTGAATTGCTACATCATAAATTCCAAAAAAAAGGTTGCACAATAAAACCTCATCCACTACAACTTACTGGCTTCTGCAGTTCTTATGGTAATCTCTGTGTAATTATCTCCTTCTGCTATGGTAACAGGAACTATGGTGATGTGATAGGTATAAAATGGATGAAGAGAAGAGAGGACAACTTCTGTCTTGGTAGCATCCACAACTACTCGACTTCGTGTTTCTGTTTCCATTTCAGTTACATTCAGCCAATACTCTCTGATCACACCATAGTGTGTATCCTCAGGTGGGTGTGTCCAGTACACATGGATAGATGTGGCACTGAAGGTGATGGCAGTGATATTTGTTGGTCGTCCAATCGGAGCTACAGGAACAAAAAAAAACTCACTCAATAAAGCAGATGGAATGTGGCTGTTTATTAAAGAGCAACAAGTCTCACTTTAAAATAAGGTGTTTGGATAACCTCATTAGTGCTCCATGTTGACATCTTGAAGTATTATCAGTATAGCTATTCAGGTCTCTCAACCAAAAAGTAGAGCTTGGAGTGTAACACATCAGATTTTGGAGTGTAATAGGGCATGTTTGACGGGGGATCATGGACAAAAGCATTTTTTACAGCATTATAAAATTATATTCTAACAAATGATGACCATTAAAAAATATATTCAGATCCATGTGTACGGTAACAAATTATAATAATAGAAAAACAAGTGTTTTTAAGCACTTTAAACAGCTTGCTATGCAGCAGGCCACCAACTTTTCTATTTTTATATTATACTACAGTTAAAAAGTACCAGTATGCTAGAGTCTCATTCTCAGACCAACAAAATTCTTAGTTTTTCAGATTCTTTTTATCCGCAGTATTTTTTTTAATTCTACTGATTCATCACTCCACTGAAATGTAAATTAGCATAGTAAATTTTTTTCATATAAAAAAAAAAAAAAAAACATTTGAAAATATTTCTTTTGGTGTGTTTAGAGTGAGTCTATCAGTAGATACTTTGATTCGTGTAGGAGAATGAACTACACAATTGTGTGAGTGTATGTCTTCACTTAAAATTGTGGGACACCCGCTCAAAGTGGATTAGTAGAGAGCTCTGAGTTATTTAGTCTGGTGTGCTAACTTAAGTCTATAGCTAAACAGTATATTCTGCACATTTAATGAAAGTTGTATTGATATAAAAGATGTGAGCTTAGAAGTAGAATGTCAAGATTGTGTCTCTTGTAGAAAACCCTATGAGGTGTTATTGAAACAGCCTGTTTTAAAGGTGTCACTGAAAAAAAAAAAATATATATATATATAATATATATATATATACATATATTATATATATATATATATGTACATATATATAGCCATGTCTGCAATTCCAAAAAACACAGGATAAAATTCAACTAACCTTCTTCTTTAGTTTGAATTGTTGACAAATTACTGAGAGGTCCTTCTCCTACTACAGTGTGAGCAGAAACAAATAGTCCATATGTTGTATATGGAATTAAATTGGGAATACTTAAATTAGTGCTTGCCACAGTAAATTCGATTTGCTCTGTGTCTTGTCTATCTAAATTCATCAAGTACACTGTATATCCAGTGATGACACCATTTTGATCTGATTTCGATACTTCACTCCATGAAAGAACAATTGATCTAGACGTAGCGTGAACATCAAGAAAATGCGGAGAACCAAATGGAACTACAAGATTAAACATACCATTTAAAAAAGTTTATTTCATTCACTAATTGTTCTTACCATCTTCCTGAGTTCTAACAGTGATAACATCACTTGGTGATCCTGTACCAACTGTAATAGCTGCAATGGTGAATTGGTAAGTGTAGTATGGATGGAGGAATGTGACCAAATGCTGAGTTCCCTGGACTTGCAGTGTGTAATTTTTGTTAGTTTCTACCTCAGTAACATCAATGTGAAAGCCTCTGAGAATTCCATTGAGGTCTACAACATCAGGTGGAGTCCAAGACAAAGAAATAGAAACTGAAGAGATAGCTTCACCAACAAAGTTCTCTGGAGGATTGGATGGCACTGCAAGAAAAAGTGGGGTGATATTAACAAACTGGCAAGGATAAGAAAGATTAAATACGGTATTTAATCTTTCTCATCAAGTTATAAGCTAGGTATATTTACCATCTTCATTTGTTCGTAAGGTAAGGTGTGGGCTGCGGGGTCCATATCCTATCACTGTAGCAGCTGCCACACTGTATCTATAGTACCTGAAAGGCTCCAAGTCAGATAGAAGTAGAGATTGATTAGAGGTATAGAATGCAAATGACTCATTTGTGCTGAGATCAGCAACATGAACTTCATACTCCTCGATCTCTCCATTTCTCTCCTGCTCGTCTGGGAGCTCCCATTGAAGAACGACAGAGTTTGAAGTTAGATCTCTGTGACTCAATGCAGTTGGAGGTCCTGAAGGAACTAATACATTTATCATAGTGTTATAGCAAAGATCTATTCAATATCCTACTAGCTAAGATGTTCAACAACTTACAGTCAGTTAAAGTTTGTAAGAACTCTGGTTCAGAATAAGGTCCTGTGCGTGTGGTGTGCCCGGCTATTCTCACTGAGTACTCTGTGTATGGATGAAGATCTGTAATGAAAATGGAGGTACTTACTGTAGATACTATTTTTGTTATGTTCGTGATTTCTGTGGTCAGTTGAACATAGTAGTGTCTAATGACTCCATTGTGAAGATCATCTCTCGGTGGACTCCAAGATATATCTGCATAATCTGTGCCTACTTCTATGACTGTCACATTCAACGGAACATCTTCTGGGGCTATTAAAAAGATTAAGACTCATAGTCACTTTGTGTCCTAAATGACAGTGCTAGCGACTCTGAAGTATTTATTACTGGTACTGTATGAAATACTATACAAGAATAATACAATATATGTGCATGAGTTTATTCATTCTGGACCCAATAATTTGTATAGTATCTATCTATTCATTATCGTATTCCGTTATCTTACCATCTTCATTTGTCACAGCATAGAGTGTGTTGGAACGCGGCCCCATTCCTTTTCCATTCAATGCAGCTACTTGGAAAATGTATGCAGTATGTGGATCCAGGTCAGAGAAGGTTACCGTGGTGATCGCAGATTGCTCAGTCAGCACTATTTCACTGTCATCCAGTTCTTGGAGAGTACCTTCATATGATGTGATGTTGCCATTCTGCAACTCCAAACTGAGCTCCTCCCATGAGAAAGTAAGTGAAGTAGATGTGGAACCATGCAGTGAAACATTTCTGGGAGCACCTGAGGGCACTGCAGTAGAAAACAAAATGCTAAGCTATTAGCTGTGTGCACAAATTAATGGCCAAATGGTGTAATAGTAGCTATACCTTACATAATAATTTGAACTAGTCCCATTTTGGCATTACAGTAATTATGAATATATTACCTTCTTCTCCTGTTACAATATGAATTGGTTCAGAAGGAGGTCCCATAGCAGTGGTTATTGCATACACAGTTGAAATATACACGTAGTAAGGATGAAGATTTCTAAAAATGGCATGAGCTTCATTTGTCCTTATGTTCCAAATTCTTCCTGTAATTTCTTCCTCTACCATCACAAGATATTCTCTTACAATGCCATTCCTCGTGTCTTCACTAGGAGGCATCCACTCAAGCAATAAAGAAGTAGAATTTGCTATGAATTTTACAATGGTAGACCCAGAAGAAGGAGCTAAAGAGATAAAACATACACAGTGAAATAAATGTATTTTAATTATGATTTTTATTACCATCTTCATCCAACTGCACTCTGACTGCAGTGCTATAAGGTCCATATGATATGGTCTTAGCCTTCACTTTGGCCTCATAATGGTAGTAAGGATGTAAGTTGGATATGGTTAAGTTAGTAGAATTAGTGGAAATATTCAGACTACTACCAGACTCTAAATTAATGACCGTGACTGTGTAGTAGCGTATGATTCCATTTCTGGAAGGATAAGGAATAGAATTCCATGAAATAGAGAATGATTTAGAATCTTTGCCAAGAAGTTTGACATCTTCAGGATGACTTGAAGGTGCTACAATTTATAATATTTAAATTGACTTGGACATTTGCTATATTTCATTAAAAATGTGTGCTTAATAAAACTTACAGTCTTCAAGAGTTGTAGCAATAGTAGGTTGGGAAGATGGGCCATTTCCAAATGTACGAGCAAGCACAGAGAAGCTGTAGTTGTAGTGAGGATGAAGAGAACCTAATCTAAGCACAGTCCCTATGGAATGAAAGGTCCAGTTCCTTCCTGTATACATCTCCTGTACGTGTATAATGTAGTAAGTGAGGATGCCATTGATATGAATGTCTGGTGGAGGAGACCAATGGAGCCACATTAATGTAGAACTCTTGACTACTGCATAGATGTCAGTAGGTGGTCTGGAGGGAACTGTAAGTAACGAATAGACACACCAAAAAGATAAATAATCAAAGCAGAAGTGAGTCAAGACTGAACTACTGATAAATTAACAATTAGGTGTCCAGGCGAGACAGCTAAGACTATGGCAGCTCCTCCCCACACGTGGTATTTTCAAACCTAACCAACTGGGTAGAATATACACTTCCCTCGTTAATTATTCATGAATATTTTTAGTTGAGTTGTTTTGTTCTTTTCATTTCATGAATTATTATAGCTGTTGTATAACATAGAATGGAGTATTTGGCAATAACTAACATCTTGTGATAATCTGAAGCACTTGCCTATACAATTCAACATGATAAGCTGATGACATCTTTGCGGTTTATTCTTTCAAATGGGTGAGAAGATTTTATTCAGTACATTATCACTAAAATATGCAGGAAAGAAAATGAGTCACACAAATAGGCATTTTTTTGTCTTTTACTAGCATATCTGCAACATGAACTCAAATTTCGTCCAGCATCAAAAAATATTTTAGGAGAATGCTTATCAGGAGCATTAATAGAAACATGACACGTTTTAGTTTGTATGTCCTGTTAATTTAGTAAGTAGAGGGGTTCTGCTTGTCATTTAAAGTACGGTTAATGGCAGACATTAATAACTTACTCTTTAATTTCACTTACCATCTTGTAGAGTTGTAAACTGCATGTTTGTGCTGGGTGTTCCATATCCAAAGCTATTCCTTGCATAAACAGCACATCTGTATACCGTGAACTCCTCCAGAGTAGATGGGAACATGTATGATGTCACAGAAGGTGGGACATCTACCACAATGTCTGATATATTGAACTGAGTTTGGGTGGCAATTATCCTGTAGCCAGCTAATGCTGTAAGAGTATTAAGGAACGATATGACAGGTGGTTCCCATGTGATCTGAGCAGTACGTTTGCCAACGTTTGATATTGCCACATCCAGTGGTGAAGGAGGAGGAACTAAAAACGTGATATTAATTAATCATAATGGAATAACAATGTTACTCATACAGTTTTTATGCACATCATACAGGCATCGATTGCTTTAAATCATAAAATATGACTGTATTATTTTAGGATAGAGAAAAACTACCATTTGCCGTCTTATTCCCTTTGTGGAGGATTATTTTACTCCCATGGGTTATACACACTGGATCCTGGGAATGACTTGGCCACATTGTTAAGAGTTATTACAGGTTACAACTCGGTAGTAGGACATTCCATCCCAAGACAGTGTGCTATCGATGAATATTGGCTTCTAAGTTGCTGTAAACAACCCAGTCTGACCACATAAGTAGTTTTACTCACAAAATGACTAATAAGGTCACAAAAGACTATCAAGTGTTGCACGTACTTTCGCAAGTGTGGCCATCGCTGTTCAGTGAGAACCCATTGTTGCAGGAGCAGTGGTAGCTACCCACTGTGTTGTGACAGTTGTTCTGGCAACCACCATTATTATTGCTGCACTCGTTCACATCTGCAGGCAATGGTCACATCAATATGGTGAATATCACATCGCCTATGCACTCACCTTCACAAGAATGGTGGTTGAGACCTAAATAATAGCCCGGTCTACAAGAGCAACTGTAAGTCCCTGCAGTGTTGTGGCAAATTTGAGAGCACCCTCCATTTTGACTTGAACATTCATTCACATCTGTGAAAAGAATGTAACAAGTTGCTGACTTTTAAAAAAACAACAACTCTGTTTTGTCAAAAAAGATTACAAGCCACCCTCTATGTTGTTGTTGTTTTTTAATTACCAGAGCATACGAATCCATTTCCCTGATAGCCAGTATTGCAGGTGCACTGATAGCTCCCCACTGTGTTGGTACATCGCGCGTTCCTCCTGTCACATCTGTGTGTGTTCCTCTGACACTCGTCAACATCTACAACACACGACACATCAACGACGTCCTCAACTGGCTGATAGGTAATGGTATAAGATATAACAACCGTTGCAGTAGAGTCCGTTGCCACTGAATCCGGTGTTGCACGTGCAAGTGTAGCTGCCGCGAGTGTTGCTGCAACGAGCATTAACGTTGCATCTGTGACTTCCCTCGCTACACTCATCGATATCTACAAATTAAACAATAGTTTTGAGATGGTATAACTAGCTTTTATTAGAACCTCTATTAGTGAACTAATCACCTCTACTTAGAGAACATTGTTCTCCAATAAAAAAATGTACTGCTTATCACCTCTTAAAGCAAACAACAAGTGATAAGACGTCCCTAATTGTTCTCAGTTCGGAGGTTCTACTGTAGTTTTTACAAGTAAATGATTTTACCATTAATGTCTGCTTTCATCTTGGTGCTACTGGATTGTAGCTGGAGTAGCTAATGATCTGCTTATATCATTATGCATGCACTTACATACAATCCTATTTTTCTTGAACATTCGTTCAATTACCACATATGGTATGCTATCTTAAAGGCAAATTAATTACCAGAGCAAGTTCGTCCATTTCCTCTGTATCCTTGGTTACAAGAGCAGGAATAGGATCCCGGGTTGTTGTGGCAAGTTGCATCAGTACTGCACGAGTCTGAACCTTCACGACACTCATCGATATCTGCACACCATACAGCTTATCAAACAGTGTTAACTCTTTATAACGTGAGTGGCACTGACCTGAGCAACGCCAGCCACTCCCCCTGTAGCCACTCCTACAAGTACAATAATAGGATCCTCTCGTGTTGTGGCAATTGGCATTTCTACTGCAACCGTTGGGTATGTTGCATTCAATTATATCTGCATATAATGACATTCACAGAGAATTGATCATTGTTTTCTATTCATTAGAGTATAGTGTGATTACCTGACTGACACCTTGAGCCACTCCATCCTGCTGAACACCTGCATCCATTGGGTGTATCACATGACCCACCATTTTGACATGGAGGTGAGCAGCAAGCTGTATGCAGACAACAACAGTCAGTATAGAGACAACACATGTGCAATGGGGCATAGCTTGGGTTGAATAGGAAAGAATTCCTCACGATTTTCACTAATCCCAATACCTTCATCATGAATTCAATAGCAAGACACTCAATATTATGAGTGTGTTCAGGGGAGATGGAGAAGAAATTAAGAGTTTAAAATGTTTATTAGCTAGCTATAAGGTTGATTAAAATAAACGATTATTAGCTTTAAGACAGGCTGTATAGAAGAAGAATGAGTCCTGAGTAGCACTTTCTGCTGTGTCTTATAGCAGTCCTTGAATTACTTCTTGAAGCAGATCTATAAATCCTATTAATCAGCCACTGTGCTACATATTACATAGAATCAGAAAAAGGTCACTTTAGAAAGGTCTAGGTTCTGATACCCTCTACCTTATTTTTTCAAAGCCATCGCTAATTGGTGAAGTTAAATGATTTTTTTTGTGTGTGTTCAGGCATTGCATGCAATCAGAATTCCAGCATACTGTGCAATGATTAGCACTAGCTAACAACTTAAGTGTGTAGAACCACTTTGCCATAAGGGCTTGGCCAGACTGGCTCTGGCTGGCAATTTGTATAAGGCTGTAAATTTGTAGTTCAAAGTTGTAAAGGGGTTTCCCCTGGTGCTTCCACCACTAGTGTCCCATGGAAAATATTTTTTGCTAGGCAACTTCGAGATACACTTACCAGCACATGAAGAAGAGCAAGTATATCCTGAGCAGCACTCTCTCCTGTACCTTATGACACTCCTTGAAGCTGATCTATACTGAGTTCTAATCATTACAAAAGTTAATACAATAGTTAACTTAGAACTTAGATATTTGAAAAAATGAATAGTAACCCAGTTTAAATTATTGTAGTAAGCTCTTTATTGCCAATTTAAACTAAAGTTAATATAATAGTTAAGTTAGATCTTTAATAAATATAGTTTAAATTGGCAGTAAAGAGCTTACTACAATCATTTAAACTGGGTTTCTATTCATTTTTTCAAATATTTCCTAAATGTACTATAGAAGACAACAAATTAAATTTGTCAAGTGAACACTCAAACTATCTAGGCCAGACATATTTCTGCATCACTAACTCACACCATTGTCAACTGAAAGCAATTTTTTTAGAAATATGCAGACTATCAAGTTCTGACAAAACTGATTCAGCCATTTACCATGACAAGTACCTTTTGGAGCAGCTATTGAGAGCATTTTAATTTGTATGACTCTAGAGACAATAACTCTGGGGTACTACTTTTTTCTTTTTCTTTTTTCTTTTTTTCGTTTGGAATACTTACCTGAGATAATTTTACAGAAAAATGCTGCTTGCTACCTAGCAATATAACTCAAAGTGGAGGTTCACTCATGGTTGTACCAGTTCTGTTTACGCCAGGAAACAGACTATCACCAATTGTGCAATGACAAATGCTTGAATTACGGATCTGACATTGTTTTAACAATAAAAGTTAGGAAGATACTAGGGAAAAAATGTTTTACTGTTGTTTCTTTTATTGATAAACTTCTTAGTCTGATTTTTTTAAACATCTGGACTGTACATAAAGTATTTTTAGTCACTATGTGCTATGATAAAATCAATTAATAGAATAACCAATCTATTATGAACTCTGGCTAATAATGCTAGTGAGTGGCTACAGCTCTATAACTCACCTTGAGACTGTTCTTCTACATCTACTCCATCCCCACCAGCCACATCTGTAGCTGTAGGAGTAATAGTTTCTATAGCTCTGCTGGTAGTTCTGTCTGGTATAGTAAGACCTTGTTTGTGTGCAAGTTCTGCACAGAATGAAGCATGTCATTACACCAGATACATGTAACAAGTTAAGAGAACTAACTAGCACTTCACCATACTTACCTTCCATATGCTAGAGTAAAAGTCAAACCAAGCAGCCAACAAATCAGTAGAGCCCAATGCAGTTTCATATTTGTATACAGCTAGCTACAACTATTCACAGTAGTGATCTGGGCCCCAGGGTCATTAGTTATTTATTAATTGAGACTGGATACTCTACTGAGCATGTACAGGAAATGACATATCCTAATGGAGTATGTGCATGCTAAAGCTGCTAATGTGTCAGGAATTTTTTAGCCCTACCAATAAATAATATTTGTCCTTGAATGCTTAAATTATAATGTATATAGCTACTGCAAATTTTTATCATCTTCCTGAGAAATTGCATACACCCACGATAACTTTAATATATACTACAAGCTTGCTAAAGTGTAAAAATAAGAACAGTAATGTGTCTTATTTGATTCCAGCTAATTCTGACTAGGAAACTGCATTATTTAGTGTGGGAACGCCCACCCAGAAGAGAAGAAGGATGAAGAAGTCAGGATACTATGAACAACAATAGACTTGCTAATGGGAACTCATTAACAGTATGTGTTTGTGTGTATAGTGTTATGTGTAGAGTTCACCATGTTTTACTTCCTTTTATGGTCATCTAGTTGTGTTCTATATTATTTTAGTGTCCAATTAGATTTGTGTACATGCGCGGGGGGGGGGGGGGGGGGGGGGGGGGTGGGGAGGAGGGGGGGGGGGGGGGGGGGGGGGGGGGGGGGGGGGGGGGGGAAGGGTTTTATATACTACAGCCCTGACTCGTGCTTGTCAGTTGTTGAGCTTGTCTGATTTTGCATAAGTCCAAACTCTCCTCTGTCATTCAATACCTTACAATCCTATAAGGTGGGCCTTGAGCCTCCTAGCTAGGAAGGTAGGAAGTGGCGCAGTTGGCCTTTGGTAATGGAGCACTGTCTGCGAGCAAGCCTCTTCTCTGGTGGCAGCGGGTAACAGCTACCATACCCCGACTGACCCCACATTTAGGCAGACTGCATAAAAAGCTTCAATTAGGTCCTTGTGGGAAATTACCATGACACAACTGACTGTTGCATCACCTCAATACTCACTGGACTGTTTATCATCTCTGTAATGTCTGTGATTTATCATGGCATCAACCTGTTCTCTTTTGACGTTTGGTTTTATGGTTAATCTCATGTCAGGATTTTATGCTTTTGTGTTGTTGGTTTTTATTCAGTTGTGCCTTGAGCTCTTTTTATGAAAAACTCAAACAATCTTGTAGAGCCAGTGAGCTATTACAGTCCTTTAAGTTGAAATCTGGTGAAGAAGAAAAAAATCAATTGGTCACAAAGTGTAAATTATTTGTGGTAAGTGATGAAATAGATTTTGTGATTTTATAAATGTGATAATTGTCAGCAGAGATTATATCATCTGATTTTTTAAAAAGGTAACCACACCCAACTAACACGTAGATTCACATAACCACACCCAACTAACACGTAGATTCACATAACCACACACAGCCAACAAGTAAGCACATGTACTAAAAGGCATGTATGAAATTCACAGAATTTAGGCCACTAGCTAGATTCAGAATTTTTATCTATTCTAGTGTCAATTGAAAGAGCAACAACTCAATAGTGATTAACTAATGAATAAATTGACTTCATCCATCAGCACAACTTTTCAAAATGGGACACATTTATGGAGTACTTAGCAAGCTGCCTGGTATGCCTTCAGAGCAGAAAAATAGCTGGAAGAAATGAATAGAAAGTTTGTTTGTTTGTTATGTTCTTTACTTTTTAAGAACTCTTATTAATCTATAGGAAACGCTGTTCATCTTCACTCAAGAGTTGAGGCTTCTACACAAGTACCCACTTCAAGTAAAAATTTCCTATGCACACCAGTCCTACTTGGAAATGACTTTTGAAGGTCTAAGATGGCTCATCAAACTTTTAGGGATACTTGTGTTACAAGTAGAAGGAAATTCACAAGCTGGTTTGGTTTTGTTTTTGTTTTTTTAACATGGAGGTCAAACTCAGCTGTTTAGCCATGAATTGTCAGGAGTATAATATACATTTTCATAGTGTTTCACAATACAATTCCTCTGTATAGAAGTTCTGTTGTACTTTGTTCATGCAGAATCCAAAAGAATGATCACCCCCCTGTTAAGTTTTTCTGGGTAGCTAAGCCACTGCAATGGACAATGTATTGAGCTCTTAATTAGTGTGATTTTGGTATACAACAAACCTTTTTATTCTTTAATAATTTAGTATTAGTTGTTGTTGTTTTCCTAATGTTAGCTACCTGAAGATTTAGTTAGTTTTTTGTTTGTATGTTGTTGTTGTTTGTTGTTTTTGTTTTGTTTTGTTTTTTGTTTTTTTATGGTTGTTTTTTTGTTTGTTTGTTTTGTTTTTCAGTATTATGTAAACAAATTCCTATCAATTGGCTTAATTTTAGTTGACTCTGAGGCTTCTCAAATTCTTCTTCAATGACAGGACTCCATACAAGAGCAGCTCATGCATATTCATCTATATAAAATTAGCATATTTCAATGAAATCTTCTGTATTGGATATAAACAAAGTACTGTATATAGTTTATGATAAATTAACTTAAATGGCAATTAAAAAGGCATGTTTCAAGGTGAATTGCTTACAATAAAAGATGATTGGTTTCATCCATTCCACTGGTAGTATTGGTTTGATGGGATTTGCTGTCTTAAGCATTTTTTAGTTTGGCCTGTTTGTTGTTAGCTATGGTTTTGTTGGGGTTTTTTTTTTTTTTTTTTTTAAGATAGTTGTAGCAGTCAGTTAGACTGGCTACAGTAGCTAACCAGATGTAGATACTTAATCAGAGATTCAAGGTTTATTCCATAAATTCTCGGCTTGGGTAACCTTCTAGTGGATGAACTGATGAATTACAGCAAGGATGACTATATTATATATATTATTATATATATATAGGGAATGGTATAAAACAAAAGAGTGATTGTTCCTAGGGCTCTGCCATGCGTTGATGAGATCAATCAAGTGGGCATTGATGAGATCCTTTAACATAACCAACTGGGTGATTAGTAAAGTTAAAATAAAAGACAGTGTTAAAAATGGGGTGCATGGGAACCCCATTTTGAGGTGTCCAAGTAACACTGGCTGTACTACTCCTCATGGGGTGTTTCCATTTCACCTAGAGGAAGTGTTCAGTTATACCCCCCGTACACCCTTCATTATACCAAATGGAGTGTTGTGACATGCCCATGTTCAAGGACCAAGTGTTCTACTACACCCCTATCAGAGCTCATAATGCACCAAATATGGAAATTTTATTCCAGTAATCAGCAAATGCAATAAATATTGGTCCGTGATACGACATTGTATCTGTGTGATAGGTGACTGTTCATGAATGAATGAAGATGCTCAGGAATTCTTCATACAGCCAGGATGATTAGAACTGTTCATCACTCATGTCAGCAGTGATCTACAAACAGCAACAATAAACAACAACAAAACATAATGGTAATTGACTTTGGACCAGTGTTGGGTTAAGCCCTGTAATTAAGAACTAAGTCCAAGCCCAAGCTCAAGTCTTTATTTAAAGGCTTAAGTCCAAGCTCAAGCTATTCAGAAGTTGAAATTCTTTATTATTCATTTATTGTGAAAGAACATTGAAAATTACATAATTCAATAAACAAAAAGGAAATGACTTTATTAATCATTTTATTTTGAAAGAACAACATAATTCAAAAGGAAATGACTTTATTAATCATTTTATTTTGAAAGAACAACATAGTTCAAAAGGAAATGATTTTATTAATCTTTTTATTGTGAAAGAACATTGAAAATTACATAATTCAATAAACAAAAAGGAAATGACTTTATTAATAAAAGTTACTAATATTGGTTGTGGCTAATAGCCTATTAGATATAAGGGGAAAGTGTTATTGTCTACTAATATTGATTCTTTGCTTCCATTCAGCAAACAACTATCAATCAATTGAGCTTAAGCTCAAGCCCAATATTTTGTGATAGAGCTTAAGTCCAAGCTCAAAATTTTTATGAAATGGGCTTCAAGCCTCTTCAAGCCCTTGACAAACCTGGGCTTAAGCTCAACTGGGCTTGACCCAAACTGCTTCGGACATTCCACACCTTTTCCCAAATCTCAGCATGTCATACTATTTTCACAAGTAAATTTAAATAAAATTCCAATAAAAATTTTATTGCACTTATATAAAAATGACGACAACAACAATAATAATGTTTAGAAGACAGCTAGGACCCAACTTTGTTCATTATAATTACATGGACATAATAGCATTTGACACTCAGGTCATGTCCCTTCCCACACTTTCTCTTGAAGTCTCAGTGGCGTAGGAAGATAATTTTACTATGGGTGGCCAAGTTGAGAGTCGTTGTTTTGACTTGATTTGCATCCCCATATATACTTATTAACAAATTCCTTCCTCAATCATATTGGTGATACATAAATATTTGAAATCATAGTAAATGGTCAGCTATAGGAAAATACATTGATGTATAGTTTTTAGCAAACCCATTTTTTTCCTGCTGATGCACCAGTTAGGGTGGCCCTGGCCACCCCAGTTCCTACGCCTACGAGTCTTTATGAAGTTCACTCACACTCCTATTAGGATCATATCAATACTATATGATTGGAAACATCCTACTAAGTGTCTTTTGTATTGATACCCATTTGTGTACAAACTGACTGTTCAGTTCCCTACCAGTCTTACTGCACACTTCATGTAATAGCTAAGAATACACTAAAATATTTCTCTCTCCTCCCCACCATAGTGTTTGCATTCTCTCCAATAATATAAGAAACTATTAATCATATATCAAGCTTATGAGGATCAAGTAATCTTCAAATATTAAGCAAGGATCCTTTACCAATATAAAGTGCCCATGATACCGACCTTTATGAAGTTCCTGTGACCCTTTACCAATATAAAGTGCCCATGATACAAACCTTTATGAAGTGCCTGTGACCCTTTACCAATATAAAGTGCCCATGAAACAGACCTTTATGAAGTGCCTGTGACACTTTACCTATATGAAATGTCTATGATACAGATCTTTCCATAAAACGTCTTGGAATCAGAAAACTTTAATAAGTAAAGGTTCACTGAAGTCATTTTATAGGGATCTTCAGTGAGCTCAGAAACAGAACTGTATACTTATCAAGCAAGTGCTATATGATAGTATAGGCGGCCAATTACTGCCTACACGGTCTATCAAGCTGCTTATTTCATTCAATCCATCAAACTATAGCTTACAACAAATTACTGCTGTTAATCTAGCTCCATAATTATAGAGTTTACGCTAAATTGGATAGCCGTAAAAGTTACTAGAATTTTGCCCCCCACCCCACATCATTCTAATTTAATACAGAGAACAACATTTATCAATAATATGGCATTTAAAAAAAAAGTAATGTTTAGGAAAATAAGAAAGCACTCCCTATGAATCTTCTAGAACACATCTGCTCGGTAAAGAGTGTCTTGTCACAACAACGTAAATCAGATATATGGTAAAGGGTTCCTCATCTAAACAGGTACTTGAACCTGGTCAACCAAATAGATGGTAATGGGTGTGTTGTCACAATAAGATAACACAAGTACTTGGTAAAGGGTTCCCAATCCTACATCAACCAATTTCATGGTAAAGGGTACCTTGTCACCACATTGTAAATTTAATATTTGGTAAAGAATTCCTAATCTAAATAGAGCCTTGGAAAAGATTGAGGTTGTGTCACAAGCATTGGTCAACCGTAAAGTATGTCAAATATGGTAACCCAGTCTAGAACTTGGTAAAGGGTTCCTAATTCCAATAACAGGCCCATTCACCAGGACTCACATTTAGTCAGCAATCACACGTTAGGTATCTGACAAGCATAAAGTGTTAAAACAGTTATTGTTGGAGTGAGAGAGTTGCACTGTGGAATAGCTTTGGGAGAGCCCCCAAATGATTCTAGTAACAGCAGATACATGCTGCACTTCTATATTAATGGTGAGATTCCGTTTTTCTAGTTAGTAGAGTATCCCCACACACTTTGTGCTTGGATTTTGTAGCTGATATTTGAATTGTAAGAGAATGCACAAAGTTAGCGTGATGATCACTTTTAATGTTAGAGTGGAGAGGCTAATATTAATATACATTAGTGACCATTGGTTGGAAAACTGTGCATCATGTGGCACAAAAAATTGAAAGCTCATTTAGTATCAGATTTATAACATGTTTATTGACAAGACACCCTATACCAATATATTGAAATGTCACCTCTTTTAGGATTGGTGACCTTTACCAAATACCGTTATGACAAGACTCCTTGTGTTATATGTGAGTAACTACGATACACAGTGCCTATCACAGGACTGTCATCAGCTGTCCAGTGGAGGTGCACTGTAGAGGAGTAAAGCCAGACCTATTCGGTTTCTATATTCATAAGTTCCAGTGTCCTCATAGCCCCCATCAATAATGATGCAGATAGCACGGTGGAACTCCCAACAGCCTGAAAATAGAGATGGGGGGAAGAGTTAATGAAAGTAACCTCAAGATGTGTTAGACTCCTGACTCTAAATATAGTCCAAACATGTGCTTGCATGCATAAGGTCATCAAACACTCCTGACTTGAGTAAATATGAATGTGTGCCAAAATGTGACCAAGTACTTTTAACACAATAGCAACTCCTTATCAATGTCTCAGTACTCGCATTGCCCAATGTTATGTCATGTAATACAATCTGTGTCTGCAGCTCTATCTCTGTTTGTCAGCAGTGAATCTATAAAATACCCAATATTTAACCTTGACTAAGGTTAGGGTTTTATAGAGAAGGGAGGGAAACCTGGGATTTCCCACCCCAAGCGAAAGTTCCTCCCCATCCCGAAACAATTTGCTTAAATCAGCTACATTATAATAACTAAAAAGTGACCATTGAAGCAGCCTCGAAACAGTGAGGACTTTCAGTTGTCAGTTGCCTGATCACTACATGCAAGTTCCAGATAAAATTTGCATTCACAATTTAGACGAACTAGCTAGCTACTGCCTACCACTACATAATGACTGCCAAGTTATCTTAAAGATTAGAACCAACATCCCAGCAGATTTATTCAGCATATTTTATGGGGGATGCATCTATGATGCTGAGGCTTCTCTTTACTGCTGCTAGATACTAATACCTAAACTTATTATTGACAAATTTCAATCAATACTTTCTTTCAAAACTGGTCATTAAAAAGTTACAGCTACCCAAAGTTTTAAACTCAAACATTATACAAATTGCGCACACCATAAATTACAATCACACTAGTTCACCCACACTAAATCACTACCACTAAAAACTTTGGTAAATTACTTCATCTCAATGACATCTCTCTTGTTCTTGGGGGGGGCTCCGTCGAGCCTGACCTTTATCGACATCATCAGCCTCCTACAACTCACACCACCGTGCACAAAATACGCGAAAAAAGGGCGTGGTTGCGCTACGAGGATTAAAAGAAACGCTGCAAGCTTTCATGAGACATCTGAGGAAAACCGCTCACCTGGGAGCATCATTTACAATTTTAGGTGAGTTTTTTTTTCCTTTGGCTCTCGAGGTGATTTATACAGGTGTGGGGGGGTTGAGGTAAGGGGGGGGGGGATTTTGTACAGTCAGTTTAGCCAAATGAAAATATTGAAGTCATACAGATGAAAACAGAACAAACAATTATGTATTATGCACCTCAACTATGTAGAAAAGAATTATTTGACATTTTAAACAAATTAACAGGACAGTAAGGCTGTGATTTTTCATATATCTTTTTAATTTTAAAAATGTTTTGTCAGGGAAAAAAGTATGGATGGTGAACGAAGTATGGGGTGGGGGGAGGGAATCCCAGTATTGCCATAGTCTCTATAAAACCCTGCCTTTACCTACCCCCTATGATGGGAAATGTGTGATTGAATTAGAACATAGTTCTGATTCAAATCCCCTCCTCTCTCTTCCCCCAATCACCCTCTGATAGACTGTGGCAACTTAAATTTTTAAATGAGAGTGAAAGCAAGAAGGCATGGATTTCCAAGGGTCCGACGAGGCTGAGGAGAACCCTCGAAAATCCATGCCTTCTTGCTTTCACTCTCATTTTAAAAAGTTTTTAATTTTAAGTTGCCACAATCTATCAGCAAGGTCACACTGTTTTTTGTTTTTTTCAGGCTCTCAACATCTTAGCTTTAAAATTTTTATACCAAAAGTTAATACTCAGGCTTTGGTTTTAGTTAACTAAAACCTTCTCATAAAGCTATCCACAAGCTAAGGGATTTCCAAATTCTGTAAGCAAAAGTGAGCTGCTTTTCCTTCTTTTTTTCTTTTTTTCTTCATTATTCATCTTTGTATTGACTACATTTAAAACAATAACAACCGAGAACAACAGCACTCTAGTTCTAGCAATAGTCAAGTATCTTCATGTCCTCTCACTTTCTCAGTTTAAAATGTATTTATGATTATGGTATTCCCTCTCCCCTTCCTTTTTTTTTTTGTGTGTGTGTGTGTGTTTGTATATTGTAGAGGATTGGGGTGGGGGGCAGGCCAATACTTTGGATCTCTTTTATATACAGATTTGCACACACCATGACTTTTGAGTGTTGACTTTGTCCAATGACACTGTGAGATTTATAAGTTAAATGCATGCGAGTCTTCTTCTAATCAAAATAATATATATTTTTTGCTTATAATGTCATCTGTAAGGCTACAAGTCATCAGAAACTCTTAAACCGACCAATGTTTCCTTCTTATCTTCTTTCTTATCTCATGAAAAAGTTAGTAATCAAGTTTGCTCTATTAATGCCAGCTAATGCTGAAGCAGGAAGTGCATCTGCTGTTTGAAAATTTAAAACGTTTTAAATTTATACCTCCATAAAGCTATGAACCAGCTATTTGATGGTTATATATATACATAAGCACCTAACAAGTTCATTTAACCAGATAAAGGTCCTAAATGAGGTGCCACCATTAGTCTGGCACAGCCAGCAGTTGGGTAAAGGGTTTGGCGCGCGAGACTAGTACCACCATATGATGACAGCTGCAAAATAAATAAGCTATAGCTAATTTTTAATCCTAAAGTAATGCACATTATTTAGACTAGAGAATGTATGCAGAGCTAAAAATTTGCTAGCTCTGTAGCACCAGTTCCACTGAACTACCATGTAGCAACTAGACATTATCATGAAAAAAGACCCATTCCCTATTTTGAAAACCCTTTACCCGGTCTTTCTTTTTCCCCATCCTCTTAACATTCACTTTTTTGTTCATTCATTCGATCAATAGACACCTGATATGTCATCATCTCTGCTACAGCACTAACACTAGCAGTGCCTTCATTTATGAAGTCAATTATCTGTCAACTGTTCATCACCTTGTTGTCTCTATTTGAATTACACCATTAATAATCTAACCAAAGAGATTACAAGGTGAAGACTGAAGTTGAGCTTTACAAGTCATGAATCAGACTGCTAACCTTCTCCCATGCTTTTTTCCCTTCTTAACGAATATGCATGTGCAATGATATACAAGTGTATGCTCACAGTTATTATCATGAGTTATTATCATGAGTTATTATCATGAGTTATTATCATGAGTTATTATCATGAGTTATTATCATCGTCATTACTTTATTAATTGCTACATTACTTTTAATTAAGTAATCCTGTTTTTATAATGATTTTTCTTTTTGAGTCCCACAATTACAAGTGTAAAGCTGAGCTAGCACAGGCTTTAGTTGAACATGTAAGGTCCATACCTCCACACTAAAAAACAAAACAAAACAACAGGAGACATCAGTAGCTGCTGGCAATAGGAAACAGAAAGTCACTACCATTGAGGTATGTGCTTATCCTTATTCCAAAGATTGTGATCGCACACAAAGACGAGAACTGCTACCACCATTGTGCTTGAACATGCTACTAATATTTGTTATAATTGCAATTTTATTGATGTTATAAATATTGACTGGAAACACAAAATTTGTCGAAACATAATAATAGTGCTGATGAAGTGATGATTGACACAAAACATTCAAATTGAAGAAATAAATAAAATTTGCCAATATTGCTGATCATCTGAAAAGTGCATACGCTGCGAATACCGACAGCAAAGTCAATGGCGCAAAAGAATGAAACCTATGTCCACTGCTGCTCAAACCCTGAGCTTTAGGGTCACCTTTTTCTAGTTCTCTGGGTTCTGTTGACAAAACTTTGTCAACAACTTTGTCGGGAATAGAGGGCTTTCCAACACCAGGTTCTTTTGAAGTAGCAACTTCCTCCGTTGTTGTGTGTGTAGATGCAGCAGTGGTAGCTGGTTGTGTGGTTTCAATTTGATCCATACCTACAAACACAATAAATTAATAAATGCCTGCACAGTCACTGGACAAAGAAGTGTGCCATACCTAGTATATGCACCTCCAGTCTGACACCTTTGGAGCACTCACCACCGGTGAAGTTCTTACTGTAAGCATCTTGTGGGTTTCTAGCTTCAGAAAAACCTAAGCAATATTATTAAAAACACCCATAAAATCACCAGCCATCAATTAAATAATGCTCTTTCCTTATAACTAGCTAATATTCACATTAGGAGTATTACAAATATTTCATGCTGCAAACCACAAAATAAACACATCCTAAGTATAAGCTAATACATATTCAAGCTGTGTTGTTGCTAAGGTTAAGCTTGGTAGGTAGAAATACCAGCACTTACTGACTAAATAATAAGTTTCTCCAGGTATGAAGGAGGTTACTTCAGATAGTCGGCTTGAAGGAGCTCGCAGTTGAATGATTATGTCTGACGAAATGTCGTGACATCCTCCCAAAATGTGAGAGTCAGATAAGCCAGAAGCATTGCATGCTGAATACTGCTCTCGATTCTGAGAAAAAAAAATGGAGTGAAAAACTTTATTGTTAGTATTAAATGTCAACTTACCACTACAACGGCATTGCTATACCGGTTGCACAGTAGCTGTAGATGCCAATTAGTCCTTACAACAACTCTTTCTCTACAAATAAAAATGACAATTAAAACCTTTTCAAACTACTGTATGCGCATATTCACTTCAGCTTCAAGGTATAGTATCTCAGCTGAATCTCTAACGCCCCATCTAGATAACTTCCATCCAAAACACCCAAACTTACCCAACTTGTTGCACTCCTTCGCTGGTCCAGTTAACAGTCACCACATTCAAGGGACTGCTGCTCACCTTTAGCAGCACACAACTGTGAACTAACAATAGGACTGAAACTACTAAAATACAGCTATCTCGCACCATCTTCACCTCTAGCTCAACCTACAGACTGCAGTTCAACCGCATACGACGTTTTAAATACTTGGCGCGTTTGTTTATACTGTTGCGCGCGGGCGGTATGATGTAGGAAGTAGCAGTGGGAAAGTGGAAATTAATAAAACTCTAATTATATAGATCAATAATTATATAGAATAGAAAAGATTGAATAGGAAATATGCAGTGACTGTTAAAAGAGTGGTAAATAAGCAGAGGAAACAAAGTAACACATTAATACAATGGATTATAACAAAGAGCAGCCATTAGAACTCCTTTTAGGCCTGTCCATGGCTGCAGCGAGCTCATACTCCTCAGCTGAGTTAGGAGCACTAGCAATGGTGGACGTAGAGGAAGGATGGGTCACCGACTCTAGACTCAATTGTTCCTCTTGCTGTAGAGCAGCAGCCAGTTCATGACTACACACACACACACACACACACACACACACACACACACACACACACACACACACACACACACAAATATACACATATGAATATACAGACTTGCGCATGTACATGTTTACAAGTCAGTAAATATTAAGGAATTGTATCACAGTATTATCAACCAGTCAACCAACCAACCAACCCAATCAACATTAATTAAGTACCACTGGATTTATGCCAACATGGGTTGGAGCAGGCCATGAAAGAACTAGTGGGATTGGCTCTAATGGAAGCCTCCAGTCAGAGCAGAAGCCAGATGAAGAGGAAAGTCGCCCAACACTTCTACTACTAACTCTACTATTATTATAGTTTTTATCTCCTTATCGAGAAGTTAGTTATACCACATCACTGAGTCTGCCCTCTGGGCCAGTCAGACATTAGGGACATCTTGTTGTTTCTAATGATACTAGTGAAGACTAATTTAATAAGAGATCTTCCATTCTGCTTTCTATTATACCAACCAGAGTCAATGAGTCATTAAAATATTGACCCAACTTGATAAATTAACTCAGTCGACGAAGGAAGTAAAAAAAAAGAAGAAGAAGATCTCGAAATATACATCAATTACTTCACACAGAATGGAAGAATTTGCCAATTTGAAAACTAAATATCTATTACTAGTATCTAAGATGACCAGTAGCAAGCACCTGCATTCCTAACCACACTCCAGCAATGGTACTACACTGCCTGCTATCTTCACTCAATCAAACAAGAGCACCAAATTGATACAACAGAACCATTACCTCTCCATGGAAAAAAAAACTACTTCAAGTTACAGAATAGGCACAATTAAAATTACAGCACACACAAACGGGCTTGAGTATGGGTCAATAGAGCCAGAAGCTATTGCTGCCCAATATCTGATAATTCCAATTCCAGAAACACAGACACACTATATCTAGCAACAGCAACCACAAAAGTGAGCACACACAAAAAAAAAAAAAAAAAAAAAGTAACAAATCACATGCAATCTTAAAAACACGCACCAAATGCCGTACAATCTGTACAGTGAAGTTAATGGTGCATGAGGACATCAGTTCCCACCAATCTGGCGGACAATGATGCAGGTAGTGATCAGTTCCCGCCCACTTGGCGAATAATGATGCAAACAGTTTTAAACATGTCAGCAAGTAAATCAAAATAATGAATTAACGAACAACTTAAAATACCTTAGGTACTTGAGCCGGGAGGGAAGAGAGAGGAGAAGAGAGAAGAGAAATTGAAGATTCTCCCAGCTAATTCAGCTATTAATTAACATGTCCATACTACAACACACCACCACCATTCTTATTACTTAGCTAGTAGTAAATTCACAGTTTGGCATAACGGGGAAATATAATGACAAACTACAAGTTTTATTCAAAACAAACACACATGTGTATGCATTGCTATAACAACAAGTCATGTCTGTACATGCATATCAGGTGTGGATTGCCCCACAACCTGGTCCAGTCTGACAACTGAGGTACCAGTGGTCCCCATATGGTACCAGCTATCACCCACAGACATCTAGATAGGGACTTCACTGCAGCCAACCACAGCCACTATCTATCAAATCTAACCCTCAGAGTTTGTAAACACTGCAATGACTAATAAAACTTGTATCATATCAGCAGCTCAGCTCACTGGAACCCAACCCCCTGGGGAGTTGCACATAGTGTGAGAGAGTGAATAGAGAGAGAGAGAGCTAGGGGGTGTTGTAAAGGGGTGTTGTAAAGTCAGTCTAGCTAATGCCGACATGCCACTTTATACGGACAGTGAGCCTTCATCTCTTCTGTGTCATACCATACGTATAAAAACATCATAGCAATTCGACGGACAGTTTATACAAAAATTAAAAATGAATGACAACAACACTTAGAAAATAAACAAGCCATTCAATTCAAAACAGTCGAGTGCTCTCAACTGATAGTTTTTTCCTGTAGAGGACCACCTCCAACCAAGACTACCGTTCGTTGCCTTCACAAGGACTATTTCATGGACGATTAAATTTCACAGGCATGTCCAGCATTGGGATGAAATGGAAAGCGACAACAAAGTCATATTAGATGTAACTCTATCTCCAGCCCCCCCACACATGACACACAACACATACACATGTCGCGGTGAGTTCGAAACCGTAAACTCCTCTCAATGTAACAAATGCCTGACAGCTGGAGCAATTCCTCCTCTAGCATTTCAACAATACCGATTACCTATGCTCATTCTGGTTCAAACTCGTACTATGCCCTGGGGGAGTGTGTGCACTCATTGAGTTCAAAGTTTTGAATATCATAATAAGAGAGGTTTAAAGATAAGGTTCTGGCTGGTTCACCATGAAACATGAGCTCTCGGACCCGTAGCAGATACAGAGTTCTTGTGGATGGGTTGGCACGTGCTCAGAGCACACACCAACAAAAGAGACACCAGATACATGTATAGATTGTGTGATTATTCATTATATTATAATAATAATAATAATAATAATAAACAATGACAATAACAATAATTATGATGACGATGATAGTGGTAACAACAACAAAGTTACAGTACTAATTCTTGCCATATAAAATGCCACAAGGAAAAGGATATTTTTCCGTATTCCTGGAAATGCCTAAAGTGTTTGTTGACCAGGTGGTTGTTTCACATGTGTCAGAGTTTCCTTTACATCTAACACTCAATCTTGTCTGATGTACATTGCTCATAACGAACGTCACTGCAGTATTTTACTGAACAATTTATATTAGAGACACTTAAAAGCAAGTACGTCATCAACTACAAATTCCCACATTTGGAATTAATAGGATTCAGCACAATAGAGTGGGTGGAGCCTTAGTACTAACATACTAAAGTGTGTGTATGTGTGTGTATGTGTGGGCTTACTCTGACTGTGTGTTAGTCTTCTGTGAATGCCATTGTTGCTCTTCTTCTTTCTCTCCTCCAGGACTCTCTATATACAGCTCCCGCTGGAGACGCAGAGCCGTCTGGTAACTGGGAGGAGAGAGAGGAGGAAGGGACAAAGGAAGGGCAAGGGAACAGAAGAGACGATGAAGGGAGAAGGGAAAGAGAAATATATATGCTCGAATGTGACTATATGCAGTAAATATAACAACTAAGTAATAAACAAACAAATAAATTGCAATTGTCTGAAGGCGAACAACATGCAGACCCTCCCACAAGGTACTAGATGATAGACCCTTTCTACAGCCCGCCAAGATATGAATGGATGGGAGTTCTAGGTGTGGCCATAGGCTGACCAGTGAGAACTTCCCACAAACAGTAACAAGTATGATCTTATAGAAATAATTAACACATTCTAGTCCAGCATATTCCCATAAGTAGTGTTACCTAGTTACAAAGTCTATTTATAGACCGTATGGATATTAATAGATACTGCTCCAAGGAAAAAGTGTCAAGGAGAGCATAGTAAAACTCCAAGAAACAGATCTCACGATGTAGCAAACTATTGATACACAGCCAAATGGAAGGACCATAAGAATATGGTCAAGAACATCCATTGTATCTGTATCCACACAGTGATGCCCACTGCACTCAGCTACTCTATGTATTTTTAGCCAGCCATGTCAGAGAATGTTGTTTGGTTTACTGATATCAGTAATTGTGTACATGTGCAATCATAAACATTAGTGTGTAACTTGAAACTGAACGAAACAGTTTTCTTTGCCGACATAGCTTGTGTCCTCACATAATCAAGTCCAATCAGGCGTTGTAATACTGTATTCATAGAGAGTGGGGGAATGGCAGAACTCACCGATGACATCACTGTTCTAGCTGTGTCAGTCAGTGAAGCAATATTAGAGGCAAAGAAGTTGTTGAAATGAGGCAAGTGTAATTCAGACATTGAAACTAGTTTAACTATATCTTCTTACTAGAGACCTGACACTCCCTTCGGCCATATTCACATACCTCCTATATCGAATGGCTCTACTAAGAACACAGAGACAGACAGAGAGCCAGACAAACAGGCTAGTGAACCAATGAGCCACAAGCTCTTTCATGCAATGTCAACTGGGAGGAAATCCTTTACACCTAATAATCAGTATTTCTATATGTTTACCTAAACTGGCACACATGTCATAGCCACATCATTAACCACAGCTACACTCCCGGTGAAAGAACACCACTCTCTTTATTGTACAATTTAAAAGATCCCAATTAGTTGGGGACATTACCTCAACCAATCAGCCACACCCACAGTATATACCTAAGAGAAATGCAGAACAATATATGATTATTACCCAGGTAAACCTAGTACAATCACCATGGTAACCAGTTATTTCACTACAACACCAGACAACAAAAGAGAGTAGGACAACATGGTCGACTCTATGTTATGCAAATAAACTGCACTTATTTGAATGAACCACCTACTGGACAAACACGCACACATACATACACACACACACATGTACATAACACACTGTCCCAGACCATAACCACCTTATGTCCACAACTGGTTTGTCCAGTCAAGAATGTAATTTAAACACCGACATCAGCCATACGCTGAGAATGACACGGATCATACACCAAAAATATTTGTGTTGTTATGTGAATAACTTCACAGCAGATGCCATATGTACACCCAATTGTAGTTGAAAACAGTGAAAAAACTATAACAAATCCTGATGAATAACATGGTAGTGTGCAAGTTATTGGTGAATGAGTTAAACCAAGTTGAGCCAACCATTTGGCATATATATATGTATATATGTACATATATAGATGTGCTTGTGGCTTATTAGTTGGCACATGTGATAAAATTGACAACCACTGGGTAAGGATTATCTATGTAGACTTGCTGTAGAGTTGGGCTTTCATTTATACTATCAAACAGTGAATGCACCGGAATAGCAGCAGACAAGCATTCTCTCAGAGCCACTGAAAGACAACACTACTTCTCTTCAATGTGCCTTTAACCAATACACTGAACTACACTGAACTTTGAGAAAAGTAAAGGTGAGAAACCAAAGGCTCAGTGAATACCAAGACAACTATATCTTGGTATGTATTGAAAGCTCTCTATTGATAATCTCTTCACTCATGGATAAACAATAAATCATCTAAAAATAACCTTTCTTATTGGAAATGCAGCTAGCCTGGTTGCCATTTGTACAAGTATACCCCTAGTTCAATAGTTGATGCCTAGAAAATACTACAGCAATGCACGTGATGATCTCTACGTACTACAATAACCACTCACGGTATAAGTTACTCATCTACTATAGATACTGACAAGCCAGTCACTACAGAGAAACACTATTACTTATCAAAGGCACCCATTACCACTTTACTCTGCCACTAGTAACCTCATCACATATCAAAGAGTAAAACACAAACCTATCATATTGTGAACCCCTCCTAATTCTGGCACAAGTAAGGCACCTGCTATTGAAAGGAGAGACTACACAGTTTAGCCACTGTAAGAAATATTGGCAAGAATACGTTAGGTAGACTATACAATGTCACTCATCCTTGACAAGCAAGGCAACCAGTAACAGAGTATGAAAAGTCCTGGCAGGATAGATTTCATGATATTTGACCATTTGGGAGTGTCAAATCATACTACATGGCAACATAGTGTGTAAGCTTCTTGCACAAGAGGTGGAATTATGAGGCATGTAGTTTGGGCCATTATTTTTTCTTTATCCTTTTTACTTTGCTACAGCTGTTTTATTTTTGTTTAGTTTTTTAGCTGCTGCTGTTTTTGTTTTTGTTTTTTTAGCTGCTGCTGCAGATTGTAGAACACTTCCATACTGTGGGGACTAGCTGACTAGTAGGATGTATAGGATGTAATTGTAATTGGGAACAAATAGCTTGTTGCTGCAGTCTTAGGGTTAGATGGGAAGGAATACAACACCATATGACCAAACCCACCCCTCCCAAAAAAAACAAAAAAAAACAAAAAAAAACACATGAAACTAACTGAGCCAAATGCAGCTGCCAATTCAGCATTAGTGGGGGGGGGGGCACCACCACACCAAAAATAGCAACAAAAAAAAGAGTGAGGGGAAACCTTCAATCCATTGTGTGATCTCTCTAAGATATTTTCTGAAATCTCCCCAACAAATTACAAATTGTCTCTAAAGTAGATTATATCCAGAGTACAACTCATGACAAGAAAGCAATACAGTAGTTCCAATGGAGTCCCTGGTAACCATTCACCCACCCACACACCCACTCACTAGGACATGAAACAAAACAAATGGACACTCATGTTCAGAGTTTGTTACCTAACTACTTCAATAGACCACACATTATGAATGTCAACTCCACCACCTGTACCACACTCACTACAACACCATAGGCCACAAACCCTATGATATATAATATACATGCATATAATGATAAAACAATGACAAAATAAGCAACATTAATTTAAACTATTTCTATGCCACACTTTCTTAATAAGCTACACATCCACTAGCAACCTCAGCAGCATTAATACATTGAATAGCATCGATTAGGTCTGGACTAATGGCAAAGCCCTTCAGAAGTTAATTCACAAAAACAGATTTAACTGCAAGATGATAAAAAAGAAACATAGATCACAACAAAAGGAACAATAATATCCCTTCAGGTTAGTATGACACTATTTTTTTTTAATAAAAAATAAAATAAAATAGGCACCATCAAAGTATGCTGACAACGGAAAGAAACTAACTGGCTACTTCCCAACAAGATCCCCTTACCATCATCTTCACTCACTCTTAGAACCATGTCTTAGTCAGTTCCTTCCCAAACTCTCTAGTGCATACAATTATTAAAAGCGAGAATGTCAGAGGAATCTGGTGAGAATCTGACCGTGCTAAAGGTCAGGATAACTAGTCTGGGTGCATGGAAGGAAGTTCACATCCACACTAATTCACACGGCACAAAGAACCGGTAAGAACAGAGGAAGTTTCGTCATCAATCAGTCCAAACCAGCAGCCATCGCCCCCACATTAGAGTGGAGAAGTCCGTCATTAGTGTCATATATTCCTCTCTGCTAGTCAAGTGAGGCAAGAACTGGCTGAGTCTGACATTACAAGACTGTGAGGTTAACCAGTGCATGAAAAAAAAGTCATTTAGAGCTGGCGGTCAAACGAATAACCATACAGCAAATGGATAATGAAAGGCTAGCAATTTTTTGCTAACGGAAATCCTATTTCAAAACACGGCTTTACCACATAATGGACCCTTACTTTACCAGTCTGAAGTAATCACAGGAAATACAGTGGTGCAATAGACATCATAAGAAAGAATAAATAAAGGAATAAATAAACAATATTATTTCACAATTTTCCCCCGCCGTCTTATATTTTCTTTAGATGTATGTATTTTTCTAAATTTCACAGACATGTTTCATTATAAGCAAAATTCTCAAATTCTCTTATAGCTTAAAAAGCCTTTGAACATCATCATCATCATCATCATCATCATCATCATCATCATCATCATCACTTATATACACCATTCCCGCTACACTTACTCCAGATCACTGTCATTCGTGCCTTGAGCCATCGGTTCCTCCTTTGAGTGCTTCTCACCAGGACTACCGGTATCTGTATTACTCTTTTCTGGCGATACATTTGGAGTGGGCGTGGCTTCAGCGCTACTGTGTTCCTGCTGGTTGCTGCGAAGGGTTTGAGACTGGGACTGAGGAGAAGGACTGAACGTAGCATCACAGAAATCTCCTCCCCCATCTATGTCCGATAGAGTCTGCCAAATGTATCCCATCTCGTTCAGAAAACCATGGTCTGTCACTAAGGTGAACAAGCCACCCTAAAAAAACAATTCATTAAAAATAAAAATCTGCATTCTGAACTGACAGCCTGGAAAGTAACTACTAAATACTGTGTGTGTGTGTGTGTGTGTGTGTGTGTGTGTGTGTGTGTGTGTGTGTGTGTGTGTGTGTGTGTGTACCTGTTTCAGTGACAGATATGGTCAAGTAGTATTACACTTTATACCTCTACTATAGTAACACACTTAGTGTCCTCTTAATAATGAAGAAAGGTTTGTCAAATTTGCAGTATATTTCCAGTTGCAATAGAAATACTCTAGAAATACGTTAAATCTTGAACACAATTGTATTTCCCAGAACTCATTTCCCTCCCCCTTCAGAACTTATTTCTCTCTCCAGCTTCTATGATCATAAAATGAGTAACTTGCATTTCTCTTGGTAAGAGTGTTGAAATGGTTGTTCCTGAAGAAGACACAGAACTCTCCCTCACTCACCACCGAGTTGAGCTCGCACAGACCGTGGTACGTAAGCTGACTGGCCGTTGTCTCGAGAAACTCCTGACCCAGAAGAGCTAATCCATCAATACACACACATACATATCAAAATGGAAAATATTTTAAACATGCAGTCAGCACGATATATATGAAACACCTGCTCTATCAAACCCCACCCACTTGCTGAACACAGCCTTCTGTCCAGTTATTTTCTTATTAAGAATTTAATTGAATTCCACAATTGAAGGGACTTCCCCACAGACTGACACATTAAAACTAGATAATGTTTGGACACTTTTTCAACATAATATACTATATGGAGGAAAATTTTAAAATATTGTTGTGCACTAAACTTGCACCGCACAATTATTATCTCATTACAGTATTTAAGACAATCAACAGCAGCAACAATAACAATAACAACACAAATACTATAGTTGCGCTTCCAGTTTCCAAGCCCCTCCCATCTTAACAAGTTCAACTTCCACTGGCCACGCCCACCTTCCTGAACTCTATCCTGGTCGTCGGACGAGGTGTCCGTGATGATCTTCTCCACGAGTTGGTTATACGAGAGGTTCCGCACAGCCTGGTAGTAGTGGGAGTTCTGCGGATCCTCCACCCACCCATGGTAAAGGGGCACGCCCACTAGATCAAACAGCCCAGTCTCACACGTGAACTCGAACCCAGATACGCTACACACACACACAGAAATACACACACATACACAAACACATACAAACACACACACACATACACAGAAACACACATACACACACAAGGAAGATGTAATGGAAGAAGTAGGTACAAAACTAATGAAGTGTTTGTATAAAGAGAAACTATTTTGTAGTGAAACATGAAACACATACAAACACACACACACACATACACAGAAACACACATACACACACAAGGAAGATGTAATGGAAGAAGTAGGTACAAAACTAATGAAGTGTTTGTATAAAGAGAAACTATTTTGTAGTGAAACATGAAGTCTCTTATTTATATAAAGTTAAGCCAACCTAACCTACACAGAAATTCGATAATTAGAAGACAGAGAATATATTAGGATCTCAAATAGGCAAGAGGTTGCATGACTGGTCTCAGGGCTAAGGTTATTAGAGCTACATTATTTTATTCCAAATAACAAACAGTAAACGTAAGCAAGGGTGAAGTGTATGTGTGGGTGTGTCTGACTGACCATGCCCACTTGGTCACCCGTTTGCCAGACACCACACCGATCCTCCTCGTCCAATAAGTCTACTACACAATCAACCATGTCTCCACTTCCTCTAGATCACTCCCCAAATCAAACACTCCAACATGCGATATCAAAACAAATATATGTACTGTAGTACACCAGTGTAACCACAGCCTAGCAACCACCACCCCCCTCCCCGCCCCCCACCCTATTATTCTAGCTACTAATACTACAAACATGTTCAAGATCTTCAAGTCAACTATCATCAATTGTATCTGTTTGTCACTCAAAGCACTTTGCCTGCTTCCCAGCGAGTCCCTTACCCACACCATTCAATTCAAGTGAGAGGAAAACCCCAGGAGCATGCCCAGATGCCACTTCAATCAAGCATTACATAAAAGATGAATCCCGGTACATAACTCCGAGAAGAATTAGCTGCAAAGGTTTGTTCGATACATGGACGAGTCCTGGGACGCCACCTCAGAAAGCGTACAAACGTTTACAAGATCGCATTACAGTATAGTCAGATCATAGGATTCAGAGTGAGATGCAATACAGAACACACACTGCCAACTTTACTGCAGAGCTACATTGTTAACTTCTCAAAACACAAACTACCAAACAATTACTGAATTATGAATAGCATGTCACTGGCTTCCTGGAGACCATTACGATCACTGAACCAGCAGAGGAACTAGTTCTCTATATTACATTTCCCAAGTTACCACAACATCTGCCACTAACAAGATTAGAGGACACCACGTCCTAGAATGTAACACACAAACACATGTGCACACAATTAAATACAGCCACAAACAACTGGAATCCCAATCATTAGGTTCAGTACACATTTCAGTTCCTTCCTGATCAGCAATTAGCCTTTAGCTTATAAACACCACATGACAGGGAATACAATATGATTTCTTATTAATGCGAAAAAATTTCCCTTTTCTAAAAATTATCTTAGAACTTATCCAGGAAATGCTTTGAAGAGAAGCCCAAACACTAAACACTAACGGAGTACTATTGCTTCAATGCATTCGATTCCGGTACAAATATAAAAACTTTCTCTGCATATTTAACCAGCAACAAAACCAATCGAAGAGAAGTGCATCACAACTATCGTGATATAGTCGAGTACAGACAACATGGCAAGGTTCAACTTTGTCTTGAGGGAAGCACTGACATCACAATGACAGCATCCGTTCTAGGAAACACGCGCACACACACACACACAAACAAACAAACAAGCATACACACAAAACATATGTACTGCTAAACTTTGAGCTTCCGAGTAGCGGCACAATAAACAAGGTCTTCAAATCCCCTACACAGTCACTTCAATAGAACAACATCAACAACAATAGAACGTCAACAACAATAGAACAATGTCAACAACAACAGAACACATAAACATACACAGCAGCTTGGGGGAGGGGAAGGTGGGGAATGGGGTGTTACAGGTGTCAACCAATGCTCCGTTGAACAGATGAGAATTGCTGGATATAAATCCAATTCATTGGACACTAAGCCATACTTCAAACTATACAGAGAACTTACCAGGATCTTGGAAATTTTCAATCCAAACACGAAATGAATACAAGTGAATTGAACTTTGCCGGAGGAGTCAGGAGGATATCACATGACTCTGACATGAATTAAACCCAACCTGTAAACTATGGCTGCATCCTCTCGATTTTCTGGGAAAAGAAATTCTAGCAAGGAATTCTAGCAGAGTAAGAAGCTGTACTATCAATAGTACACAGGTGTTCCCTCTGATGCAGAGATGATTGCCATTGTCAAGATACTATGTAGAGAGTTTGACACACAGAATGAGTACCATAGCCTTAATTCTCACACATGCATGTTGTGGGAAATGCAGCTGCACTGCATTGTTCTTCTAACAAATAGCAGCACAGCTTATGAAATAGCCTGTCTGAAACCAGTGTCCAGAGTTTACTCGAACTCTGCAGTAACTGTGCTGAGTTCAACTTTTCACCAACATCATGATCATCAACACTGACAGCAGACATTTCAATCTGTCTCATTCATATACACATACACACCTTACCTTACCATTTCAATGTATATTCACTTATGTGATACAAAAAGAACAACAACAGTATATAACTGTATACTACATTCATAAAATATTCACACACACACACACACACACACACATCAACCCACTAATTGATCCTGCCAGACTGAACATGTCTACTAGATTCAATAATCTTTCCTGGCACAACTGCCCCCCTGGCGGATGTTAGCGTGGGTTGATAACTGAGAAAAACAATAAGTAGCTTCCTGCTCTGTTTCTATGGATTCTGTGAATTCCGCACACAATTCAATATAACAGTTATTTACTGCAAACTCAGCATACAGTGTGTAACCAGCTGACCTATGTATGAATACACTTTCTGTGTCCTTCCTTACAGCAGCTAATTCTGAGGAGGATGTCTAAACACTAGAAAATGTAGTATCTCATGTATCACCAACAAGACTAAAACAAACAAGCCAACAGAAAAATCACACGTACTAATAGCATATTATACTGACAATCCATAACCTACCAAAATATATGAAATTGTTGCTACCGGCCTCTTTGTTTATTAACCTCACTGCTATATCATGCACGCTAATTTTCGAGCCTACAATTTCTCCATTTCTAACAACTAATAATTTATGTGAACATCACTCATACCTGTAGTGGGTGTTAGTGGGTGTGGCTATGTTGTGTCAGCATGTGGTTTTTACCATTTGACCGTATATGGACAGACTAAATTATTGTTTTTCATTTAATGAGTGATTTCTTATAATGCACACTCTGGTACCCATTTACATTTGGTTGAGTACACACAGAAAAAGTCGGAGTGAGAACTAGAAAATAATAATAATAATAATAATAATATCAATAACAACAACAACAATAATTAGCAAAATAGTTAATATTCACAATTTCTTTCTCGCCTACTTTTACTCATTCATTAGCTAGACGTACTATGCCGCTTTGATAGGCTTTATTTAAATAATTCTGAATTAAAAAAACTAAATTTAATTCTATACATGCATGTGAAAGAGAGAGAATACATCTAGTGGGTCTTAATAAGCACATCTGTGCTGGGAATAGGTGATCAGAAGTGGGTGAATTTACACACAGAGAAGCCAGCAACACTAACTCTTCCTTGTAGTACAGCTCTCCACAATCCTTCACAGAGCCCAGTAACTCTCTACATCCTGACTGACTCATTTATGAGATCAACACCAGTCAACAGAGCAATATTCCCAGGAACAAGAAGAACTACGTTCACATAATATCTTACACTTAATTAACCAACAACAAGATGGATAATACAACATGTTAAAAGGAAATAAACAGGTGAATCAAGGAATGCATTCCAATATAACAGGACTAATTGCAGCTGCCACTATGTGTGTGTGCATACATGTACATATGTATGTGTGTTTGTTTTATCCATACATAGTATTCTGGTAAATAACTTATATCATGCAAACGGTATGCCTACGTACGAAACTTCACACGAACTACCTGTTCAATTTTATTTCCTTGAAATATTATGTAAATATTTTAACAACTTATCTCACTCCTGTACACCATATGTGCACTTGTGTGTGCGCGTGAGTGTGATGAACTCTGGGAAATGTTTGATGGATTATAGTGAAGGAAAGCGTTTACCTGCCACTCCTTGACACTTACAATAACGTTATCAAAAAAACACAATGACTCCTCAGAAGGTATTGGTTTCTTGCCAGCTTCAGACAGTAAGAGACATTAATAAAGAGCCAAGAGTGGACATTCTCAATCTAAAAGATTGCTGTATTGGTTGAAATGTGGTATATAAAATGGCCAAAGGAGAGGAATGTAAAAATACCAAATAATAAATAAAAGACGTTTTATAATTTTGTCTCATCAGAATACTCGGAAGGACTAAATCCTTTGAAGATTTGTGCTTGCTAATGTTTTCAACCAAACATCATTGTGACTATGGCTTACAGTGAAGTTCTATTGCCCCCAATAAAACATGTGCACAGGACTGCTGTCATGACAACAACAGCAACACAAGGCTCTCCAGCCAGGATTGAGGTAAGTCAGTGGTTTGTGACAATTCCAATGCTGGAATGTAAAAATTGAATTTATGCAGAATAGGAATAGAAACTTATCCCATGTCAGCCAATTTGTCCCAACAACTCGTACTAATTAAGCATGTTTTTTCCTGTGTAGCTATGTTAGCAAAACCATATTCCCAAGTGGGGCCGACATTCTTAATTTAGTTGAGGTTAATTTCCAATTTAATAGATTAAATTGAGCGGAGACAATGCAATGAATCCACTCCGCAATCAGCCACGTCAGACCCCGTGAATACCACAGAATTATCTCCGCAATCACATGAATACCACAGAATTACCTCCCAGCATCCCTTTCCAATCCTTTCCAATCAGATGAATTAGGAGCCTCCATTGACTGCTGAAAGACTAGGAAATGATCACAGAAAACACTTCATTCCCACTCTGCTTTGATTCGCCCTCTGGGTAAAATATGTGCACAACAGAGCTTTGGTTTAAATGAATGAATGACGTATACTCATAGACCTGGACCCTCTAAAAAAATAGTCATTCCCTTTAACCCCGCCCCTCCTCCTCATTAACCCCACTCCCTCCTCTTCATTCACC